>Ga0194132_10006405_pt1 | contig 18283 bp, 3 predicted proteins | sample TA2KigOf80mmetaG_FD_148612 | JGI IMG/M metagenome (GOLD analysis project Ga0194132, IMG submission 148612) | Freshwater microbial communities from Lake Tanganyika, Tanzania - TA2015054 Kigoma Offshore 80m | ecosystem: Environmental > Aquatic > Freshwater > Lake | place: Tanzania: Lake Tanganyika...
AATTTTCGGCGGTTCGGTGTCCCGGACGACCCGGATGACGAAGCTGCACTGCCCAACAATCCTCCCGGCAAGCCTCACCACACATGTGATGGTGTGATTGCCGATCGGGAGAGGAGTTCCGAGCTTGGGATCGCAAACGACCTCGAGGTCAAGGGCGTTGGGGCACTTCTTGATCACCTCAATGTTGTAAAGTCGCGGAGTTGCAACGGTTTCGCAGGTGTAGACCACATAGTCATCGGGGCAGACCACACGATAGCAGTCGTTGTCGATGATGACTTTGCCGGTGGTCGTTTGGGCCAGCGCCGAATTAGCGAACGTGCTGATCAGAGCGAGGAGCAGTAGGGCCAGGATCCTTTGACAACTCTGCCTGACGGCAGTGAATGAGCTACGGAAAGCGGTGCCGCCGGGGCGGGCACCGTCCGTACATTTAGATGGTTTCGTCTTCATAGTTATTGGTTGGTGGAATGAGAGGTTCCACGGTTTCTACGACAAACATCGGGCAATCCTTACAGGACATTTCAACTGAGAAAGGGGAAGGAAGCTTTGCCGGGATTCGCAGCAGGCTGGCGGCGGAGGCCCTGCGCACCAGGATCTTGCGTCAGATCGGGGCGAGGCTACTCCCGCTGTTAGGTTTAAGTGACCGGGCAGATTGGCAACTTTTAGGCTCATAGCCTTTTGAACTCCGGGGGCAGGCCTCCGTGCCTGCGGTCGGGCTCTCGCATATTAGGATGCTCCTTTAAACCAGAAATCAGGCCCGCGCCCAAGCCTCAAGTTTGAGGGAAGCTCAGAAAAGTGGCGAAGCAGTGAGAATCGGCATCACTCCACCCGGACGCGGTAGAACCCTTTGCCGTAAACCCCGGTAGGATCCGAGATCCCGAGCTTGAGTCCCGTGCCTTTGACCTGGATTCCCCCCGCCACAGGTGTCCAGGTTGGGTTGGTGAGAGAAGCGGTGGCCTCCAGGGTGTAGCGAAGCCTGCTCAGGCTCGGGAAAGTCACCACGACCCCATTGGCTGTGATACTGACCGATTGAATCGTCGGCCGCACCAGAATGCGCAGTTCCGCTGATTCACTCGTGACGGTGTTGACTGGATTGGACACTCGAACTGAGTAAGCAGCCATGTTGGCGATCCCGGTATTGGCCAGGGTGAAGGTCGGGGAGTTGGCTCCCGGGATCTCCGTGGTGCCATTGAGCAGCCATTGGTAGGTGATCGGGGCGGTTCCGGACGCCTCGACGGTGAAAGACGCCGGTCCGGGGCTCAGCAGGACCACATCCGTGGGCTGGGTGAGGATCCTGACCGGCTGGGCTGTGGATGCGACCGAAAGCGACGCCGACTGGCTTAGGGTGGACCCTGCCAGGTTGGTGATTCGCACCGAGTATGATCCAGCGTCTGAGACGCGGAGGTTCAGCAGACGCAGCACTGGGTTGGTGGCATTTGATATCGGGTTGTTTCCATCGTAGAGCCACTGGTAAGCGAGAGGCGGTGTCCCCTGAGCTGCGACAGAGAACTCCGCGATTCCTCCCTCATCGGCTGTTTGGCTTGAGGGTTGCAATGTGATCAGCGGAGGACGAACGACAGTGAGGATCGCCGACCGGCTTCGCACCTCTCCAAACGCATTGGTCACGAGGAGGCTGTAGCTACCTTCGTCCGCAGGTTGAACATTTTGAAGCACCAGATCCGGGCCATTCGCGCCCAGGATCGGGATCAGTCCATTCAGGAACCATTGATAGGACAGCGGCTCTGCCCCTCTGACTTCCGTTTCGAAGCTTGCCGAAGCTCCCCGGGCGACGATCACGTCACCGGGCTGAAGGAGAATCGAAGGCGTACTGATCGGGACTCCGGTTAGCCGGAGGTCGAAGCTCACATCCGTGCTGGTTGGCAGCACTTGGTGAATTTCGACAGCCACCACGTTTTTGCCGGGCCGGAGCAGGGAGGGACTTGCGTTGGTTTCGAAATAAGCGCCCTCCTCGACCTTGTCCACAGTGGATGCCGCAAGCGTCAAAAAAACAACCGTGCCCGTGGGCATATTGCTTCGGAAAATCTCCTCGTCGTTCAGGTAAACCACACCCCCATCGTCACGGAGCAGGCTGACAACCAGCGATTCGTAAGCAGGACCGTCGGGAGGCAGATCGAAGCTGTGACGGAAGTAGTACGTGGGGTGTTTGTTGCCCGCAGTCGGTCCAAATTGGAGAACAGTGGTTTCGTCACCGTCGCCATAGCCAAGCTGTGCCACTCCGTTTGACCATCCAGAGTCATCAAAACTCAGGGATCGCCAGGCTGTTCCCTGATCTTCCCCGTTATCGAGGAATCGCCACACCGCCCCGGTGGATATCAAGGTCAGGGACGAGCCGGGGGGTGGCGGGAGAGGAGTAACGAAGACACTGATGGAGGCGCTGACATTGGTTGCTCCCTGATCGTCCACCGCCAGCCCACGCAGGAGTCTCTCACCTGCCAGGGCACCAGCCCAATCGAATACGTAGGGTGCGTTGGTTAATCGTGCGATGTGGTTGGTGTTGTCGAACAAATCCACACGCGCCACACGGCCATCTGCGTCCGACGCCTGGGCTTCGATGCTGATCAGTTGCCCCTGTTGGAAGATCGTGTTCGGAGCGGGACTGATCAAAGCGATGGTGGGGGGCTGGTTGGGCGGCAGGGCGATCACCGTCAATCGCGCGGGCGCACTGATCGTGACCCCAATCGCGTTTCGGACCTCGACCGTGTAGTCGCCCGCCTGGTTTGTGGTGACGTTGGAGAGTCGTAAGTACGGGGCTGTCTGGTTTGCGAGGAGGTTGGTGCCGTTTCCGAACCATCGATAGGAAAGGGTTCCTGTGCCGTAGGCTGCGACACCAAAGGCGGCGGTCTCCCCGACTTTCACCGCGAGCGGAGCGGGTTGCGCCGCAATGATGGGCGCTGAGCTGATCTCCGCTTCCAACGAGAGGTCGAACGCGAGGTCATCGCTGTTCAGGCTGGCTTGATGGACTTCGACTGCCAGGACATTGGTCCCATTCTTGAGGTTGCAGGGTGCGGACCCGGAACTTGTAAAACTGTTGGTCAGGTAGACTGTTTCCTCGGGTCCCGTGATGGGACGGCTTGCAAGCGTGGTGAAGGTGGAACCGCTTGGCAGGTTGTCACGATACAAGCTGCTGCCCTGGAGGAATACGCGAACCCCGTCGTCCCTGAGTGTTCGGAAGGTCAGGCGGATGACCCGTGATCTGTCGAGCACGACGAAGCGGTTTCTGAAGTAATAGGTGGGAGTAACGGCGTTCGGGTCCTTGCCCGGGTTCAATAGTGTGGCCTCCGGCTGCCCCTTGGCCGCGTTGCCGTAACCCAGCACGGCCTCGCCTTCGGGCCAGCTTTCATCATTGAAGCCAGGAGCCCTCCAGGCAGTTCGCTGATCCACGCCGGTGTCCAGGTATCTCCAGGCTGCTCCCCGCGGAATAAGCGTGAGCGTCGGAACAGGAGCTGCCGAGACGCTGAAGGTCACGGGTTGGGAATCTGCCGAGAAGCCTTGGTTGTCGAATGCTCGCGCGAAGGCTTTGCGTTCACCCGAGGTTCCTTCCACCCACTCGAGCTCATAGGGCTCCGTGCTGTCGGACCCCACGAACCTTTCCTCCACATAGAAGTCGACGCGAGCCACCGAACCGTCCGGGTTTGCAGCCTTGGCCTGGAAGAATATGTTCCCACCAAAAGCCACCACGGCCCCTGCGGTGGGTGAGGTCAGCACGACCTCCGGCAGCAGGTTTCTCGCAGGGCTGAGCACTGTTAACCGCGCAGCGCTGCTTCGTATCGAACCGAAGTCGTTGCTGACCTCACAGGTGTAAAGTCCTGATTGCGACTCCTGAACGTTACGGAGCAACAGCGTCGCATTGGTGCCACCCGACAGCGCATTGGTGTCGTTGAAATACCATTGATAACGAAGAATCGGAGCCCCCTCTGCAACAACGGAAAAACCTGCGTCGAGGCCGTTGCTCACGCTCAGGCTGGTTGGCTGGGTGAGCAGCGTGGGACGGGGCAGGCGAAAGCCGTCCATCGCAAGGTCAAAGCTCAGATCACTGCTGCGCGGGCCGTTTTGATGAACCTCCACCGCCAGCACATTCATCCCTTTTTGCAGGGGCGCATTTGTGAACGCCTTGACCAGAAGGTTCGTTTCGCCGGCTCTAGTGATGGCCGTGATTGCGTAGTCTGTGAACCGGATGGGTCCGGGTGGAAGATTGTCGGTAAACAACGCCTCCCCGTTCAAATGCACTTGAACGCCATCATCCCGCAGGATCCGGAATCGGAGGATGGGGAACGACTCCGGGTCCGTGAGCACAAATGACTTCCGGAAGTAGGCCGTCGGATGTTTGTTGTTCTCGTTGGTCCCGAAACTCAGAACGGTGGCCTCGGGGCGGCCATCCGACTCATCGCCGTATCCCAGTTCCGCAACGCCTTGCTTCCATCCCGTTTCACTGAACGAGATCGGCGTCCAGGTCTCTCCCAAGTCTATCCCTCGATCGTCGTAACGCCAGGATGTCCGCAGGCTGATGAGAGGATACACCCTCGACGCCGGAGCCTCGAAGGTCACGCTCACCACCGCGGACGTGGCGGACTTCAGCCCGGGATCTGTAGCGATGGCTTGCAACCTGTGAAGCCCGGGGCTGGGATCCAGCCAGGCGAAGTCATAGGGGGCGTTCTCCAGTGTGCCCACGCTTTGCCCATCGATGAAGAACTCGACGATCAACGGGTCGTGGTTCGGGTCCGAGGCTGTGGCCCGGATCATGAGAGGCAGGGATTCTCCGGTGATGAGCGTGCCATCGAGCGGTGATGAAATCGAAATGGACGGGGGCTCGTTGGTGTCGGGCGGCGTGAAAGTCAGGAGCGCCGCTGTGCTGGCGACAGATCCAAACCGATTAGAGAGGACAGCTGTATAGGTTCCACCGTTGGCGACGTTTCCCTGGGCGATGACATAGGTCTCAGCGGTAGCACCCGCCACCGCCTGGGTGAGGTTGAAAAACCATTGATAGGAAAGCGGCGACGGGCTGAGTCCGCCGACCCGGAACCTCGCTTCCTGTCCTGCCAGGATGGAGAGGCTTTCGGGTTGCAGGGTGATCCGTGGAAGGAGCGAGCGATCTCCGATCAACTCAAAGTCGAAGCTAAGATCCGAACTGTTCGTTGCGTTTTGGTGAACCTCGACCGCGAGCGTGTTCCATCCGTCCCGGAGGAGTTGGGAAGGGACATTGGTCTCAACAAACAAGGTCTCGTTGTTTCCTGTAATGGCTGACAGGGCGAGAGTTTGGTGGTTCAGGGATCCTCCGGGCAGGTTGCTCCGATGGATCTCCGTCCCGTTGAGGTAGGTGGAGGAGCCGTCGTCTCGCAAGATCCGCATCAAAAGATTGGTGTAGGAAGCGGCGTCGGCGATGTGGAATTTCTTCCGGAAGTAGTAGGTGATGAACTTCTTGTTCTCGACTCCGCCAAACCCAATGACCGTTGCCTCGGGGCGCCCCGGTCCATCGCCATAGCCCAGCTCCGCAGGGCCGGAACTCCAGGCAACATCGCTGAAATCCGCATCGATCCAGCTCGTTCCCTGGTCCGAACCGTCATCCAGGTATTTCCAAACGCTTCCTGCACTCACCAGGTAGGCTGCGGAATCACGCGGCAGCGAGACGCTCACGACGGCGACTGCCGAGGTCGAACGTCCACCCAGGTCATCCGTTGCGATCGCCTGGATGGAGTGGGTTCCTGGCGCAGGGTCAGGCCACTCGTGTGTGTAAGGAGACTGAGTTAGGGAGATCAACGGCAGGCCATTCACGAGAAGCTGGACGGATGTCACCGATCCATCCGAATCGGAAGCAGTGGCTTCGATGCGGACGGGAAGGTTGCTGCGGGTGATCGAGGTGTTGTTTGAAGGGGAAGTGAGAGTGATCTGGGGCGGTTGGTTGGGAACCAGGACCGTGAGCGATGCCTGGGCGCTGCTGGCCCGGCCGAAGAGATTGGTCACCACAGCCAGGTAGCCTCCTGCCATGGTTCTCGACACAGGCGACAAGCTCAGAGTGCTGGAGCTGGCTCCCTGAATCACCGTGTTTTCGTTGTAACGCCACTCGTAGCCCAGGGGCGGAGTGCCCGAGGCTGTGATGGTAAACTGCGCGAGCCCGCCTTCGCTGACTGTTACGTCCAGGGGTTGCGATGTGATGACAGGGGGTTGACCGACATCCACGCGTGCAACGAGGCTGGTGGTTGCTCCGAACGGGTTACTGGCCACCACCCGGTAGTTCCCGGAATCCAAGGCCGAGGCGGGGCTGAATCGGAGCTCGGAGTTGGTTGCTCCCGGGAGTGAGCCCTGGCTCTCGCCAAACCACTGGTAAGAGATGGGCGGGGTGCCCGACGCAAGAGCGTAGAGGGCGACGCTTGTGCCTTCCAATGCGATCAAGCCGGAAGGTTGCTGGATAAAGACAGGAGCGGTGACGATGGACAGGAAGGCCGGTGAGCTTGTGACGGATCCGTAGGGGTTGGAAACGAGGAGGGTATAGGCACCAACGTTCTCAGCTGCAACGGACGGGATGGACAGATTTGGATTGCTGGCTCCGGGCAGAGGGTTCGTTGCATTGAAGTACCACTGATACACGAGTGGCTGGCTTCCCGAGGCCGTGGCCGAGAACATCGCTGGGGTACCCTCCACAACGGTCACGGATTGGGGCTGAAGCGTGATGAGCGGAGGCTGGAAGCAAGCGCCGCTGGCGTCCTGGCATTGGACGGGTCTGAGATTGAGCTTCCAGCAGACCAGATTTCCTGAGTCGGGTTCGGCGGCATCCGTGATCCGCAGCGACCAGGTCCCGTTCACTTGCTGCCCCACCTTTCCACGGAACACGGACAACGGCTGCTCAGGCTTGAACGCCCCGGTGAAGGGAGCACTGCCGAAAGCCAGCAAGTTGGTGGTGTCATCGGTGAACACGGTGGGTGAAGCACAGCTGACACCATAGTTCTGCCCGTTGTTTCCTTTTCGCGCGGCCAGCTGGACCGTTGTTCCATCCGGCCCAACCAGCTCCACGATCAGGTCCGACACATACGAGTGTGACGCATATAAGTCTACGGATACCTCAGCGATCGGCAGCGCAACTCCGGAGACGGTTAAGTCAGATTGAATCGAGGAAAGATCTGGAATGGGCATGGGGACTGACCCCGCGGGGAAGATCAACGGGGGACCTATCGTGGTGGGCGATGAGGCCAGGGCAAGAGTCTCGGTCTGCAACCCCCGTTCCGTGCTTTGAATTCGAAGTTCGAACAGCGCTGGGGAGCCACAGAGATAGTCGGGGCTTGTGCTGATGAGGAATGGCACGGGGTTGGTGGTGGACGAGGAGGCGGGGACATCAGCGAACGCCACGGGTGCAGGATCGACAGAGATTCCTCCGGTGAGGCTTCGAAGAGTGGCGCTCACGCCCGTAGCCGTTGCGCCGATCGGTCCAATTCGATTTCTCAACGCCAGGAACAGCTGTGCACATTCGTTGGCATCAAGGGATCCATTCCCGTTGCCTCCGGCAATCACAGGCGCCTCCCAGCCCAGGTTCGGAAGCGGGGAGGGAGCGGCCTCCAGAGCCGCTTCAGCCATCACGATTCCGTGCCCCGAGTCGAGGTCGAATCCGGGGGTCTCAATGTCCAGAGCCGTCGTCTGAAGCACCTGTCGTAACTCTCCGGGGGAGAGGGAAGGGTTGTAAGACCACAACAGCGCCGCAATAGCTGCGGCGTGAGGTGCTGCGGCGGAGGTGCCAAAGAAGGTCTCAAATCCGGGGACGGACGTCCGAGTGCCATCAGCTGCGGTGATGTCCGGTTTCTGGAGCACGATTCCGCCGGTGGCGGTGACGTTTCCCGGGGTGACAGGGGAGCCGTCGGGGTGGAAGAACATTCTCCGGGGACCGCCCGAGCTGAATCGTTCCACTGGGTTTTCGCTGCTGCCTGCAAAAGGAACCGCGGGGGATCGCACCCAGGTCGCAGCGACCGAAAACGCATTCGAAGCTCCGCTCGCATTGTGGCCGCGAACCGTCCCTGTCGTCGAAATGCTCAGAGCCGCCCTGCCTGCGCTCAACCACAGGAACCTGGGCTGTCCTGACTGTTTCACCACGACGATCTTTTCCCCGCTCCCAAGAGTCGAAATGCTTTCATAGGGATCATCATTCCCATTCTGCACATTGCTCGAGCTGACCACCACGCTGCCCGCTGCATCCAGGACGTACACGTCGTAGTCGTTGGCGGATTTCCCCAGGGCATCCGTCCAGAAGAGATCAACTCGACGTGAACTCGACCCGGGGAGAATCAGGTTTTGAGTTGTTCCGCCAAAATCATGCAGGCGTCCGCCCCGGCCGATGGACGCGGGTCCGCCGTCGGCAAAGTCTCCTTCCCACACTGAGGATGTGCCATCGCTCTTGTTTCCGGAGTTCCCCGCAGAGGAAAAGAACAGCGCTCCCGAGGCTGAGACATTATTGACAGCTTGTGCGATGGGCCCGTCCTGGAACGGGGATTCGCTGAAGTAGGTCACATCATCGACGATGATCTGGCAACCTGCCGCGCGGAGAGCCCTGATGTTTTCGGCGAAGGATGCGACGCCGTTGAAGGCGCTGGCGAAGTAGAGCTCGGCGGCTGGGGCGAGATCATGGATGAGCTCCAGCATGGCAGTTCCTTCGCCGGTTCCCACTCCTGCCTGCCCTGGGATGACGTTGATGACTGGCAGCTCGCCCCTGGCCTGGGAGTCCGCCAGATGGGTTACGCTGTCGCTGAGGACTCCGATCTTGATCCCCTCGCCCTGGGTCGCAAATCGAGCCCGGGCCGTATCCGCCCGGTGAGTCACATCCGCCTCCGACGTAATAGCTCCCACATTCGTGGTGGCCTCCTCGGCGGGTCTCACTTTCTCGACATCCGCGTTGGCCGCCAGCAGCTCCACTTGCTGGATTGGGAGCCAGCACCTGACCGCGCGATGACCCGAGAACGAGTTAAGGATGCGCCCGCCTCTGGCCTGGATTTCCCTGAGCAGCGCCGGTGTCGGGTTCGCTTTGAGGTCCAGGAGGACCTCGTTGTCCCGAATTGAGACAGCGTTGCGATTCCAGCGGGCGACGCCCGGAGCTGGCAGCTCCCCTCGATGCAAGCGACACGCGAAAAGTAGTTTCGAATCAAGCTTCCGCTCCGTGGGAGAGCGTCGGTTCCTCTCATCCATCAGCGCCCGTATCTCCCGTTCAGAATTAGGAGCAAGAGCTGGGTGCGAGGTGAGTGGGAGCAGGAGAATGAGGAGGAGAGCTGTCAGAGCAAGGCGTGAGGATCCCATCGCGCTGGTGGCAAGGGCTCCACAGACCTTGATCAGGCTGCTGACGTCGTTTTTCATTGGCGTAATACTATTCCTCCCGGCGTCTCCTTGGGGCAACAACGAGCCAAGGCTTGGAACCGGGCCTGACCGGGGGGACTTAGGTCGCCCGACATGATACGGCGGAAACCGTGAAACTCAAGGCCTGAAAACTGCCAGGTTGGCCAGCAGGTCTGTGTAGGATTGGAGTTGCCCGCCTGCTTTCGCTTGCCCACATTCACGCGCTGAAACATGGCAAAGAAAAAGAGTGCTCCTGTGTCGCGTAGCGGGCGTTTTGCGTCTGGCCCATCCGCCGATGTCGCCCGGTTTTCGGAATCCATTTCCTTCGACTGGCGCCTCTGGAAACACGACATCCAGGGTTCCAAGGCTCATGCCGCGATGCTGCGTCGAATCGGCATCCTGACCGCCAGGGAGCTGGCCGCCATCCACCGGGGGTTGGATGCCATCGCCTCCGAGATCGAGGCCGGGAAGTTCCAGTGGAAGCTGGAGCTTGAGGACGTTCATATGAACATCGAGGCCGAGCTCACCCGACGTGAGCCAGCCGGAGCCAAGCTTCATACGGGCCGTTCCCGCAACGACCAGATTGCGCTCGATATTCGCCTGTGGCTTCGAGAGCAATGCGACTGTTTGTCGCGCGAGGTCAGGGATCTTCAACGCTCCCTTGCCAGGCTGGGTGAACGTTCCCGCGGCGTGGTGATTCCCGGTTACACACATCTCCAGCGGGGGCAGCCGGTCCTCTTTGCGCATCATCTGCTCGCCTACGTTGAGATGCTCGACCGGGATCTTGGACGCATCGCCGATACCCGGGAACGCATGAATGTTTGTCCCCTGGGCAGCGGAGCCCTCGCGGGTTCCACGCTGCCGTTGGACCGTGAGTTCACAGCGAAACTGCTTGGGTTTGTGGATCGAAACGGACGTCCCCGGCTGAGCCAGAACTCCATGGACGGCGTGTCGGATCGGGATTTCGCCCTTGAGTTTTGTGGAGCTGCCGCATTGCTCGCCATCCATCTCTCCAGGCTTGCCGAGGACGTGATCCTTTGGGCGAGCTCGGAGTTTGGTTTCATCAAGATCGCCGATGCCTACACGACCGGTTCCTCCTTGATGCCCCAGAAAAAGAACCCGGATGTGGCGGAACTCACCCGGGGCAAGACGGGACGTGTGATTGGCTCCTGGGTCTCCCTGGCCACGCTCCTGAAGGGGCTGCCCATGACCTACAACCGGGATCTCCAGGAGGACAAGGAGCGCCTGTTTGACGCGACGGATACCGTGCGTGCATGCGTGACCTTGATGGCTGCCATGATGGACCACACCCAGGTTTGTCCGAAAGCGTGTGCGGCAGCGGCCTCCGATCCCCTGTTGTTGGCAACCGATCTCGCGGACTACCTGGTCAAGAAAGGCGTGCCGTTCCGCCAGGCTCACCATGCTGTGGGCAAGCTTGTAGCCTGCGCGGAACAGTATGGTCGTCCGCTTGACCAGCTATCGCTTGATGAGTTCAAAGCGATTGAACCTGCGTTCGGCCCGGACGTGTTGGGGATGTTCGATCTGACCGCGGCAATGAACCGAAAGCAGATCGTCGGAAGCCCCGGCCCCGCTCAGGTAGCGCGCCAGCTGAAGAGGCTCGTCCGTTGAGACCCTCAAGGATGTGTGGGCTGTGCCCGCTCCCCTGCGTGTGGCTTCTTACTGATGAGCATGGGTGGTGCACACGGAGTGGGTTGGGGGAGGCACCCTGAAGGGTGGACAACGAGCTGCGCGTCCGACTTTGACGGGACCAAGCTCAGGGTCCGTTTTCCCGCTTTCTCCCGGGAGGCATCAGAGCTACTGTCTTCGACTGCCATCGATTATGTCGCGTACACTCCTGTCCTGGCTTTGCATTCTCGGCTGTTTCGGGGCCCCTTTCCGTGGACATGCGCGGCTGGTGATTGATGAGATTCTTACGCGGAACACCGCGGGACTGGAGGACGAGGACGGTCAGACTTCGGAGTGGATCGAGATCCGGAATTCGAGCCTGCTTCCGATCAATCTGGCTGGGTGGGGGCTCACCGATCAGCCAGGCCAACCTGCTGCGTGGGTCTTTCCTGCCACCAACCTGCTCGCTGGAGCTCGTCTGATCATCTTCGCCACCGGCAAAGCCCGCGCGGTTGCGGGCAAACCTCTGCATGCGAGTTTTCGTCTCCCCAGTGAGGAGGGATATCTCGGCCTGTTATCCCCCCAGGGATCCGTGGAATCCGAGCTTCATTACGGGCCCCAGCAAAAGGACATCAGTTATGGCTTGGGCAAGGGACCTGACCTCCCGCCGTGGGTGCAACCGACGAGCGAGGCACGGTTTCTTATTCCGGGGGACGCACTGGCTGGAGGGGATTGGAGGAGTCCTGATGAGGAGCCAGGCGGGGATCTTTGGGTTCGTGCGAAGGCTGCGGTGGGGTTCGACCTCAGTGCAGCAAACGAAACCGGGCTGCTGGCCTGGTGGAATTTCAACAGCTCTTCAGACAGAACAATTCCTGAGGCGACGGGCTCGGGGCATCCCGGAACCTTGACGGGCGCGGCGGCGTTGACGGCTGATCGGGGTGGACGCACTGCGCTGGCCGGGGATCGCGCTCTGAATCTTGGTGCGACGGGCAACGGCGCTCGAATGGAGGTGCCTGACGTGCGCGACGGATGGATGGACAGCACGCGAACTCAAAACGCAGTGACTTTCAGCCTCTGGATATTCGGGGACAGTACCCAGCCAGGGCAGGGGAGTGTGTTCTGGGGATCCGGTGGGCTGAACGGCAGCGGCGCCCGCGCAGCGCAGGCCCATCTGCCCTGGAGTGATGGCGTGGCCTACTGGGATACCGGTGGCACCGATTCCTCCCTGCATCGCGTGTTCACGGCGATGCCGGATTCCACAAAGTGGAAAGGTCGATGGAATCACTACGCCTTGATCAAGCGGGGTAACGAAAAGCTCATTTATCAGAACGGACGACGCATCCTCGCCGGAACGAGTACGGAGCCCATGGGGTTGATCCGCAGCTTTAGTGTCGGGTCTGGTCCCACGGGATCGATGAGCTACGGGGGGCTGATTGACGACTTTGCAATCTGGAATCGAGCCCTCTCACTGGACGAGGTCCAAGCCCTGGCACAGGGCGCGGCACCTCCCGCTGCGGGACTTGCCTCAGCCTATGCTGAATCGGATATCGGTTCGAAGATGCGAGGGATCAACTCCTCGGTCTACTTGAGGATTCCGTTCCAGGTTGCGGACCCGGCGCTGGCCCGGAACCTGGTGCTCAAGATCCGCTATTCCGATGGTTTCGTGGCGTTCCTGAATGGGCAGGAGATTGCGAGTCGTTTTGCTCCTTCGCTGCTGGAATTCGATTCACAGGCCACAACCGATTCTCCGAATGGAGCCCGGTTGAGTTACGAGGAGATCGACGTGAGCAGCGCGATGCCTGTCCTGCGAGCTGGAACCAATGTGCTTGCGATTCATGGCTTGAATTCTGCGGCCACGGATCCTGAGTTTGTCATCCAGCCCTGGCTGGTCGCCGGACTGGCGGGAGCGAGCGGATACTTTTCTGAACCCACTCCCGGTTTTCAGAATGGCGAAACGGCGGAGGGCTGGGTTCGCCCGGTGATATTCTCGCGACCGAGGGGGTTTGTGGCCGAGCCCTTTCATCTCCAGCTCGAGTGTCCCACACCTGGGACCCAGCTTTATTTCACGCTCGACGGCTCGGACCCCGCCCCGGGAAGGGGGATTCGAGGAACGGGTTCGCGGGCGACGGTTTTGATCACCAATACGGTGACGGTTCGTGCTGCCGCTTTTCGGACAAACTTTTTGCCGCACGTCTCCATCGCACACAGCTACCTGTTTCTTCAACAGGTGGCATCCCAGCGTCGCCCCTCGGTGGCTGCTGCCAACTGGCCGGATGGATCTCCATCGGATTTTCTGATCGATGGGCGTGTGGTGACCAACGCGCTTCCTCAGCGGACTTTCATCGGGGCGTTGGAGGCCATCCCGAGTCTGATCATCGGCACTACCGCCGACTCTCTTTTTGGTCCAAGGGGTATCTATGCCAATTCCAGCTCGGCCAAGGATCCTGCCACTGATTTTGAGATTCCGGTATCGGCTGAGTATCTTTACCCCGACGGACGCGAAGGGTTTCAGTTGAATGCGGGGCTGGAGATCCACGGCAACATCAGCCGCGACAACAACTTCACTCCCAAACATGGATTCAACCTCATCTTCAAGCGGCATTACAGCGAGGGGAAGTTGAAGCATCCGATGTTTGAGGGGAGCTCGATCGAGACCTTCGACCGACTCGTGTTAAGAGGGGGCTCCACGGATACCTGGCCCACGGTGAACTGGGATCACTTCCTTGTGGATGGAGTTCAGCGATGGTTGCGGGATGAGGCCAGTTATGTGAGGGACCAGTGGGTGAGGGACGCCCAGCTGGACATGGGTCAGCCTTCAAGCGATGGCACTTATGCCCACCTTTATCTGAGCGGCCTGTACTGGGGCATCTACAACATCGCGCAACGACCCGACAACACCTTCGCCGCCTCCGTCTTCGGCGGCTCGCGAGACGACTATGACGTGCTGGCGGATTTTGCGGAGGTTCGATCCGGGGATGCAACCGCATGGAATCAGATGAACAGTCTGGCGTCTGCGGGCCTGGCGTCGGATGCGGCCTATCAGCGCATACAGGGGAATCATCCCGATGGGACACGGAATCCGGCATACCCTGTCTTCCTGGATGTCACCAACCTCGTCGATTACATGATTCTCCACGTTTACATCGGAGCGGATGATTGGCCGAATCACAACTGGTGGGCCGCAAGAAAGCGGGGCTCCGACAGTACGGGCTTCAAGTGGTTTGCCTGGGATCAGGAGATATCCATCAACTCACTGGTGAAGCAACAGAGCTCATGGGGATCCGTGTACGCAGAGGCGGATGTTGCGAACACCCCGACCCATGTTTATGCGCGGTGCCGGGCAAACGCTGAGTTCAGACAGCTATTTGCCGATCGGGTGCAACTTCACTTCTTCAATCAGGGTGCGCTCTCGCTTTCCAACAACTTGCGACGATGGGATGACCGCATCGCTGAGTTGGACCGCGCGATCGTGGCAGAGTCTGCACGTTGGGGAGATCATCGACGCCCCGAGCGTCCTTACACCCGGGAAGTGGAGTGGCTTTCGAGCAACGCCTGGATGAGGGCGGTGTTTTTTCCATCCAATCACTCCGTGGTCATGAAGCGGTTCCTCAGCGCCCGACTTTACTCCAGCCTCGGCGCGCCTCTGTTTTCTCAATTCGGCGGGGAAACACCGGAAGGGTTTCAGCTTTCGATCGCTCATACGAACACCTCGGGAGTCATACTGGCCACCACAGACGGCTCAGATCCCCGGCTTCGCGGAGGCCTCGTGTCGCCGAGTGCCTTCCAGGTGAGTGGGCCTGTTCGCATCAACCGTCGAACCACCGTGACGGCCCGCGTGCGATCGGGCACCAATTGGAGTGCAAGCGTGGTTGCGACATTCGTGCCTTCTCAGAACATCGATGCGTTGAGGGTCACGGAGTTGATGTTCCATCCAGCGGCGGCTTCCGGCGTGGATGCTGACGCGTATGAGTTCATTGAGCTGAAGAATACCGGGAGCCATGCGCTGGATCTGTCCGGCTATTCTTTCAGCCAAGGGATTGGTTATGAGTTTGCTCCTGGTTTCACGGTTCCGCCGAATGGGTTTGCAGTGCTTGTCCGGGACCGAGTGGCCTTTGGCGGGCGCTATCCTGGAGTGTCAATTGCCGGACAGTATTCGGGTCGGCTGGCTGATGGTGGGGAGACTTTAAAGCTCTCTTCTTCACGGGGTGACGTTGTGTTGTCGTTGAGCTATTCGAGTCAGCCGCCTTGGCCGGTTACGGCGGATGGGCTTGGTTTCTCATTCGTTCCACGTGGTCAAGTTACGAACTTGTCTCAGGATGATCCCCGCAGCTGGCGTGCGAGTTCAAACGCTCTGGGAAGTCCCGGACGTGATGATCCAGTCTCGGTGATTCCAGAGATTCTGGTGAGTGAGCTTCTTTCGAACCCGACACCTCAGGAGCCCGGAGACTATGTGGAGCTACGGAATCCCCAGGAAGTCGCAGTGGATATCAGTGGGTGGTGGATCACGGACGATCGACGGTTTCCGAAGAAGTATCGGATTCCTGCCGCCACGATGATTCCTGCTCGAGGTTTCGTCACATTCACTCCTCCGAGGGATCCTGGAGCCTCGGGGTTGCCGTTCGATTTCGCAGCGGATGGGGAGGAGGTCTTTGTGTTTTCTTCGGACACGGCGGGTAACCTCACAGGTTATTCCCATGGATTCATGTTCGGCCCCAGCCAGGAGGGGGTTTCGTATGTGAGGTGGCTGGACAGCCAGGGTGCGGAGCATTTTCTGGCATCGACGCGGCAAACGCCGGACTCGCCCAATTCGCCTCCGGCCATCCCTCTCCTCGTGTTTTCGGAGATTCATTACCATCCAGCGGACGGAAAGCCCGAGTACTTGGAACTCCATAATCCCGGATCCCAGACGTTCCTTGCTGACGATCCAGCAGGGGGAACGAACCGCTGGATTCTTGAAGGAATCGACTTCGAGCTTCCTTCCGGTTTTGAGCTGAGCCCGGGTGGGTATGCGGTGCTTGCTTCGGTCGCTCCTGCGGCTTTCCGACAAGCTTATGGCCTGGCTCCTTCGACCCAGGTCCTGGGCCCATTTCCAGGGACGCTTCAGGACAGCGGCGAACGGTTGCAGATCCTGCGTCCATCAAGGGCGACCTCGACGACTCAGATCAACGCGCTGGTCGAGGGGGTTCGCTACAATGATCGGGCACCGTGGCCTCCGGCAGCTGACGGATCCGGGCCGTCCCTGCAGCGTCGAAGCTTCCTGATACCTGGCGTGGATTTCGCCAATTGGGTCGCTGCCCAGCCGACGCCTGGGACCGGACTCGGCAGCGGTTTACCCCCGCACATCACGCGCCAACCGGAGTCGAAATCTCCTGCGGAAGGGACATCGCTCAGTTTGGAAGTGGGTTACGAGGGTGATGAGCCCATGACCTTTCAGTGGAGGAAGAACGGGGAGGCCATCGTGGGTGCCACGGCCAACAAGTTCCTGATCTCTCGGGTTCACGTTGATGACACGGGTGATTATGATGTGAGCTTGTCGAACGCAGCGGGCTCGCAGCGCAGCGGGCTCGCACAGGTCTCGGTGCGGCCATTGCCTTTCATCTATCAACATCCCATCAGCCGGGCTGCGGCTTCCAACTCCCTGGTTGTGCTGAGCGGGGCGGCCGCCGGAACCGGGAGGATTCGGTTTCAGTGGCTTCGGGACGGCATGCCGATCCTGGACGCCACCAACTCCTCCCTGCGGTTGACGGCTTTAACCCCCGCTCTCGAGGGGTTGTATTCCCTTCGAGTGGCCGACGATGTGGGTGTCTCGGTGAGCCAAACCGCGCGCGTGGAGATCCTGCGGAGGCCGGAGTTTACGTTTTGGCCGAGGGACATCGAGGCTGTGGAAGGAGACACGCTCCGGCTGGAAGCTTTGGCATCGGGCTCGCTTCCCATCACCTACCGGTGGCGACGAGGGCTCACGGTGCTCTTCACGCAAGTGGTGAGTGAGCGAAAAGCCTCCACCTTTTTGCTTGAGCGGGTATCCACAGCTCAGTCGGGAAACTACAGCGTGGTGATCGCCAACGCGCTCGCCACCGGTGTGACGAGTTCCAACTTTGTCCTGACCATATTGTCGGATTCAGATGGCGATCGGATGCCCACGCAATGGGAAGTTCAGCACGGTTTGGATCCTGCGAACCCGAACGATGGAGGCCTCGATACCGACCGGGACGGCATGCAGAACCGCGATGAATTTCGGGCAGGGACGAATCCGAGGGACCCGCTGAGTTTTCTGGGTTTTACACGTGTTGAAGCTACACCAGCCGGGGCGAGGCTTGGGTTCCTCAGTGTTTCCAATCGAGCTTATGTTTTGCTTGGAAACTCATCGCTGGGCCTGAGCAACTGGGTGCGGATTGCCGAGCTTCCAGCTGAGAGGACCACCCGAGAGCGCGTGCTCATGGATGACTCGGGTGTCACCGAACGCCGGTATTATCGGTTGGAATTACAGCAAGCCTTGGTGTCTCCCGTGCCTTGATTTCTCCGAGTTCGGCCACTAAGTTGCCGCGGTCCCGAATCCGCAGGACGCGGATTTTGGCTTGGGCGATGCCCAGTTTGTTCCGAACCATTTGTAAGGGGCTTTATTTGCGAGCCCCAATGTTGTTGCCAATGAACCATTTGTATCAGGCGCTCAGGGAGCGGTTGTGCCTGCCAGAGGGGAAGCTTCGGCTGTTTCCCATGTGGCGATCCCTCACCGGGTTGTTTCCGTGCCTCCTTGTACTCTTGCTGAGCCCATCCTCGCGGGCTGCGGCCCCTGCCAACGACACTTTCGCATCCTCGCATCTGCTCACCGGGGCGGCGGGAGATGTCAACGGGAACACGACCGATGCAACTCGTGAAGCTGGCGAACCTGAGCTCACCGCGACCTCAGCCGGGGGGAGCTTGTGGTACTCCTGGCACTGCAGTTCGGGAGGCACCTTCGATCTTGAGGTGGGCAATGGTTTCGTGGTGGGCGTTTTCACCGGGATGGACGTGGATGCTCTCGTGCCGGTGGGCGTGAATCCCGGACAGAATGTCAGGGTGACATTGACGCCGGGCTGGGTGTATCGGGTTGCCGTGGACTCGGAGGGGGGGACACGGGGAGTGTTCAGCTTGCGATGGAAGCAAACTCTGCGGCCGGGTGGAGGTCCCGATCTGATGGTCCCTCAGGACCGGATCCAGCTGGCCGTGGTGGAACAATCCTTTCCTTTGGGAGACTGCGAAGTCACCGAACGTTGTGTGCTGAGCGGCAAACGACGTTTGCTGCGATTCGACATGCACACGGTCAATGCAGGCTCCGAGGACATTGTTTTTGGTGCCT
>Ga0194132_10006406_pt1 | contig 18282 bp, 15 predicted proteins | sample TA2KigOf80mmetaG_FD_148612 | JGI IMG/M metagenome (GOLD analysis project Ga0194132, IMG submission 148612) | Freshwater microbial communities from Lake Tanganyika, Tanzania - TA2015054 Kigoma Offshore 80m | ecosystem: Environmental > Aquatic > Freshwater > Lake | place: Tanzania: Lake...
GACATACGGCGATCTTGTTGCCATGCCCCAGCAGACGCAGGAATCGGTGTTGCAGTGCGTGGGGGGTGCAAGGGGCCGCGCTCGGTGGGAGGGAGTGGCGCTACGCCATATTCTGGAACGTGCCGCTATACAGACCGACGCCAAAAAAGTAGTTTTTCACGCAGCAGACGGGTACCACAGCAGTATTCCTATCAAGGTGGCGCTCAAATCGGACAGCCTGCTGGCCCTCAAGATGAACGACGAACCCCTCTGGCCGCGACATGGGTGGCCGGTGCGTTTTGTGCTTCCGGGGAAGTACGGATACAAACAGGTAAAATGGATCACCCGATCGAAACGGTCTCCCGTAATCATACAGGATACTGGGAACAACGCGGGTATTCGGACGACGGCTCTATCGACGGATAGGCCCGACGACAAAAACAAGAAAGATATCTGATGAATACGCTTCTCGTTACCGGCGGGGCTGGGTTTATCGGCAGCAATTTTGTCCGTTATCTTATCGAACGTTATCCCGAATGCCGGGTCATCGTGCTTGACGCGCTGACCTATGCCGGCAATCCGGCCAATCTCGAAGGGTTGGAACAGACCGGACGCATGGAATTTATACACGGCAACATAGGCGACCGCACTCTGGTGGATACGTTGATGAAACGGGTTGATGCTGTGGTCAACTTTGCGGCGGAATCGCATGTAGACCGGTCGATTCTCAATGCCGACACTTTTATAGAAACCAATATACGGGGGACGTTTGTCCTGCTCGAATCGGCCCGTCAACACGAGATCGAACGGTTTCATCAGATTTCCACCGATGAGGTGTACGGGGATGTGCCGCATGGCTCGTCACTGGAAACCGATCCATTTCGTCCTCGTAGCCCGTATGCGTCGAGCAAAGCGGGGGCCGAACTGCTTGCACTGTCTTATTACACTACTTACAAACTGCCCGTGGTGATTACCCGGGGCGGCAATACGATCGGGCCTTATCAGTACCCCGAAAAGGTCGTTCCGGTATTCATCACCAACGCGCTGGAAGACAAACCCCTGCCGGTGTATGGAAAGGGCACCGCAGTCCGTTCATATCTGTATGTCGAAGACCATTGCGCTGGTATCGATCTGACATTGCGCAAGGGACAGCCCGGCGAAGCCTATAATATCGGCACGGCTTTTGAAATCAGCGGGCTGACCCTTGTGGACCGTATTCTGGCCGGTTTGGGAAAGCCGCCGAGTTTGCGACAATTTGTAACGGACCGCCCCGGTCACGATCTTCGCTACTCGCTCGACTGCGCCAAAATCGGCACACTTGGCTGGAAACCCCGATATTCGTTCGACGAGATGATCGAACGCACCATTCGCTGGTATATCGACCACGAAAGCTGGTGGCGCGCCATCAAAAACGATCAAGACTATCAGACGTATTATCGCTGTCAATATCATGAAAGAACTCAGACCCCTTCCACCTCATAAGTTATCCCCTTACAGGAGGTTAAGACGTGACGCTCTGGTTTGTTTTCGAGTCGCTCGTCTTAGCCGGATGGAGTGGTATGGCGCTTTACGGTCTTCTGTTGACGCTGGTCGGCTGGATCGCCAGACGACGTGAGGCTCCGCTTATTTTCCCTCGCCACACCTTTGCCCTGTTGGTTCCGGCGAACGGAGACGAAGAGGGATTGGCGGATACACTGGAACATCTGCGTCAGGTGAAATATCCACGCGGCATGTTCGATGTAATCCTTGCGCCCGTAAACGACACCGAACAGACGGCAACGATCGCTCGGCAGAAAGGAGTCGTATTGTACGGCCCCGGCAAACGGTGCTGGCACAATCGGGAGGAGGCGATCCACTCCTCGCTCGAACGCCTCGCTTCCAAATCACGCTATGATGCCTTTGTGATTCTGGACGCCGCCGTTCGTGTGTCTCCGGACTATCTGGCCGTTTTGAGCGATAAACTGTCCAAAGGTTGCCTTATTGTCCAGTCCGGTTATCAGACAGCAGGACACGGTCCTTTCTGGAAAACCGGCGTCCGAGCGGTGCTATCCGCTCTTTCGCCCTCATGGCTTACCGGATGGTCAGGCCGTTTCCGCCTCGGCAGCGGTCTGCGCCATGCCGGGGTATGCTTTTCCCGGCGGGTCGTGGAAAAATACGGTCTACAGGATTTTTCGACGACCGCCCCGTGCAACTACACGCTCCGGTTGCTCCGAGAAGATGTCGTCGTTTCTTTTGCGCCGGCTGCAATGCTCTATGACGGCAACCCCAACTCGCCGGTAGCGCCGCACTCGGCGATAGAAAGATTGTCGGCCTGGGGTAGGCGGCTTCGGCACGATGCGCTTCCTTTGATCCTCGAGGGGATGACATGGAAAAGCGCCGCGCAGGTGATGGGCGGAGTAAGTCTTGTCATGCCGTCGTTTTCGTGGGCATTTTCCGGCGCATCGATTTTTACCTGTCTTGCGCTTTTCGTACACGGCGCGGACCACCCGCTCACGCTCGGTTGGCTGGTCGTCCTGACGACGCTCACACTGGTAGTGGTCCTTCGGTTGACCCAGCATCGCGCGCCAATAGCAGTCGGTGTCATACCAGCTTTTCCACCTACGTCTTCAACAGGGTCTCGGCACAACGGGTCTTCGACGCCGATCGCCGCATCGATTCCCGAAACACCGTCGAAAAACAACACCTCGCGTCGTCGCAACACGCCGCGACGAAACCGCCAAACCCCCTCGCTCGGAAAGGAAGAGCTCTCTGATCCGGCTTGATGAGGCGATCCTGCTCGGCATCGTGCAGGGGCTGACTGAATTTCTTCCTGTCAGCAGTTCCGGTCATTTGGTTATCTTTCAACATTTGCTGGGATTCGCAGAGCCATTGCTTTTGCTGGACGTGATGTTGCATCTCGGCACGCTGGTTGCCGTTTTTATCGTTTTCCGTCAGGACTTGATCGCCATTACGCGCGCGCTTTTTCGTGGTCTTACTGACAGCCGAGAGCCAGCGGACAACGAGGCGTTGCGGCTGTTTTTTCTGGCGGCGGTGGCCACGGTTCCTACCGGGTGTATAGGGCTGTTGCTCAAAGATCGTATCGAATCGTTTTTTGCCTCGCCCTTTTTTGCCGCGGGTGGTCTTCTCGTGACCGGTGTATTGCTTCAGACATCGCGTCTGGCATCGGGAACGGCAAAGGATGTAAACCGCACGACGATCCGAGATGCACTGCTTATCGGCATCTGCCAGGGGATCGCCATCTTGCCGGGAGTGTCGCGTTCGGGTACGACCATCACGGTTGCCCTGTTGGCCGGACTGGAACGAGGTCTTGCCGCCCGATTTTCCTTTCTCCTGGCCATCCCGGCCATACTCGGAGCCAGTCTTCTGGAATTGCTCGACGTCTCGTCCGTCGCCCCGGAAAACTGGCTCCCCATCCTCGCGGGCACCCTTGCCTCGGTCATCATCGGATATGTGTCGCTAAAAATACTTATCCGGCTGGTGGTTGCCGGCAACTTTGCCGTATTTGCCTGGTACTGCTGGGCGGCCGGACTCGTTACGCTCGGAGCGCTATGGTATGGGTAGATTTCCCAACAGGACCCAAGACGTCTGTGTCGTGATCATGGCCGGAGGTCGCGGCACACGTTTCTGGCCCCGAAGCCGTGCCTCCTCCCCCAAACAGTTTCTCGATATCGTAGGTACAGATACGATGATTCGGTTGACCTGCGACCGTATAGGCGTGCTGGTCCCGCCGGAAGCCGTGTACGTCGTCACCAACGCCGACTACCGGGAAAAAGTTGCAACACAATTGCCCGAACTTCCGGCAAAAAATATCCTGACCGAACCCGCCGTACGCAGTACCGCCCCATGTATCGGCTTGGCCGCGCTTCATATCCGACGTGACCACCCAGATGCGGTGATGGTCGTACTGCCTGCCGATCACCATATCCCGGATCGCGCTGTTTTTCTGCAATCTCTGTCCACCGCCATCGAGACGGCCCGCCGGACCCACGCGCTTGTGACCATCGGTATCGAACCCTCTTATCCGGAAACCGGCTACGGATATATCGAAGTGGGCGAGACGACAGGAGAAGGTATCCACAGAGTTTCAGGCTTTCGCGAAAAACCCGACCGCGATACGGCGGCGCGTTTTGTAGCCAGCGGACGACATCTGTGGAACACCGGTATGTTTATCTGGCCCGCCTCCATCATCCTTGAAAACATGGCACGTCACGCCCCGGAAATTTATCGCGGTCTCGAAGCCTTTGCCCCCCATATCGGCCAACCCGATGAATGGACACAGCTTGAGCGGATTTATTCCGTCTTTCCATCTCGGTCCATCGATCATGCGGTCATGGAACACGCCCGCGATGTATACGTAATACGTGGCAGGTTCGGCTGGAGCGACGTGGGAAGCTGGTCTGCCGTAGAACCGTTCTGGGACAAAGACGAAAACGGCAACGCGTTGCGGGGAAAGGCGATTTCCATCGACAGTCGGCAGACTATCTCGGCAAGCGACGGCAGACTGATCGCGCTGGTGGGAGTCGAAAATCTGATCGTCATCGACACGCCGGACGCCGTCCTGATCTGCCGAAAAGACCGCGATCAGGACATCAAGAAGATTATCGAAGCACTCGAACAACGCGGCATGACCGAATATCTGTGAGGGCCGAACCATGAGCCTCGACATAAGCGGCATCTTGGAAGGATGGGACTACAGACCTCATCAGCTTATCGTAAGGAAAATCGTAGGCGACGACGGTTGCGACAAAATTCAGATGCGCGTGGACCTCGGCGTCCTCCAAATGGAATGGACCGACCGTCCGGACGGAAAGCGACCACATGGGCGACTTTCCTTGCTGGACCACTATCAGACGGTTTTGGAGCAACAGAAACAGAAGTACGGGACCGACACTCGGTTTTCGCTGTCGCACGAAGACTGTGAGAAATTGCAAGGTGAATCCTATCAGTACTATTACCGACGGATCAGCTTTTTCGAGTTGGAAGCGTATGACGAAGCCGGTCAGGATGCAGACCACAACCTTGCCATCATGGACTTGGTTCGCGCGTATGCGTCGGAAGAGAAGGACAAACTGGAATTCGAACAGTACCGGCCTTTTGTGATCATGCACCGCACACGCGCACGCGGTCTTTCGGCGGTACAGCGCAAGGACGTAGCCGAAGCGCTCCGGTATATCGAAGAAGGCATCGAGGAAATCGAGTCTTTTTTCCGGTTATACGACCGTTCGGACCTTATCGAACAGAGCAACGAACTCAAGGTGTTGCGCGAGTGGGCGGAGCAGATCGGAAAACAGCGTCTGTTGACCCCCGAAGAACAGCTACGTGCCGAACTTCAGACCGCGATCGACAACGAAGAGTTCGAACGCGCTGCCGAAATACGCGACGAACTGAAAAAATACCAGTAAACGGAGCGACCTATGTTTTCTCGGCTTCGCAACGCCGATAGCCAGATGGTACTGTTTGTCGCCGGGCTTTTGTGTTTTGGTATGTCGATGGGGTTGTTCGAGTCGAGTTTCAACAACTTTCTCGCCGACACCTACAACATGGATGCCGAAACGCGGGGGCGTCTCGAATTTCCGCGCGAATTGCCGGGATTTCTTGTGGCGGCGGTGGCGGGTGCGCTTTTTTTCTTTTCCGAAATCCGAGTCGCCGCGATCGCGCTTTTGCTCATGGCCGTCGGCCAAGCAGCCATCGGGCTGTGGGGAGATCGCTACAACCTCATGCTGGTGGGTATGATCGTCTGGAGCGCCGGGATGCACCTTCAGATGCCGGTGACGCGCGCGATTGCGCTTGCCATGACAAAATCGGGCGGAGGGGCGCTGTTAGGGCGGCTCAGCGGATGGCAGACCGGTGCGGCGATTCTCGGAAGCGGTCTTTTGTGGCTCGGTTTGGGCAACACCGAGTGGGCGTATACACCGGTATTTTTTCTCGCCGCGCTGCTTTCGCTTGTCGGTGGTGTCGTATACCTGTTTATGCAGCCCGCCCACGGGCAATCCGGCGAACGCCCCAAGTTTATCTTCCGCCGACGCTATACGCTGTACTATCTCCTCAACATTCTGTTCGGCGCGCGTAAACAGGTGTTTATCACCTTTGGTCCATGGGTGCTGATCAAGATATTTGGCGAACCGGTGTCCAAAATCGCGCTGCTCAACATGATCGCCGCTTTTTTTGGTATGTTTCTCGCGCCGTTTATCGGCAGGATGATCGACCGGGTCGGCGAAAAAACTGTACTCATGACCGACGCCGTGCTTATGATTTCGGTATGTCTGGGGTATGGATTTGCGGATCAGCTCGGATTGGGTGTGTTTGCGGCGGACCTGATCTGCGCCAGTTTTGTGCTGGATCAGATGTTGTTTAACGTGGGAATTGCACGCGCCACCTATATGCGCAAAATCGCAGAAAGGCCGGAAGACGTTACGGCCACGCTGTCGTTCGGCGTGACCATCGACCACGTGGTGTCAATGAGCATTCCCACGGTCGGCGGGATCGTATGGATGCTGTATGGCTATCAGTACGTATTTATGGGGGCGGCCTGCATCGCCGCGATGAACCTGCTGGCAACCGGGTTTATGCGGGTTCCGCCTCCCGAATCCGAAAAGGAAGCCGCCGTCCAAGCTGCCGGATAGAGGCGACTCGCATGTCTCATCCCCCTGCCATCCAACCACCGTCTACCACAATCAACTGCCCGGTCAGATAGTCCGACGCCGCAGACGCCAGAAACACGGCGGTTCCCGCGATATCTTTCGGCGCGCCCCACCTTCCCATCGCCACACGGTTGCGGATATATTCGCCTCGTTCACTTTCATGTATGCCCGTGGTGAGCGCCGTCAGGATATATCCCGGACAGATCGAATTGACGTTGATGTTATGCTTGGCCCACTGGATGGCAAGCTGATAGGTAAGCGCGCCGATGCCCCCTTTGGCAGCGGTATAGGCCGGGATGTTGGGAAGCCCCGTGATGCTGGCCAGGGAGGCGATATGGACAATTTTGCCGTACTGCTGGCGGATCATCTCGCGCCCCACGCGCTGTGTCAGAAAAAACGGGCCCTTAAGATTGGTATCGACCACGACGTCCCAGTCTTCTTCGAGAAAATCTTCCGGCAGATTACGCCGATTTATCCCAGCGTTGTTTACCAGAATATCGATCCGCCCCCATTGGGAAAGGGTCTCTTTCACGATACGCTCATGGCCGCTTCGGTCGGTTACGTCGGCTTCCACGATAAGACTACGACCTCCAAAACCGGCGATACGGTCGGCCACTTCTTCGAGTCTACCGCGTGTGCGGCTGGACAGAACCACGCGCGCGCCCGCCTCCGCCATGGCGACGGCAATGGCCTCTCCGATACCCTGGCTGGCGCCTGTGATCACGGCGACGCGGTCTGTCAGAGCAAAAGCGTCGAGAATCATACGAACTTTCCTTGGGTGGGGGTACTCGACGGCACGAAAACCGTAATATGTGAGGCTTTCGGCCAAGTGATGCAAATGTTACCAAAGGTAACCGAATATATCCTGCTTGTCAAATCCCGCTATCTTCGAAAACGGAACGGTTCGGCCATGCATCACTCGTCCCCGTTGTGAAACGCAATAAGCCCTAGGGCCGTAGGCGTAGATGGCTTTCCCCAGCCCGTCCTGTGCTCGTATACCGAGCCAAACGGTCAGTATTCGTACATGCGGTTCGGATATGGATACTACCCGTTGAGTGCTGCCAGTGTGGTCGGCGATGTAGGACAACGCCCGACGCGTGCGCCACGATCTTCGTAAATATAGCGCGTCAGAAGCGTCTAAAGTCGTATTCGGTCGGCACGCTGCCGTCGATGCCGCTCAGGTAGCACAGCGGGCCGGTCCCTGCCACCTTGCATACCCGATACCCGTCGGGGTCCAACTTTCCCTTTGTTTCTCCTCCCCCTTTTCCCTATTTTCCTGTCAAATACCCTGGCCCTTGTCCCCTTTCCCGGAACGCCCCATGCCCAACATCCACGACAGCGGATACAAGTTCCTGTTCTCCAACCGGACCATATTCCGGCAACTCGTCGAGACCTTTGTCGATCAGGATTGGGTAAAGATGGCCGACTTCGACCATGCCGAGAAAATAGACAAATCCTTTGTCGCCGAAGACTACAGACGCACCGAGAGCGATCTTATCTACCGTGTTCCGTTCAAGGGCCGCGAGGTGTACATCTATGTGCTGTTGGAGTTTCAGTCGCGTCCTGAGCGGTTTATGGCGGTGCGGGTGTTGCACTATATCTGCGGGTTTTATTTAGACTATGTTCGGTCGAGAAAAAAGGTCCGGTATCTTCCTGCGGTGTTTCCGATCGTGCTGTACAACGGGCGGCGTAAGTGGACGGCTCCTACCCGGTTTTCGGAGCTTATCGAGGGAGGGGAAGTGCTGGGCCGGTATGGGGTGGATTTTTCGTATTTCAAGATTGCGGAGAACGAGTACAGTCGTGAGGCGTTGTTGTCGATTCGGAACATCGTATCGACGTTGTTTTTGGCGGAGGGGGAGGGGGATGTGGAGGGTGTTGTGGGGGAGTTGTTGGGGTTGTTTGATCGTGAGGAGGACCGGGAAGCAGTGTCTTATTTGATCAACTGGTTTGGTCGGTTGGCGGTTGAGGGTCGTATCGGGGCGCGGGATTACGGAATGTTGTCGTCGGTGTATGGGAGTCAAGAGGAGGTACGGACGATGTTGATCGAGACGTTGGAGCGGGACAGACGGAAGCGGTTCGAGGAAGGACGACAGGAAGGACGACAGGAAGGACGACAGGAAGGACGGCAGGAAGGACGACAGGAAGGACGACAAGAAGGACGGCAGGAAGGACGACAAGAAGGACGGCAGGAACTGATCCGGGCGATGCGGAATCGAGGGATGAGCCTGTCGGAGATCACCGATCTTACGGGGCTTTCGGAAGCGGAAATCGCCGAGTTGCTCAATAGAAGGGATCCTCCCTTATGACATACCCCGTCTCCATCCTCCGGTGGGGACTCTGTCGGAGGACGGTCGCAGGAGTCTTCGCCGGATTGTTTTTTTTCGCCGTCCTTCCATCGCCTGCCCAGAGCCAGATCAACACGATCGGCAAACCGATGCCGGCGAATGCCGCACCATCCACCCAGCAGACGTTCCGCTATTTTATGGTCGAACCGCTCAGCTACGACATCAGTATCGCGTTGTACGAGGCGCAGGGCGCCGTCCCGCTGTTCGAGCGACTCGCCATGCTCGATGAAAACCTCGACCTCGTGCCCGGCGCCGCCAGATCTTGGGAAGTTTCTAAAGACGGCAAAAAGTGGACCTTCCACCTGCGTCCGGGCGCAAAATGGAGCGACGGCAGAACCGTTACGGCACACGATTTCGAATACACCTTCAAACGATTTCTCAATCCTGCGGAAGCCAGCCCCTACGCCTTTTTTTACTATGAAATCAAGGGGGCAAGAGCCTACAACCACGGAAAGACCAAAGACCCGAACACGGTCGGCGTCAGAGCGGTGGACGACGTCACGCTCGTAGTCGAAACCGAGGCGCCCTGTGCCTATCTGCCCTATATCATGGCATTTTCCGGTTCCGGTCCGGTCCCACGCTGGCAGATCGAAAAATACGGACGTAAATGGAGTGACGCCGGAACCTTTGTGTCCAACTCCAGCTATACGCTTACCGAGTGGCAAAAAGGCCGCCAGGCAACGCTCTCGCTCAACCGTCATTACAAAGGTCCGCACAAAGGGTTTCTGGAGAAGATCGTACAGATTTTTACCACCGAAACCGTGGGTGTCGCGCCGTATGAAAACGATGAAGTAGACTATCTTCAGGTACAAGTGACCGACCTTCCCTTTATAGAAAAACACCCGAAACTCAAAAATGAATTGGTCCGATATGCGTTTCCGGATACATGGTATCTGTTTTTTCAGACTCGCAAACCGCCGTTTGACAACCTCAAAGTCCGTCAGGCGATCAGCCATGCGATCGATCGCGAGACGCTGTGCCGCACCGCGCTCCGAAACACCGGGGTTCCCGCTTATGCCATGTTGCCAGCCCAATTCCCCGGTTCGTCCGAAGAACAACTGAAAACCATTCAGCGTTACGACCCCGTTCTGGCCAAAAAACGGCTCGCCGAAGCCGGATACCCTAACGGAAAAGGGTTTCCTGCGATCGAACTGTGGATGGGAAAAGCCAGCCCACAGCTCAACTATGTGGCACAGGCGATTCAGGGCATGCTTCTTTCCAACCTCGGTATTTCCGTTCGATTGCGCGCCTCCGAAGACAAGGTGTACCGCGATAATATGTATCAATGGAATATCCCGATGGGGCTGGGCGGGTTTAATGCAGACTATCCCGATCCGAACAACCTTTTGGCGATGGTCTGGCGTTCACAGCCGCGTGGCTATGGTCGTCAGGACTGGAGCAACCCGGTATTCGACAAACTGGTGGATACCGCCGCCTTCGAGGTGGACTCGGCCAAGCGTCTGCCGTTATACCGGGAAGCCGAAAAAACGCTCGTAGAGGACGTCGGGGGGGTCTTTCTATTTCACAACCTGACCTCCGAACTCCGCAAACCCTATGTAAAAGGGCTTAAAGTCAACAAATACGGGTACTCGTTTTTTACATGGATCGGTATGGTTCATACCCATTTGTATATCGGAAAACGATAAAGTAGAGGCAACCTTTGTGGTGCCCTCTGCCGAAATAAAAGGGAGAATACGATTGGTCACGGAAGAGGATGTGCGACGGTATCGAGAAGACGGCGTGGTATGTCTACGGCAGGCGTTCGATCCGGCTTGGGTGAAGACGGTTGCCGCGGGAGTGTCGCGTAATCTTGCGGAACCCAGCGACTATGCCGGAACGCTCAAGGCGGGTGAGGACGACCGGGGTGGTTTTTTTGACGACTACTGCAACTGGCAACGTATTCCGGAATATCGGCGTTTTGTATATGAGTCGCCCGCTGGCGAAATCGTGGGTAGACTGATGGAGTCTTCGACGGCTATTTTCTATCACGAGCATCTCCTTATCAAATGGCCCGGCACGCACAAACGCACGCCATGGCATCACGATCAGCCTTACTATCCGGTCAACGGCTGGCAAAACTGTTCGCTTTGGATGCCGCTCGACCTCGTGCCGGCAGAGGCGTGCGTGCAATTTGTGGCCGGATCGCATCGCTGGGGACGTTGGTTCGTACCCCGAAAATTTGCTTCCGAAAAAAACTATCCGCTCCACGATTCCGGCTCGACACCCGTCATCGAAGGGGTAACGCTCGAAGATGTTCCGCCTGTCGCCGAACGTCCGCAAGACTACGAAATACTGACGTGGGACATGCAACCGGGCGATGTCATCGCCTTTCACATGCTGGCGCTACACGGCGCGGACGGAACACGTATGCTTGAGACGCCACGCCGCGTACTGGCTACCCGATGGCTCGGCGACGACGCGCGTTTTGCCACTCGCCCGTGGGAAATATCCCCAACGACCACCGGTGGGCTTCGGCCCGGCGATCCGATGGCCTGCGAAACATTTCCGACGGTGTGGAGGATGTAGGGGGGCGGCATCGACCCCGCCCAATAAAGAGAAATCGATTCGATAAAGACTCGAAGAAAGGGTGTCATCCATGCAACTGACCATATTGGGGGGTGGCAACACGGCGTTTGCTACGGCGGCGCGGCTTACCTTGTTTGGTCATGACGTCGTTCTGTACGAACTGCCGGCATTTTCCGCCATGCTGGATCCCATGCGCCGGGACCGCATCATCCATCTCAAAGGGGTCGGCGGCGAGGGGCCGGCAAAGATATACCGGATAGCTACGGACATCGAGGAAGCCTTGGCGGAGAGCGCGCTTATCCTCCTCATCGTGCCGGCCTATGCGCACGCACCGTTTGCCGAGGTGTGCGTACCACATCTAAGGGCAGGGCAGACCGTCGTGTTGATGCCCGGTACGCTCGGCTCGCTCGCGTGGGCAAAAACGCTATCGGCGATCGGCAAAGCCGGCGTCACCCTCGCTGAAGTGGATACAGCCCCTTACGTATGTCGTAAAACGGCCCCGGACACCGCCACGATATGGGGTGTCGTCAACGGTCTGGGTCTCGGCGTATTCCCCGCCGTCCGCACCGACGTCGTAAAACCGCTGCTGGAACCTCTATTCCCGGGCATCCGGACCTATCCCGACGTCATGGCTTGCGGATTGTCGGCCATGAACCCGGTGGTCCATCCCGCCGGGGTACTCATGAACGCCGGTCGCATCGAGTATGCAAAAGGGGAATTCTGCTTTTACGAAGAAGGCGTTACTCCATCGGTCGTAAAGGTCATCATGGCCGTCGATGCGGAGCGCCGGGCCATCGGCAATGCGCTCGGCTATACGCTTACTCCCGTCCACGAGGCGTTTGCCGACGCAGGTTTCGGACCTCGCGGCGATCTGTGGGCGACGATCAACGGCAGTTGGATGCTGACTCGTCTCAAAGCACCCGGATCGCTCGAAAGCCGGTGGCTGACCGAGGATGTCCCCTACGGACTTGCCGCATGGCACAGGCTGGGTGCGTTGTACGGCGTGGAAGCGCCCACCCTGCGGGCGTTGGTGGACCTTGCCGGTCCGGTTATGGGGTTCGATGGATGGAAAGCCGGACGCGGCCCCGAAGAACTCGGTATCGCGGGGTTGTCGCGAGAAAAATTGACTGCATATTTGCAAGAAGGATAAAACACAAAAGTCCTGCGTCATCGACAAAAGGAGCCACCATGCAAACTTCCAACGAGGAAGAGCGACAATACCTCGAAGAGTACAAAAAGGTGTTGAGCAACCTTGCCGCCATAGCCTCCGAACATCCGGAAATGATCGGTATGCTGCGCGCGGCGCTAAAACAAAACGCGAGCCTCACGATTACCGATAGTCCGGGGGTTGTCGCGGAGATGCAGCAACTTACTGACAAGGTAGACGCTTTTCTGGCAGCTTGTCAGTCGGGCGAGGTGAGACCGGAAGATTTTATTCTGGAAGAAGACAAACCGGAAAAGCCTCCGGACTTGTAAAACCGATAGTTATTCCTCGAATTTCCGTTTTGTCTTTAGCGTCACCTCCGCACTTGTTCCCTTGCCCGGGGTGGAGATGATCCGGAGGGTTCCGCCAAATTGTTCGACGATCGACTTGCAGATCGGAAGCCCCAGCCCTGTGCCGCGATCCGGCCATTTGGCGGTAAAAAACGGATCGAACACCCTCGGTAGCACTTCCGGGGGAATACCGATCCCCCGATCGCTCACTTCCGCAACGATTGCCGTTTCCCCCTCGATCTCAAGCATCCAGGTCCGAAGCGTCACCACCGCCTGTTCGGGCGTCATGCCGGCGGCCAGACCCTCCTCGGTAGCATCTCGCGCATTGACCAGCAGGTTCAGAAATACTTCTTCCATGGAAAATGGGTTGATGTCCACTTCCGGCATATCGTCGCCGAGCATGGTTTGGAGAACCATACCGCGCGAGCGAAACTGTTCTTCGATCAGCCCTACGGCAGAGCGCGCCACGTCGTTGATCCGTGTGGGCTGTGTTTCGGGTTTGCCCGCCTCACGCGAAAACAACCGGACATGCTGGATGATATGCGTCATCCGATCGGCCTGGTCGATGATCAGGCTAAGTTTTTCGCGTATCTTGTCCGGTGGGAGTGCCCATCCCCGGTCGATGGCAAGCGTCAGATGTTCGGCCAGACCGCGTACCCCGACCAGCGGTTGATTGAGTTCGTGCGCCATGCCAGCCGCCATTTCTCCGAGCGACCGCAACCGGTCGGCGCGTATGGACAGGGTTCGTTGCTCTTCCAACTCCCGGCGAGTCGCGGCGTTTGCGGCTTCGGCATGCAGACGGGCTATGTCTGAGCGGTTGAGAAATCCGGCATACCACCAGATCATTACAAAAAAACATATGATGATAGAGACGACAAGCAGCGAGATGCCAAACGCAGGGTCGTAGAGCTTTAATCGTTCGCCTTCGAGTCTCAGCCATCCGAGCAGACTGGGTATGGCGATCACGGCAACGGTAAGTCGTCTTGCCATGGCCCCACCCGCACCGTCGCTTGTCAGGATCGCCATCATGCTCCGGTCCGGACGTGCGCATACGATGCCGAGACAAAGAATCAGAAAAACCACAGCGGTAGACAGCGACATACCGGTAAACGAAGTCAATCCAAACGAAGCGTATACATGACCGATGATTGCCAGCAGCACAAGCATCCCGGCACTGAATCCCAGCGTTTGAGCGGGCCAGCAGCCGCAGCGTGTTTCGGGAACCAGCAAGGGGAGTGCAAGAGACGCCATCAGCCCGGCCAGGTGGGTCAGGACAAACGAAGAGGGTGGGGGAGAGCCGAGAGGCAGATCGCTGCCGGGGTCGGACACGCCGCGCAGTAGCGCATCTGCTTCGACAAACCCTGCGGCGAGCGCCAACCCTGCGGCGATCCACCGGAGCGGGACGGAAAGATCGCTGGGCGCGGACAGACCGCCGTCAGGTTTGCGGACCGAGACGAGCAGCCACAGTGAGATGCCGGCGGTTATAAACACGGCAAGGGTAGTAAGCGGCGTGTCTTGAAAAATCGGCGCTATGGTCGAAGGCGGGGCGAACAACCATAGGACAATCCCTGTCGCGCCAAAAACGACGGCAAGCACCGCCGACACGCGCGAGACGGTCGTCAAAAAGACGGCAACGGGGAGATTGAGAGATACTTCCATTGCCTGTTCCGGAGTAGCGGGAGACGATCCCGTGCTATTCGCTTTTTCCGATATACAGGCCGGCATAGGAAGGTGTCAGACCGGACCATCGACGGTCGCCGTATTTGTTGACATCGATGCCTTTTACGCGAGGTTTGTTCAACCCGGCGTTGACCATGTTAAACAAAAATACGCCGGCCGCCTCACGCGCGAGGATTTCTTCTGCCTCTTGATACATCGCCACGCGCCGTGCTTCGTCAAATTCGCGTGCCGCCGCATCGACCAGGCCATCGAAAACGTCGTTTTTCCAGTCCTGACGCCCGGCTCCGGCAGGCTGAGACCGCCACGGTACGGCGATCATGTCGCTGGGATCGGGATAGTCCATGTTAAACCAGAGAAATCCCCATGGGATCCGGTGGTTGACCATGTGGTCGTTAAATTCGTTGGCCGTCATGTTGCGTAGGGAAACCGTAATGCCGAGATGGTCTTTCAACCCTTGCTGTATGGCTACGACGGCCTGTTGTTCCAGCGGGGTGGGGGGCGAGCCGCGTACCCAGAGTTCGAGGGGAGGAACGCCTTTTCCATCCGGGTACCCGGCTTCGGCGAGTAACTTTCGAGCCAGTGCAAGGTCGAATGCCTGATGCGGTTTGAGCCGGTCCACTTGATAGCCGGGAAAGCCTTTGGGCAACATCCCGTACGCCGGCGTTGCCGTGCCGCTCATCACGATGTTACAGATCGACTCCCGGTCGATGGCATGGGCGATGGCCTGACGGAGTTTTACATTGTCAAACGGCGGTTTGTCGTTCTGAAAAATCAGATAATAGGTTCCAAAGTTGGGAAAGGTGTTAAGCTCTTTGCTCAACACGGGATCGTCGAGCACGCGAATAAAGTCGGGGCCATCGATACCAACGCGGTCAAACTCGTCGTTCTCGTACGCAGCCAGCCCACGCCAACCGCCTTCCACAAATTTGAAGTGCAACCGTTCCAAATATCCTTTGAACGGACCGTTGTAATGTTCGTTCAATGCAAAGGTCATATCTCGGCCTTTGTTCCAGTTTTCCAGCATCCAAGTGGAGTTGGACACGCAGTTGTCCGGATCGGTCCAGCGTGTTCCGAATTTTTCCACCTGCCAGCGCGGCGCGGGGACCGAGGTAAAAAACGCAAGGATATAGGGGAAATGCGACCAGGGTTCTGTTGTCTCGATGGTCAGTGTTGTTTCGTCGAGCGCCTTGACGCCGAGGGTGGCAGGGTCGGTGGTTTTGCCCGTGTTGAACGCCTGAGCGCCTTTGATGGGGTAATAAAAATAGGCAAAGATATTGCCCGAAGCCGGATCAAGGAGACGCTGGAACGACCATTCGAAATCGTAGGCGGTTACGGGGCGTCCGTCGCTCCATTTTCCACCGGGCCGCATCTTGATCGTCCATGTTTTTTTGTCCGGCCCGACGCTCCACGAGGCGGCGGCGGCGGGTTTGAGTTCGAGGTTATCGTCGAAGACCACCAACTGTTCGAACAAAAACGCGATAAACTGGGCTTTGAAAAGCGCGATACCCACGTCGAGCGTAGACGGTTCTACAAGCGCCTGGCGCAGGGTCTGCGCCGATGCCGGTACCGCATCCGCAGGCATGGTTTTGCCCACGCGGTTGACCATTTGCGCCCCGTCGCCCGCATCGGGCGTTTTTTCGGCGGAACCGCAGGCAGTGACCATGGCGGTCATAGCCCACACAGCGAGGATCCCCCAAACTCGGTTCATACCCTCCTCCGACCAACCGTCATCAGGTGCAACGCGCTTTTCTTTGGCATCGGATGTGCTATGTCGCGTGCCCTTGCGTTTTCATGCCCACCACATCTGCCCCGTCGGTTCGATAAGGAGGACCGATTTGAGCAGAGAGACGGCCTTCCGAAACCCTTCGTCTATCGACATAAGGCTGTCTTCGTGTTCGATGGATAGCGTGCCGTCGTATCCGGTCATCCGCAATGTGCTGACGAAATCCTTCCAGAACAGCGCGTCATGGCCGTATCCTACGGTACGGAAAAGCCACGCGCGGTTGAGTTCATCTTTGTAATGTTTGGTATCGAGCACGCCGTTGACACGGACGTTGGTGTCAAAGACCTGCGTATCTTTGGCATGGACATGGTAGATGGTCTTTGCCGCGCCGAGGACACGAATCGCCTCGATCGGGTCGATACCTTGCCAGAACAGGTGGCTTGGATCGAAATTGGCACCGATGTTGTCGCCACAGGCGGCGCGGAGTTTGAGCAGGGTCTCCGGGTTGTAGACTACAAACCCCGGATGCATCTCGAACGCCAGCCGGACGCCGTGATCGGCGGCATAGGCCGCCGCTTCGCGCCAGTAGGGGATAACGCTGTTTTCCCACTGCCAGTCGAGAATCTCCAGAAAATCCGGCGGCCACGGGCAAGTGACCCAGTTGGGGTGTTTGGCGTGCTCGCTGTCACCCGGACACCCTGAAAAACAGTTGACCGTATCGAGATCGAGTTTTTGCGCCAGCCGTATGGTGATCTTCAGCCCTTCTCGATGCGGAAGGGCGATTTCCGAGTTTGGATGCAGCGGGTTTCCGTGCGCGCTCAAGGCGCTGATGCCCAGATTCCGCGACGCGAGCGCCTCCCGAAACCGGCGCAACGCGGTCTCGTCGTTCAACAGCGTCTGTGGGTCGCAATGCGGTGACGCGGCATAGGCGGCTGCACCCAATTCGACCATGTCCAACCCGGCGGCGGCAATATGGTCGAGCGCCTCTTCGAACGGTTTCCCGGCAAACAACACCGTCAGTACGCCAAGCTTCATGGAGCAACCTGCGCCACAGGGTCTACTTATCCGAAAACGCCGCGTCAAACGCCACATCGGAAGCCGGGAAATCGACGCTGTGCGTAAAGGCACACGCTTCTTCGGCTCCGTGTTCGCGGTGCATCCCGCTGTCTTCCCACTCGATCGACAAGGGACCGCGATACCCGATTTCATTGAGTGCCCGGATGATTTCCTCAAAATCGATACTGCCCCGGCCCAACGAGCGGAAATCCCAGAACCGGTCCGGATGACCAAAGTTGAGGTGTCCGCCGAAAACGCCTGCGCGTTTGGGTTTGTCGGACCACCACACGTCTTTCATGTGTACATGATAGATACGGTCTCGGAACGTACGGATAAAGGCGACATAGTCTACACCCTGATAACCCAAATGACTCGGATCGTAGTTGAAACCAAACGTTTTTCGGCCTCCGAGTGCGTCTATCGCCCGTTGCGCCGTGACGATGTCAAAGGCGATTTCGGTCGGGTGTACCTCAAGACCGAATCGGACGCCCACTTTGTCAAACGTATCGAGAATAGGGTTCCATCGTTTTGCAAAATCCTTGAAACCGTTTTCTATCGTCTTTGCGTCCACGGGGGGGAACGAGTACAACAAATGCCATATCGATGAACCGGTAAATCCATTGACCACCGAGACGCCGAGGTTGGCCGCGGCTTTGGCGGTCAACTTCATCTCGTCGGCGGCGCGACGACGTACCCCTTCCGGGTCTCCGTCACCCCAGACATGCGCAGGCAGGATGGTTTTGTGGCGTGCGTCGATATTGTCGCACACTGCCTGACCGACCAAGTGATTGCTGATGGAAAACACCTGCAGGTCGTACTTCTCCAGAATCTTGCGCTG
>Ga0194132_10006409_pt1 | contig 18274 bp, 18 predicted proteins | sample TA2KigOf80mmetaG_FD_148612 | JGI IMG/M metagenome (GOLD analysis project Ga0194132, IMG submission 148612) | Freshwater microbial communities from Lake Tanganyika, Tanzania - TA2015054 Kigoma Offshore 80m | ecosystem: Environmental > Aquatic > Freshwater > Lake | place: Tanzania: Lake...
CGCGCAGCACCCCCTCCAGATAGGCGAGATTGTCGCCCGCCCGATTGGGGACCCGGGCAAACGACAGCGCCGAACTGCCGCGCGGCACCGGAATGGCGTCGGCGGCGAAACTTTCACGATAGGATTCGGCGACCGCCGGATAGCGTGCCGGATCGGGCCGCGAAACCGCGAACAGCATGGTGAAGAACGTCAACAGCAGTAGAACCAGATCGACGAAGGTCAGGAGCCACGAAGGCGGCGGCGTCGTCCGTGAACCCATCAACAGCGTGCCGATCATGACGCCCTCGCCGTCGGCACATAGCGACGCAGCGGTATCTCGTCCTCGGCGTCGACGACGAGGAAGGTGAATACGATCGCCGGCAATGACGGGCCCGCCGCAGACGCCGAACCCGCCGACAGCAGGTCCGACACAAGCCCACGGCGCACCATGTCGCGCGCCACCGTATCCGAGCGCATGACGGTGATGGCGGGATCGTCGCCGTCTGCGGTGGCGCCCAGAATCGCTTCGAACCGGAAGCCGGACGGCGGCGCCGACAGCACACCGACCAGACGATCGAGCACCGGCAACGACGGCCGAAGGTCGAAACTCTCGCTCTCGAACAGCGCCGCGATCGGCACGACAACATCGATCCGGTCCGCGGCGGCGGGAACGATCACTTCATAGCCCGGCAGCACGGCGGCAAACGCCGAGGCCACCGCTTCTCGCAGACTTGCTTCGGCTTGGGTACGCGCGCCGCCTTGCTGGGCGCTTGACGCCGTCGCGCCCGTTCCGAAGTTGGCGCGAATGCTGGCGACAGCGGTCTCGACCCGCGCCGTGTCGAATGTCGCCGTCGAGGCCAACACGACAAAGAACGCGAGCAGCATGAGATTGAGCGACAGCGCGACCAGCAGGTTCGACCCCTGCCCGTCTTGACCGACCCCGTCATGACCGAGATGGCCACGGCCGTCGCGCGGTCCGCGCGACGCCGTCGAATCGAATCTTTCCTCGAGCCCACGTGTGTGGCTCATGCGCATCCACCCGGGCGATCCGCGATCGCTGCGTTATTTTGCGGGCAGATTTAAGTCGGAATTCGTGAAGGAGGCGTTAAGTCGGCCGCGGAATTCGCCGAAAAGGACGATCTGACAAGGAGTTGTCGTGCCCCTCAGGGGGTCACCTGGGCCATGCCGGGAAACTGTTTCCGGCTCGACATCTCTTCCGTCAGGGCCCGGGCCTTCTCGGCGGTCATGGCCGAAAGGATCGGGGCGACTTTGGCTTCTTTCATGTTGGCGACCACGGCCACCAGAATACCCATGTCGAGATCGTCGAAGATGCGGGCGGCATCTTTCGGCTTCATCGCCGTGTAGATGCGAACCAGTTGTTCGATCTCGGACTTTTTCTTGGCGTCGTACTGCTCGACCAAGCTCTGCAACTGCCTCTCGAGATCCTGGAGCTGGCTGATTTTCACGTCGAGCCGCGTTTCGGCCGCCATCACCAGGCTCTCTTTCTGCTGATTTTCGCGTTCGCGCTGCTCGAGCGCCTGGCGGCGCTCCGCGAGACGCTGCAAGGTCTCGATTTCGGATGGCGTCAAGTCCGACGGTTTGAGGAGGGTTCCCGCACTTTCTTCGGCCACCGCGTCTTCCGCCGAGGCCTCGTCGCCTTCATCCATCGCCGCCGTATCGGCCGCGGCTTCGGCCGAAGCCCCGGCCTCGTCCGCCGCGGCGACGGGCTGAGCTTGGGCCAGCGCCGTCGCGGGCGTGATGGCGATCGACTTGACGACCACTTGAATGCGGAAGCCCAACATGCACAGCGCCGCCACGATCAAGATCGGCATTAGCCTGACCGATGGCAGCCGGCTCGGCGCGGTCGCAACACCGTGCTGAGAGGCAGGTCGCGGCTTGCGGGCGGGTTGCGGCATGGACGAAGGACAGTCGTTTGAACGCGTGAATAAGGGAGCCTTATCTTACCGGGCGGTCTGCAGGGCTTTCAACAGCTCGCGCTCGGCTTCCGAGCGATCGCCGCCCACGGCCAGATCGTCGGCCAATGGCCGTCGCGCGCCCCTGCCAAGTCCGGCGGTCGAGGCGCCTGGCGCGCCCGACACCCGCGCCTCGGCGCGCGCCGCGGACAAGGCATTGCGCAGTTCGGCGGCGGCAGAATCGAACGGAACGCTGCCTGGCTGGCCAAGGGTCGCGGCGGGCGCCGCGGCAGCCACCAACCGCGCAGCGGCCAGAGCTTCGGCCGCCGAGGCCATCGCCGGACGCAAGGATGGCGCAGGTGCCGCGGTGCCGGGCGTCGGCAGCGCTTCACTGCGGGCGTTGCGCACCGCGCCTTCGAGGCGGGTCGCCAGTTCTTCGGCCCGCTCGATCATGAACGCGAGATCGTCGCGCAGGGTCTGGGCTTTCTCGACGCGATCCTTGAGCGCAAGATTCGCTTCCGTCGTCGCCTTCTTGAGCTTCGGAATGCCGGCTTCGGCCCTAAGGGTCGCGTCGTTGAAGCTGCCGACCACCTTGGCGAGCTCGTCGCGCGAGGTCCGCAGCGCCGTCAGCCGACGATTGAGAATCACCGCATAAACGATGGTCGGAACCAACAACACAATCACGACCAGATTGAGGATCGTTTCGATGGTCATGTTTACTCTAACTCCTCTAGGACACGCCGATATCGCGTGCCGATTGATCGTCTTTACGTTCCGGGGTCCGGCCGGCGCCGGTGATCGACCCTGATCGAGATATTGTTGCCGCGCCGGCCCATCTTGCCGATCAACAGCGGCTGGTCGCCGCAGCGGAGCGTGATCGGAGAATCGGGCGTCGCGTTGAGCAGGTATTTGGAGCCGACCTTGAACGACAACGCACGACTGAGCGCCATGGTTTGCGTATCAAGCACGGCCTCGAGATCGACCTCGGTGAACCACATTTCCTCGGCCAAGTGCGTTTCCCAGATCGAGTCACGGCCAAACTTCTCGCCCATAAACATCTGGAGCAAGAGTTCGCGGACGGGCTCGAGGGTGGCGAACGGAATCAGGATTTCGAGGCGCCCGCCGCGATCTTCCATGTCGATGCGGAGCCGCGCGACGATACAGGCGTTCGACGGCTGCGAAATGGTCGCGAAGCGCGGATTGGTTTCGAGGCGGTCGAAGCGGAAGGTGACCGGCGACAGCGGATCGAAAGAAGCCGAAAGATCGGCCAGCACCACGTGGATCATGTGCTCGACCAGCGAGCGTTCGATCGTCGTGTAAGGCCGGCCTTCGACGCGCATCGCCGCCGTGCCGCGACGACCGCCGAGCAGCACGTCGACGATCGAATAAATCATCGAGGAATCGACCGTCATCAAGCCGAAATTGTCCCATTCCTCGGCCTTGAACACCGTCAACATCGCGGGCAGCGGGATCGAGTTCAGATAGTCGCCGAAGCGCTGCGAGAGAATGTCGTCGAGCGACACTTCGACGTTGTCGGATGTGAAGTTGCGGAGGCTGGTGGTCATCATGCGCACGAGGCGGTCGAACACCACTTCGAGCATCGGCAGACGTTCGTACGACACCAGCGCCGAATTGAGGATCGCCTGGATGCCGGACTTCTGATCGCCCTCGTCGCCGGCCTCGTCAAAGCCGAGCAGACTGTCGATTTCGTCCTGGTTGAGCACGCGGGTCGATTCACGGCCTCCGACCGCGCCGCCGCCATCGCCGCCGGCCGCGGCTTCGTCGCCGCCACCGAGCATCGCTTCCCACTCGGCGGCCATGGCATCGGCCTCACCGCCGCCGCCTGCCGGCGCGGCCGCGGCATCGCCGGCCTTGGCTTCCGCCATTGCCGCTGCCCAATCGTCGTCGGTGGTGTCGCTTGGAGGTGCCATGGGAGGACCGGCCGTGACCTACTGAACGATCATTTCTTTGAATAACACATCGCGGACCTGGGCCGGACGCACGGCGGCGTTGACCCGTCCCAGCAACTCTTCGCGCAGCCGATACATGCCGGCGGCCCCTTGGAGATCTTCGAGGCGCAACTCGCGCAGATAGACCTGGAAATTATCGACGATGCGCGGCAGGACCGTTTCGACGCGGTTGATGTCGGCCTCGGATGCAAGCTCGAGACTGACGCGCATTTTGAGGAAGTTGCGCTTCCGCCCCGGCGTGTTCAGATTCACCAGCATCTCGGGCAAGTCGTAGAAGACCGTGCCGACGGCGCCCTCACCGGCCGGCGCGGCGGCGGGCTGCCCTTCCGCGGCCGGGTCGCCCTCGGCGGCCATTTCCTCGGTTTGCTCTTCGCCGGTGACCATGGCGATCAACGGATCGGCCAACCCGGAGAAGTAGGCGCCGGCGGCGCCAAGAACGATCAATAGCAACGGCGCGCCAACGAACAGCAGCAACTTTTTCTTATTGCCACCGCCGCCTTCGGCACCTTCGAATTCCGGTTCGGCCTCGCCCCCGCCTTCACCGGCGAAATCTTCTTCGGGTTCTTGCGCCATCGCGGCGAACCTTTCTCATGTATACGACGTGACACCATGACCCCGCGGCCACGGTCGCCCGACACTCTTCGTGCCCTGCCAAGCTAAGGAGCTGCGGTTAATAATATGTTGCGTGGGCCCATCGCCCGGCAAGGTTTGCCGCTTTTGCCCTGCAAAGGCTGCCCCCTCGTCGCCGCCGTGCCCGCGGCCGTCCAATCTATCTCATTGATATAATTGAATTTTACGACTTGGCACGGCGTTTGCATCTAATGGACCAATCACGCGCACAAAAAACCGGCGCGGAGGACAGGCCATGGACAATACGACGTACATCTCGCTCTCGCGCCAGATGGCGCTTTGGAACCAGCTTGAGGTTGTCTCGAACAACCTCGCCAACATGAAGACGGTTGGCTTCAAGGGCAACGATACGCTCTTTGCCGACTACGTCTACAAGCTGGATCAGGACGAGCGGACCTTCAAGGATAGGATCGCGTTCGTTCACGATTTCGGTCTGGTGCGCAACCTGTCGCAGGGCGTGCTCGACTTCACCGGCAACACGTTCGATCTCGCCCTCAAGGGCGACGGCTACTTCGTCACCCGCGGCCGCGGCGGCGTCGAGACGTATACCCGCGCCGGCAACTTCGCCCTCAGCCCCGCCGGCAATCTGGTTACCATGGAAGGTCGCCTGGTGCTGGGCCGCAACGGCGCGCCGATCAACATTCCGCCCGACGCCCGCGAGGTCGACATCCAGGGCGACGGCACCATCACCGATCGCGATGGCCGGACCTTCGGCCAGCTTCGCGTCGTGCGCTTCGAGGACGAGCGCGAGCTGAAGCAGGTCGACGGCACGGGGTTCATCTCCGAGACCCAGCCGCCGATCGATCTGGAACGCCCGCAAGTCGGCCAGGGTGTGCTTGAAGCCTCGAACGTCAATCCGGTGATCGAAATGACCCGGTTGATCTCGCTCAACCGCGCCTACCAGGAGAATTCGCGCATGATCCAGCAGGAAGACGAACGCAAGCGGCGCGCCAACGAAGTCTTCACGCGTACTGTCACCGCCTAACCCGACACAACCCAACCAAGACCAAAAGACGACCGAACAGGGAGACCCACCATGAGCATTCGTGCACTCAATATCGCCGGAACCGGCATGCTCGCCATGCAGACCGATGTTGAAGTCATTTCGAACAACATCGCGAACCTGAACACGACCGCTTACACCCGGCGGCGCGCCGAGTTCAACGACCTACTCTATCAGGATCTGCGGCGCGTCGGCTCGACCTCGTCGGATGCAGGCACGATCGTTCCCGCCGGCGTGCAGCTCGGTCTCGGCGTCAAAACCGCCGCCGTGTATCGCATCAGCGAACAGGGCAGCCTGCTCTCGACCGACAACAGCCTCGATGTGGCGATCCAGGGCAAGGGCTACTTCCAGATCGAACTGCCGTCCGGCGAGACGGCATACACCCGCGACGGCGCCTTCCAGCTTTCGGCCAACGGCGAAGTCGTGACCCACGACGGCTTCCGCGTCACCGGCCTGCAGGCGATCCCGGTCGATGCCATCAGCATCACCATCAACCCGCAGGGCGAAATGTTCTTCAAGCAGGACGGCGTCATCGACCCGCAATCCGCCGGCCAGTTCCAGGTCTCGGTGTTCGCCAACGAAGCGGGCTTGGACGCCGTCGGCGACAACCTGCTGCTCGAGACGCCCGCCTCCGGCAACGCGACCACCGGCGTCCCCGGCGACCCCGGTTTCGGCACGATTTTGCAGGGCTTCCTGGAAACTTCGAACGTCAACGTGGTGCAGGAAATCACCGAGCTGATCTCGGCCCAGCGCGCCTACGAAATGAACTCCAAGGTCATCCAGACGGCCGACGAAATGTCGTCCACCGTCAGCCAGATGATCCGGTAATTGCCAGCGACCGCTTCACCCTGAGGCTTACGACCATGATCCTCCGCATCCTCGGAACCGCACTGTTCGCCGCCGCGACCGTCGCCGCCCATCCGGCGCCGGCCGCGACCGGCGAGGAAACGCCGGCCGCGCCCACCGCGATCACCATCGCGGCCAATGCGACGGTCGGTGGATCCGACGTGCGGCTCGGCGACGTGTTCCGCGGCACCTTGGCCGACCCCAACCGGGTCATGGCGCGGGCGCCGGCGCCGGGCCAGCGCTACACCGTCAACGCCAACGTGCTGGTCGAATGGGCGCGCCTCGCCGAACTCGACTGGAAGCCGGCCGGCCCTTACGACCGCGTCGTCGTCTATCGCCCCGGTCACACCGTGTCGGGCTCCGAGATCATGGACGCCATCCGTGGCGAACTGCTGAACCGCGGCATGCCCGCCAACTACCGCTTGAAGCCGCCGATCGCGCCGAGCGCCGTGACGATCGCGGCGGCCGCGGACCGCGCGATCGCCGTGCGCGAGGCCTACTTCGATCCCGCCATCCGCGAGTTCTCGGCCATCGCCGAGGTTCCGGCCGGCGACCCCGAGGCCCAGTTCGTGACCGTTCGCGGCCTGGCCGAGGCGACCGTCAGCGTGCCGGTGCTGAACCGCAACCTGTCCCGCAACGAACCGATCACCGCCGCGATGGTGCGCGTCGTCGAGATCAGCGACTTCGGTCTCGCCGCCGACACGATCATGGACCCCGGCGCCTTGATGGGTAAGTCGCCCCGTTCTTTCGTTCGCTCGGGGAAACCCTTGCGCGCGGACGACGTGGTCGTCGTCACGCTGGTCGATATCCCGGTGTTGAAACGCGACATGCGCCGCGGCGAAATCGTCCAGGATGAAGACGTGATCCTGGTCGCGATGAATGCCGATACGCTGCCATCGAACGCGGTGACGTCGATCGACGAGATCGTCGGCAAGTCGCCGCGCCAGTACAAGCCGTCGGGCGCCGTGATCAAGTCGGGCGACATGCAGGACATGCGTCGGGTCGAAGTGCCTGTCGCGACGCGCGACGTACGGCGCGGCTCGGCGATCGGCGACGACGACATCCGCTGGGTCGAGATGCCCGAAGCCGACGTGCCGATGACGGCGCTGCAGGCCCCCTACGATTTTTCCGGCAAGATCGCTCACTACGCGCTCCGCGCCGGCCAGGTGCTGCGCGAAGCCGAGGTCAGCACGCCGAAAGTCGTGACCAAAGGCAAGTCGGTCACCATTTTCTTCGAAACGCCCCTGATGAAACTGTCAGCCCGCGGCATCGCGATGCAGAACGGCGGCGTCGGCGAGACCATCAGGATCACCAATCTGAAGAGCAATTCGCCGGTGATGGCAGAAGTGATCAGCCCCGATCAGGTTCGCGTCACGTCGCTTCAGACCGCAATGAATTAATCGAGAGGATCAGCCATGAAACCGTTCACCCGCCCGTCCCTGATCGCCGTTCTGTCGGTATCGACCGTGCTCGCCGGTTGCAGCGCCGCCGAACGCCTGTCGCGCGTCGGCCAGGCGCCGGTGATGAGCCCGGTATCGAGCCCGACACAGGAAAGCGGCTATCGCCCAGTCAGCATGCCGATGCCGAACCCGACAATGCTGGAGCCGGCCGCCAACTCGCTGTGGCGCCCAGGCGCCCGCGCCTTCTTCAAGGACCAGCGCGCCAAGGAAGTGGGCGATGTCATGACGGTGGTCGTCAACATCCAGAACGAGCGCGCCCAGATCAACAACGAAACCCGGCGCACCCGCGATAACGTGAGCGAGCGTGGCGCGATCACCGACTTCTCGAACATCTTGGGCGGCGCAACGCCGGATCTGCCGTCGTTCAACGCCAATTCCGGCAGCGACTACCGCGGCCGAGGATCGATCAACCGTGACGAAACCATAAGCGTTCGCCTTGCCGCCGTCGTGCTGCAGACACTGCCAAACGGCAACCTCGCCATCGCCGGCCGCCAGGAAGTGCGCGTCAACAGCGAACTCCGCGAGATCAAGGTCGCCGGCGTCATCCGGCCCGAGGACATCAAATCCGACAACACCATCGCCGCCGACAAGATCGCCGAGGCGCGCATCTCCTACGGCGGTCGCGGCACGGTGACGGACGTTCAGCAACCGAGGTACGGCCAGCAGATCTTTGACGTGATCTTTCCGTTTTAGCGGCCGTCGCCGCCGGCCGGGGCAACCCGGCCCGCGGCGATGCCGCGCCCTTCTGTTACGAGGGATTGCGCGACCGGGAGGGTTCCTCCCTTCACGCCGCCTCTCTGCCACGCACCATGGCCTGTGGCGCAGAAGCAAACTCACCGGCGGTCCACATGTTGGACCGCCGGATTTTTTTGTGGGGGGCGGCAAACAGCGAGGCCAGCCCGAGCAACATCAACGACAGCGCGCCGGGCGCCGGCGCCGATGTCGACGGTGGCGGGGTGAAGCCGCTGACACGCCAAATGTGATCACCGCCGCCCCAGTCCGAGAAGAGAAAATCGCCCGTGACCGGATCGATCACGGCCCCCTCCGCGCCAGATAGCCCGTTGATGAAATCGCGGCGTGAACTGACGATCGGATCGTCATTGGCGTCAATCGCGTAGGTCGCAACCTTTCCGACTCCCCACTCGGCGAGGAGGATGCTGTCGACCAGGAACCCTCGGTTGACGGCCTTGACATAGGCGATGCCCTCAGGCCCACCACCCAAGGTAATGGTCGGCGTGGCGACCGAGAAATTGTAAGTCCCGAATCCGTCGGGCGATAATGTCACTGTTGTCCACTGCCCAGAGCTATAGGAAACGACTTTCAATTGCCCGGCTCCAGCGAACCCGCTGGGAACAAAAGCCAACGCTACGACCGATCCGCTGATCGTCGGGGAAAGGGAGTCGAGTCGGCTTGGCGCCGTGAATCCGGGCTTAATCTGGCCAAGTAAGTTTTCGTTATACCCTGTGTAGAAAAGCACGCCGCCAGGCCCGAAGGACAAGCCGCCGTCAATTTCCGGAGAGTCGGCGTAAAACGTGCCGGCGGACGTGAAGCCGTTGATGTGGCCCGATCCATCGCGCGAAACGTTGAACGCATGAATGTCGGCGGCCGTCTGGTTGGCCCTCCCGCCCATGATAATTGTGTCGTTGTCGAGAAAAGTCAGCCCGCCGAACGGGCCGGGAATTCCAGAGAGCGTCCCGAGGTCAGTGATCGTGTAAAGTCCGGTGAAACCTGCACCGAACGTGGGCATGGCATCGGCTGTGCCTCTGCGGAGCAGGGCGGCAAGCACAAGAGTGCCGGACATTGCCACGACGGATGTACTGCGAGAATTCGTCTTCATCCCCAAAGAGGAATCTTCGTACAGTTCTCTCTTGATGCGGGAGATTACTCGCGCGACCGCACCCATCGGCGCGCCGACCAACGCGAGTGCAACCAGCGCGGTCCTCGGAAATGCTGTCTGCGACATGCTCGATCCTCCGAAAGATTTGCTCGACATACAAATTGGGTAACGCCTGAACAGGCCCCTTTTCGTCGACTGGAGGCAAACTTAGGCAGCAGAGCCGGAGCCAGCGTCACCAAATTCCATGACGCGCAAAAATATTTCTTGATAGCGAATTTTCGCGCGATGACAGAAAAAAGCGCGCTACGTGGCGCCCGGATTCGCCATGGCGTTCAGAAGGTCGATCAGGGCAACCATCCGGGTCTGACCGCACTTCTGCTTCAGGCGCCGCACGTGAGTATAGACCGTATTCGTGCTGACGCCGCGCTCGCGGGCATACCTGCCTGGAGAGATACCCTTGCAAAGCGCGAACGCCAGATCGGTTTCGGCCCTGGTGAGACCGTAGAATTGGCGCAGGGCGTCGAATTGCGGCGCCCGTCGCGCAGCAGGGTCCTTCACGATCAGGAGCGCCCGCGCCGCCGCGTTTTCATGAGAGATGGCGCGCAGCGCAATCAGATAGGGCAGCTCGTTGCCCGCGCGTTTTGCCGGAAAGTCGAGCGCGTCCGGCGGTGATGCGCCGTCCCGAGACCTGGCGATCGCCGAAAGCGCGCGCTGATACAGCCGATTGGCCATAGCATCGTCAAAGACGACCTGGTTCCGTCGGACCCGTAGGCCATCGCCCTTGGACACAACGCCGGCCCTCGTCGCGTTGAGGTGAAAGACGTTGCCGCCGCCATCCAGAACCGCGATGCCATCGCCCTGGAGATCCAGTGCATCGGTCAGCGCGCCCATCAGGCCCCGCATTGCCGCAACCCGCTGCGTGACGTCGACCGCGTGCCGCACCTGCGGCATCAGCGCGCGCAGGCGGTCGATGTCGGCCGCATCGACATGGCCTTGTCCGCGCGATCTCTGAACCGACAGAACGACAAATCGGTCGTCGCGATTCGCCAGGATGCCCGACACGAAATATCGCCAATCGTGAAGCGCGAGAAACTCGGCGTAGAATGGAGATCGATCCATCTCCGCCTCGGAGAGTATCTGATAGTCATATCCGATATCGCCACTCGGCCGTGTGAGATCGGCCGCGATCCGAGGATTGAGCGCGGCATACTGATCGAAGTAGGCAAGTTCACCGATCTTAGGGATAGCCGAGCTTGCGAACATGGCATGCGTGCCGGCACGGCGATCGATCATTTCCAGCGTGGCGCCCGCGCCGCCAATCAAGCGGGTGACGCCATTGAGCGCCGACGCCCAGCGTTCGGGCGCGAGGCTCGCCGCCTGCAATTGAAGTATCGTATCCTCGATCCCCGCCGCGTCGGCCATGGCAATCGCCCTGATTACAACGGCAACATTCCAAGTCGCGATAAACTCACGATATCCAAGCCGCGCCAGGCTCGCAATCGGTGTCAAGTTGCGACGCAATCCTTGGACGGCTTCGCGCTTTTTTGCGAGCATTGAGTCATGTCCGACGCCTACGCGACCCTCGCCACGCTGTTTGCACCCCTTGAGAGTCTTCGCCCCAAGGTCACGGGCAGCGATCCTGTGTTGCCAACCCGTTTTCGCCTCGGTGCCGCCGCTGCTGCAGCGATCGGCGCGGTGGCGGCAGGTGCGGCGGTGGTCTGGCAGCGGCGCGGCGGCCTTCCGCAAACAATCGATATCGATCTCCGCCGCGCCGCCGCGTCGCTGACCAGTTTTCGCCATCTCAGACTGAATGACCGACCGTTTCCCGTTCAGCAGGGCGATGTCCCAACCATGGCGATCTATCGCTGTGCCGACGGGCGATGGATTCACCTGCACGGCGCCCTGCCCCACTTGCGCGACGGGACCTTGAAACTCCTCGGCTGCGCCGACGAACGGGCGGCGATCGCGGCGAAGGTTTCGGCCTGGACGTCGCAAGATCTCGAAGACGCGCTGGCCGCCGCCGGACAGTGCGGCGCGATTTTGAGAACAGCGGAGGAATGGGCGGCGCACCCGCAGGGCCAGGCCGTCGCAGCGGCGCCATTGGTCGAATTGATCCGCATCGGCGATGCGCCGGTTCTCAGACCGTCGACGTCGGAGCGGCCGCTGTCCAGGTTTCGCGTGCTCGACCTGACCCGCATCCTGGCAGGCCCCACGTGCGGACGCACGCTTGCCGAGCATGGCGCCGATGTACTCCGCATCTCATCACCGGCATTGCCCGACATCCCGTTATTTGTTCCGGATACCAGTCACGGCAAGCGGTCGGCATACCTTGACCTCGACACGGCAGTCGCGCGCCAGTCGTTGGAGCGCTTGATCGATGGCGCCGATGTCTTTTCACAGGGCTATCGTAGCGGCAGTCTGGCGGCGCGCGGATTCGGCCCCGATGAATTGGCGTGCCGCAAGCCGGGCATCGTCGTCGTCTCGATCAATGCCTATGGCCACGATGGCCCGTGGGCGGCACGGCGCGGCTGGGAGCAGCTGGCGCAGTCCTGTTCCGGCGTCGCGCTGATGCACAGCGGATGCCCGCCCGAGTCCGACGCGGAACCCAGCGTGATTCCGGCCGCGCCAGCCGACTACTGCACTGGATACCTCGCGGCCCTTGGCACAATCATGGCGCTGCTGCGACGCATGAACGAGGGCGGCAGTTGGCACGTGCGGGTCTCGTTGACGCGCACCGCCATGTGGATGCGCGATCTGGGACTCTGCCCACAAGGCACCGCGCGCGATGCGTTGACGCGCGACGAGATCGAGCGCTGGTCGCTGACGCGCGATACGGATTGGGGCCGACTGTCGTTTCTCGGACCCGTCGCCGCGCTGTCGGCCACGCCGGCGCGCTGGGACTTGCCGGCCGCGAACCTCGGCGCGCACCCGCCGACATGGCCGTAGCCCGCAGGCAAATCGGTAGCCGACTCGCGTCGGCAAAGCGCCTCAATTCTTCCGTTTTCCGAACTCAAGAGTCCACCGACAGCCGCCGCAGCCCGGGCGCGTTTTTCTCATAACTTATTGATTCATAAAGATTTTATGGCTTGGCTCTCAACCTGCGCGGCAAGAATCATTTGTTAACCCGGCGCTGCGATAACCGTCATCGATGGAGGAGTTTCCATCGCAATTCTCTTGGGACGATGCCAAACATAGGGGAACACACAGATGAACATGATGAGCACCGCGAAGCCGACCGAACTGTCCCTCATTGAGGAAGATGCGTTGGCGCTCACGCAATCGGCGCTCGAGATCTCGCGCGCTCACGAATCCAAGGACGAAAAGCGGCTCGCCGCCGCGCTCGACCGCAACATGCAGCTGTGGGTCGGCATTCGTACCGTGGTCAGCGCGGCCGACAACCCGCTGCCGATCGCGATCGAGGACAACCTGATCCGCCTTTCCAGTTTTGTTGCCCAGAAGACCTTCGACATGCAGGGCGGCGCCGCCAAGAAAACCATCGACAGCTTGGTGAACACCAACCTCCAGATCGCCGAAGGCCTCCTAGAGAAGCGCGGCGTCTAACGCGCCTCTCCATCGGCATCGTCCCTGACTAAAAAGGACGCCTCCTGCGGGGGGCGCCCTTTTCTATTTCTACCGCCCGGCCGAGCGGTCAATCGGACCGGTGAGTCCGTTCCATCCGCTCATGGCGCTCCTGCGCCTCGACGCTCAAGGTCGCGATTGGGCGGGCCTCAAGCCGCTTGAGCCCAATCGGTTCACCGGTCTCCTCGCAGAAGCCATAAGACCCGTCCTCGATCCGCTGCAGCGCCGAATCGATCTTGGCGATCAATTTGCGGGCGCGGTCGCGGGTTCTGAGTTCGAGCGAGCGCTCCATTTCGGCTGAGGCGCGATCCGCCAGATCGGGCTCCTGCAAACCGCCCTCCTGCAGGCTTTCCAGCGTGATTTCAGATTCCTTCAGCAGCTCGACCCGCCACTGGTGCAGTTTGCGCCGAAAGTGCTCGAGATGGCGCGGATTCATGAATGGCTCTTTGTCGGTCGGGCGATAATCGGGCGCCAGATTGATCGGCCTGACCGCGCCAACACGTTCGGCCAGCGGCACCACCACCAGCTTCACGGGCCGGCGTTCGGGCTTGCGCTCGGGTTTGCGAGAGGTCGCGCTCCGCCCCGAAAAACTCGACTTTGCCTTGGCCGCTTTGGCCTTTGGCTTGCCAGCGGCCGCTTTTTTCGGCTTGGGGGCGGGTTTACGGGCGCGGGTCGCAGCCTTCTTCGATTTCGGCTGTGGCTTTTTTTTCATAGTAATTTCAATTACTTAAATGCCAGTCACAGGATCGACTCCGCCGCGAATCGGCGGCCCCAAACGGGCTTGCTTATGCCAACCGCCGGCTCAACTTGGCAAGCTCTACTTCGGCCCGCAGCTCGATTTCGTCGAGCAGCCGTGAGATCTGCGGATCGGCCCCAGCCTCTCGGCGTTCACGCATCGTTCTGGCCAATTCGGCCAACTGGTCCTTGGGGATCGCCCCGATCAACAGGCCGCGCCGCAATTGCTCGAGACGATCAAGCAGATCGTGGCCGCGCTTGGCCCGGCGCTTCCGTTCGTCGTAGCTGGGACCGCGGCCGTCTTCGCCGACCGCTTGGGCAACGAAAATGCCCTCGACGCCGGCGACACCGCCGGTTTGTTCAACTGACGCTGCATCAGCCTCGGCGCCGGTCACCTTGCCCAATTCGGCTTGAAAGGCGCCCGGCGGGCCGCTGGCGCCGGCCTTGCCGACACGTCGCGGCTGGATACTGGATGGCCCACGCGGGCCTTCAACCTTGATCACGTCGGACGCTACCGTTTGAGACGTTACCTTTGGCGTGCGCTGAATCTGACGCCCATTCGGGCGGTATCCAACACGACCCACCTAGCCATGGCAACCGGGCAAGAATTGCCGACACGGCGGCGGGAAGTGCCTGCCAAACGCGGATTCTCGCACCCTAACAACAGGTAAAATTCATATTTTTCATAGAGTTAGCCCGCGCTCAATGTTGGCACGCCGCTTGCGTATGAAGGTACGGGTGAGTGCGCCTACCGCCCGTATTGGGCCGCAAGCGCACCACCAAGAACAAGAGCACTAGGCCATCATGTTGTTTCCTGAGGGACTGGTAACGCGGATCATCGACCGGGCGTGGTTCGTCGCCATGCACCTGATTGCCGGAGCGCTTCTGCTGGCGGCGTCGCATCGCGCCGAAGCGGCCTCGCGCATCAAAGACCTCGCCAGTTTCGAAGGCGTTCGTGAAAACATCCTGGTCGGTTATGGGCTGGTGGTCGGGCTCGGCGGCACGGGCGACGACCTCAAGTCGATCGCGGCGACCAAGGAAAGCCTAACCGGCATGCTCGAGCGTCTCGGCGTCAATACCCGCGACGGAAAAATGGAACCCGACAACGTCGCGGCGGTGATCGTGACCGCGACTATTCCGCCGTTCGCGCGCCAGGGCGCCCGGATCGACGTTCAGGTCAGTTCAATTGGCGATGCCCTCAGCCTGCAGGGCGGCTCGCTCGCCGTCACGCCGCTGGTTGGCGCCGACGGCGAGGTCTACGCGGTGGCACAGGGGTCGGTGCAGGTCGGCGGATTCGCCGCCCAGGGCGTGGCGGCCAGCGTCCAGCGCGGCGTGCCGACCTCGGGCCGCATCCCGAACGGCGCGATCATCGAACGCGAGATCGACTTCGCCCTCACCGACATGCGCCAAGCCAAGATGTCGCTGCGCAATCCCGACCTCACGACTGCGCGCCGCATTTCCCAGGCCATCAACGCGTTCCTTGGCACCACCGCCGCCAATACGCTGGACCCCGGCACCGTTCTCATTCAACTGCCCGACAGCTTCGAAGGCGCGCTGATCGACGTCATGACCGACGTCGAGCAGCTGCTGGTCGAGCCCGATCAGACCGCGCGCGTCGTGATCGACGAAAACACCGGCGTGATCGTGATCGGGCAGGACGTGCGCATCTCGACCGTCGCGGTCGCACAAGGCAATTTGACCATCAAGATCACCGAAACGCCCCAGGTGTCGCAACCTTCGCCGTTCTCGGAAACCGGCGAGACCGTGGTCGTTCCGCGCACCGACATTACCATCGAGGAAGATCCCGATCGACGTCTGGCCGTGGTCGATGATGGCGTCAGCCTGCAAGAACTGGTCGACGGCATCAACGCGCTGGGCGTCGGTCCGCGCGACATGATCTCGATCCTCCAGGCCATCAAGGCGGCCGGCGCCTTGCAAGCCGAAATCGAAGTGATGTGAGCGAAGCCGCCATGGACGCACTCTCCTCACCCGCAAACGCATTCTTCGGCCAGGCGCAGGACACGCTGGCCATCGCCCGCCAGGCGCGTGCCGCCGGCGACGCCAAGGCCGCGACCATCGAGAACGCGCGCGAGGCCGCCAAGGGCTTCGAAGCGTTCTTCATCGGTCAGATGATGCAGCACATGTGGACCGATCTTGACGTCAATCCCGAGTTCGGCGGCGGGCACGGCGAGCAGATGTGGCGCTCGATGCTGATCGACGAGTACGGCAAGGAAATCGCCAAATCGGGCGGCCTCGGCATCGCAGACAAGGTAATGGCCGAAATGCTCCGCGCCCAGGAACAGCGCGATGCCGCGGATACGAAACTCGCCGAGATGAGTCAGCCCGCGGAAGGCGCGGACGCTGACGGTGCCCCCCATATCGCCGCGGCCGTCGCGGTTGGCGCGCAAGTTCGCCGGTAAGGCCTGGAACCCGCCATCATGAACATGATGTCCCGCCCGCCTCTCTCCAAGTCCGCACCGCCGCCTCGCAGCGACTCTGGCGTACGCGGCGACGACCATGTGGCAATCCGGCCACGTGCACCGGCGGCGGCGCCTCGGCCCGCGATCGAAACACGCCGCGGACCCGAAGCGCCGAAGCGCGCCTCGACCCCCGATTCACGCGCGGACGATCTGATGCAAGTCATCCGTCAGCTGGGCGATCTGCTGACCAAGGAAAACCTCGCGCTCAAGCGTCACCGCGTCGAAGAGGTCAAGGCGATGACCGAGCGCAAGGAGATTCTGGCGCGGACGTATCAGCAACAGCTGAACGCCTTCCACCGCGACCCGGAGATGGCCAAGAGCATCGAGCGCACCAAGCGCGAACAGCTGATTCAGGCCGCCGCGAAACTGAGCACGGCGATGGCCGAAAACGCAAACCTGCTGAAGGTCAACATCACGGTCGTCGAAAAGTTCCTGAAAACCGTGGTCGATGCCGTGAAAGAACGCCAGCAGGCCCGCTCGGCCGCCTATTCGAAACAGGGCGCGATCGCAGCCTACGGTCTGTCCAAGCGGCAGATGGCCGTGTCCTACAACCAGACCAGCTGACGACGGCACGGACGCGACGTCATGACCCTCACCCTCGCCCTCAATTCCGCGATTTCAGGCCTGTCGACCGCCCAGGCCGGGCTCGACGTGATTTCGCACAATATCGCCAACGTCAACACCGAAGGCTTTACGCGAAAGGTGTTCGAGCCGGAATCGCGCGTGCTGGCCGGCAACGGCGTTGGCGTTCAACTCGGCGATGTGCGCAATGCGGTCGATCAGAACCTGCTCAAAGATGTGCGCGAAGAGCGCTCGACCTTTGGCGTGCTCGACGCCAAACGCGCGTTCTTGAAGCGGGTGCAGGATCTGTTCGGCACGACCACGTCGAACAATACGATCAGCCATCGCATCAACAACCTGCAACAAGACTTCGAGACGCTCGCAAGCGAACCCGACAAGGCCACCACCCACCTTTCCGCCGTGCAGGCCGGCATCACGGTCGCCGACCAGCTGTCGCGGATGAGCAAGAGCGTCCAGGGCTACCGGCTCGACGCCGACCGCGAGATCGAGCGTGGCGTCCAGGAACTGAACGGCCTGTTGAAAAGCATCTCCAACATCAACGACCAGATTTCGCTGAACGCCGCAACCAACCGTCAGACCGAAGACCTCGAGGACAAGCGCGATGTCGCGCTCAACCGCCTCTCGGACTTGATCGACATTCAATATTTCCGGAACTCGAACGGCGCGATCACGGTGTTTACCTCCGATGGCACGACGTTGGTCGACAGCTCGGCGGTGAATGTCAGTCACGTCGCCCTATCGCTGGTCAACGCCTCGCACACCTACGCCGGCGGCGACTTCAACGGCATCTTCGTCGGCATGCGCGATGTCACCAACTCGATCCGGTCTGGCAAGCTCAAGTCGCTCGTCGAAATGCGCGACCGGATTCTTCCCGACATGCAGGGCCAGCTCGACGAACTCAGCCGTGGCTTGCTGCAGGAAATGAACAAGGTCAGCAATCGCGGCACGTCATTCCCGTCGATGGTCAACAACGTGACCGGTACGCGGAGTTTCCTCAACTCGGCCACGCAGACCCTGACGTTCTCGGGCGGCCAGACCAACGTGGTGATTTACGACGGAAACGGCAACGAGCGGTTCTCGAGCCGCCTGCTCGACACATCCGGGATCAACTTCGCCAATGGCGGCACGGTCGACAGTCTCGCGACCCAGCTCCAGACCTGGCTGCAGGGCCTCGATACGCAGCTTGGCAACGCATCGGTCAGCGTCACCAACGGCAAACTTAATATTCGCCTTGGCACCGAGACGTTCGGCATCGCCTTT
>Ga0194132_10006410_pt1 | contig 18268 bp, 16 predicted proteins | sample TA2KigOf80mmetaG_FD_148612 | JGI IMG/M metagenome (GOLD analysis project Ga0194132, IMG submission 148612) | Freshwater microbial communities from Lake Tanganyika, Tanzania - TA2015054 Kigoma Offshore 80m | ecosystem: Environmental > Aquatic > Freshwater > Lake | place: Tanzania: Lake...
CGCGCGATATCGCCGGGGCCGTGATTGACCCCAACCGGCGTCGCGCCGTCGATCATCGCGATCAGCTGCGTCGAGGTTCCCTCGCCGACCTGCGCGATGACGCGCGGATCGCCGAAGTCCCAGGCGAAGCGGTCGCCGACCACCGGCAGCGTGAAGCGGCCCGTTTCGCGCCCGGCACGGCGATCGAACACGCGCCATTCGATGGCGACGGCGGAAGCTTGCGCGGGATCGGCGTTCGAGCCGGCCACGCCGGCGAGCCGGTAACGGCCGCCGCCTTCCGCCGAATAGCTGGCCGGAACGTTGTAGCGCGCCAACGCGGCGGCGACGGAACGCTGCAGGAGCTTGGCCATCGGCGCCGGAGCACCCTCGACCGGCGCGACCTCGATCCCCTCGGCGGACGAGTTGTACCGGGTCAGCGGGTTCGGCGGCTGGGCCAGATCCGAACGCGACGCCCCCGGCCCGCCGACGCAGGCGCCGACGACCGCCAGGCAACCGGCCAGCGCGACCGCGCGCCGAAACGCGGACCATCGCCGTCCGGCCGTTCCTCCGCGCGCGAAGCACGCCCTCAGCCGCATCCGAATCCGCCCCCAAACCGATTCAGGCCACGATCGCCACGCACGTCACCAGCGACGCCAACACCAGGAACCCGATCAGCATCCACACGTACGGCATCTCATCCCATCGCTCAGCCGACCAGCGCGATCGCCGAAAGCTCGCGCCCGTAATCCGACTCGCCCCGCTTGACGGCGCGGCGGTAGCTGAAAAACCGTTTCTCATCCGCGCAGGTGTCGGCGTCGACGCAGGCAATCGCCCCCAGCGCAAGGCGCCGCAAGCGCCGGACCAGAAATCCGGGCAGGTCGAACTGAAACTTTCCGGCGCGCGCTCCCGCCCGGAACAACTCGCTCGCGTCGCGCTCGGCCGCGAGCACCGCGTCGCGCAGATCGGCGCCGACTTCGTAGGACGACTGGTGAATGCAGGGCCCGACCACGGCGACGGTGGACGCGAGGCGCGCGCCGAGTTTTTCCATCGCCCGCGCGGTCGCCTCGAGAATGCCGCCGAGCGCGCCCCGCCAGCCGGCATGAGCCGCGCCGATCACGCCCGCCTCGGCGTCGGCGAGCAGCACGGGCGCGCAGTCGGCGGTCAATACGCCCAGCGCGACGCCGGGACGGCGGGTGACAATGCCGTCGGCCTTCGGCGCGCGCGCGGGCGGCCAGGGCTCGTCGGCAACGATCACGTCGGCGGAATGGATCTGGTAGGCGGTGACGAGCGCCTCGGCGGACAAGCCGAGCGCGCGCGCGGCGATCGCGCGGTTTTCAGCGACGCGGGCAGGATTGTCGTTGGAACCGAAACCGCAGTTCAACGATGCGTACACCCCTTCGCTGACGCCGCCTTGACGCGTGAAAAAGCCGTGACGCACGCCGGCGGCCCGCGCCAATTCCTGGGCGGTAATCATGGGGCCGTTTATGAATCATTAACGAAAAATAGAAAAAGCAATTCCGGGGGTTGCCAACAACTCTTTGTCTTTAAAGCGTTTTTATTGGCAAATTCGATTCGGGCCGCTTGTCCTGCGGCCCTCCGCCTTCATCGACCGGTAGACCGATTCGCGCCTTTGGCTACTAGGGCTCGTCGGCGAATCCCGGCAACGGCGGCAGCGACGGATGGGCGTAGGCCAAGACCTTGAACATCGTTCCCATGGCGTCGGGCGAGGTCAGGCGGTGCAACGCGAGCCGCACGTCGCGCGCGGCGTCCGCAGCGGCGTTGCGCATCAGGATGTCCGCCCGCGCGTCGATGCCGAGGCGCTTCAGAAACGCGCCTTGCGGCACCGGCCCGAGCGCGCGCGCGCCAGCGCGGGCGCCGACATGGGCGAGCGCGGCGAAATCCACGTGCGCGGTGAGATCGCATTCGCCCGGCGCCTCGAGCGGATCGGCGTAATCGTGGCCGCGCAGCGCCTGCAGCGTCTCGCCGGGCGCGCTGCGATCGTGCCCGTAATCGACTATCAAGGCCGCGCCGCCGTCGCGCGCGATGCGCTCGGCAACCAATCCCGCCATCGCGCAAGACGCCGGCGACACCTCGATCACGCCGTCCTCGGGCACGTCGCCGAGAGTGTCGTCCCAGCTCGGCGGCGTCAGCGGCTTGCGCGGTTCGGAATAGGTAAACGCCAGCCGACCGTCGGCGGTCGCGTCCACCAGCCGTTCGCGCCAACCCTCGGGCCCGCGGCGGTACTGACGAACCGGCATCGCGTCGAAGAATTCATTGGCGAGCATGAGCAGCGGTCCCTCGGGCACGTCGCCGAACCATCCGTGCCACGCGACCGGGGTTTCCGGCGAACGCGCGGCCATGGTTTCCTTCTGGCGCGCGCGCAAGACCGGGCTCACGTCGACGAAGCGCACGCGCGCGGCGGCGACAAAGTCCTGCGCCACGCGCGCGGCGGCGAGAGCGTCGGCCATCAGCGTTCCCCGCCCCGGCCCCAGCTCGACCCAATGGAACGGGTCGGGCGATCCCATCGCCCGCCACGCCACCACCGACCATAGGCCGAGCAGTTCGCCGAACATCTGCGATACCTCGGGCGCGGTGATGAAGTCGCCGGCCCGCCCGAGCGGATCGCGCGTCGTATAGTAACCCAGCGTCGGATGCGCGAGCGCGTCCTCCATGAATTCGGCCACGGTCAGCGGTCCTTCGGCGCCGACGCGCCGGCAGAGGTGTTCGAGCAAGGTCGCGGGCTCGGTCATGGGGCGATCCGCCGGCAGGCGCGCGCGACGAGGGCTAATCCGATCGCCACCATCGGCAAGGACAACCATTGCCCCCAGGTGGTGCCGAAGGCGAGCAAGCCGATATGGGCGTCGGGTCCGCGAAACACTTCGCCGAACATCCGAACCAGCCCGTAACCGGCGAGAAAGACGCCGGTCAGCAGGCCAGGGCGCGCGCGGAGCGAGTCATTGCGTTGCAAGGCGTAGAGCAGGACGAACAGCAAAAGTCCTTCGAGCGCCGCCTGGTAGAGCTGGCTCGGGTGCCGGGCGAACGGGCCGCCGCGCGGGAAAACCATCGCCCACGGCACGTCGGCGACGCGCCCCCACAACTCGCCGTTAACGAAGTTGGCAAGCCGGCCGAAGAACAGCCCGATCGGCGCCGCGCAGGCGAGCCGGTCGGCGAACGGCAGCGCCGCGATCTTGCGCCGGCGCACGAAGGCGATGCCGGCCGCGGTCACCCCGAGAATGCCGCCGTGGAACGACATGCCGCCCTGCCACATGGCGAGAATTTCGAGCGGGTTATCGAGATAATAACCCGGCCGATAGAAGAGCACGTAGCCGAGCCGCCCGCCGAGCACCACGCCGAGCGTCGCCCAGACGAGAAAGTCGTCGACGTCCTCGGGCCGGGCGGCGACCGGCGTCTTGACCGCGAGCACCCGCATGTAGCGCCAGCCGATCAAAAGCCCGGCGATGTAGGCGAGCGCGTACCAGCGGATCGCGAACGGCCCGATCGCGATCAACACTGGATCGATGGCGGGAAAGGGCACCGCGAGCAGCACGGATCACCGGTGCCGGTCGGCCTGGGCGAGGTAATCGCGCACGTAGCGCCGGACGCCTTCTTCGAGCGTGGTGAACGGCTTGCCGTAGCCGGCGGCGCGGAGCCGATCCATGCGCGCCTCGGTGAAATACTGGTATTTGGCGCGCAAGGTTTCGGGCATCGGCACGTACTCGATCTTCGGTTTGCGATCGGCGGCGGCGAAGACCGCCGCGGCGAGGTCGGCGAACGAGCGGGCCTTGCCCGTGCCGCAGTTGAAGAGACCCGAGACGCCCGGATGATCGAGCAGCCACAGCACGATATCGACGCAATCGCCGACCCAAATGAAATCGCGCAACTGCCCGCCGTCGCCGTAGTCGGGCCGGTGGGATTTGAACAACCGGGCGGCTTCGCCGCGGCTGATGCGTTCGTAAATCTGCACCGCGACGCTGCGCTGATCGCCCTTGTGATACTCGTTGGGCCCATAAACGTTGAAGAACTTTAATCCGACCCATTGCGGCGGCGGCGTCTCGCCGCCCGCCAGCAGGCGCGCGATGCGGCGGTCGAACAGATTCTTGCTCCAGCCGTAGGCGTTGAGCGGGCGCAGCGCGGCGAGCGCCTTCGGATCGCCGTCGTCGTCGAAGCCTCGGGCCCCGTCGCCGTAGGTCGCGGCCGAGGAGGCATAGATCAATCGCACCTGATGGCGGACGCACCACTGCCACAGGCCGAGCGACAGGCGGTAATTGTTGGCGAAAATCCGGTCGGCGTCCGTTTCCACCGTCGAGGAAATGGCGCCCATATGGACCACCGCCTCGACGTCGCGGGCATGGCGATCGAGAAAGGCGAACAACTCTTCGGGCGGAACGATGTCGATCAGTTCGCGCTTGGCCAGATTCGACCATTTGACGCCGTCGCGCAGCCGGTCGCACACCAAGACCGAGCCGGGCTGGCGTTCGTCCAGCGCCGCGACGATGTTCGAGCCGATAAAGCCGGCGCCGCCGGTGACGACGTACATGATGGGGGGAACTCCGCCCGGTGAATCCTTCAGGTCTTGGGGCGTTTATAGGCCGAAGGCCCGGACGGCGGCAAGGCGATGAAACGTTCGCATGGCGACGCGCGCCAAACCATCGGATATATTACCGCTCGGATCGACCGTACTCCCGAGGAGGCCATTCATGCAGACCCGCAATCGCGTTCTCGACGACATCGCCAAGATGGCCGGCGGCGCCGCCAGCGTGATGACCGGCGTGAAGGACGAGATCGAGGCGTTGGCGCGGGCGCGCCTCGAGCGCCTGATCGATTCCCTGAACCTGGTGACGCGCGAGGAATTCGAGGCGGTGCGCGCCATCGCCCTCAAGGCGCGCGCCGAACAGGAACGGCTGGCCGAGCGGCTCGCGGCGCTGGAGAAATCGCCCAAACGCTCCCCGCGCAAGCGGCGCTGACAGCTGATGCACGATTCGGAGATTCGCGGCCGCGCCCCCGCCCGCGGGCAGGCGCCCGTCGGCGCGTCCCGCGCGTCTTGCCCGCGACGCCGCGCCAGGACCGTTCGAATTCCTTGAGTCGATCCAGCAGGTTGAGTCGTTTTTTCCACAGAATCGTTCGGCCGACGGATTCGAACCCGATCCCCGCGCTTGCGCCGGAATCGCGGTTTATGGCAGGTTACCCATAGTAGTCGGTGCGGGGGAACTCCACTATATGTCGCGGCCACCCCAACTTATTGCGGTTTCAAGAGTTTTCCCCCCGAAAAGTGTCGGGCCGACGGTTATCACGCCGAACGTCCCAATCCCCGCGAACAAGGAGGCATGACAATGACGGTCTCTCCCGCGACGGGCGAGCGGACAGCGGTCAATCCTCTCGACATGATCGAACGGATCGTCGAGGTCAACGAGTGGACCTTCGACCGGCGCAACGAGCAGGAGATGGCGGCGCAGGCGCCCGGACGCTGGTGCGACTACAGCCTCTACTTTTCGTGGAACGAGGAGTTGGGGGCGATGCACTTTACCTGCGCCTTCGACATGCGCGTGCCCGAGGAGCGCCGAGGCGGCGTGCGCGAACTACTCGCGTTCATCAACGAAAAACTCTGGCTCGGCCACTTTGGCCTGTGGCAGGACGAGGGCCTGCCCATGTTTCGCCACGCGCTGCCGCTGCGCGGACTTCCGGGGCCGAGCGCGGAGCTGATCGAGGATTTGCTCGACACCGCGCTGGTCGAATGCGAACGGTTCTATCCCGCGTTCCAGTACGTGATCTGGGGCGGCAAGTCGCCCGCCGACGCTCTCACCGCCGCGCTGGTCGACACCCTGGGCGAGGCGTGAGCACCGATTCGTTCCGCGTTCTTCTGGTCGGGTGCGGCAAGATGGGCGGCGCCCTTCTCGCCGGATGGATCGAGCGCGGCTTCAATCCCGCCGATTTGTCGGTCGTCGAGCCCGAAGCCGCCGGCGCCGCTGGCGCCCGCAAGTTCGGCGTCGCGGTCGCGGACGATCCGGCGCGCATCCCGGCCGGGTTCGCGCCCGACATGGTGGTGATCGCGGTCAAGCCGCAATCGACCGACGCGGCGTTGCCCGTCTATCGCCCATTCGCCGAAAAGGGCGCCGCGTTTCTCTCGATCGCCGCGGGCCGGCCGATCGCCTATTTCGAACGGCTGCTCGGTCCCGGCGCGCGGATCCTGCGCGCCATGCCCAACACGCCGGCCGCCGTGCATCGGGGCATCACGGTGATCGCCGCCAACGCCCGCGTCGACGCCCGCACCCGCGCACGCGCCGAAACCCTGCTTGCGGCCGTGGGCCAAGTGGAATGGGTCGACGATGAAGGACTGATCGACGCGGTTACCGCCGTTTCCGGCAGCGGCCCGGCTTACGTGTTCCTGCTCGCCGAATGTCTGGCCGAGGCCGGTCGCGCCGCCGGCTTGCCCGATGCGCTCGCCCAGCGTTTGGCGCGGGCGACGGTGGCGGGCGCGGGCGAACTGCTGCACCGCTCGGGCGAAAGCGCCGAACAATTGCGCAAGAACGTCACCAGCCCCGGCGGCACCACCGCCGCCGCGCTCCAGGTGCTGATGGCCGAAGACGGGCTGAAACCTCTTATGACCCGCGCCGTCGCCCAGGCGACCCGGCGCTCGCGCGAACTCGCCGGCTGACTCCCGATCCGATTTCCGCGATAATTGCCGCCTTGGGACACACCCCATGGCAAAGGCACGATCGCACAGGAGTCCCGGTCGCCGGCGCGGCGACAAGCCGGAAGATCGCGCCATCCAGGCCGCGCTCGAGTTGATCGCCGAAGGCGGCTGGCGTTCCTTCAACCTAGATGCCATGGCGAAGCGCGCGGGGTTTGTGCCCGACGCCGCGCGCGAATTGTTCGCGTCGCGCGACGCGGTCCTCGACGCCGTCTTCCGCCGGGTGGACGAGGCGGTGGCGGCGGAAGGAACCTACGCGCCCGACGATTCCAACCCGGTTCGCGACCGGCTGTTCGACGTGCTCATGCGCCGTTTCGACGCCCTCAACGCCCGCCGCGCGGCGATGGTCCGCCTCACGCGCGAGTTGCCGTTCGATCCGCCGTCGGCGGCGCGCGCCGCGTGCCGGCTCGCCCGCTCGCTTAAGGGAACCTTGCGGACCGCGGGCCTCTCCGCGCGCGGTCCTTTGGGCGTCGCCCAAACCAAGGGCCTCGGTTTCGTTTATCTGTACGCGGTGCGCGCCTGGCTTGCCGACGACAGCGCCGACCTAAGCGCAACCATGGCCGCCCTCGACAAAGGCCTGCGCGCGGCCGAAACCCTGATGGCCGCCTTCGCCGGACTGACGGCCAAGGCCCCGGGGCGCCCCGGGCGGGAACCTTCCCAGGCCTGATACCCCTGCTCCTTCCTTAAGTCCTTGTTCGAATTGTGATATATTGCACTAGCGAAGTTTTTTATTGTGCGATGCAACATTTTCGTTGACTTTGAAAAAAATAAGGCTAAAATAAGGCTTGTAATTCACGTTGCGCCGCACAAAAAACCGCAGGAGCCTACTATGCAAGCCGACTTCCTCAAAGCCAACCCGTTCTTCGGGCCCGACGCCTTCAAGGCCTTCGTCCAAGCGACCCCGGTCAAGATGGCCGACGAATTCTTCAAGGCCGCCCGCCAGTACCGCTATTCGCCCGCCGACATGGACGCAGTGATGGAAAGCCAGCGCCGTACCCTCGAGGCCTTCAACGCCGCCGGCCGCGTCGCGACCGAAAACGCCCAGAAGATCGCCAAGCGCCAAGCCGAGATGGTCAAGGAAACCCTCGACGAGATCACCGCCGCGTTCTCCGAGATCGGCAAGTCCGGCACCCTCGAGGACGTGACCGCGAAGCAGGCCGAATTCGCCAAGGGCGTGTTCGAAGCCGCCCTCGACAACGGCCGCGAGATCGCCGAAATGGTCGCCGAGACCAACGAGGCCGTGGTCGAGCCGATCTCCAGCCGCGTCGTCGCCCTTCTCGACGAGATGAAGGAAGGCGCTCTCAAGCTCAAGGTCAAGCCGGAAAAGACCGAAAAGAAAGCCGCCTGATCGCGGACGTCTTTCGCAAGCGCTTCTCGCCCCGTTTTCCTCAGGTCTCTCCAAACACGGAGCGAGTTCTCCCGACCCCCGCCGGACTCCGAAATACGGGGCCCCGGCGGGGGTTTTTATTTGCCTCGGCGTCCCCTTTCCCGCACCTTCGGTCGAAATGGGGAGAAGCTCCATGAACCAACCCCTGCCGACCGTCGCTTACGACGATTTCGCGCGGATCGATGTGCGCGTCGGTACCGTGATCCGCGCCGAGCCGTTCCCGGAGGCACGCAAGCCCTCGATCAAGCTCTGGATCGACTTCGGCCCCGCCGTCGGAACCCGCAAGTCGTCGGCCCAGATCACGCGTCATTACGCGCCCGAACGTCTGGTCGGCCGGCAGGTAGCTGCCGTGGTCAATTTCCCGCCCCGCCAGATCGGAAAATTCATGTCGGAAGTTCTGGTGCTCGGCTTTCCCGACGCCGACGGGGAAGTGGTGCTGGTCACGCCCGACCTCGCCGTGCCCCACGGCGGCAAGCTGTTTTAGCGGTTCAAGCCGGCTCTCTCATACCGGCAGGCGCAAGTGCGCCCGCGCGCCACCCAAGGGTGATTCTTCCATCACCGCGTCGCCGCCGTGGCCGCGCAGAATGTCGCGCACGATCGCCAATCCCAGCCCGACGCCGCCGGTTTCCGGATTGCGCGACGATTCCAACCGGAAGAACGGCCGGAAAACGTCCTCTCGGGATTCCGCGGGGATACCGGGGCCGTCGTCGTCGACCGTGATGTCGATCCAATCGCCGGCGCGGCGCGCGGCGGCTTCGACCGTGCGACCGTGCCGGATCGCGTTGGACATGACATTGGCGACGGCGCGGCGCATGGCCGAGGGGCGCACCGGCACCACCAGATCGCCCTCGGTCCGCACGGTCACCGCGCTTCCTTCGCGCCGAGCGGCGGCGGCGGTTTCCTCGATCAAGGCTCCGATATCGATGTCGGTCGGCGCTTCGCTGCCTTCGCCCCGGGCGAAGGCGAGGTATTCCTCCAGCATCCGTTCCATTTCCGCGATATCCGCCTTGAGTTCGGCGACGCCTTCGTTCGCGGGCATCATTTCCAACTGCAATTTCATGCGCGCGAGCGGGGTGCGCAGGTCGTGCGAAACGCCCGACAGCATCGCCGTGCGTTGCGCGATCTGGCGCTGGATGCGCTCGCGCATGGCCTGAAACGCCAATGCCGCCTGGCGTACTTCGCGCGCGCCTTCGGACTTGAAGTGCGGCGAATCCCGTCCTTTGCCGAAATTCTCGACGGCACGAGCCAACCGCCGGATCGGCTTGACTTGATTGCGCATGAAAATGATCGCGATCCCGAGCAGAATCAGTGACGACCCCGCCGTCCACAGGCCGAAAACGATCGCGGTCGAACTGAACAGCCGCTTGCGCGGAACCATCGCCCTAAGCACGCCGTCGCCGAATTGAACGTCGATGATGACTAGGCGCGGGTGACTCGATGCATCGACGACGAAGGGGCGCGTCAAAAGCTCCGACAGCGCGTCGTTAAGCGATTCCTCGATCCAATCGCGCGGTTTCCACCGCGTCGGCGCCAGGATCGCGCCGGGCTGGTGATCGATGACCAGTTCCTTGGCGGTCGCGAACAGGTCGATCACTTGGTGACGGGTTTCCGAACTCGCGTCGGGAGGGATTAATTGGACCATCATGGCGATATCGCCGGCTACGCCTTGCGCCAATCGATCCATGATCTTGCCCCAATGGGTGTCGTAGAACACGATCGCCGAAATCAACTGCACGATCGCGAGCGGGGTGATCAGGATCACCATCGTCCGCCCGAGCAGGGACTTCGGCATGTATTGCTTGACGAAGGGTTCCATGGGCCGCGCCCCGCTCAGTCGAAATTCAAGGCATATCCGCGTCCGCGCGCGGTCACCAGATGACGGGGGTTGCGGGGATCGTCTTCGATCTTGCGCCGCAAGCGGGTCACCTGCACGTCGATCGCGCGCCCGCCGCCCGACGCGCCGGTGAGGCGGGCCAGCTCCTCGCGCCCCACCGCTTCTCCCGGCCGCGTAGCCAATACGGCCAACAAGGTCGCTTCTGCTTCCGTCAACCGCACCGTTTCGCCGGCGCGCGTCAGTTCGCGGCGATCGACGCGAAAGACCGATGCTCCCAAGCGGATCTCGTCGGGCGCCTCGGCGACAGGCGCCGGAGGAGGTTGCGCGAGCCGGCGCAGGATGGCGTTGAGCCTGAGCAGCAATTCGCGGGGCTCGAACGGCTTGGCCAGGTAGTCGTCAACGCCCGCCTCCAGGCCAGCGATCCGTTCTTCGGGCTCGCCCATCGCGGTCAGCATCAAAACCGGCGGCGAGCGTTCGGCGCGGAGCGCGCGAGCGAGCGCGAGGCCGTCCTCGCCCGGCATCATGCGATCCAGCACCAGGACGTCGAAATCGAAGCTCTTGAGGTAGGCGCGCGCCTCGGCCGCGTTGGCGGCGGCGGTTACGACAAAACCGTTGTTGGCCAGATAGCGCAGGATAAGATCGCGCAGGCGGACATCGTCATCCACCACCAGGACATGCGGAACCGAGGAGGCGTGTTCGTTCGGCGCGGGCATGGCCGAAATTATAATCGCCGGCGGGGGCCGGAAAAAGACCGTGCCGACGCCGCCGGGAGCCGATCCCGGCGGAAATTCCGGTTGCCGGAGCGGAGCTTCGCTTGCGACAATGCGGCCGGGATTTCAGGAATCATGGCTTTTTCGCGAACCGTCATCTTTTCCTGCGGCACCGTCCTGCTCACCGCGGCGGCCGCGACCGCCATTGCCAAGGATTTGACGACGTAGGTGCAATTGGCCAACATCACCGCAATCGTGGCCTCCGCCTCGGGCCAGCGCGGAACGGTTCCGGTCACGGTTATCCTGCACGTCGCCAACGTCGCCGCCGCAAACGACACCTGCCGCAACCTGCCTGCGGTGCGGGCGGCAATCATGTCCGCGTCATCGCGCTCGCCGATCCCTTTTGCCCAGGGCCGGTTCGATTCGGATGCGGTCTCCAACGTCATCGCGGGCGAGATCGAAACCGCCGCCCGCCTCAAGGGCATCGTTCGCGTCGGTTTCATCTACGGCACGCCCAAGGATACGTCGGACACCGCCACCGACATGATCGACCCCGGCGACGTGACCAGCCAGAAGCAAACCATAAAAAGCGGAACGTCCGGGAAAAGCGCCCCCTGTCGCCGGATCGCGGAACCGCCACGCGACATGGGCTGGACAACCGTTAAGGTCCAGGAAACCAAGGGCAAGAACATGGCCCCTCCCGCGCCGCCGTTGCGCGATCCGGCCACGCAAACCCAATCCAAGCCGAGTCCGGCGTTCGAAACCCACCCCCAATTTGCGCCCAAGAAGTAGTCCGAAAAACGGCCGGGAACGCCGCCTGTTCCGATCGGGACACATTGTTCAGCGCGCGTCATGCCCAGGGGTTGCGACCTTCGAATATTCCTCTAACATCGCGTTCGCGGGCGCGGCCGTTGGCGGCGGGCCGCGCCCATTGAACGCCCGGAACAGGACGACCATGGCCGACCAAAAACCCTTCGATGATCGCGATGGATCGATCTGGATGAACGGCCGCATGGTGCCGTGGCGCGATGCGAAAGTGCACGTGCTTACCCACGCGCTGCATTACGCCTCCGCCGTGTTCGAGGGCGAGCGGGTTTACGGCGGCAAGATCTTCAAACTGACCGAGCATACCGAGCGGCTGGCGAATTCCGCGCGCCTGCTCGGTTTCGATCTGCCCTACTCGGTCGCCGAAATCGACGATGCTTGCCGCAAGGTCTGCGCCGCCAATAACATCATCGACGGCTACGTGCGTCCGATCGCCTGGCGCGGCAGCGAGATGATGGGCGTCGCCGCCCAGGCCGCCCGCATCAACGTCGCCATCGCCGCCTGGGCGTGGCCGTCCTATTTCTCGCCCGAGGCTAAGACCAAGGGCATCCGCCTGATGTTTTCCGAATGGCGCCGTCCGGCGCCCGAAACCGCGCCGGTGCACGCCAAGGCGACCGGGCTCTACATGATCTGCACGCTCTCCAAGCACACGGCCGAGCGCCAAGGCTTCCATGACGCCCTGATGCTCGATTGGCGCGGCCAGGTGGCGGAAGCGACCGGCGCCAACGTCTTTCTCGCCATCGCCGGCAAGCTGCATACGCCGACGCCCGATTGCTTCCTCGACGGCATCACCCGGCGCACGGTGATCGATCTCGCCAAAAAGCGTGGCATCGAGGTGATCGAGCGCGCCATCTGGCCGGAAGAGCTGGCCAAAGCCGACGAGGTGTTTTTGACCGGTACCGCCGCCGAGGTGACCCCGGTGGGCGAAATCGGCCCCTACCATTTCCAGCCGGGCACCATCACCCGTTCGTTGTCCGAGGACTACGAACGTCTGGTCGGCAAAAAAATCACCCAAGCGGCGTGATCGTCATTCGCCGGGCTGGGACGCGCCCGCGGCAATGGTGGCTTTGCGTGAAGACAGCTTCGCGCCCGCGCGCTTCGCGAGCGCATAAACGGCCGGCACCACGTAAAGGGTGAAGAACGTCCCGACCAGCAAGCCGCCGACGATCACCCAGCCGATTTGGCGGCGGCTTTCGGCGCCGGCGCCGGCGGCAAGCGCGAGCGGTACCGCTCCCAGCACCATCGCGCCGGTGGTCATCAGGATCGGCCGAAGGCGCAGGACGGCGGCCTCGGTCACCGCCGCGACCGTGTCCGCGCCCTTATCGCGGATCTGGTTGGCGAACTCGACGATCAAGATGCCGTGCTTGGTGATCAGCCCGATCAACGTCACCAGCCCGACTTGGCTGTAGATATTAAGGGTGCCGCCAGACAACTTGAGCGCGAGCAAGGCGCCGGTCATCGAGAACGGCACCGTCAGCATGATAATTAGCGGCTCGGTGAAGCTCTCGAACTGTGCGGCGAGCACGAGGTAGATGAAGGCCAAAGCCAAGGCAAACGTCATCGCCAAACCGGCGCTGGATTCCTTGAATTCGCGCGATTGACCGCCGTAATCGACGCGTGCTGTCGGCGGCAGCACCTGGGCGGCCGAGTTGTCGAGAAACGCGAGCGCATCGCCGAGCGTGTAACCGGGCGCCAACGTCGCGGTCAAGGTCGCCGAACGCAACTGATTGAAATGATTGAGCGATTGGGGCGCGACCCGTTCCTCGAGCTTAACCAGGCCCGACAGCGGTACCATCTCGCCGGAACGCGTGCGCACATGAATGCGCACGAGGTCGTCGGGATTGCGCCGATCCAGGTCGGCGACCTGGACGACGACGTCGTACTGCTTGCCCTCGCGCTTGAAGCGGGTCACCTGCCGGCCGCCGAGCATGGTCTCCAGCGCGCGGCCGATTGTCTCGATGTCGACGCCGATCTCGGCCGCCTTGTCGCGATCGACGGCAACCTTGATCTGCGGCGCGTTCAGTTTGAGGTCGCTTTCGACGTTGATCAGCCCGGGAAACGTCCGCGCCCGCGTCATCAGCGCGTCCATCATGCCGGCCAATTCGTCGTAGGGGCGCGAAGTCAGCACCACGAATTCGACCGGCTTGGAGCGGATGCTCTGGCCCAAGGGCGGCGCATGGACCGGGAACGCCAGTACGCCGGGAATGGCGAACAATTGCGGTGCCACCGATTGCGCGATCTCGAACTGGGTCCGCTTGCGTTGTTCCCACGACACGGTGCGGACGAAGGCGATGCCCTGGGCCACGGTCGGAAAACCGGCCACGACGAAGTAGCGATTCACCTCGGGCACGGCGCGGAAAATGTCCTCGATCGGGCGGATATGGGCGGCGGTATAACCGATGGTGGCACCCTCGGGCGCGACCACCACCGTGACCATCACGCCCTGGTCTTCGAACGGCGCCAGTTCGGAACGCAACTGGGTAAAGAGCGCGACGCCGCTCAACGCCGCGAGACCGCCGATGCCGAGCACCAGACCGAGACGCCCGAGCGACCAGACGAGCGAACGGCGATAAAGCGCAATCAGTTTTTCGATCGCGCCGCCGACCGCGGCCGAAACCGGATTGATCCGCGTCTCGTGGCGCAGCATGCGCGAACACATCATCGGCGACAGGGTCAGGGCGACGAAACCCGACACCAGCACCGCGCCCGCGAGCGCCCAGGCGAACTCGGTGAACAGCCGTCCGGTGGTGCCTTCCATCAACCCGATCGGGATGTAGACGGCGGCCAGCGTCAGCGTCATCGCCACCACGGCGAAGCCGATCTCGCGCGCGCCCTGAAACGCGGCTTCGACCGGCGCCATGCCCTCCTCGATGTGGCGGTGGATGTTTTCCAGCACCACGATCGCGTCGTCGACGACGAGCCCGATCGCCAGAACCACGGCGAGCAGCGTCAGCGTATTGACGGAAAAGCCGAGCGCGTACATCAGGGCGGCGGCGCCCAAGAGCGAGACCGGGATGGTCACCAGCGGAATCAGCGTCGCCCGGAACGAGCGCAGGAACAGGAAGATGATGGCGACGACGAGGGCCACCGCCTCCAGCACCGTCCGCTGCACGTTCTTGATCGAGGCTTCGATGAACTGCGATTTGTCGTAGGCGATCTCAACCTTCATGCCCTCGGGTAGGCCGGCGAGCACGCGCGGCATTTCCTTGCGCAGCGCCTGCGAAACGTCGAGCGGATTGGCGGTCGCCTGCTTGACCACGCCGAGCGCGATGGTGAGATTGCCGCGATAGCGGGCGATGCGGCGCTCGTCGAACGCGCCCAGCTCGGCGCGGCCGATGTCCTTGAGTCGGACCAGGTAGCCTCGGTCGCGACGGATGATCAGGTTGTCGAATTGGGCCGGCGTGCGCAGGTCGGTTTCGGAGAGTACCGTGAACTCGCGCGCCACGCTTTCGATCCGGCCCGACGGCACCTCGACGTTCTGGGCCCTGAGCGCCGCTTCCACGTCCTGGGGCGTCACTCCATAGGCCGCCATCCGTTCGGGATCGAGCCACGCGCGCATGGCATAGCGCCGTTCGCCGTAGAGACGCACTTCCGCGACCCCGGGCAGCGTCTGCAGCTGGTCCTTGACGTGGCGGTCGGCGTGATCGGTAATTTCGAGGGTCGAATGGCGATCGCTGAAAAAAGCGAGCCAGACGATCGGCTGGGCGTCGGCCTCGACCTTCTGGATCAAGGGCTCGTCGATTTCCTGCGGCAGCTTGTTGCGCACCCGGCTGACCCGGTCGCGCACGTCGGCGGCGGCCGCGTCCGGCGCACGGCCGAGCCGGAAGGTGACGGTGATCTGGCTTTGCTCCTGGCGGTTGACCGAGGTCATGAACTTCACGCCCTCGATGCCGGCCAAGGATTCCTCGAGCACCTGGGCGATCTGAGTCTCGACGATCTCCGCGCTGGCGCCGGGATAGCGCGTATCGATCGTCACCACCGGCGGATCGATGTTGGGATACTCGCGCACCGTCAGGCGGGCGTAGGCGACCAACCCGATCAGCACCACCACCAGGCTCAGTACCGTGGCGAGCACGGGGCGGCGGATGCAGACGTCGGAGAGAATCATGGGATAACCCCCCACCCCAACCCTCCCCCGCAAGGGGGGAGGGAGATTTGTTTAGAGTCCCCCCTCCCCTCGCGGGAGGGGGTTAGGGGGAGGGGGGCGGTATCGCCCGATCGCGCCATGCTCACGACCCCGGTTTCGGAGCGGCGACCGGTCGTACCGGCGCGCCGTCCTGAAGCTTCATCTGCCCGGCGGTCACCACCTCCTCGCCCGGCGCCAAGCCGCGCACGATCTGTACCCGGCCCGCGACGCGGCGGCCGATCTCGACCGAGGTCAGCGCCGCTTTGCCGTCGATCACCTTGTAAACGAAAAACTTCTCGCCGCGCAGCAGAATCGCCTGCTCGGGAATGGAAATCGATTCCCCGCTTTCGCTGACCGTCAACGTCACGCGCGCGAACAAGCCGGGGCGCAGCCGGCGTTCCGGGTTCGGCAACCGCGCGCGCACGGCGATGGAATGCCCGGCGGGATCGATTTGAGGGTCGATGGCGTAAACTCGGCCGTCGAAGGATCGTCCGGAGAAGGCGTCCACCTCGGCCGCGACCGTTTGCCCGACGGCGAGCGCCGCGAGATGGCGTTCGGGAATACGGAAATCCAATTTGACCGCGTCGATGCTTTCGAGGTTGACCAGGTCCTGCCCGGCCGCGACGTAATCGCCGACGCTGACTTGGCGCAATCCGACGATGCCCGCGAACGGCGCCTGAATGCGGGTCTTGGCGAGGCGCGCGCGCGCCAACTCGACACGGGCCCGGTCCATTTCCATGCGCGCCAGCGCTTCGTCGCGCGCGCGCGCGGTGCCGGCGCCTTTTTCCAGCAGTTCCCGCGCGCGCAGGTTGTTCTGGCGGGCGAGCACGTAGGCGGCCTCGGCTTCGACCAGTTCGGCCTTGGCGATGCTGTCGTCCAGGCGGAACAACAGCGCGCCCTGTTCCACCACCTGGCCTTCGGCGAACGGCGTTTCGATCACCCGGCCGGCGATTTCGGGCCGCACGATCACGGATTCGTCGGAACGAAACGTGCCGACCGCGCGCACGGTTTCGGCGAGCCTCACCGCATTGGCCCTGGCGGTTTCGACCGGAACGCCGCCCATGGGCCCGCCCCCGCCAACGGCGGGTCCGGCACTCGCCGGGATCTCCCGGCCGAAGCCGAATACGGCGAGCGCCGCGCGCATCGGCCCCGAAGTCAGCACGTCGGCGCGAAACATCCACACCGCGAACGCGGCCAAAACGATTCCCGCCGCGAGCGCGGCGAGACGGATTGCCAGGGGAGATTTCTTCAATCTCGTCTCCGCGCCGGGCGTCGAAGGCTGGGTTTCGTGGGTATCCATCCGGTGCTTTTTCAGTCCCTTTCAGTTAGCCAAAGTGTCGGCGGCTTCAACCTCGCCAACAAGCCGGAGATAGCCGAAAGCGGGTTGCGACAAGCTTCGGGGCACTTTCGAGCGGGGTTCGACAAGGTAAAATCTCCTTAGCCCGTTGATCCGCCACGAAACCGCCCGAAAAAAACCGTATTTTCATCATCATTCGTCATCATTGGTCCTCAAAGGTCGTCATTTTCCGCCCCGTAAGGGTTGGAAAATCCGCCTTTCTTTGCGACTGCCCGCGAAGCTGTTTTTAGGAAAATATAGTCGTTATTAGGAAATTTGTCAAGAACCAGGAAAAGGCCGGTGATGGGTCGGTTTCGATCTATCAATCGTTGATAGGTCTGAAAAAATGTCCTCTTTTGACCCGGGGTGGACGTTTGATCGCCTAGACTCGAATCGCGGCCTCCTGCCACTGAGCAGACCTTCCATCGACCCGCCCCTGAACCGCCCCCGCCCACAAACTCGCGCCCGGCAACGGCGGAACGCCCTAGAACTCGTTGCGCCGGCATGCCAATGCCAGACATTCCAACATCACGGTGCCGGCGAGGAACGCGGTCATGCCGCCGATGTCGTGGGGCGGGCTAACGGTGTTGATGTCGAAGGCGACGAAATCGAGTCCGGTAAGCCGTTGCAGCAGCGTCAGGCCCTCGCGCGCGGATGCCCCGCCCCAGGTCGGCGTGCATACCCCGGGCGCGCACGACGGATCGAAAAAGTCCATATCGAAACACAGATAGATCGGCCGGCCGGCCAGCCGCTTGCGCACATGGGCGATAACGTCGTCGTAGCCGCGCCGGTTGAGCTCCTGGCCGTCGATCAACTCGTAGCCCTTCTCGCGGGTATGTTCGAATACGTGCTGCGTATGCACGGTGCCGCGCGGGCCGACATGGATCGAGTTGCGAGCATCGACGACCCCTTCTTCCGCGGCGCGGGTGAAGGTGGTCGCGGTGTTGTAGCGCTGGCGCACGTCACCGTCCCCGGGATAGGTGTCGGTATGAGCATCGATGTGCAGCACCGCCAGACCCGGATATTTCCGATGCATGGCGCGAAGCTGCGGCAGTGTCACCGCTCCATCGCCGCCCATGGAGAGCGGAATCGCGCCGGCGTCGGCGATCCGCCACACCGCCTCCTCGATCCGGGCGAACGATTCCTCGATCGCGCTCGGGGTCAGGCGCACGTCGCCGCAATCGACGACATTGAGGCGCGTTAAAGGGTTGAAGTCGGCATGCGGCGGCTGATAAGGCCTGACAAGGCCCGACTGCTGGCGGATGGCGCTTGGCCCCTGTCGGGCGCCGATACGGCTCGGATGCGTGCCGCAGTCGAAGGGAATTCCCAGGATCGCCGCCCGGCTATTCGCGAGATCGTGCGAATAGGGAACGCCCATGAACG
>Ga0194132_10006417_pt1 | contig 18256 bp, 13 predicted proteins | sample TA2KigOf80mmetaG_FD_148612 | JGI IMG/M metagenome (GOLD analysis project Ga0194132, IMG submission 148612) | Freshwater microbial communities from Lake Tanganyika, Tanzania - TA2015054 Kigoma Offshore 80m | ecosystem: Environmental > Aquatic > Freshwater > Lake | place: Tanzania: Lake...
TCCGCGGTCTCCGGGACATGCTCGCCATTCAGTTCCTTGATCCATCGGGCACCGCGAGAGGCCGATTCCAAGTTGAAAAGGCCCGTGTCCAGAATGGATTCCAGCGGCACACGGCCAAACTCCGCTGGAACGAATTTCGCATTGGGATTGAGCGCGAGAAGGATTCGCGCCATGTCGTTGGCGCGTTCGTTGTCCACCAGGTCGAGTTTGTTGAGAACGATGACATCGGCAAACTCGATCTGCTCGACCAGCAGGTCCACGATGTTGCGCTGATCGCTCTCGTCGCGCTGCAATTGGCGGTCCTTTAGAGATTCGAGTGACTCGAAGTCTCGTGAAAGGTTGAAGGCGTCAACCACGGTCACCATCGTGTCGAGTCGTGCCACCTCCGAGAGCAACCGGCCGGCGGAGTCTGGGAAAGTAAATGTTTGTGCGACTGGCAGGGGTTCGGAGATGCCGGTGGATTCGATAAGAAGGTAATCGAACCGCCCCTCCTGCGCCAAACTCGCTATCTCTTTCAGCAGATCCTCGCGCAACGTGCAGCAGATGCAGCCGTTGCTCATCTCGACCAACTTCTCTTCACCGCGGCGCAGAGCTGCTCCACCGTCACGGACGAGAGAGGCATCAATGTTTACTTCGCTCATGTCGTTGACGATCACCGCGACGCGGCGACCCTCCCGGTTGTGGAGGACGTGGTTGAGCAAGGTGGTTTTGCCAGCACCAAGGAATCCGGAGAGGACGCTAACTGGAAGGCGCGTGCCGGAGGCGGTGGATGAAGAAGATGGGCTCATTGAATGTCAGTAGGCGTGGCCGGCAGGGTCGATAACCAGGAGGAGGCGTGCGTGTTCGTCGCAGCATACGGGATGACTTCGGTGGACGAGGCCTCTGGTTTCGCCACCTGGCCAGAGCCGCCCTTTGAACAAAGCGACGGCTCCCGTGGGCATGGTGCGGATGCGATCTGGATTTGGGACGATGGCCGCGTTCGCTACGGTCACGGTCCGACCTTGTAAGCCGAGTTCACCCCGGCAGACGTCCTGTCCATCGGCCCACTGAGTGCCGGCACCTGCATAGGTGCAAAGCAGTCGGGCGGGAAGAGTATCCACGTGGAAAGCAGCACAGGCATCATCAGCGATTCGGTTGAAACGCAAACGGACCTTTGGACAGTCGAGGATGTCTGCGAACTCGATGGCAAGAGTTTCGAAATCCTCTTGAACCCAGTGGCGGGCGTCATCACGGACGGCTCCGCTGAACAAAGGATGTTTGGCGAGCGACGCGCGGAGGGAACGTCCCGGCGCAGCTGTGATGTCGAGCGCGACCGAATCCCGATCGGTAATGAGCAAGTCAAGGAATGCAGCGACGGGCTCCGGCAGGGAACGTTCCCAAAGCGCGAGATCGAATTGGGATTGCCGCGCCTTGCGCAACACTGCACGGCTGCCGCCCACAATCGAGGTGGAGGTGAGTCTGGTGCTGGAGCGTGGAGATTGCGTCTTCATGGAGCTGGACTTGTCACACTTGCGTTGATGCGGAAGAAGGCGCTCCCACCATTGGGAGGAACGCTGATTTCTTTCTCGCGACCAGTGCCGACGAACGGCTGGCCGGTGTTCTCCCAGGGGCCGGAAACTTCCGGTGCGCGTTCAAGATGGTAGGTCACGCCGGTCTGCGTCGTGAATACGACCTTCAATCCACCGTCGCGGCTTACGATCTTCAGTCGGGTCTCGATTCCAATGATCTGGAAGTGATACGTGACCGGGGAGCCAGTGGTTGGGACGTCGCCGTCCGTGAGCACACCGCTGGCTTGTAACGTGACGCGGTAGTAGCCCGGGCGGGTGAATAGCCAGTTTAGGTGCGCGTGTGAGCCTGCAGGGAGTGGATAGAAGTCCGCCGGGCCAATGCCGTCCCGCGTGTTGAAGAAGACGCGCGGTTCGTTGAATCCGGCGTCCGAGGCGATGAACTGGCCAGGGCCTTCAACCTTGCGTAGTTGCACGCGAATGTCCCGGTTGAGGAAGGTATCGATAGGAGTTTCTTCCGCAGCAAGCCCAAGGAACGGAAGGCGGGGATCTTGAACTTCCGGGAGGATCCATATCGTGTCGCCGACGTTGCCGAGGAACTCATAACCCTCTGGCAGGTCCGATGGTACGACCAACTGGCTGGCGACGGTCCCCCGAATCAGGATCGTGTTGGGTTCGAGGCTCGGGCCGAAGTCGTCATGGCGCATGCGCTGATCCCAGACACCGTCGGCGTAGTCGAAAGCGAAGTCCGCGTGACCTTCTGTGTAAATTGTGGCGCGACGGAGGAGGAAAGCGCGGGTTTGGCCCTGGAAGGAACCGTAGCCAACGATGTCACCACGGTCGTTGATTCCTTCGGCCGACTGCAGCAGCCAACCGGAGCCCGGCGGTACCAGGGTGTTCAGATCGATGGCCTCCCCCTCGCGCCAGAGCATGGCGGCGCCGCCAGTGGTCGGACTGTTGAAAAAGCGCGCTGCGTAACCCACGACATCGCCGGCGTTGTTGATGTCCTTCGCCTCCGTGTGGATGTAGTTCGTGTTGGAGGAATGTGCCCCAAGGTCCGACATGACGCCGTCCTTCCAGACAAAGGCACGATACAGATCGCTCGAGCTGGTGGGGCTGATTTTCCCAACGACGGATGAACCAACGACGACACCGTTGTCGTTGATGGCGTAGGCCTGACTGAGGAACGAACCTCCAGCAAGCGAACCCAGATTGCTAATGCTTCCATCGATCCAGAGGGTGGCCTGGGAGGTGGTATTGGCCTGGTTGCGGGAGATGCCGACGACGGCGCCTGACTGATTGATTCCCCAGGCTCGGCCCGTCGAGTTTGTTGTGCCAAGGAGGGTTCCAAGGTCGTGCATCATTCCCGCAGCGTCGCGCTTGTAGGGACGGCTGGCCGAACCGTTCGAAGAGGCGCCGACAATTTCTCCAGCATTGTTGATGTCGTGGGCGACTGCGCTTGAGCCACCGAGTGTGCCGAGTTGGACCATGTTGGTGCCGTCCCAAAGAAACGCCTTCGATTTATCATTGTCGCTCTCGCCAACGATCACACCAGCGTCGTTGATGGCGTAACCGCGACTGAACTCAACCCCGTTGGTGAGGTAGCCAAGGTCGCGGATCGTCTCCCTGTCCCATGTGAAGGCGTGCAGGCGCGAGTTGGCGGCTGTGTATCGGGCGTTGCCGGTGACTTGCGCCGACTCGTTCACGTCGAGCGCGAAGCTGGCAGGTCCGCCGAGCGTGCCGAGATCGGTGATGGTGTAGATCGTCTCCACAACTTCGACGGGCTGCGACCGCAGGGGTTCGGGAACCGTGAAGGTGTAATAGGCAACCTTGCTTTCAACCTCGGTCTCGTCCTCAACCAAGGTGGCTCGGGCGCGGAAACCCACCCGGTAAGTGCCGGGCGCACTGAAGGCCCAGTTCAGATCCACGTGGCTTCCTGCCTGGACCGTAAACGCATCCTGATCGTCGTAGCCGTCGGACGTGTTCATGTGGATCAGGGGTAGTCCCAAGGCATCAACGGAATACAGCGCGAAGTTCCCATTGCCCTCGACGGCTACGAGCTCAACACGGATCTGATCGTCGACGAATATGCCGGTTTCAATTTCCTCGGCAGCGAGGCCGAGTAAGAGCAACTCCTCGTTCTGCACAGCAGGCAAGACCCAGGTCGAATAGCCCGGGCGACCCAGGAAGCTGAATGCTAGTGCATCTGGAATAGGCTGCTCGGCGGCAGTACCGACAGCGAGCACGGCCTCGTCGACAGCATATTCCACGTCGTTGCCTCCATCGTGAATGTGGAATTCGAACTCACCGTCCTCATAAGCGAGGCCGGCATCGGTGTGTCCTCGTTCAAGCAAAGCCGCCGGGTGGAGCAGGAGGCCCACAGGGATTTCCAAGGGATCGAAGCTGTAGCCGACGATGACACCCGCGTCGTTAATGTCGCTCGCATGAAACTCGAATCCGGGAACTGCGAGTGGGGTGAACACTCCTTCCCTCCAGATGAATTGCTTCCAGCGGTTCAGATCATCGAAGTAATTGCCGACCACGGTACCTTCAGAGTTGAGCCCGGACGGAGACGTGAAATCCGAGCCTGGAAACTCAAGTCGCAGGATCTGGTTTCCCCGTTTTAGGAACCCGAACTGGTTAAACCTAACCTCATACACTCCGAGAATGTCCCCATTGGAATTGATGTCATACGCCTCGGATCTATCGATGGGTCCGAGGGAAGACAGGTCTATGGGGGTCCACACGTCATTCTTGACGAGATAGGCGCTCGTTCGACCATCAACGGATGTCCTGTAACCCACGGCATCGCCCGCATCGTTGATGCTCACCAACACACTCTCTTGAACGCCTTCGGGGTTGGGATAGACCTTGTAGGTCTCACCGGTCTTCTTGAAGGCCAGGCTTTCTTCGGTTTGGGAGTCGGCGGTAAAGCTGCCAACGATCACTCCCAGATTGTTGATAGCCGATGGGGCTACACGGATGCCATTCGGGGGCGTGAATCTCTCGAACTCTCCATTTCTACGCCGAAGGAAACCGGGAGCTTCCGCGGGAGCTTCCCCATGATTCCCGGGTTCAGATTCCCATCCCACCACATCGAGCTGTTCATTGATTCCGAAGGCAGCGGTGCCGCGGAATTCGCCCAGCTCAGGCAGGCGGAAAGGCTCCGGCAAGTAGGCGGAGCCAGAGGCAGCCATCGCGGGGAGATGCAGGGCGCCTAGCAGGCCTGACAGCAACAAGGACCTACTGACCTGTGAAAGAGTGCCGGCTGCGGATTGGGTTGGGGTACTCATGGATAAGGAGGTGGTTTTGGTCTCTGCAAGTTGCCCCGCCCGCGCTTCGGATCACGCGGGCGGGGTGTAAGCGTTCGTTCAGTTGCCGGTCGAGGCCCCACGTGGAAGAACCGCGCACCAGAGCTAAGAGGCACGGTGATTTGTTTCAGGCGTCCGGTTCCGATGAAGGCGGCGCCTTCATCAGTCCACGGGCCCGTCAGGGTCGGAGCCGATTTGAGCTGGTAGCTCAATCCGTCCTGCGTCACAAGCCGGATACCCGCCTGTGTGCCATCGATGGCGATGTTGAGTCGGGTCCCGATCCCGATGACTTCGAAGCAGATCTCCACTTCATCGCTGGTGATGGACCGGTTGCCTGCGACCAGTGTCGCGCTGGCTTGAAGCTTCACGCGATACAGCCCGGGGGCGGTGAATGCCCAGCTGAAGTCCTCGTGGCTGCCGGCCTCGACGGTCTTGGTGTCGGCGGCGGTGACACCGTCGCCGCTGTTCATGTGCACCTGGGGCACACCAAATCCATCCACGCTGTAGAGGGAGAAGTGCCCGGGACCTTCCACGCCTTTGAGTGTGAAGCGCATCGTGGTCATCTCACCCGCGCCGTTCGTATCCATAAACCCGAACTCGCGTCGCCAGATAGAGAGCAAAGGGCTTGATCGAATTGGTTGCTCAAGTGTCATGGGATCACGGCACGAAAAAACTGAATGGGTGCGTTTGTATCAGCGGAAAGCTGCACTTCGGTCACACCGGTCGTATTCGTGACCAGCCGGACCGCCGACCAGTCCTGCAAGTTCGCGGAGGTTTCCAGTCGACAGACGGTGTTGGTGGCGCTTTGGAGCGTGAACGAGAGAAATCCTCTTGGAAACGAGCGCGGTGAGAGCAGCTCGGGCCGCTGCTCCACGACGAAGGTGAAATCGACCACCGGGCTGCTCGAAAGCTGACCGCCAGATCGAAGGACACCGGAAGCGACAAATCCAAGGCGATAGATGCCAGGAGCGGTGAACGCCCAGTTCATGTGGAGATGGCCCGCCAGGGCTGGAACGGGAAGGCGATCGACCGTCGGGTTCACTCCATCGGAGGTGGACATGATGACCTCCGGAGTTCCAAATAAATCGGCGTTATACATGGTGAAACGCCCTGGTCCATCCACCCGCTGGAGCGAAAGGAACACTTCATTTCGACTGAAGACGTTGGGAGCAATCCTTGATGTTCCCACGCCCATGGAAATCTCGCCGGGTCTCGCGTTCGCCGGCAGAATCCAGACGGGCTGACCGGGGGAACCCAAAAAGCGGGTGTAACGCGGGTCGTCCGGCACCACAGATTGCAGCCTGGAGCTTACCGGCAGCGGCGTGGTGGCAGCCGGCAAGCGCCCCACCGCGAAGTCATAAACGAAGAGAGCCCACTGGCTCTCCGTGTATTCGATCTGCACATGGACATGGCGCGCAGTACACGAGAGGAACATCTGTAGATGCGCCGCCAGTGCTGCTACTGCCAGCCATCGCCAAAGCGAAGGCGGGCGAATGCCAGGGGCTCCATCAGAGTTGCGACTCGTAAGGCTGTGTCTCATAGGTCCGTCCCGCTCTCCCCGCCCGCGCTTCGGATCACGCGGGCGGGGCGTAAGCGTTCGTTCAGTTCCCGGTCGAGGCCTCCACGTGGAAGAACCGCGCACCAGAGTTAAGAGGCACGGTGATTTGTTTCAGGCGTCCGGTTCCGATGAAGGCGGCGCCTTCATCAGTCCACGGGCCCGTCAGGGTCGGAGCCGATTTGAGCTGGTAGCTCAATCCGTCCTGCGTCACGAGCCGGATACCCGCCTGTGTGCCATCGATGGCGATGTTGAGTCGGGTCTCGATCCCGATGACTTCGAAGCAGATCTCCACTTCATCGCTGGTGATGGACCGGTTGCCTGCCACCAGTGTCGCGCTGGCTTGAAGCTTCACGCGATACAGCCCGGGGGCGGTGAATGCCCAGCTGAAGTCCTCGTGGCTGCCGGCCTCGACGGTCTTGGTATCGGCGGCGGTGACACCGTCGCCGCTGTTCATGTGCACCTGGGGCACACCAAATCCATCCACGCTGTAGAGGGAGAAGTGCCCGGGACCTTCGACACCCTTGAGTGTGAAGCGCAACTGGTCGTTGACGAACACGCCCCGTTCGATCTCCTCGGCGGCAAGGCCGAGGAAGAGCAGTTTCGGGTTTTCCACACCGGGCAGGACCCACACAGGAGCCCCGGCAGACCCAAGGAAGGAGAAGCCCGGGGCAGTGGGAACGAGTGACTGTGTAAGGGCTGGAAGGCTCAGTACTGCGGCTTCAGGTGCGTATTCGGTGTCCGTCTCCCCGGCATGGATCTCGAACTCGAATGCGTCGTTTTCGAAGAGCAGGCCAACGTCCGTGTGACCGCGCTTTAGCCGCGTGGCGGGCTTGAGAAGGACCGGACGTTCCGTACTCGTTCCGATCAAGTAGCTGCCCCCGACGATCCAGCCTTGATCATTCACGCCGTACGCTGCGTTGATCTCGTGTTGCGCTCCTTGAGGCAACAGGCTGTTCAGATTGTTCATGCCCCGTTCGGGAGTCCATACCCAGCCCTGCGTGTAATTGGCGAACGTGTCTTCTGGATCAAGGGTCCCCCAACCTACAACCGTGTCATGGTTGTTGATCCCAAAGGCCCAAGTGTTTCCGCCGCCGATCGTTCCTATGTCTTTCATTCCCTTTCCTTCTTCCCAGAGAAATGCACGGAATGAGCCGTTGGCGGTGGTGGAACGCCCGACGATTCGGCCTCGGTCATTGATGGCCGTGGCCTGTGCGGTGAGACCTCCCAGCGTGCCAATGTCATCGGTGGCAGCATTCAAGGGTCCCAACCCAACGTGGCGAAAAGCCCGGCTGCGATCTTCAACGTTCCGCGACCAGCCGACGATCACCCCGCTGTTGTTGATCCCCTTGGCTAGAGTGAACGCTCCGCCAAATGTATCCAGATCGTACGTTTGTCCACTGGTGCTGATGACGAAACCGCGAACATCACCCGCAGCCGTCTCCAGTGTGCCCACGATCATGCCGGCCTCGTTAATGCTATTGGCCCCCTCGCCAAAGCCCGCAGGACCGAGCGTCTCCATCGGCTGACCCGGACGCAAACGCATGATCTGCCCGCCTTCCGCCGTCTCCGCCCATCCGACAATCACGCCCGCTTCGTTGATCGAGTTGGCCTGAGAACCATTTCCTCCGAGGGTGCCCAGATCGCGCATCGGCCCATCGCCTTCGTAGAGGAACGCGTGGCTGGTGAAAGGCTCGTCCCGAACATTCGACGCTCCGACCACCTGGCCCGCGTTGTTGACATCGAGACTGAAGTGGAACAACGGGCCACCCAGCGTTCCCAAATCCACTACCTTATAGACGAAGCTGTCATCCGGTTCGACCGGCTGAGGCAGCTGCGGTGCGGCCACGGTAAACGTGCAATACGCGATCTCACTCAGGACAGCCTGATTGCCCGCGACCAACGTGCCACGCGCGCGGAAGCCCACCCGATAGGTGCCCGGTGCGCTAAACGCCCAGTTCAAGTCCGTGTGCCCACCCGCGATCACCTGAAAGAAGTCCGAGGCGTTGATGCCATCCGCACTGTTCATGTGCACAACGGGGTTCCCGAACCCGTTGACCGAATACACGGCGAAATCGCCCGCGCCTTCGACACTCACCAGTTCCATGCGAAGCACGTCGCCGACAAAGACACCCTTCTCGACCTCTTCAGCACCGAAGCCCAGGAAGAGCAACTCTTCGTTCTGGACGGCGGGCAGAATCCAAGTGGAGTAGCCAGGCCGGCCCAGGAAGCTAAACGCGGCCGTGTCGGGAACCGGTTGTTCCGCCGCGGGCAAGACGCACAACACCGCGCCGCCGGGCGCATACTCGGTGTCCGTTTCCTCGGAGTGGATGTGCAGATCAAACGCACCGTCCTCGAAAGCGATGCCGATGTCGGTGTGGCCGCTTGGCAGTTTGACCGCTGGCTGGGCGATGAACCCGTGGCGGTTGCCGGCTGCGTCTGCGTATTCGCCGACGATCTGGCCGAGATCATTCAGGCCGAACACCTCGACCTCGACTGCGCCGGGCGGATTGAAGACCACCGTGTCGCCATTGGCCCGGCGGAAGAATCCGGCCGTGTTGGTGAACCCGTTGTTCACGGTGCCCGCGATCTCGCCAAAGTTGTTGATGTCACCGGGCTGCGTGTGTTCCCAGCCGGAGACGGTGAACATGTTGGTTGCACCGCCCGCGAAGATCACGCCTTGCAGCGTGAAGTTTGCATCCCACTTCCAGCCTGCGGTGTCACCCGCTTCGTTCATGCCGCGAGTCACCGTGCCGATGGGCGAACCGGCGAAGATGTTGGTCGTCAAAGTCCCGTCGGTCGCCCTACGGAAGGAGGTGATGAAGAACGGATCCTCAAACCAGTAGCCGTTGACCTGTCCGGCATCATTGATCCGCCAGGCGTAGGTGAAGGTCTGCCCAGGTCCGTCAATGGTGGTGATGGTGCCGTTGGCTTGGCGGATAAAACCATGCTGCACGGCGGGATCAGTTGCATCGCGATAGAAGCCTGCGACGCGTCCGACGTTGTCGATGCCGCCCGGGAAGGTTGCCGTCGTGCCGGTCACGTTGAACACGGTGCGGGAAGTACCCTGCTGGATGAATCCCTGACTGACACCGCTGGAGTCCTTGAACCGGCCCACGAGTGTTCCGTCATTGCGAATGTCCGAAAGCAATGTCTCCGTCCCACCCTCCACATCAAACGTCTCAAACGTGAAGGCGAGATAGACGGGCGTCGGATTCAGCTGCTTCGTGCTGGCCAGTCCGCTGAAGAGCAGGCCCGGATTCCTCCCCACGATGCTCCAAGTGCCGTCGGCGAGGTTGAATTTGACCAGCGCGCCGATCACCTGGAAATGGGTGTCTGGATCGCCGTCATGATCGTGGTAGTTCAACACACCAAACAGCTCGTCGAACTGGCCGTCGCCATCGGAGTCGTGGCCACTCAACCCGGGGATGCCACGATATGCACCGCCGTTGGCGGTGTTCACCGCGTTGGGCGTGCCGAGTACGGTTGCCACGCCGGTGGCCGCATCGAACCGCACCAGATTGGCAGTGGAGCCATGTCGTACGACGGCGTAAAGGGAGTTACTCACACTGGCCAGTTGGGTAGCGCGCTTGTTGGCGGCCGGTGCACTGCCGAAGGCAGCGTTGAAGGCGTCATCAATCGCACTTGCTCCGCCGATGGGGGCGACGGCGCCAGTGGCGAGGTTCACCGAATGAACCTGCACTGGGGCCGAGCCACCGGGCAGAGGAATGGTGAACGCCCGACCGTCCGGGAAGATGTCGAATCCGGTGGCCTCGACCGGCACGGTGGCCAGTTTGGTGAGGAATCCTTTGTAGGGATCGATTTCCAGGAGTGTGGATTGCTCAGGGGCGGGTTCCGGACCGTGCGCGTGCGGGAGATCCAGCGCAAGCAACCGTCCGTCGGCCGTCGCAGCCAAGCCGGCCGGTTCGGGACTGAAGCTGCTGGGCAATGGGGTCGCTTTGCCGGTAGTTGGGTCAAGTTCGTAAATGCGGTGCGGCACCATGCCGGTGTCGTCGGGATCGAACCCGCCGATGGCGTAGAGCTTGCCGAGGGGAATCCCGGGAGACGCCATTGCTTGGAGGTTCAACGCGAGCGCGCCGGCCACGATTGAGTGAATCAGTCTGGGTTTCATGTTCATACGGATTGTTGGGTGTGTGCTTCGGAGGTTTCTAAGGAAAGAGGGAACGGGCCGGTCGGCCTGAGCGGGGTCGCGAGCGAAGTCCCGGACTCAGCGCAGCAGCGGCAGGCACGACGGAAACGGAGATTCAGGAGATGCGCGGCGGCGATGGCTCCGCCGCCTGTGAACATGACGAGCGCCTGGCTCCAGTTCACCGCGTCGGCACAGCACGACTTCGCACAGCTTTCCGGAGGAAAGACGAATTGTGTGCCGACCGTGAGCGTCGCGCCGGTCCCCAGCAAGGCCAGCAGCCACCAGCGGCGATGGATTCGGCAGCCCTGCACCAGGCAGACTGCTGCCAGGGCCATCATCGCCAGACACGCTGCCTGGTCAAAAGCACGGTCGCCGAGGAATCCCAATCCCAGCACCGGCAGCAGGTCGGCGACGAGCGGCATGGCCAGGCAATGAATGGCGCACAGCGTCGAGAGCACCGAACCCAGCACGTCGAGGCGCATGAAACCCGATCGGGAATCGATGGGCCCCGGACGCCACACAGAAACGTTCAGGGCCCTCCACCCACCACACAGCAGGTGAAATTTTTTTAACGACGAGTGGTTCATCCTGAGATTCGCAAGCGAAGGTCACGGATTCCCCAGGCTGCCACCAGCAGGGCGGCAAGGATTGCCACAATTAATTGACCCGGGGGAAAATCGTATGCGTGCGCGAGTAACAGTCCGGTCACCACGGATATCAGTCCGGTTGCCGGGGCGATTAGAAACATTGGGCCGACGGTGCGGCTCAGATTTCGGGCGATCAGTGCGGGGAGCACCATGCAGCCGAATGCAAACAGCAGCCCGGTGCATTGGATCGCCAGACCGGATGCAAGTCCCATCGATGCCGCGATGACGGTCGACCACAGCCCTACGGCCATGCCTGCTGCGGACGCCATCACGGGATCCAGAAGGAGCAACACCAGACGCCGGTGCCAGGCTAGGACGGCGACCCCGGCTATCAATGTCATGATGGCAAACACCCAGACCTCCGTTGTCGAAGCCCCCAGCAGCGAGGAACTCAGGACGGACTGAACACTCTTCATTCCGACCGGAGAGCGCGTGAGGACGAGTACCGCGAGGCTTGAAGCACCGAGAAACACCCAGGCGGTGATTTCCTCACGACGGCCCCCACCCCGTCGCGCACGCCCTGCGGTTGACAGGGCAGCGGCGACAGAAAGCGACACAGCCAGAACAACCGGATTTCCCCATTCCAGCGTCAGTGAGAGCGCAACACCCAGAACGGAGGCCTGAGCTACCGCCGCCGCCAGAAACACTTCATTCCGACCTACGACCATCACGCCCAGCAGGCTGAGCAACACTCCGCAAAGAATCGCAGCGAGATAGCCTTCTTGAAACAGCGGCCAGGACTCGAGAAATGCCTCAATCATGGGTCCCTCCGTCCTTTTGCACCACTCGCACCGAGACCGATCCCGTTCCATCACGAAGCACTTCCACGGGCACTCCAAAGGTGTCCCTCAGATTTGAAGGAGTGAAGACCTCAGAAGTCGGGCCAGCCACCAGCCGGCCACTCTTGAACAGTGCGATATGCGTGGCTCGTTGTGCAGCAATCCCGAGATCATGGGTGACAAAAAGTATCGTGATACCCTTGTCCCGGCTGAGGCTCGTAATTGTTTCCAAAAGCCCGCTGGCAGCGGCGAGATCCAGCCCGGCTGTGGGCTCATCAACGATCAGCAACAACGGGTCTCGAATCAGTGCCCGTGCAACCAGCGTTCGCTGTCGTTGCCCTCCGGACAGTGTCCAGAAGTTCGAATGGCGCTGACGTTGCAGTCCCATGAGATCCAGAACTCTTCGCAGCCGGGAGTCGCAGGATCGGGAATCCAGCGACAGTCCCACCGTGCCTGTCAGGACGAGTTCCGAGACCGTTGTGGGCAATGCGGTGTTGACCTCTGACTCCTGGGGCACGAGTCCGATACGCGTCCGGCGTGCGAAGTCCGCGCGGAGCAGGATACGTCCGCGCGAAGGCTTCACCGCTCCGAGCAACGCCTTCAGCAACGTGCTCTTGCCTTCGCCATTCGAACCCAGCAGGCACCAGAAGTCCCCCGCATGAACGCGCAGGTTTACGTCCCGCAACACCACTTTGCGCCCATACGCAAGAGTGACGTTCTCGACCGCAAGGATGGGCTGCGCCGGGGCCTCCGGAGCCGCAGGGCGAGGCTCCTCTGCAGGTCGCGGTCCTGGCGCCGCAGAAGTGGGAGGTGTTGTGGTCGCGGTCATGGCTTCCTTTCCAGCTCCTGGAGAAGCTGCTCCGCGTTAAACCGGGTCATGGCGATAAAGTCCTCTGCGCCGGGCCGGGCACCGGTCTGGTGAGCCATGGGAAGGACCTTTACCTCTGTTCGCTTCGCCACAAACTTCGCGTGGCGCTCTTCGAAATAGGGAGCGCTGAGCAGAATCCCCACCTTTTTGTCCTTCATCTGGGTGATGAGTCCTTGCAAGTGCCGCGTGGTTGGGGGCGATCCTGGGCTGGGCTCGAGATAGCCCAGGATGGAAAGACCGTAGCGACGCGCGAAGTACGGCCACAGATCGTGATCTCCAACCACCAGTGTCCCGCGATGCGGCAGCATGCGCCCCATCCATCCGCCCAGACGATGCTCCTTCAACAGTGCATCGATCTCGGTGCGAGATTTGGCCTGCTCGAACTGCAGCAGCACTTTGTCCAGATCCTTCTCGCCCGCGCACTCCTCACCGACCAGCAGCACCGTCAAACGGCGCTGAAAGGACTCATGGCGTTTTTCAATCTCTGAGGCCCATTCGGGTCGCAATACGATCAGCCGATCGCAGATTGTTTTGGCGGCTCTCAACCCCTCCACGGGATCGAGCAGGTAGTGTGGATTGCCTTCCTCATGAAAACTGTTGGGAGTTCCCTCGCGCTCTATCCCTTCGAGCAACCTGGTCGCCTGGCCCAGATTGAGGTTCGCTTTGCCCCCGGGCTTGAGCTCGTTGTTCTTCACACCCGCCAGGAGATCCTTGAGCCAGGCGTTTTCGATCCCAAGCCCCACCTGCACGAACAGATCTGCTGAGTTGAGTTCCCGGACCATGCCGGGCCGGACATTGAGGGTGTGCGGATCCTCGGGGCCCTCGGTCAGACAGGACACCTTCACCCGCTCCCCGCCCACCTCCTGCGTCAGGCTGGCAAGATCCGGTGTGGAAGCCACCACACGGATCGGTGCCGGGGCTGCTGACGTCAGGGAAACCAAGCTGAGCAGGAAGCCCAGCACGACGAGCCAAGGCTTGAAGCCGGGTCTTGGGGTTTGGGTGGTCATGTTTAGAGGAGGCATATGGATTTTCATGGTGGAACAATTCTGGCCCGATAGAGGCCGAGGGGATTAACAGCAGGGAGACCGAAGGATTGATTGTCTGCGGAGAAGACAAAGTTTGTCAGAGGAGTCCAACCCGCCCCGCCCAGGAAGCCTTCCAGCAAACAGCCGCGTCCTGCAGCACTCCTGACAACCAGCTTCAACCTGGGGTCGCTCATCGAACGGCTCAGGGTCAGGTGTGGACGCCAGGGCACGTCCTCAACAACGAAGGTGAACTCTACAACACTGCTTGTGACACGAGATCCGTTGGAGGCAAGCCGGCCTGACGCAGCGAACCCCAGCCGATAAACGCCCGGCGCGATGAACGACCAGTTGGAATGAACATGTCCGCCCACTGCGGGAAACGAAATCGAATCCCGCGAGGGGTCGATCCCGTCACGTGTGTTCATGTGCGCGACGGGTCGGCCCAAAGCGTCGGGATTGTAGAGAGCGAAGTCTCCAGGACCGGTGATCGTATGAAGTTCCAATCGGATCTGGTTGTTCAAGAACGTGCCTGACGGGATGCCGCTGCTACTGATCCCGAGATAGACAAGTTCTGGGTCTGAGTTCTCCGGAAGCGTCCAGACAGCTGAGCCCGCAGCTCCCAGAATGTTGGTGAAGGGTCCTCCAGGGACGAATTGCATGGCTGCACGCCCAAAGACAAATGGGGTGAAGGCAGGGTCCGACTTCCCGGAATCAAAGTCGTAGACGAACAATCGCCATTCGCCGCTGGAGAATGAGATCTGGGCATGGGTATGTTGTGCATCCGCCTGCAGGATGCTCAGCAGGCAAAGAACAGCAGCCATGACCGGCAGCAGAGAGCGGGCTACCAGCAGTGGAAGCGGGGGAAGAGGCAGCCCGCCACGATGAACCTGAGAATCGCTCCGGTCTCGCCATAGCCGGGAGTTTCCGGGGATGGGTGCAGGATTCATCATGGCTGGCTGTATAAGGTTTCGAGTGAGGGTCCCGTGGCCGGAAAAACCTAACCCAGCCACGCGATCGCCTCGAAAGGAGTTTAGAGTTTCCGCAAGCGATAGACCTTCGTCGCCGCCTCAGCGGATTGGCTGAGGAACTTGAGACCGGTTTGAGCTGCACCCTCTCCGGAGCCCACAACTTCGAGAGTTGGAGCGGTGGAGAGGGGTGTCCACGGTCCGTCCACAGAGGGAGCTTCCTCCAGCACATATCCGTCCGTCACCTGAGGCATCTTGAGCATGACTGTCTTGGCGATGGTGAGCTGAGGTTCACCCACAACCCGGTACCAGAAGGTGACGATGCCCGACTCGAGCGCAGGTGACGGCCCGCCACCCACATCGACGAGTTTGAACTTCAATTCATAGGTGCCGGGCGCTGTGTTTGGCTCCGCCCACACAACCGGGGTGAACTCAAAGTTTGCGCCGTCACCCATCGTCACCCGATCGCCCGGATTGGCCAGCGCTTCAGGTTGAGTGGCGGTGCCGACGCGGAGTTCGGGGGACTTTTGGACGAGTTCCATCGCCACCACCACCCCGTCGAGAGAATTGGTGAATCGACCCCCGCTGCTGTGGAACATGATGTACTCACCCGAACCCCAACCGAATGTGTTGGTGCGCGTGGAGGTGACGTGTTGCAGCAGGCGATGAACGGAGCTGATGCGCGCATCACTGTAGTGTTCGGAGGTTGCCCGATTCACCAGCTTTCCGACGAAGGGTCCATTGGTGGCGGGGGTCAGAGTCAGGGGCGGCTGTCCGGTGTAGCCCTCGGGAATTCGGAAGTTGGCATTGGTGGGGACAACCACAGGTGCGTTCGACGGTCCCACGAAAAAATAGCTACCGATCGTGTGATAGTGGTTGTTGAAGGGCGTCTGCGCAAAAGCGTGCGCGTAGAGGAAAGTCAGCCGCCCACGGTTGGGATTGGGCTGGGAGGCATAGGTGCCAGTTGTCCAGATGGGACGGTTGTCCACGCCGTCGTAGTAGTCGTTGATCTCCGCGCGGGCGGAGTTGAACGTCGCAGCCAGTGCGGCTGCGACAACCAGAGTTCTCAGTTTTATCATTGGGTTTTCCGGTTTGTTTTGTTTGTTTGTTGGCGGCGCGGTACGACGGATGTGCTTGGTGGCTCCCCGTTCACCGGCGATCAACCAGAACGCCGGTACCTGCAAAGGGTGCCGCCCCAAAATTCTTCAATCCTCAGCCCTCATTCTCATTCGCGGGTTGGAGTTGTTTCCATTCGGGGAATGGATCTGGGAGCACGGACCACGCATCAGCTCCGGGCTTCATCTCGCGCGTGGTAAGCAGGCAGGCGTCGAGCGCGGTGCGCATTCGCTTCTCGTCAAGTTGCTGGCCGATGAAGACGAGTTCCTGTCGACGGTCGCCAAACGGCTTCTCCGAGAAGCGTCGGATCTCGGCGACTGAAGCGGCGTCCTTCGGCCAGTATTCCTTCGCCACAGCCGCCCACCAAAAACCGGCACACTGATGCTGGCCTGTGGAGCCTGCCTGCTGCCACAACCCGGCGTGCTCCATGCGAGTGGCCAGCCAGAAGTAACCCTTGGTGCGCAACAACCCGCGCCAGTCCTGGTGGAGAAATTTCCAGAACCTTTGCGGATGAAAGGGACGTCGCGCGCGATAAACGAAGCTCCCAATGCCGTATTCCTCCGTCTCCGGCTGCTCCTCGCCCCGCATCACCTTCATCCAGCCCGGTGCCTGCTGCGCCGCTGCAAAATCAAAGCGCCCGGTATCCAGCACCTCGCGAAGCGGGACACGACCGCGCTCTGACTCCAGGATGTGCGCTCGTGGATTGAGCTTCGTCAGAATGGCGCGCAGAGACTTCCGTTCCGCAGCGGTGATGAGGTCGGTCTTGTTCAGAACGATCACGTCGCAAAACTCAATCTGGTCGATGAGCAGATCGGTGACGGTTCGTTCGTCCTCGGCGTTGAGCGCCGCGCGCCGTTTCTTGAGCGAGTCGGACTTCTTGAAGTCGCGCAGGAAGTTCTTCCCGTCGACGACTGTCACCATTGTGTCGAGCCGGGCCACTTTGCTGAGAGTTTTGCCGTCGGTGTCTGTGAACGTGAAGGTCTCCGCAACCGGCAGCGGCTCGCTGATACCGGTGGACTCGATGAGCAGGTAATCGAACTTCCGGGCCTTCGCGAGCGTGGCGACCTCCTTCAGGAGATCCTCGCGGAGCGTGCAGCAGATGCATCCGTTCTGCATCTCGACGAGTTTTTCCTCGGTCCGGGAGAGCTTTGCGCCACCGTTGGCGACGAGCGCGCCGTCGATGTTCACCTCGCTCATGTCGTTCACAATGACAGCCACACGCAGGCCTTCGCGGTTGTGGAGAACGTGGTTGAGCAGTGTGGTTTTTCCGGCGCCGAGAAACCCCGAAAGGACGGTGACGGGAAGTCTGACGGCGGGCTTGGAGCGCGACGACCGGGGCTTGGAAACACGGGGCTTTCGGATTCTGGAATGGGATGCAGATGGCATGAAGTAGCAGGGTTCAGGGTGTTGGGATGACGGCGCGCAGCCATCGAAAAGGATGGGGACTGTTCCAGGTGACGTGGTTTGTAAGACCGTTGAGGGGGAAGCGAATTACCGGCGTCCAGAGAATGAGATCCGGGCTCTCTTCAAGCACGCACGGGGTGCCATCGACGAGTTCCGCAACCACCTGCACCTTGCGCGCAGCGGGGTTGCCGGACACCGGTTCGAGCAATCGGAGACGCGGGGCCGGGGGAGGTTCGACGTCGAACAACACCTCCGCAGGCGGACTGACGAGCCGTTGTCCGGTTCGGTTCTGAGTGGCCTCCACTTGAAACCGAACCGCATAGCGGCCGGGATGGCTGAAGACCCATGCCACATGACGATGTGTGCCGGGCCCCGCCAGCAGCCGGTAGATATCGTTTGTTCCGATGCCGTCCCTCGTGTTCCAGGCCGGCAATACCCCACCCAGGGGCAGGGATTCATAGGTTGAAAATTCGCCGGGGCCGCGCACTTCGACCAGCCGAAGGCCAATCTGGTTGTTGACAAACAACCCTCGCGCGATCCCTTCGGCCGAGAAGCCCAGGAAGGGCAGTCCGAACGAGGGCGTTTCCGGGATGAGCCATTCGAGCTGACCTGGTTTGGAGTGCAGGCGGTGGGGATCCTTGACGTCGGGAACCGTCACCAGGGTGTAGTGCGGCACCCAGACCGGATTCTCAGCGAGGGGTAGGTTGCCGTAATTCAGATCGTAGAGACTGAACGCCCAGCCGGTCTCACGGGTGTAGTCCAAGGCGACATCGAGATGAAAGAAACCATGGCTGCGGCCGCCCCCCATCCAGGTGAGCAACACAGAAACGACAATGGAATGGACCGCAGCCATGGTTAAAGGATCTGCTTTGAGATGTGCAGGGTGGCTTATTCCTGCTTGCGAAGCCGGTAGTAGAGACCGGGTTTGTCG
>Ga0194132_10006419_pt1 | contig 18252 bp, 18 predicted proteins | sample TA2KigOf80mmetaG_FD_148612 | JGI IMG/M metagenome (GOLD analysis project Ga0194132, IMG submission 148612) | Freshwater microbial communities from Lake Tanganyika, Tanzania - TA2015054 Kigoma Offshore 80m | ecosystem: Environmental > Aquatic > Freshwater > Lake | place: Tanzania: Lake...
GAGAGGTCAAGCGCACCGAGCGTGTTGCCGTGGTAACTCCCCCATCGGCTCACCACCACGGTTCGTTCGGGTTCGCCACGCGCCAACCAGTAGGCGCGCACCATCTTCAACGCCGTCTCAGCAGCCTCCGAACCCCCCGACACCGGATAAAGCGACGCTCCATCCATTGGAAGGAGTGGCCCGAGCTCTTCTGCCCACACCTCGAGCGCGTCGGCGGTGAAGGCACTCCCATGGGCATACGCAATCTTCGCCGTCTGATCTGCCGCCACCGCGGCAATGCTTGCGCGCCCATGTCCAACACCCACCACGATGGCGCCGCCAGCAGCATCGAGATAGCGACGGCCGCTCGCATCGGTGATCCAAGCGCCATCACCGCTGACCGCTCGTGGGAGTGCTGTGCCTCCGCGACTAAAGATCTTTGCGTTACTCATGTTTGCCTCTAAACATATGCGCCGGTTGGATCTAGCTCTTCACGAATGAGGCGCAACTCCTCAGCGGTTGGCGCTGGAGTCTCAACAACGTTGTTTGGCACGCGAATCTCCCATCCAATCGTGGACTTCACTTCATCCAGTGTTGCGCCAGGGTGGATGGTACGCAACTCCATCTCACCGTCGCTGTTGAATCCGTACACGGCGAGATCCGTCACCACCACCGATGGTCCACTCCCGCCCCACCCTTGCTCACGTCGCAAGGTGGCGGATGCGACGGCGCCACCGAGGTGTCCTGGCGAGGTTCGGAAGTCAAGTGACTGAACAAAACTTCGTGTGCTCTGTCGCATGATCACCATGATCTCTTTTGCGTTGATGGCAATCTCGCACGCGCCACCTGATCCCGGCAGGCGTGTCTTTGGCGCGGCATAGTCGCCGATCACCGTGGTGTTCAAGTTTCCATACCTATCAATCTGCGCACCGCCGAGGAAGCCGACATCGATGCGACCACCCTGCAAGTAGAGGCCGAATAGGTCGTGCATGGAGACGGTCGCCGTGGAGCCCGTGACAATGGTTGGGTCGCCAATCGAGAGCGGAAGGCGCGCAGGATTCGCGCCGAAGACGCCCGCTTCGTAGACAAGCTCCATCTGCGGCGCCACGGTGCGCTTCGCCAAGTTCACCGCAATGTTCGGCAGGCCAACCCCCACGAAGCAGACGCGCTTCCCCGCAAGTGCACGCGCCGCCGCCACCACCATCAGCTCGTTGCGGCTCGCCGGCTGCTGCCCACTCATCGGTAATCACCGTAGTCGACGACTCCCGACGGGGCGGATGGTGGGGTGAGTCCCTCGAAATACGACGCGCCGAACTTTGCAACATAGGCGGCGCGATCGGGAAGGTCGTAGACCCACTCTCTCAGCCACGCCTCGGTTGCTGCGGGATCGCGGCTGATCGTGTCCCACTCGCGATAGAAGGCGTTGTCACGGTCATAGTCACCCTGCACATAGGAAGGGTGTGCGCCGAACGGCTCGTGCACCACAGCGTCCACAATGAGTCCCGGAACGATCGTGCGATTCGGATCGGCGCGAATCACACTCGTTGGCACGATCTCTTCCACCACCGCGATCACACGCTTCGCCGCAAAGGCCGCCTCCTTCTGGCAGCCGAGGAGGCCCCACATCTGCACGTTCCCTTCGTGATCGGCGCGCTGCGCATGGATGATCGTCACGTCTGGATTCAGTGGCGGCACCGCCCAGATCTTCCCGTCACCGTAGGGGCTCTCCACCTGTCGGATGTGCGTGTTCACCTTCGGCAGGTCGCTCTCCGAATACGAACGGAGCGGGTAGAACGGGAGACGATGGGCCCCCGCAACGTATCGGCCGACCATGCCGTGGTGGCTGTACTCCTCCATCTCCAGGAGCGTCTCGCCTGCGGCCAGCGCGGCGGGTTCGGTGCGACGCCGTATGGCGTGCAGCGATCCAACGCCAGGGTTACCGAGCCAACTGAAGATCAGCTTCTTGGCGCAACCGGCAGCCACCATCTGGTCATAGACCAGATCTGGCGTCATGCGCGCAAGGGTCAGATCGCGGCGCTTCTGGCGGATGATCTCGTGCCCCGCCGCAAAGGAGATGCAGTGCGTGAATCCTTCGATCGCTACCGTGTCGCCATCATGGACGTGCGCAGCGATGGCGTCGCGCATGCTGAGGACCTTGGATCTGGTCGATCCCGACACGCCGAGTTCTGCGGTGCTGCTAGCGCCGCGCGGCGACGGCCGCTGCAGCCTCGGCGAAGATACGCACCGCCGTCTTGATCTCTTCGGCGTTGACGACCAGCGGTGGGCTCATGCGCACCCCGCGATCGCCACACGTCAGAACGAGAAGTCCGCGCTTGAACGCCTCCACCTCAACATCTGCCGCTGCGTCGCCATCCACGAAGTCCACGCCGATCATCAGACCGATGCCACGAATGTCGGTGACGAGGCTGTTCCCCTTGAGCGACGCGCGCAGGCCGTCAACGGCCTCCTTGCCGCGCGCCACCGCGTTCTCCATCAACCTCTCGTCGCGGATCACTTCAAGGGTGGCGATCGCCGCCGCGGCGGCAACCGGGTTCCCGCCAAACGTTGATCCGTGGGAGCCGGGCTTCCATCGCATCCAGTGCTCCTTGGCAATCACAGCGCCGATCGGCATACCAGAGCCGAGCCCCTTTGCCGTTGCAACGATGTCTGGCTCGATGCCGAAATGTTCAATGGCCCACATCTTCCCAGTGCGACCAACGCCAGACTGAACCTCGTCAACAACGATCGCAATGCAGTGCTTGTCCGCAATCTGCTTGAGACGCGGGAAGAAGTCCTTATCTGGTAACACATAGCCGCCTTCGCCTTGAACTGGCTCCACCACAAACGCAGCGATCTCGTCACCTGGAATGGTGCGGGCAATGATGCGCTCTTCGAGTTCGTCGAGTCCTTCGCTGCCGAACGGCACGTGGAGGAAGCCTGGAGCGAGTGGGCCGAAGTGCGCGTGGTACTTCGCCTTGGAGTTGGTGAGCGTCAGCGCGCCGAGCGTTCGACCGTGGAAGCCGCCGACGAATCCAACGATCCACTGTCGGCCACTCATGTAGCGCGCGAGTTTGATGGACGCCTCGACCGCCTCGGTTCCTGAATTCTGGAGAAGTACCTTTGATGGCCCCTTCCATGGTGCCGACGCGGCGAGGGCACTGGCCAGCTCTTGATAGCGCTGTTCGTAGAAGTCTGACGCGCTGTAGTGAAGAAGACGCTGTGCCTGTTGCACCACCGCGTCGACCACTCTCGGATGGCAGTGGCCCGTGGAGTTCACGGCGATGCCAGCACAAAAGTCAAGGAAGACGTTCCCATCTTGATCTTCAACGCCCATGCCGAATCCGCGCACTGGGGCAAACGGATATGCGCGCGGGAGGCTGTTGGAGACGACCGCCTGGTCGGCGGCTACCTGGGCGAGTGCCTTCGGCCCCGGCACCTCGGTGACGAGGTGAGGGAGGCTCGCCGGCCACGCCTGGGGCTTCTCAATCACGGTCATCGCAGCCTCCTCCTAGTGGATACGTTGTATGCGAAGTGTATACGAGGGGGCAGGCCCCTCGTAACCCCCTCCCTCGTGCGGGCCGCTGACGGATTCGTCTAGCGAACGATCGTCTGGCTCTGCTCGCGCAGGTACTGCGGCACGTAATAGAGGCCGCCACCCGACTTCCCAGTTGTCCCTGACTTCTTCCAGCCACCAAACGGCTGGACCATCGGCCAGGCGCCCGTGGTCGAGCCGGCGCGACGATTCACGTAGATCACGCCACCATGGATCGTGTCGAGGAAGGTGCGAATCTCCTTCTCGTCCTCGGTGAAGCAGCCCGCCGTAAGCGCGTAATCGCTCTCGTTGGCAAGTGCGATGCCTTCTGCGAAGGAGCTCACCTTGGTCACCGCAACGAACGGCACGAAGAGTTCTTCCCTAAAGAGCCGATGCGTTGCTGGGAGCCCGCTCACCACCGTTGGGGCAACATAGAATCCCTTTGCAAGATCACCGTCGGTGAGCCTGCCACCACCAACTTCGATCTTGCCGTCGCGCTTCGCCTCGTCGCAGGCGGCGAGGAACGTATCCACGGATCGTTGGTTGATGATCGGCCCGAGGAAGACGCCGCGCACCGTTGGATCGCCAACCTTCAACGCCTTCGTCTTCTCCACGAGCAGCTTCACGAACTCGTCGTGCACAGGGCTCTCGACGTAGACGCGGCTGTTTGCGGAGCACTTCTGCCCACCAAGTCCAAACGCAGAACGCATCACGCCTTCTGCCGCCTTTTCAAGATCGGCATGCTTGGAGATGATCGTTGGATTCTTGCCCCCCATCTCCACGATCACGGGTTTCGGATAGTTCTTTGCAAATGAGCGGAAGACCTGCATCCCAACTTCGGATGAGCCGGTGAACGTGATGCCTGCCACGTCCGGATTCTCCTGAAGCTCAGCGCCGACGCTGTCGCCGGGTCCCATCACCATGTTGAAGACGCCGTCGGGAATGCCCGCATCCTTGATCGCGCGTGCGAGAAGCACCGCAGAGAGCGGCGCATCAGATGATGGCTTCAACACCACGGTGTTGCCGGCAACGAGGGCACCACCCACGGGGCCGCCCATCAGCGCGAACGGGAAGTTGAACGGGCTGATCACCGCCCACACGCCGTACGGCTTCAATACCGTGAGTGTCTCAACCTTTGCATCACCGAGGTTCCCCATCGGATGGTGGTAGCCCTTGTTGCGCTCAACCTCGCTCGCGTAGATACGGAAGAAGTCGGCCGTCTCCTCTACGTCGCCGAGGGCTTCGAGGCGATTCTTCCCTACCTCAATAGAGAGGAGTGCGGAGTAGAGGAACTGTCGATCGCTGATCAACTCCGCAGCGGCGCGAATCAGCTTGACGCGCTCCTCCCACGGCCGCGCAGACCAGGCTGGGAACGCAGCCTTGGCTGCCGCGATCGCGCTCTTCGCGGTGTTGCGGTCGCCCTTCGCGAACGTTCCAACAACGGAGCCGTCAATTGGCGTGCGCTTCTCAAAGGTCGGACCGTCCGTAAGCCACTTCCCATTTACGAAGTTGCCGTAACTCGCGCCGAGAAGTGTTTGTGCCTCGGCGAGACCCGCCTCATACCCCTTATGGATCTCCTCGTTGGAGTCGGAGAGGGTGGCGTACGTGATCTTCAGCTTCTCAGCCATGGGTCCAACCTTATCTTCTGCTGGCGCATGAGGTGCGCCACTCCCCGCGAGTTTACCCTTCTGCCCAGACCTCGGCGCTAGTCGCCTTGCGCTGCGCGGCATACCGCGCAGAGGCCCAACACCGAAAGATGGTCGAGGTCGGCGCTGAAGCCGGTCGCAGTTGTGATCGCCTTCAAGATTGGCGCCGCGGCGGCAGCGTCTAACTCCTGCGCCGCACCGCAACCGCGGCAATGGAGGTGGCCATGCTCCACCGTCTCTTCCAAGTGGTAGGTCTCGCGCCCATTAGGGCCGTGATGGTGCCGCGCAAGGCCGAGCTCTTCGAGGAGGTCGAGCGTGCGATACACCGTCGAGGGGGTTGCGCTCGGGTCCTGCTCCCGCACTCGATCAATGAGTTCTGCACCCGTCGCATGCCCATTGGAGGCGGCGAGGACGTCCACGATGATCTGCCGCTGCTCCGTCCAGCGCTGTCCGCGCCCCTTCAGCGCAACCTGAAGCCGCTCGGTTAGACCCTTCTCGGCTCGCTTTGTTGCCACTCCCGAATGGATGAGGCCCACTCTGGCTCGCGGGCTTACCATGATGTTCTACTCAGCGATCAGCCCCGCTCGTGAGAGCGGACAGAAAGCGCTGGGCGTACTCTTTCGCCTTCGCGAGGTCATGGTCCCGCCAATTGCCGCATTGCTTCTCATTAGCTGCTGGCACGTTACTCATCGTCAGGACATCACCGAGAGCTTTCCGCAATCCGTCCAGCACCCCTGCGGTGTCTGGCTCGCCAACCTCGCTCAAATAAAAGCCCGTGCGGCACCCCATCGGTGAAATGTCCACGACTCCAGAGCGATGTTCGCGTATCGCAACCGCGAGCATGTGCTCCAGTGAATGTAAACCGTCCGTGTCCATGGCACCTTGATTTGGTGTGATGAATCGCAAATCGTACTTCGAGATGTCCCGCCCCGCCAGGCCGCTGGCGGCAAGCCGGACGAATGGCGCTACTCGAGATCGGTGGTCGAAGCTGAAAGACTCGACTTGTTGCATTACGAAGCGAACAGGACCGCGCTGGCAAGATCATTACCGTCGATTCTGGCCTTAATTTTGGCAAACGCCGTCTCACGGCTCGTTGAGAGGTCATCAGTGAATGGGGAGAACCCGCAATCATCTGTCGTGCCTAACTGATCGACAGGGATGTATTTTGCCGCAAGCAGGATCCGATCTCGCACCGTTTCAGGACTTTCAACCTCATTCGTCAGATGGTTGGTGACTCCAATGTACGCAATTTGGCCCTCGCGCAAGTGCGCAGCGACAGTCTTCAAAGCTGCTTCGTAATTTGGCTCAGTAATCATTTGCAGAAAAAACCTTTTTGCATTGATTTCGAACATCCTAGAAAGTAAGGCCTCGTAAGGTACATCTGCGCTGTGCGTGGAGTCGCGATCGCCACCTGGACAGACATGAATTCCGATTCGATCATGAAATTGCTTGGGCACTCTTGCAATCACGGCATTATTGAGGCGAATGCCTTCATTCAAAAATGAACCACTCGGATCCAACTTCAGCGAAAGTCGCCCCTCGGTCCAATCGATCTGCACAGAATCCGCGCCAGCCTCAAAGCAAAGCAAAATTTCTTTGGCAGCCTCGGCCACCAAATCCGTCAAGAATTGCTCCTTCGAGTAGTCTTTCAAGCCAGTAGTCGGATAGATCAACGATAGCGCGTGGGTCGACATGACTGCCACTTTGACCGGGCGAGTGGTTAAGGCCTTTGCCTTGCGCACGTATTGGTCGGCGTAGGTACCGTAGCGGAATGGTCCGGCAAGTAATTGCGGGATGTCCCGCGCATGTCCGTCGGTGAATGTGACCGCGATTGAGCCGGGACCGATGTTGTCAGCACCCTCGAACACATAGTGGAGAAATGAGGACTTGGTCTGCTCACCATCTGTGATCACGGGGGAGCCCGTCGCCTCAAACTGAGAGATGGTATCGCGGACTGCGAGCTCAGCCTCCTGCTCCACCAACGATTGATTACGAATGCTTGCGAGGGCACGCTGGTAGCGCTCAGGTCGTGGAATCGAGCCGACTGGCTCCGTCGGCAGTTTTTTGATACCCATAGGTCCACCTCCGCAACAGATTGGCCGTGAGTGCGGGTGCGCGCCAGACCTGACAGTACCACGCTCATACCCCGATCATGCACCTCCTCAAACCATTTGCGACTCCCTCTCCGAGCCCGGCGCGTCACCCCGTGCGCGCACTCGTGCTGACGCCAACTCGCGAACTCGCCGTGCAGATCTCCGAGAGCTGCACCACCTACGGGAAGCACCTCCCCCTGCGAATCAGACCCTCCCCCGCTCGTCCAGTTGCCATCTCGGGAGGATTGGGATTGCTTATTGCAACTTGTTGCGATAGGTTTACGGCATGAGACCGAACCTCCACATCCCCGACGGTTTCCTTGCTCCAGAGGTGTCGATCGCACTCTGGGTGGCAACTGCCGTGGTGATCGGGATTGCCCTGCGACGAATTGCAATGGAGCGCACGAACGCCCCAGCGCGAACGGTTCTCATGGGGATTGCTGGCGCGTTCATCTTCGCCGCGCAGATGTTCAACTTCCCAGTTGCCGCCGGAACCAGCGGCCACCTTCTTGGTGGCGTGCTTGCGGGCGTGCTGCTCGGCCCGTGGGCGGGGAGCATCGTGATGGCAACCGTGATCGGCATCCAGGCACTCCTCTTTCAAGACGGGGGGCTCCTAGTGCTCGGCGCAAACATCTTCAACATGGGCGTCATTGGCACGCTCGCTGGATCGCTCGTCGCGCGCGGAACTTCCGCGGCACTGGGAGGCAGTCAGTGGTCCGAGATCATCGGCGTCGGATTCGCCGCGTGGCTTTCGGTCATGGCGGCAGCCGGATTTACCACGCTGCAGCTCGGCATCTCAGGAACCACTGACATTGGCATTGGCCTCCCCGCGATGCTTGGAACCCATGCACTCATTGGCGTGGGCGAGGCACTGATCACCGTCGGTGCGATCGGATTCATCAGCGCGAGTGCGCCAGACATCTTGAGCGCCCGCACCTCCGAGCGAGGTGCGTCAGCGCCCCGGCGCATTGCGCTCGGTTCAGTGATCGCGCTGATCACGGTGAGCCTTGCAGCTCTCTTTGCGTCGGCAAGCCCCGATGGGCTTGAGCGCGTCGCAGAAGACCTCGGATTCCTGGATCAAGGCCAGGGACCAGCATTCGAACTGTTGCCGGACTACACCATTCCAGGACTTGATGGAACTGCTTCCACGATTCTGGCTGGTGCTGTTGGCGTCGCCGTTGTGGTCGTGATCCTTCTTCTGCTCGGACGAGTTGCGGCGCGACGTCGTTCGGCGTAGCGGATGATCGCAACCGGCCGCCAAGATGCACGCGCGGCGATCGTTACCACGCTGCTGGTTGCTCTCGCTGTTGCTCTACTCCCAACGGGGAGCTATCTCGCCTATCTGCTCGTCTGGCTTGCGGTGGCCACGGTTGCCGCACTCAACGGGATCGCGCCCACGCAGCTCGCGCGACGCGCGCTCGTCGCGCTCCCGTTCGTCGTTGCGGTACTGCCCCTCCTCTTCACGCGCAGTGACGAGATCATCTGGGCGGGCGAGCTGGGGGCGATCAGCCTCAGTGTGAGTGGCGCGGGACTCCGCATCATCCTCACCACAGGGCTGAAGGCGTGGATCTCCGTCCAGGTTGCACTGATCTTGGTCAGGCTCTACCCAATTGAGAGCATCGTCGGGTCGCTACGCGCGCTCAAGCTCCCAGACACGATCGCGACAAGCGCGGGTCTCACCATTCGATATCTTGACCTGCTTCGCAACGAGGCGACACGGATGCTTCGCGCGCGCTCCTCACGTTCCGCAAGTCCCATTGGCGAGACGCGCGAGCGCGCCGGCGGCACCATTCCGTGGCGTGCTCGGGTCACCGGGAACCTCGCTGGTGCTCTCTTCTTGCGCGCATATGCGCGCGCAGCCCGCGTCGAGGAAGCGGCAACCGCGCGCGGGGCACGTGGCTCGCTCTCGTTCGGCGGACTGCAGCAGTCCGACCCTCGCATCCTGCAGAAGGCGGCCCTTGCCTTGGCCGCCTTTGCACTGATCAGCGCCGCCGGTGCGCTTCTGCCAAGGTTCTGAGATGAGCGACGCGCCTAGTCACAGCCACTCGCATGCAGGGCTCCCTTCCGCACATCCGCACCCGCACGCCCACGACGGCGAGCCGACAGGTGATGACAACTGGGTGCACCTCGAGCACCTTCACTTTCGATATCCCGACGGCACCGAAGCGCTTCGCGGTGTTGACATGCACATTCGGCGCGGCGAGAAGGTGGCGCTCCTCGGACCGAATGGCGCGGGGAAGAGCACGCTGATGTTGCACCTGAACGGGATCTACCAACCAAACCATGGAAGTGTGCGCGTTGCAGGGATGAACGTTTCAGATGAGACGATCGGTCTCGTGCGCGCGGAGGTCGGACTCGTCTTCCAAGATCCAGACGATCAACTCTTCTCGCCAACCGTGTGGGAGGACGTGGCCTTTGGTCCAATCCACATGGGCCTTGACGCTGGTGCGGTGCACGACCGTGTCGAAGCAGCCCTCGCCGCTGTCGGGGCACTCGACCTTGCCACTCGGCCACCAATGCGCCTCTCCATTGGCCAGCGGAAGCGCGTGGCACTCGCCACCGTGCTCTCCATGGAGCCAAGCATCCTTGTCTTTGACGAACCATCCGCCGGCCTCGATCCGCGTGGACGCCGCGAATTGATCGTGCTTCTGGGGACGTTGCGCCAAACGGTGATCGTCAGCACCCACGATCTTGAGCTTGCGCGTGCCGCTTTCTCTCGCAGCATCGTGATGGGTGGCGGACGCATCGTTGCCGACGCACCAACCGCTGAACTACTCGGCGATCACGCGCTGCTCCTGCAGCACGGACTCGCCTAACGCGCTCTCGTCACTCTGCGGCCCGAGCGCCGTTCGCTGAACGAGTGGCGCGCAACTGCGCAATGCGATCGCGCAGAAGCGCTTCAGCGCCACTTCCGGAAGGATCGTAAAAACGCTTCGTCCCGATCTCGCTCGGCAGATACTCCTGCGCAAGATCAAACGGCTCACCCGCAGCGTGCGGCGACTGATAGGTCTTCGCTGCGGCGCGCAGATGTCCTGGCACTGGGAACAGTCCCGCCAATGCAATCTGTTCACGTGCGGCGGCGAGCGCCTCGCCGGCGCGCGGTGATTTTGGAGCTGAGGCGAGATACGTCACCGCTTGAGCCAACGCGTAGTCGCACTCTGGTGATCCGGCGAGCTCCACCACCTGCGCCGCTGCCACGGCGAGCGGGAGTGCGGCGGGATCGGCGTTCCCCACATCTTCAGAGGCGGAGACGAGGAGTCGTCGTGCAATGATGCGCGGATCCTCGCCCCCTTCAAGCGCGGTAGCCAGCCACCAAATCGCCGCATCGGGATCGTTGCCGCGAATGCTCTTGATCAGCGCCGAAGTGACGCCAGACTGGTCATACGGCAGGCTCCGATCTTGCGCGGCGAGGAGCACCTCGTTCGGCGTCACAGCGCTCCCTGCGGGCGTCATGAGGGCGGCAAGGTCGAGCAGCGTCAACATGCGTCGTGCATCCCCAGCGGCGAACCCAATCAACTGTCGTCGCGCATCTTCATCAACAGAAACCTTGCCGCCAAACCCGCGCGCATCGTCGAGTGCACGCTGGAGCAGCGTGGCGAGCGCTTCGTGGGTGAGTGGCGCGAGGCGGAAGGTTCGCATCCGTGAAAGGAGCGCTGGAGAGATGGCGCGCGGAGGCGGCTCCGTGGTTGCACCGACCAAGATGATCGTTCCTGACTCAACATGCGGCAGCAGCGCATCCTGCTGCGTGCGACTGAATCGGTGAAGCTCATCAATAAAGAGGAGCGTCTGTTCACCATGCGCACGACGCTCTCCTGCGGCGGCGACCGCCTTTCGTACCTCAGCCACACCATCGCTTGTTGCTGAGAGACCGGTGGGGACGGCGCGAACAGCAGCGGCAATGACGGCCGCAAGCGTTGACTTGCCGGAGCCTGGTGGCCCCCAGAGGAGTAGCGATGGTGTCTCACCGCGCTCTAGGAGGCGACGGAGCGGCGCACCAGGACCAACGAGTGCCTCCTGTCCCACCACCTCGTCAATCGTGGCTGGCCGCATCCGCGCGGCAAGCGGTGCCGCGGGAGCGAGCGCGCGAAGAAGCGTTGCATCGTTGCTCATACCCCGATCATCGCACCCTATCCCCCGTAGTCGGGTACGCTGCCCCCAGATGCCCACATTCACCGAATTGAACCTTGCTCCCGAGCTCCTGCGCGCCGTTGCCGCTGAGGGATATACCGAGCCCACCCCAATCCAGGAGCAGGCGATCCCACACGTCCTTCAAGGGCGCGACCTTCTCGGTGCGGCGCAGACTGGCACGGGGAAGACAGCGGCATTCGTGCTGCCGATCATGCACCTCCTCAAACCGTTTGCGACTCCCTCTCCGAGCCCGGCGCGTCACCCCGTGCGCGCACTCGTGCTGACGCCAACTCGCGAACTCGCCGTGCAGATCTCCGAGAGCTGCACCACCTACGGGAAGCACCTCCCACTGCGCAGCGGTGTTGTATACGGCGGCGTGCCAATGCCGCCACAGCAGAAGATGCTCCTCGCGGGGGTGGAGATCCTCATCGCCACGCCTGGCCGACTACTTGATCACGCCGGCTCCAAGACGGTCAACCTTTCTCAAGTTTCGATTCTGGTCCTCGACGAAGCCGACCGAATGCTCGACATGGGTTTCATGCCGGACCTGAAGCGCATCCTTGCGCTGATCCCAAAGAAGCGGCAGAGCCTCCTCTTCTCGGCCACGTTCTCCGAGCCAATCCGCGCGCTCGCTCATGACTTTCTCCATGACCCCGTGACCGTGGAGGTTGCACGACGGAATCAGACCAACGAGAACGTACGGCAAATCATCATGCCGGCAGATGACCGCCGCCGCCGCGCGCTGCTCAGTGATCTGCTGAGAACGAAAAACTGGGACCAGACGCTCGTCTTCGTAAACAGAAAGGTTGAGGCGAATCGCTTAGGCGACTTCCTGCACCGCGACGGCCACAACGTCGTGGAGATTCACGGCGACAAAGACCAGAAGCAGCGCAATAAGGCACTTGCCGCATTCAAGGCAGGCGAAGCACGCGTGATGGTCGCCACCGATGTTGCAGCGCGCGGCCTTGACATTGAGGCGCTCCCCGCCGTCATCAACTACGAGCTCCCCTTCGACCCCGAAGACTACGTCCACCGCATCGGCCGCACCGGTCGCGCTGGTGCGCTTGGTGAGGCGATCAGCTTCGTTGCGCCAGATGAGATGGAGAAACTGACGCTGGTCCGCAAGTTAACGAAGGCGGCACTGTCAATTGAGATTCCAGTGGGCTACGAACCGATCTTGCTCGACTTCCCGAGGGACTTGATTGCCAAAGCGCAAATGGTCCGCCTACAGCGAGGGCGTCGCTAAACCTTGCTCCTCGGAGGCGACTTACGCCTGGCTCGCCTCCAATCGTCGCAGGAGATCCATGATGCGCAGTTCTAGGTCATCCCGAACTTCGCGAAACACCTCGAGCTGTTGCTCCTCACTCCCAGGCGCCTTCGAGGGATCCTGGAGCGACCAGTGCTCGCGTGCGCCCGCATGGGGAAAGGTTGGACAAGCGTCATTCGCCGCGTCGCAGACGGTGATCACGTAGTCAAAGTGCTCGTCGAGGAAACGATCGAGCGTCTTGCTCGTCTGCGCCGAAGCATCGATGCCGACCTCGGCGAGCGCTCTGAGGGCCAGCGGCCGAACGAAGGTCTGCTCAGTCCCCGCGCTCTCGACCTGAACCCGACCGCGAGAGCGCGCACGCAACAGCGCCTCTGCCATCTGTGAGCGGGCCGAATTATGGGTGCATAGGAAGAGGACCCGAGGTGCTGTCATAACCAAGATGATAGCGCCGTGCGTTATCAGCAGATGAACAGACGCGGCTGATCTGAGATGATGTGCAGATGAAGCGCATGTTGAACAGGGCCCTGCGTCTCCTCCTTCTGGTTGCGCTCCTCCCATTTCTCATTGATCTCCCGTCTGGAGCAGAGGCTCGACCGGAGGAGCTGCTCACGACTGGTGCAGCACCGAACGCCAGCGTCGTTGCCGTTGATGGACGTCGCAGCGTCGTAGTTGGTTGGCGGCAGGTCATGGGTCCGCTCGCCGCGAGTGGCTGGCACGTGATTGCGGTTGATCTTCCTGGATTCGGACTTGCGGAGAAGGGCTGGAGTGGAGCCTACGACCACGCATCACACGCCCGATTTGTCCTCGCGTTGTTGGACCAGATGAACATCGAGGAGGCAGTCTTCGTAGGTCACAGCATGGGTGGCAACGTCGTCTCATGGGTGGCCGAACTCGCGCCCGAGCGCGTGCGCGGACTTCTCCTCGTCGATGCGGCGATCGCTGCGACCTTTGGCGACACCCCAGCATCGGCGGCACTTCAGGTCACCCCCATCCGACGCGCCGCGCGCATCCTGATCCGCAGCGCCTTCTCCGAGGCGACATTCGGCACCCTGCTGAGTTCCGCATTCGCCGTGAAGTCCGCCGCCACGCCAGAGACGATTCGCGGCTATACCGCCGCATCGCGGCTCCCCGAGTGGGACGCTGCGCTGCTGGGAATTCTTCGAGACGGAAGGAAGAACGCTCTCCCGCGCCCGATTGACGAGATCGTCGCTCGCAGCGGCGCGCCGATCCCAGCGATGATCCTCTGGGGGAGCGACGACACGTGGGTCCCGCTCGATGCTGGCCAGGCGATCAGCGACGCGATCCCTGCTGCCACATTCGTGGTGCTGCCAGGGCTCGGCCATGTGCCATTCGAAGAGGACCCTGCAGCCTTCACTCGCGCGGCGCTAGCATGGCTCTCTGCGCTGAACTAGCGCACAGATCTTGATCGGAGAGGTTGGCTGGCGCGCTAGGATTCGAACCTAGGATCCCCTGCTCCAGAGGCAGGTGCCTTACCGCTTGGCCACGCGCCAACGGCTGTGATCGTAGCGCAGCAGGCGACCCTCGTCAGCCGCGCGAGCGCGAACACGGCAAGATAGGCGTCATGAGTACGGCGAAGCGGACCCCTGAGTCGCAGGAGGTCCTGTCGTCCGCCGAACGGCGCACCCTCGCCGCCCTCTCTGAAGGGTTTGTCCCGGGTGGCGGAACTGCACGAGCCGCGGCCGCAGAGCGCGCGTTCGCAACCGGCCGCCCTCGCTGAAGGGTTTGTCCCCGGTGGCGGCACTGCGCGAGCGGCGGCCGCTGAGCGCGCGTTCGCCACCGTTGTAGACCCAGAACTCGTGAGCCAGCTGCGTCTGGTGTTGCGCTTGATTGAGACGCGCATTGGGAGCATCTTGATCGGCGGACGGGCGGCGAGGTATAGCAGCCTGCGGGGTGATGAGCGAGACGCATACCTTCAACATTGGGTTCAGCATCGGATTCCAATGCTTCGTAGCGCCGCATCCGCACTGCGAAAGCTGCTCTGCTTCCTCGCCTATGCGGATGCAGACGAACCGGGCGATCCTAAACTCCGTGCTCGCCTGACGTCGAGTCGATCGGCTACAACCCGAAACCGAATGCTGCCACGCGCGAATACTCGAGGCTCATCGCGTTTGATCCGCAACAGGCGCAGCGAATCGCCGTCGATGTTCTGGTGATCGGCTCGGGCGCGGGTGGAGGCTCAGTGGCCCGCGATCTCGCGCGCGCGGGGAAACGCGTCATGGTGGTTGAGGCGGGCGCGCTCTATGACGAACGGAGCTTCCCGACCAGAGAACGAGATGCGTATGAACGCCTCTATCTAGATTCTGGATTTACGGCGACGGATGACGCCCATATCGCCATCCTCGCTGGCGGCGCGGTTGGCGGCGGATCCACGGTCAACTGGATGACCTCCATCCCTATCCCCAATCCGGTCCGTCAAGAGTGGGAGGAGCAACATGGCGTCAAAGGGATCGCCTCGCCGCGCTTCAAGCAAGATCTCAATGAGGTGCTGAGGGAACTGAGCACCCAACCATCCGCACGCACCCCTCCAAAGGATGCTGCGCTCCTACGCGGTGCAATCGCACGTGACTGGAGTGGCGAGAAGATTCAGATGAATCGGGGGGTGTGCGGTGACTGTGGCACCTGTACATTTGGGTGCAAGCGCGGATCTAAGCAGTCCACGCTTAGGCTGCACCTCCCCCAGGCTCTGGAAGCGGGTGCGCATCTCATTCCAGACTGCAAGGCGGAACGTCTCATCATCAGTGACGGCATCGTGCGTGGTGCTGTCACGACGTTCGGAACGCGTGCTGGTTCACCACGCCAGCTGGAGATCATCGCCGCTCAGGTGGTGGTAAGTGCCGGTGCGCTCCGCACACCGCTCCTCTTGCGTCGCAGTGGTCTCACGCATCCTGCCATCGGCCAGAACCTGCGACTCCATCCGGTGACGCTCGCCGCTGGCATCTTCCCCGAGAAGATCGAGATGTGGCGCGGCACGATGCAGGCCGCAAAGAGCGAAGAGTTCATTGATCCAATTGAGGAGCGTAACGGCTACCTCATCGAGAGCGCGCCAGGGCACCCTGGCCTCCTCGCGCTCGGGATCCCCTGGACGAGTCGCGATGAGCACCAACGGTTGATGCGGCTCGCACCGCACATCGCACCGTTCTTGGCGATCGTTAAAGACGATGGTGGCGGTCGCATCAGCGAGACACGCAACGGCTTCGCAAAGATCGAATACCGCACCACTCCGCGAGATGAACGGACTCTGCGCGCTGCGCTTGGATCACTCGTTCGGATGGCGGAGGCGGCAGGAGCGAGCGAGGTGATCGCCGCGGGCTCACCGCCGGTTGCATGGCGCCGTCGCGATGGTGTGGAGGCCTTCCAGGTGCTGCAGCGCCAACTCGCGCGCTTTGACTTCTCACCGAACCGTGGCACCGTCTTTTCAGCGCATCAGATGGGTACGGCACGGATGGGAGGTAACCCAGTGGACCACGCTTGCGATCCGTACGGTCGCGTACGCTCCAGCAGTCGCCCACGCAGTAGCGATCCGCACGGTGGCCTGATCAAAGGCCTCTATGTAGCGGACGGTTCACTCTTCCCCACTGCGATCGGCGTCAACCCAATGGTCACGATCCTCGCACTCGCCAAACGCGTGGCACGCACTGTCGCTGCCGACGCAAGGTAGGGGTCTCAAAAAGGGGGAGTTGGAGCGGGAGACGAGACTCGAACTCGCGACATCTTGCTTGGAAGGCAAGTGCTCTACCAACTGAGCTACTCCCGCAGAATCCGTGCTCATTGTAGGCACATCGGCGCTCCCTCCCACAAGTGAATGCAGACACAGCACATACCTGCTGAGTCCTCTCGGGGTCACACCTAGACAGCTCTAGAGCTTGGAACCCATCATCTCGGTCCAGCATTCGCCTTCTTGATCGCGTGCGCCAAGGTGGAGGCACATGCAACCCAGCCTTCCGCCCATGCGGCCTTGACCGGGTCGCCACCGTGGATGTCACGCTCAACCGCACGGATCGTCTTCAAGACCTCCCTCATCGTCTCCTCGTACGCCGTTGCATTGACCTCATGCCTACGAAGAGCCTCCAGCTCAGACCTCGAGATCTCGATTGGAGCTACCTGATCTAGCGTGCTGCGTCTTGGGCGTGGCGACGGGACGATGAGCGTCACCTCCGATGCCTCATCCGTCGTGGGCTGCTCCTTCAAGCTCGCCAACAGCTCTTCTTCGGTCGGCCACCACTCCGGCAACACGAACTCGCCGTCACCCTTCTTCGGCTCCTTGCTCATAGCCAGTACCTCCCAGTTCGGCCGGCGTGGGCCGGCGCCTGGGGCACGACGCAACGCAGGACGCCACAGCGTGGCGCTTGGTCCACGTCGGACCCGTCCGCATCGCCATGTCAGCGTTGGCACCGTTCCGGCCCCCGGGTTGGGGTTCCGTTGGTTGCCGCACCTTCTCAGAGCTGAATCTCTCCGGTGCTCTCGATGCGCGTCACCATTTGGGTGACGGGGGGAGTGTATCGGGTGAGTTGTGCCAACTCAATGGCACAACTCATTGGGACAGATTAAGGAATCACGACCTCGAGGTTTACGCTCCACTGCGAGCGGTCGGTCCCCGACTTGTCAAACCCGAGAACCCTCACGGTGATTCCAGTGAATTCGTCGGTCCAGCCTCCCTTCGTCAACTGCGCGTCTGTCCAATCAGCTTTGCCGCTCTTACTCCCTGGCGTTGCGTCTATGAGCCTCGTGCCAGCCTGATAAAGGCCAGTTTCGCTTCCGCCCTCTTCGAGCAGATACTCCACCCCTCCGCTGTATAGGTCACAGAGGCGCATGGTAACCCCACGCACGATTGAGCTCTTCGGTGCAAAGTCATTGAACCAGCCTCTCGGCTGATGCCACTCGACACAGATGTCGGGCGCGCCGGCAGTTGGCATCTCATCGGAGTCGTATGTCGGCGTCACATATTCGCTTAGCCCAGTTCGGCGGATTATGAGCGCCTTTGTCGCAGAGGCTGAGAACTCAATCGGGTTTAGAGAAACGTTGTAGGTTCCCGAAGTATCTAGTCGTACCTGCTCAGACTCAGGAATGAAACTCGTACCTGCTCAGACTCAGGAATGAAACCGAGTGTGATTCGCTGAAACGAATTGAGCAGATGCTTTGGCAGTGGGCCGGAACTGGTAATGATCTCGTAGGGGTCCCAGTCGTATTTGTACCGATCTGTCTCTTTACACACTCCTCCGAGCGAAATCTTCTTCCCCTCAGCGACACATCCGACGATGCCAGAGTGTCCAAATCCAAGGTTATGCAGTAGTTCGTGCGCAATCATTGAGAGCGTGGTGGACGATCTCGCACGCGCTGAAGCCCAATCAGTTGGGTATTGATTGATCACGATGAGCTTTCCATTTCCAGGCGCTTTCGCATAACCACCAAAATCACAATCCCGCCAAGGCATGATTAGGAAAAGGTGGTCGTACTCGTCTAGGTTCTCACCTCGATCCGCCCAGTAATCTTTTACCTGTTCCGCCCATCCATCTGCACGCGAACGATTGCATGAGCTCTTTCCATCAATAGGCGTCAGCTCAAAGACTTTTCCTTCAAGACGTTCCA
>Ga0194132_10006420_pt1 | contig 18251 bp, 13 predicted proteins | sample TA2KigOf80mmetaG_FD_148612 | JGI IMG/M metagenome (GOLD analysis project Ga0194132, IMG submission 148612) | Freshwater microbial communities from Lake Tanganyika, Tanzania - TA2015054 Kigoma Offshore 80m | ecosystem: Environmental > Aquatic > Freshwater > Lake | place: Tanzania: Lake...
CGTCAGCCCTGAGGAGATCGCCGTGTCGGTGGTCGCCGAAATGATCGCGGTCCGGCGCAATCCGGCTTCGGACTGGCGCTCGGTCTCGAAGTCGATCTACGTCAACCCCGGGCTGCGGACCGTGCTGAAGTGAGAACCGGCGCCATCATCCTGGCGGGTGGCGCATCCTCGAGGATGGGCGGGCCGAAGCCCCTGCTGGAGTGGGAGGGCGTGTCCTTCGCGGCGCGGCTGGCCAAACTGTACGGTGAGTTCTGCGCTCCGGTGGTGCTGGTTCTCGGCTATCACCACGAGCGGATCCGCCAGCAGGCCGGAATCCCTCGCAGTGTGGCCGTCACCGTCAATCCAGCGCCGGAACGGGGTATGCTGAGCTCACTCCAGTGCGGACTGCGCGCGCTGCCCGCAGGGCTCGACGGATTCCTGTTCACGCCGTGTGACTATCCCGCTGTCCGGCGCGAGACCGTGGCCGCCCTGATCGCGGCGTTCCAGGGAGGCGTGTGCATTCCGCGCCATGACGGCCGCAACGGACATCCGGTATTGTGCGCACAGCCGCTACGGGCGGAATTGCTGGCGCTCGCCGCGGACGCGTCGGCCAAAGACGTGATCCGCGCGCACCGCCACGAGACCGTCTGGGTGGATGTTGACGACCCGGGAACAGTCACCGACGTCGACACCCCGGCCGACTATCAGAACTTGCTCGCGCTCGCTCCGGCGATCTCCCGATGAAGCGCTGGCTCCTCGCATTCACCGCCGCGGCGGCGGTGATCTTCGCGCTGCCCCGCGTGTTCAAGGCCGAGATGTTCCGTCCTGCGATCCACCGTGGACTCGAAGACACGCTCGGCCGCAAAGTGGAGATCAACGGCGGCATCACCTACCTGCTTTTTCCTCGCCCTGGCTTTTCGGTTGCCGGCGCCGTGATCCACGAGCATCCCTCGGTCGGAGTCGAGCCGTTCGCCTACGTCGGCGAACTGGACTTCCATGTCTCGCTCACCGGACTGTTGCGGGGCCGGGTGGATTTGGCGGGAATCCGCATGTACGAGCCGCACGTGAACCTCATGAAGCCGGGCCAGTCGATCTGGAATTTCCAACCGTTTCTCGATCACGCCCTCGGACCCAAGCGCACCGGGACAACGCTCCCGGCGATCGAGATCCGCGGCGGGCGGCTGAACTTCAAGTCCGGCGACGTGAAATCGGTGCTCTACCTCAGCGAGACGGACCTGACGGTCGAAGCCGATCCCGATTCACCGGACCGGTTCGGCATCCAGTTCGAAGGAGAGCCCGCCCGCACCGATCGTGGTGTCCGCTCGCTTGGCCGGGTCAGCGGGCGCGGGATGCTCACGGTGGGCAGGACCTCGGGCGCCGAGAGCCGCATCGAATTGAGCCTGAACACCGAACGCACTGCCCTTTCTGAAGTCATCACGCTGATCCAGGGGCGCGGCAGCGGACTGCGGGGATTCGTGAGTTCGCGGCTGAAGCTCTCCGGTCCGTTGTCGGCGATTCAGACCGAGGGTTCGATCCAGACCGCAGAGTTTGAGCGGCTGGGCTGGCTGCTTCCTGGAGGATCCGGCGCTGGAGTCCCCGTACGTGGCAAGCTCGACCTGCCGGGCCAGACGATGACGTTCGAGACCGTTGCCCCGGGGGGCGCGGCGATGCCGGTTTCATTGCGGGCGCGTGCGTCGCGTTTCCTTGGCGTCCCCTCGTGGGCCATGCTCATCACGGTCAACGATCTTCCGCTCGCGTCGGTCCGCTGGCTGTTGGCGGAAGCCGGAATCCCGCTCCCCGCCGACCTGCCCGCGGAAGGCAAGCTGTCGGGCGCTGTTGGCTACGATACCGCGCGAGGCATGCAAGGCGAGATGAAGGCTCGTCAAGGCGCACTACAAATGGACGGGCTTCCTCCTGTCCGGTTCGAATCCGCCAGCGTGGTGGTGGACGGCCCGGTACTCGAACTGCGTCCGGCCGCGGTCCGGATCGGTGAAGCGCGCGGGGCCACGGTGGAAGCCCGGTACAACTCGGTCAGCGGCGAGCGGGAAGCATCCATCCAGACACAGGGCCTCGAACTCGCCGAGTTGCGAGGACTTTGGAAGGCCGTAGCCGCCGGGCCCATGCCGGAGATGCTGGACCGGGCGGTCGAGGGTTCCCTTCAGGGAGCAATCCGCTGCAAGCCCTGCGGCGAAGCGGGTGCCCAGTGGACCGCCGACACAGCCGTGCGCGGGCTGCGGATTGCCCTGGACGGGCTCCCGGCCACTGTCCTGCTGGAATCGGGTCTGGTTTCGTTGCGCGGAACCGCTCTTGCCGCCCGCCGGCTCGAAGGACGCCTGGGTACTCTCCGCTGGACTGGCGAAGTTGCGGTCCCGGCAGCCAATCAAGCCAAGTTCAACCTGGAATTCCCGGAAGCGAATTCTTCGCAACTCGAAGCGTTCCTCTCGCCCGCGTTTGAGCGGCAGCAGGGTTTGATCGCACGGACTATTCTGCGACGGTCGGGTCCGTTGCCGGAGTGGCTACGGCTGCGCCGGGCCGACGGGCGCGTGAAGATCCGGCAGCTCCAGGTGGGCCCGCAACTGCTGGAGGCGGTCTCGTTCGCCGTCAATTGGACCGGCCCGAAAATCGAGATCACGAACTGGCAGTCGCGGATCGGCGACGGACAGTTGCTCGGAGCATTGACCGCCGACCTTGCCGGACGCGCACCGGTGTACAAGGGCCGCGTCGAGGCGTCAGCCGTGCCCTGGCAGGAGGGGCGCCTGGACGGCGGCGCCGCGTTTGAGACCTCGGGCGCCGGATCCCAGTTGATCCCCCGGCTCAGCGCCCAAGGCACCTTCGCCGCGCGCGACGTCGTGTTGGCGCCGGACACCGAATGGCGCACCGCCAGCGGGTCCTTCAGCTACACCGGCGCGTCGCGGCTGCAGATCACCGGGATCGAAGCGGCGATCGGTCCGGATTCCTACCAGGGCGCGGGCGCCGCCAATGCCGACGGGCGTCTGGCAATCGAGCTGGCCAGCGCTCAGCGCCAGTTGCGCCTGGCGGGCCGGATTTCGGGCCAGGGCGTCGAGCTCAGGCCGGCGCGGTGATGCGGCTCGGGTCCCTCATCCTGCTTGCAGCCGGTGCCGCTCAACCAGCGGTTGATCCGGACACCGCGCGTGGCTTCGACCACTTCTATAACCTGGAGTTCGACCAGGCGATCGGAGTCTTTCGCCGATTGACGAAGAACCGCCCGGGCTCGCCCTACGCCTTCAACCACCTGGCCCAATCGATCTTGTACCGCGAGATGTTCCGGGCCGGCGCTCTCGAGTCTGAGCTGGTCAGCGGCGGGAACGCGTTCCTGCGACGCGAGAAAATGAACCCAAGCCCCGCGGATGTGCGCGAGTTCGATGGCTCGATCGGCGAAGCGATGCGGCTATCGCAGGCTCTGCTCGCGCAGAACCCGGAGGACAAGGCTGGACTCTACTGCTTGGGAATCGCGCACGGACTCCGCGGCAACTACAACTTTCTGGTACGCAAGTCCTGGCTCGATGCGCTCCGCGACGCCTCGGCATCCCGCACGCTGCACAACCGGCTCAGCCAGGTGGATCCTGCCATGACCGACGCGCGCCTGGTGCAGGGGATCCACGAATACGTAGTCGGAAGCCTGCCCTGGTATTACCGCACCCTCGGATTCGTTGCCGGATTCCGGGGCGACAAAGAGAACGGAATCCGCACGCTCAAGCTGGTCCATGAAAAAGGTGAGGCGAACCGCGCTGACGCAGCCGTTCTGCTGGCGACGGTTTACCGGCGCGAGAAGCGGCCTGGGGATGCCGTGCCGTTGCTCGAAGGGCTGATCCGGCAGTATCCCCGCAACTACCTGCTCGGGCTGGAACTCGCCCAGATGTACTCGGACCTGGGCAACTCCGTGAAGGCGCTGGACGCCGTGGCCGCGGTCGAGCGGCAAAATGTGGCGCCGGCCCAAAAGGTGCTCTACTACCGCGCGACGATCCAGTTCTGGTACCGCGAATACGACGCCGCACTGGCGAATTTCCTGCAAGTGACCTCGAAAGCGGACACCCTCGATCCCAACACCGGCGTCACAGCCTGGATGCGCCTTGGCCAGACCTACGACCTCAAAGACGACCGTGCCAAGGCGCTGGAGGCCTACCGGAAGTGCATGGCCTACGCACCAGGGTCGTACAGGGCCAAGGAAGCACAGAGGTACCTGAGGAGCCGTTACCGCCGCTGAGCCTCCGCAAACCGGCCCCGATTCTTGATATATTGATCGGTCATGAAGTGTAGATTCTCGCTCACACCAATTCTGTGCCTCCTCGCCACGGGGGCGGCCGCACAGACAACCGGAACCGCGACGATCAGCGGCGCCGTGATGGATTCGACGGGTTCGGCCGTGCCTGGCGCCCGCGTCACGATCACCAATACCGCTACCGCGGTGGCCGTCACGACGGCAACCACCAATGAAGGCACATATTACGTGCCATCGCTCAATCCCGGCACCTACCGCGTCCAGATCGAAGCGGGTGGATTCAAGCAGTACGCGCGTGACGGACTAATCCTCCGCACCGCCGAACAGCCGCGCATCGACGTGCAACTGGAAGTCGGCAACGTCAGCGAGTCGATCAACGTCACCAGCGCCGCGCCCCTCCTCGAAACCGAGACCTCCGGATCCGGCATGGTGCTTGAAGGCGCGACGATCATCAAGATGCCGGTTCTGCAAAAGGCGTTCAACCGCATCGTGCTCTACACTCCTGGCATGAATGTCGTCAACGGACAACATGCCATCGGACAGCGGCAGCGCTCCTTCGGCATGACGCTCGACGGTGTGAGCGGCAAGGAGCCCGTGCTCGGCAATCCGAACGACGTGTTCCGCATCCAGTCGGCGACGCTCGACATGATCCAGGAGTTCAAGGTGTGGACCACGGGCATGCCCGCCGAGTTCGGCCACTCTTCCGGCGGACTGTTGAGCGGCGTGTTCCGCTCTGGCACGAATCAGTTTCACGGGTCGCTGGAGGACCGCTACCTGAACGGGCGTCTCGTCCACCGCCAGTACTTCGAACAGCTCCGGCGCTGCCAGGGCCTGATCACGTGCAATCCGTTTGCCTATCACGAAATGTCGGCCACCGCTGGCGGTCCTGTCTACATTCCGAAGTTGTACAACGGCAAGGAGAAGACCTTCTTCTTCTTCGGATTCCAGCGCCATCACGAAAAAGTCACTGAGACCTTCATCGGCGCCGTTCCCACGCCGCAGATGTATGCGGGCAACTTCGATTTCGGACAGGGCACGTTCCCGGTGTTCGATCCGAACACAACCCGCCCGAACAACGATACGGCGCGGCCCTGGATCCGCGACCAGTTCCCAGGTAACCAGATTCCGGCCTCGCGCGTGGATCCGGTGACCCGGAACCTGCTCAACCGGAATCCGTGGAAGCTGCCCAACACCGCAGGCGTGCCATCGCCCACGGGTCCGGTGCAGAACCTCGTGATCCCGACGCTCGGCCGCTACTACTTCAATCGCTTTGACACGAAGATCGACCACGCGTTCAGCACCAGCCATCGCATGTTTGGGCGCCACTCCCTGTTCCAGAACCGGTCCCTGCAGCGGATTTCAAACGAGCCCGCCTGGAGGCTGATCGACCGTGTGGTGATCGAGCCGACCAACCACCACACGCTGATCCTCAACGACACCTACACCCTCAGCCCGACCTGGATCAACGAGCTGCGCGTCGGATTCAACCGGCGCATCGGGCGCAGGACTCCCAATGGCTACAACGAAAACTGGGCCCAACAACTCGGGATTCCGAACACCAGCGGCGAGACGTTCCCGTTCATCTCGCGGCCGGGAGGCGGCAGCTTCTATTCAATGGCGCCCGGCGGACGCTTCCACCAGGTGGCCGAGGATTTCGTCGTCCAGGAGAATATGACCCGGATCATGGGCAAGAGCACGGTCAAGTTCGGCTATGAGCTGATGCGGACGCGGTACAACGCTCTCGCGGAAGCGCTGCCCTCGGGCCAGTTCTTCGTTGGCGGCACCGACCAGCCGTTCATTCCCAATACCGGAAACGACTTTGCGTCGCTGCTGCTCGGCACGGTCGTGCGAGCCCAGTTCACCAACGCCGTCGCTACCTGGCTGCCCCGCTGGTGGTCGCATGCGTTCTACCTCCAGAACGACTACAAGCCGCGCCGGAACCTGACTTTGAACCTGGGCCTTCGCTGGTCCTATGAATCGCCGTTCAGCACCAAGTACGGCCAGAACACGCAGTTTGATCCCACCGCGCGCGATCCGCTCACCGGACGGACGGGAACCACGGTCCACCGGCCGGGTCTGTACTCCAAGCGCGACCTGAACAACTTCCAGCCGCGCGTCGGGCTCGCCTGGAATTTCAGACCCAAGATGGTGTTCCGGTCCAACTTCGGCATCATCACGAGCGACGTGTTCACCAACGCCCTGAACACGGGTTTCGAGGAGTACTTCGCGACCGCCAACCTGCAGGCACCCCCAGGCGATCCGCGGCACATCTTCAGCCTGTCGCAAGGTCCGCCAGCGTTCCAGTTCAATCTCGCGCCCGACGGCTCGGTGCCCTTCGTCGGCGCGGTGCAGGGCCGGCCCGCAACCCTCTGGGATCCGAACATGCGGAATCCCTACGTGATGAATTGGTCGGGTGGCGTGCAGTGGGAGTTCCGTCCGCAGTGGCTCACCGAGATCCAATATCAAGGCTCCTCCGGTGTCGGACTGTTGAACAACTGGAACTTGAACGTGGTTCCGCTGGACATCTCGCGCGACCGCGCAACCCTCGACCAGGTCCGCGTGGCGACGCAGAATTTCCTGCCCTATCCGAATTTCGGCGGCATCCAGCATTACTCCAACTATGGCCACAACTCCTATCACGGGGTGACGTTCCGGGTGGAGAAGCGCTATGCGAAGGGCATGACGGTGAACTCGTTCTACACGTTCTCGAAGTCGATCAACGACGTCGACGAGGATGGCGGCGCGGGTGGCGTCACGTTCTACGACCGGCGGCTGGAGAAGGCGCGGGCGAGCTACGACGTCCGGCACCGGTGGGTGAGCACGTTCACCTACGAGCTGCCGGTGGGCAAGGGCAAGCGCTTCCTGAGCAACGGCCGCGTGGCCAACGCGATCCTCGGCGGATGGGAGTTCGTCTGGATCCAGACGTTCCAAACCGGTACGCCATTCTCAGTAGGATTTGCGGGCAGCCCGAACTTCTATCTGCCGATGGCCAGCCGCCCGAATCAGGTCCTGCCGAACGACCAGGCCAAGCTGAAGCGTGTCCACATTGGTCCGCACCGGTTCCCCTTCGCCGCCCAGAACCGCTACCTCAACTTCGACGCCTTCGCGTATCCGGACAACTACACGCCCGGAACGCTCGGACGGAATACGCTCGAGGCGCCAGGAATCATCTGGGCGCAGTCGTCGTTGTCGAAGTCGTGGCAGATGTGGGAGCGCGTGCGTTTCAACCTGCGGTTCGACGTGAACAACATCACCAAGTACCACAGCTTCGCGCCGCCGAACTCGACCTTTAACCTGCGCGACCGCACCGGGTTCGGGACCTTCACCGGAACCCGCGGATCGTTCTCCGACATCGGCACCGGCCGGTGGCACGGAATCATGGTGTTCCGCCTGGAGTGGTAACGGTCAATCCGGATCAGTGCGAGGCCCGGGATCCTTCCCGGGCCTCTGCTGTTTTCTCCCGCCACCGGAACCGTTCCAGTGCCGGATTGGGAACCCCTTCCACCGCGTCCGCGATAATTCCCCCGAGCACCGGTGCGAACTTGAATCCATGCCCGCTGTCTCCCGCCGCTACTACGAGATCCCGGCGCCCGGGATGCCGGGCGATCCAGAAATCGCCATCGAACGTGTCGCAGTAGAAACACACACGCGTCGATGCAATCGGAGCTCCAACGAGAGCGGGCAGGACGGACTCCAGAAACGCCCGGAAATGCGCGTGCTCGCCCGCCGCCACCTCGCGCGGATCATCAGGATGCATGCGGCGTCCCGGACCATGATTCGCGATCTTCAGCGTGCCGTCACCCAACGCCGGGAATCCGTACCAGCCGGTGCGCCCGATATCGGCGGCCCATACGGGGAAGCGCGGCGCTTGCCAGTCCGCCGGGTTTTCGACACGGTAGTGGATCACCGGTTGCGCCGTGGCCCACATGACACCGCCAAGCTCCGGGAGCAGCGAAGGAGTCCACGCGCCGGTGGCAAGCACCGTTACATCGGCGCCGGGCAGGGAAGTGCAGCCTTCCTGGATCTCGACTCCCTCGCGCCGCGCCACCTCAGCGAGCCACGCCGTCGCGTTGCCGCTCTCCGCCCATCCGTCCCGCGGATTGAAGTATCCGTGCGGATACTTGCCCTCCGGCCAGACCGGATAGCGGTAGCGGATCTCGTCCGCGCCCAGCCACTCGACCGGTTCGCCCAAAGACCGCAGCAGCCGGTAGCTCTCGGCCTCGAATCCACCGGGCTGCATCGCCGGACCCGACAGGATCAGGAATCCGTCCTGGTGAAACAACGTGCGGCCCGACTCCCGGTTCCACTCGATCCACCGCCCGATGGCCGTGCGCCCGAGCGCCGTATGCAACTCGTCCGCGGCGTAGTCCATGCGGACCACCTTGCTGATGTCGGTGGACGCAGCGTTGGGCGCCGGCACGGACGCAGGATCGGCGATCGTTACCTTCCACCCGCGCCGGCGCAGCTCGATGCCGGCCGTCAATCCGAAAACCCCTGCTCCCGCGATCGCAGCCTTCATCGATCCTTTCCCGCCCCTACTTCTTCAACAGTCCCGCGACAAACAGAATTACCACCGAACCGATCACCGACGTGACAATCGCATTCAGGTAGCCGCTGGTCGTGCCGACACTCAGTCCCAACCGTCCGAGAAGCCAGCCTCCAACGATGCCGCCGACGATGCCAAGGATGATGTTCCCGACGACGCCGAAGCCGCCCCCCCTCATGATCGATCCGGCGATCCAGCCGCTCACGGCCCCAATCAACAACGCAATCAACAGAGCTTCCATAGGTCTCCTTCCTCAAATTCCGGGTTAACCCGTTCGGGTAGTATACCTGATCCCACGTTCGTGAGGGGTCGCGTCGTGATATAAAAAGTTCTCTGGCATGACTCGCGTATTCGCAATTCCACTTCTCGCCGCCTGCGCGGCCGCACAAACGATTCACTGGCCGCAATTCCGCGGACCGGACGGGCTGGGCATCGCCAAGTCCGGGGCGCCGGTGGAGTTCGGTCCGGAGAAGAATCTGGTCTGGCGCACGGAAATTCCCACGGGACATTCGTCGCCCGTGATCGCCGGGGACCTCATGTTCCTCACCGGCGAGGAAGGCGGCAAGAAAGCCCCGGCGGAACGCGACAAAATCACCACGGATGGCGTGCTCAGCACGTTCGCCGTCAACCGGCAGACCGGCAAGATCGTGTGGCGCAAGGATGTCCCGCGGCCGAGGCTCGAAAAGTATCAGCCGACCAACTCCGCCGCGTCGCCGTCGGCCGCCACCGACGGGCGGAACATCTACGTCTTCTTCGGCGACTTCGGACTGATCTCCTACACGATCGACGGCAAGGAGCGGTGGCGCAAGCCGCTCGGTCCGTTCAACAACGTCAATGGACACGGGTCGTCGCCGATCGTGGCCAACGGCAAGGTGATCCTGGTGTGCGACCAGGACACCGATTCCTACCTGCTTGCGTTGAACAAGGACACGGGCGAGGTGGCCTGGAAAGTCGAGCGGCCCGAGGTGACGCGCAGCTACGTGACGCCCACGGTGTACCGTCCCGCGAAAGGTCCCGCGGAGCTGATCGTTCCCGGCGCGTATCTCCTCACCTCCTACGAACTCGAAACCGGCCGCAAGCTGTGGTGGGTGCGCGGACAGTCGTGGCAGCCGAAGTCGCTGCCCTTGGTCGTCAACGGCATGATCTATGCGCACTCCTGGGAGTCGAGCGGGGAAGCCGAGACTCCCCTCGAGACGCCCGGATTCACCGAGGTCTGCGCGCAATGGGACAAGGACGGTGATAAGCGGTTATCGAAAGCGGAGTTTCAGGATCCGAAGTTCGCGCGCGGGTTCGTGAATACCGATCTCAACAACGACGGCTTCCTGTCGCAGCCCGAGTGGGAGAACTTCCAGGCGCGGCGGTCGTCGCGCAACAGCCTGGTCGCGGTGCGCGTAGGCGGGCGCGGCGATGTGACGAACACGCACGTCGCCTGGTCGATGCAAAAGTTCCTGCCGAACGTGCCGTCGCCGCTGGTATACGGCGGAATCATCTATCTGATCAAGGACGGCGGAGTGTTGACGGCCGCCGATGCCGCCACGGGCAAGATCCTGAAGCAGGGGCGGCTCAACGGTGCCATCGACACCTACTACGCGTCCCCGGTTGCGGCGGGCGGCCACATCTATTTCCTGAGCCAGCAGGGCAAGGCGGCGGTGGTGAAGGCCGGCGCCGAATGGGAGATCGTGCAGGTGAACGATCTCGGCGAAGAGGCATTCGCGACCCCGGCAGTCATCGACGGACGTCTGTACCTGCGGACCCGGAACGCTCTCTACTGTTTCGGCGCGGCGCACCAGACTAGATAGATAGATGCGCGCACTCATCCTGCTGGCTCTGGCTGCGCCCCTGTTCGCGCAGTCCGGCAAGTGGATCCAACTGTTCAACGGCCGCAACCTCGATGGCTGGACTCCGAAGATCACGGGCTACGAGTTCGGCGAGAACTTCGGCAACACCTTCCGCGTGGAGAACGGCGTGATGAAGGTCGCCTACGACCAGTACGGCAAGTTTGGCGAGCGCTTCGGCCACATTTTCTACAAGGACAAGTTCTCGCGCTACCGTTTGCGCATCGAATACCGCTTCACCGGCGATCAGGCTCCGGCGGGACCCGGCTGGGCCGTCCGCAACAGTGGCGTGATGCTGCACTGCCAGGATCCGAAGACGATGACCAGGGATCAGAATTTTCCGATCTCGATCGAGGTGCAGTTCCTTGGCGGACTCGGCGAAAAGCCGCGCACCACGGCCAACCTCTGCACTCCGGGGACCAACGTTGTGCGCGATGGCAAGCTCTTTACGCCGCACTGCCTGAACTCGACGTCGCGCACCTATCACGGCGATCAGTGGGTCCGCGTCGAGGTCGAGGTGCTGGGGGCGCAGGTGATCCGCCACATCATCGATGGCGAGACGGTGCTGTCATATGAACAGCCGCAAATCGGCGGCGGCGCGGTGAACCATCACGATCCCTCGGTGAAGCAGGATGGCAAGCTGCTGAGCGAAGGCTATATCTCGCTGCAGAGCGAAAGCCATCCGATCGAGTTCCGCAAAGTGGAGCTCATGCCGCTGCGCTAGTCCGGATTGTGGCTGCGCAGGATGCACGGCTGGCCGGGGTCCGTGCCGCGACACGCATCGAGGGCGCGCAGCTCACGCGCCCACATGTCGCGGCCCCTTCCGCTTCTTTTTTCACCCCGCCTGTAACAAATTGACGCCTCGTCCACCTAAATCCTCGTGATTGCCAATTCAATGACTCGGGTCTGGGTGGCGGGGATCGTCCTGGCAGGGTCCGTGGCCCTGGCCCAGCCGCAGGGCAGCAAGCGAGGCCCCGCGGCCGGGCAGACGATGATGAGCCGTCCCCTTACCGTCGCCGACATCGACCTCTACTGCAAGATCGCCGCCGAGATCCGGAAGTTAACCGGTCCGGTCCGCTCCGGAGAGGACTCCGACCGGATGTTTGCGTTGACCCGGTCTACCGCCCCTAAACACGGATTGAGTCACCAAGACTACCGGGCGCTCGATTTGAGAATCGGTTCCGCTCTTCTGGCGCTCGATGCGGGCAAGGCCGCGTCACTTGCTCCCAAGGAGAAAGCCGACTGTGAGCTGGTTGCCAAGCACCGTACCCGAATCGAGGAGGCGAGGAAGTTCGCAAAGTGAGTCTGGCCTGAGGGCCGCGCCGCGAGCCTGGAGGCCAGCGATGGTTCAGGAGAAAGGAAGGGAGAAATGAAGCACACTATTATTGCGTTCGCCGCTTGTGCCGGAGTCGTTTTCGGCCAAACGCCGCATGAGTCGTCACCGGGTTACAATTCTGCGACCGATCCTTGCTGGGACCTCAAACAGCAGTTGCGGAGCGTGCGGCGTCAGTTGGAGGAGAACGAAAGGGAGGCCAAGGACGCGCTGGCCAGGTGGCAGGCGTATGCCAAGCAGCAGGCGCAGGCCGAGGCCGCGGCCTGGGATGCCACCGGAGGCGCGCTCCAAGACTTCTGGGCCGTGTGCAAGTGCGTCACCGGCGCCGACCCGGCGTCGATTCCCTCGGCCTCCGTGAAGTTGACGCGGGCACTGTTGAACGTCGGTCTGGTAATCCTGCCTGGCAACGCGCCTTCCGGTCCGGCCATGGTGACCAACGCGTGGCAGACATATGGTTATTACGTCGGACAGGTCAAGGCGCTGGGCGCGCAAGCTACGGACCTTGAGGCGAGACTACGCCGTTGTTGCAGCTTGTATCCCAACCCGCCATCGGACACGAATCCCCCGCCACCCAACCCAGGGGGCGGGAGCCCGCCGTCCACCGGGACCGGGGCAGGTGCGGGTTCGACGACGACCGGCGGCAGTGTGACCAATCAAGGCGGAACGACGGTGGACTGGTTCTTCGAACTCGGCGGCCGGGAGAGTGTGCGGGGCAACGATCCAACTGCTGGGCCTGGGGGGAACGGCCCCCAGTATGGTTTTTACGGTTTCCCCGGCTACATCCCAATCCTTCCTGATGGCCTACAGGGTTACAACTCGGAGCGCCTCAGGAGAGCGATGGAAAACGTAACGCGGTTGGAGGCGCACTGCATCGGATTGGACAGGCTCCGCCGTTCGGCCACCCCGCCGCCTTTCGCGACCAGGACCAGGGTCTCGGCGTGCTACAGAGACTTCGCCTACGGAGCCGGTTACATAGTCGAGGAGCTCAACATGATAATGCGGCGCAGACACGGCCCGGCGGAAATAAAGCTGCTCGACGAGATGAAGCCGGCCGCGCTCGACCTGCGAAAGCGCTCCGCCGACGCTCGCCAGGTGGCCGAGCGAGCGCCGTAGACGCCGGGATGGATGGCTACTGTGGCAGCCGGACCGTGTGGCGGTTCACCATCACCCAGTTGCCGCCCTTCTTCACCCACACCTGGACCATGTGCAGATGCACGTCAACGGCCTTGCCGTTCTGCATGTTGTGGGCGGTCATCTTGCCGTGCCAGACAGCCGTGTTGCCGTAGACGTTGACCACCGAACCGGGGAGCAGCTCGAAATGGGACTTGGCCTTGGTGAGCGCGGCTACGGCTTCGGCCTTGGTCTCCATCTTGGCGTTGGAGTGGGCGTAGGCAAGCTCGTCGGCGAGGTACTTCGCCATGGTGGGTCCATCGCCCTTGCGAACCGCGTCGTTGAACGCATCGTGGGCGGCGCGGACGGCCTTTTCGGTCTCGGTGTGGGCGGAGCCCAGGGCCAGGGTGGCGGAAGCGGCGAGAAGGATGAGTGTTTTCACGGCTAGCAGTATAACGCACATTGCGGGACGGCGGTGGTGGGGAGGCTTCAGCTCTACAAATCCACCAGCCGCTTGTCCGTATCACCGAACCGGTCCAGCGTGACGCCCATCCGGTCCATCAGCGACAGGTACAGGCTGCACGCCCGCCGGTTGTCATCGCCCTTGTCCATGTAGTCGGCCACCCGGCCCGGATGCAGCGTGCCATTGCCGCGGCCGCACAGCAGGATCGGCATTTGCTCAGCACTATGCGCGTCGCCATCAAACAGGTTCGAGCAGCCCATCAGCATTGAGCTGTCGAGCAGCGACTGGCCGCCCTCGTCGATCTCCTTCATCCGCCCCACCAGGTAGGCGAACTGCTCCACATGGAACTGGTTCGTCCTGAGGTACATCGCCTCCGCCGCCGGAGCCTTGCCGTTGTGCGTCAGATCCAGGTGCAGCGCGCCCTTGACGCCCTTGAGGAACCCGAAGTTCATCTGCGACAGGTCGTTGTTGAGCATCAGCGTGACGATGCGCGTCTTGTCCATGCGGAAGGCGAGCACGATAAGGTCCAGCATCAGCCGCATGTGGTCGGGAACGTTCTGCGGCAACTGCTCGCCCGGCCGCGGCATGTCGGGCTGCGCAAGCGTCGGCTTCCAGCCTTCGATCCGCTCCTCTTTGTTCGCGCGGTCGATCCGCCGTTCGATATCGCGAATCGACTCCAGGTATTCGTCCAGCTTGCGCCGGTCGCCGCCGCTGATCTTCGGCTTGAGTCCGTGCGAATCCTTCAGGACCGCGTCGAGCACGCTCCGGTCCAGCTTGCGGCCGCTCCCGTCGCCGGTCAACAGGTCAAACGTGCGCGACGGATAGATCTCCTTGGTGGCCGGCTTGTTCGGTGACGCCCAGGAGATCGCCGAACCGTAGATCATCGACAGCCCGTCTTCCAGCCGCAGCTCGTTCGGCTCGATCCCCAGCACCAGGCTCGGAACCGCGGTCTTCGCGCCGATCCGCTGCGACAGGACCTGGTCGAACGTCGTGCCCACCTGGATCAGCGCCGGGTTTAGGCTCACCGTCGCACCCGACAGCATGTTCGGCATCCGTCCGAGGTGCGGACTCGACGAGGCCACCGCCGCCTGGTTGTACAAGCCGCGGATGAACAGCATGTCCTTGCGGTGTGGCATCATCGGCGCGAGTCCCGGACCAATCTCCATCGACTCACCCGTTCCCTTCGCCCACCAGTGGGCCGGCTCCACACCGTTCGAGAAGTACACGCAGGCGTATCGCAGCGGAGGCTTCGAAACCGCCGCCACCGACTCCATCCAGGGGAGTGCGAGCGCGACTCCGGTTCCTCGCAAGAACTGCCTTCTCTGCAACTTCATCATCGTCCTCCGGCTGCAACCGTCGTGGATTCTTCCCTCTCTCGTTTATACCTGAATTGGCGGCTCGTTGCGATCTCGACGGCCAGTTGAGAGAACGTCATCGATCCGCTTGCCTTGGCCAGCCGGTCGACCAGGGGCTGATCGGACGGCAGCACCGTGCGCCCCAGCGCGTAGCCGAGCAGCTTCCGCGCGAGGGTCTCGTAGACCTGCTGTTCATGCTGGCTGACATACCGGACCAGCCCGTCGATCCCCTTGATCTCGGTTTTGTCCGCCGCGGCCGCCCAATCCTGCACCGGCTTGCCATCGGAGTATTGATCGCGCCAGCGCCCGATCGGGTCGTAGCGCTCAAACGGGAAACCCAGGGGATCGATCCGCGAGTGGCAGCTTACGCACGATGGATTCCGCTGGTGCGCCACCAGCTTGTCAAACAGCGACATGCCTCCGAACGCCTTGTCGTCGGCTGGAATCGAGCCGGCGTCGGCTGGTGGCGGCGGAGTGGGAGTGCCGAGCACACGGCGTAACAACCAGTCGCCGCGTTTGACCGGACTCGTGCGCAACGGCGCCGACGTCACCGTGAGCACCGCGCCCAGACGCAGCATGCCGCCGCGATGGAACGCATTCGCTCCTTCGACAAGCTGCATCGCGGACCCGGCCTCGATCTTCGCGTTGGCTCCGTAGTGCTTGGCAAGCGCCGGATTCAGGAACGTGTAGTCGGCGTTGACCAGGTCCTTCACCGGGCGGTCCTTGCGGACCACATGTTCGAAGAAACTCACCGCTTCGTCATACATGGCGGACTTCAGCTCCGCGGTGAACTCGGGGAACCGTCCCGTGTCGACTCCGGTGTACTGATCGAACCGGTAGAACCCGAGCCATTGCCCAAAGAACTCGGTCGAGAATCGCCGCGCCTTGGGATCGGCGAGCATCCGCTTGACCTGCCGTTGCAGCCCGGCTGGCTGATTCAGCTCGCCTGACACCGTGGCTCTTCGCAGCTCATCATCGGGTCCGGACGACCACAGGAAGTAGCTCAGCCGGCTGGCGAGCTCCCAGCCCGCCAGCGGCCGCACGCCGGACACCTCGCCCGTCTCGATCCGGTAGAGAAACGACGGCGACATCAGGATCCGCGTGAGCAGCAGCCGGATCGCTTCGGGATGGCCGAGCTTGCTCTCTTCGCGCGCCCGCGAGTAAAACGACCGCAGCCCGTCCTTCTCACGCGCATCAAGCGGCCGTCGCCAGGCGCGCTCGGCGAACCGGAGGCACTCGTCGATATGGCCGGGTTGCGCGGCGGCATGCGCCTTCCCGACACCGTCGTACTCGGTGCGCAGCGCCTGAACATAGCCGCGAGGCTCGCCGGGCAAGGCCGCAATCCAGGCCGGATCCAGTTCGTCGATCCCTTTGCCGCCGAGGTCCAGCTTGTACTTCCGCGAGACGAAGCGGAGGAACGCGTCGTGATACTCGAACGAGCCGAGCAGGTCCATCCAGGCGAACTCGAGTTCTTTCCTCACTCTGTCGTCGAGCATCTTTTCGATCAGAAACTGGTCCGTGCGGTAGTACTTGACTTGCGTGTGGAACGAGTCGCGCTCTGGCTGGTTGTACGTATTGTCGTAGGGCAGCGGGATCGGATCCCGGTCCGCCGGAGTCGGCTCACCGTGCGAAGTCTGCGGCATGTCACGCGCGAACTCGAGCACCGCTGTCTTCCACGTCTTGTATCCCGCCGCATCCGCACTTCCAAGGATGACCGACACCGGCCGTCCCTGCGCGATCTCGGCGCGGTCATTCAGTGTGCAGCGCAGCACCGCGTCACCCGCGGGTCCCGGCACAATCGTGGCTTCTACCTGGAACTCCACGAATCCAGTCCCCTCCGGCACCGTGATCTCCACGGCAGCGGACTCGCCGCCCGCGAGCGCGAAGTCATGCGCGCCGATCTCGCCGCCCGGGCTCTTGCCAAACTTGAGCTTGTCCTTAGCCGATTGGGAGACGACAGTATCAAGCGGCACCGATTGTCCCGCCGCACGGTTCATCGAGCGGAACCGGATGGACGCGTTCTTCCACACCGCGTAGGCGGCGTCCTTCGAGTTGGGATTGAGCGACGCCGTGGACAGGTAGGCGACCGCGGTCTTCTGTCCGCGCACCCTCAGCCCAAACCGCAGCCGTTCACTGCCTTTGGCTTGTACGGACTCGTCGGTCAGCACCAGCGCCCTTTCATCGCCTTGTCCGCCCTCAGCCGCGCCGCCAGCGCCGAACAGCCAGCGCGGCCACTCGACGAGATAATGCTGGATCTCCTGGCATTGAGCCCGCGCGGTCTTGGCGGTTTGCTCGCGGGTTGCCGCGGATGGTGCCGGCAGCGCTTTCCAGCGCGACACCACCTCCGACGACGGATATCCGGGTGAGGACTGATTGACCACTTTCCAGATGTGCTGGGTGAACCGCGGCGTCAGGCCTTCGCGCTCACCAATTTTTTCAAGCGGGAGATTGCTCTCGCCCAGCGCGCCGCGATGCTTGTACCGCCACGCGGCGTAGAGCGCCTTCGAGTAGCGGTCGAGTCCGTACGGCTTTCCGCCTTCGGCCGACGCCGCGCGGAATCCGTAGCGGGTGTAGATTCCTTGGATCCGGTGGATGGCCGAGAGTTCCATGCCGCTCTTGCCAGGATCCGAATAGAATTGCAGCGGACCCGCGCCGATGACGGCGTGGCTCGCCACGGTCTTGGCCGCGCGGAGGTAGCGCTCCAGGCTCGCGTCGCCGACAAACTGCACGTCGCCGAAGTTGGTGAATCCCTCGCCGCCCGCCGAGTCGCCTTCGAAGTCGCGGTCGAGCTTGAGGTCGAGTCCGGTGAGATCCTGGATTGAATAGTTGTACTCGCCGCCCGTGAGCCGGCGCATTGTCACCTTGCCAGGATCTCCGGCGTTCCGCGCGGCGATCTCGCCCATATACCGTTGGATGCCGCGGACCGCGAGTTGCCGGCTGGCTTCCGTAGGCTGAGGCGCGGCTGGTGGAGGCATCCGCTTCTCTTCGAGCACGGCGGCCACTTTCCGCCACTGCTGGAAGTGGTTCGCGGGCGAGCGGTCAGCCGTCATCAGTTCCAGATTCACGCCGCCGGATGCCGCCTTGCCGTGGCATTGCATGCAGTGCTTGCCCAGCAGTTGCGCGGCGGGAGACGGAAGCGTCTGCGCCGCCCCGGATCCGGATGACACTACAACAGCGGCCAGCACACCTTGGACAAGTCTCATGTCCTAACGAGTTTATCACCCGGCGGAGTGGTCTGATATACTCATACTGGATGTTTTTACACGCAACTGGATATCCGCTTCACTCAGCAAGACCGTCTGAGGCGCCCGCGAAGCGATCGTGTTGTCTCGATGGTTTCCGGTGCCGGTCTCGGTCGCGAGACGCTACTCGAGGCCTTGTGCTGAGCAG
>Ga0194132_10006421_pt1 | contig 18246 bp, 17 predicted proteins | sample TA2KigOf80mmetaG_FD_148612 | JGI IMG/M metagenome (GOLD analysis project Ga0194132, IMG submission 148612) | Freshwater microbial communities from Lake Tanganyika, Tanzania - TA2015054 Kigoma Offshore 80m | ecosystem: Environmental > Aquatic > Freshwater > Lake | place: Tanzania: Lake...
CGCTCGCTCGCTCGCGAGCTCGGCCCGCAGGTGCGCGTCAACGCGATCGCGCCGGGTCCGGTGATGTGGCCCCACGATGGCGTCGCCGATACCGCACTGCAACAAAAAATCGTCGGCCGAACCCTGCTCAAGCGCACCGGCTCGGCGCTCGACATCGCGCGTACTGCGCTTTTCTTTGCTGCCGACGCGCCCTACATCACAGGGCAGATCATGCCGGTCGACGGCGGTCGCAGCGTCGCCTGGTAATTGCGAAGCGCAGCAGCGCTTCACCCCGCCTCCGCTGACCCGCGGTCGGCGAGCCCGAGAGCAACGCGCGTCATGGCGTGTGCGGCGTGGTCGAACCGCGCCCATAGCGCCGCGATGGTTTCGCCCGCCGTCGGATGCACATGCTCTCCCGCGATGTCCGCCAGCGGCCCCAACATGTACGGCCGGCGCAAAAGATCCGGCCTAGGCAGCACGAGACCCGGTCGCTCGGTGATGAGATCGCCGTACAGCAGGATGTCGAGATCCATGCGGCGCGGCGCCCACTTCGGCGCATCGCGCGTGCGACCGCAAAGACCCTCGATGCGCTGCAATTCATTGATGACCTCATCGACGCTGCACGGGGTGTCGAAACCCGCGACGTAATTGATGAAATCCTCACCCTCGAAACCGACGGCGGCATTGCGATAAGCCGGCGAGAAATCGACCTTGCCGAAAGAGCGCTGCAACTCTTGCGCCGCCAGACGCAGGTTGCACACGGCATCGACGTTGCTGCCCGCAGCGACGTATACTCGAGTCATGACGCGACGATCCGCTGCAGACCGCCGACCTGCAGATTGCTCGACCGTTCGCTCACGAAGCAGCGGCAAGATCGGCGCGGGTACGCTCGATGGCGACGCCCACGTCGCGCGAGCCGCGGATCGCACCCGGTTTATTCACCGAGAGCCGCACCCACTCGATGCCGAATTCTTTGAGGATCATCATCGCCATGCGATGCGCCATCGTCTCGACCAGCATGAATTCGGACGACTCGACGAAGCCGATGACGCGCTTGGCGACGCTCTTGTAATCGAGCGTATCGACGACATCGTCGTTGACCGCGGCACGCGCGCAGTCGACCGGCAGCTCAAGATCGATCTGTACGCGCTGCTTGATACGGCGCTCCCAATCGATGAAACCGATGATGCACTCGACCTCCAATCCGCGAAGGAAGATCGTGTCGCCTCTTTTGCTCGTCATCTGCTCAAAACTCCTGCTTGACCTGCTCTCGGTAACCCGCCTCGCGCTGCTGGCCCGGCGGTCGCAGCGTATCGAGTGGCCACTGCGCTCGCGCGCGAATCCCCAGCCCATCCCGCTCACCGGCGCTCAGCCGCGCCTCGCCGGCGACCGCAATCATGGCCGCGTTATCGGTACAAAACTCGAGGCGCGGATAGTACACGCGCACGCCGACCCGGGCCGCTGCTGCATCGAGCCGTTCACGCAAACGACGATTGGCACTCACGCCACCCGAAACCACGAGCGCATCGAGACCCGTCGCCGACATGGCGCACAAACTCTTGGCCACCAGGGTGTCGACCACCGCTTCTTGCAGCGCATGCGCGATGTCGGCACGCTCCTGATCGACCACCTCCGCAGGCAGCGCACGCACCGCGTGCAGCACGGCGGTCTTCAGCCCCGAGAAACTGAACTCGAGCCCGGGCCGATCGAGCATGGGGCGCGGAAATTCATGTCGCTTCGCGCGACCGCGCTCGGCCAAGCGCGCAAGATGTGGACCACCCGGATAAGGCAATCCCAGCAATTTCGCGCTCTTGTCAAAGGCTTCGCCTGCGGCGTCGTCACGCGTTTCACCAAGCAGCGTGTAGCGACCGATACCCGCGCATTCGATGAGCATGGTGTGTCCACCCGACACCAACAGCGCGACATGCGGATACGGCGGCGGCTCGGGCTCGAGCAAGGGCGCAAGCAGGTGGCCCTCGAGGTGATGCACGCCGATGGTCGGCACACCCCAAGCCTGCGCGAGCGATCGCGCGAGCGCAGCACCCGTGAGCAACGCACCGATGAGACCAGGTCCTGCGGTGTAAGCGATACCGTCGATTTTGGCCGCGGAATCCTCGCCCGCCGCCTGCGCTAGCACGCGCTCGACGATCGGCAGCAAGCGTTGCACGTGATCGCGCGACGCCAGTTCGGGCACGACACCGCCATAGATTTGATGCAAATCGATTTGCGAGAACACCTCGTGCGCAAGCAAGCCGCGACCGGTTTCGTAGACCGCGGCCGCCGATTCGTCGCAGGAAGATTCGATCGCCAAGATACGCATGGATGACTCGGAATTTTGCCTTTTGCCTAGAGGCTCATTAGAATCCCCGCCCCTGTTACCGCAGGGCGCGATAGGAATTCCCTACTAATCAAGGGGTTGAGGTTTCGATGCCGAGCGTTCGTGTTCGTGAAAATGAGTATTTCGACGCTGCCCTGCGTCGCTTCAAGCGCGCCTGCGAGAAAGCCGGTGTGCTCACCGAGCTCCGCCGCCGCGAATTCTACGAAAAACCGACGCAAGAGCGTAAGCGCAAAAAGGCGGCCGCCGTGAAGCGGCACCAGAAGCGCTCTTCGCCGCGGATCAGCGCGCCCCGCGCCCGCTGATTCAGCTCGTAGATCCGCAGAGGCCCACGATGTCGCTCAAAAAGCGCATCACTCAGGATATGAAGGACGCGATGCGCTCCGGTAACAAGGAGCGTCTCGCGACTATTCGCATGCTGCGGGCTGCGATCAAGCAGCGCGAAGTCGATGAGCGCATCACGCTCGACGACGCGCAGGTGCTTGCGGCCATCGAAAAGATGATCAAGCAGCGCAAAGAAGCCATCAGCCAGTTCGAAGCGGGCGGACGCGCGGATCTCGCCGAAAAAGAAGCCGCCGAGATCAAGCAGCTGCAGGCTTATTTGCCGCAGCAACTCTCGTCCGCCGAACTTGAAGCCCTGATTGTGGCTGCGGTCGCCGAAACCGGTGCCGCCAACATCAAAGACATGGGCAAAGTGATGGGCCTCGTCAAAACCCGCGCCGCAGGCCGTGCCGATATGGGCGCCGTCAGCGCTCTCATCAAAGCGAAGCTCGGCGGCGGCTGATCCAACCCCGTATCCTTGTCGCCCATGAGCGGGCGCAACACCGGGCGCATTCCCCAGAATTTCATCGACGATCTGGTCGGTCGTACAGACATCGTCGAACTCATCGGCGCGCGGGTGCCGCTGAAAAAAGCAGGGCGCGAGTTCCGCGCTTGTTGCCCGTTTCACGATGAAAAAACGCCGTCGTTCTGGGTCAGCCCGGACAAGCAGTTCTATCACTGCTTCGGCTGCGGCGCGCACGGCACCGCGCTTGGCTTCCTGATCAACTACGACCGGCTGAGCTTTCCGGAAGCGGTCGAAGAACTGGCCGCGCGCGCCGGCGTCGAAGTGCCGCGCGAAGCCCGCGCCGACGACGGTCGCAGTCGCGACGAAGGCGATCTCGCCGAGCTGATGGGTGAAGTCGCCAAGTACTGGGCGGGCAAACTCAAGGCCGACGCGCGCGCCTCGCGCTATCTGTCCGAGCGCGGTCTGACCGCCGACACTATTCAAAAATTTGGTATCGGATATTCGGCCAATTCATGGAATGACACCCTTAATCGTTTCGCTAATGATTCAAAAAAGCGCGAAGCGCTCCTCGCCTGCGGCCTTGTGATCGAACGCGAGGGCAGTGCCGGTCGCGATGGCGACCGCTACTACGACCGCTTTCGCGATCGCGTGATGTTCCCGATTCGCGATGCGCGCGGACGGGTGATCGCCTTCGGCGGCCGCATCATCGATCAGGGCGAGCCTAAGTACCTCAACTCCCCCGAAACCACGCTGTTCCACAAGGGCCGCGAGTTGTACGGGCTGTACGAAGTCCGACGAAGCCGTGCGCCGCTGCGCCGGCTGATGGTGGTCGAGGGCTACATGGATGTCGTACGCCTGCATCAGGCGGATATTTCCTACGCCGTGGCCACGCTCGGCACTGCGACCACGCCCGAGCATTTGAAGCGCGCCTTTCGGCTGGTCAGCGAAGTGGTCTTCGCCTTCGATGGCGATCGTGCGGGGCGCGCTGCGGCTTGGCGGGCGCTCAACAATTCTTTGGCCGAGATCCGCGAAGGGCGGCAACTCAAATTTTTGTTCCTGCCCGATGGCCACGACCCCGATACCTTGGTTGGCGAAGAGGGTCGCGAGGCTTTCGAAGCGCGACTCGATGGCGCGCTGCCGCTCTCGGAATATCTGGTGCAAGAACTCGCGACGCAGGTCGATCTGGCCTATGCCGACGGCCGCGCACGCTTCGCGGAACTCGCGCGGCCACTCGTCAGCAAAATCCCCGAGGGCGTTTATCGGGAACTTTTGGTCGAACGCCTCGCCGAGGCCATCCGCCTGCCCGCCTCGCGCCTGCGTGATCTGTGGGCGAACGCGGCAACCGAAACCAGCCGTGGCCCGCGCGCACCGAGCACATCGCGCCTGCAAAACGCGGACGGTCGTGGCGGCACCGGTGGCAGCAAGTCGTCGGCGACGGCGGGCCGCGGCGGTCTGATGCGACAAGCGGTGCTGGCGCTCGTGCATCACCCGAAGGTGGCGACTCGACTGCAAGACGCCGATCTCGCCACGCTCACGGGGCTCGATGAACCCGGCGCCGACATCCTCCGCGCGCTGATCGCCGATCTGCGCGAACAACCCTGTGCGAGCACCGGGCAGCTGCTCGAACGCTGGCGCGAACGGCCGGAGGCCGAGCGATTCGCGCGTCTTGCGGCCGTCGAGTCGCTGATCCCCGGCGACGAAGCCGCCTTGCAGGAGCTGCGCAACGCCCTGGCACGCATGCACGACGAACAGCGGCGGCGACGCTTCGACGCCCTGCTCGAACGCGAAAAGTCTGTGGGGCTGTCAGCCGACGAACGCACGGAACTGCAACAGCTGATGACGAGTCGAATCGGCGGTTCGACCAGCCCCGATCGCCGCTGACTAGACGGGTTGGCGCTGTTCAGAAACAGCGTTTTCGCGTACACTTCCCGGCTGGCTTCCCCCGGCACGGGCAACGCCCGACAAACACCCATGAGCAAGAAAACCAAGGCTACTTCTGGCAAGAAACCCGCGCGCCCAGCTGCCGCCCGCAAGGCGGCACCGGTGGCCAAGCCTGTTGCCAAGTCGGCGGCAAAGGCCGCCAAGCCAGTCGCCCCGAAGCCCGCTGCAGCCGCCAAGCCTGCTGCCACCAAACCGGCACAGAAGTCTGCCGTCGCTGTTGCCAAGGCCCCGGCGCCCAAGGCCGCGGTAGCAGCGAAACCCGCCTCAGCCAAGGCGCCAGCGCAAAAGGCGGCCGCCAAACCAGCCGCGCCTGCCAAAGCCGCTACGTCAACCAAAGCCGCTGCGCCGGCCAAAGCCACTGCGCCGGCCAAAGCCACTGCGCCGGCCAAAGCCACTGCGCCGGCCAAAGCCACTGCGCCGGCCAAAGCCACTGCGCCGGCCAAGCCCGAGGCCAAACCGACCGCACTATCGACGCCGGCACCCGCTGCAGCACCTGCAGCGACCGCAGCCGCAGCGACCGCTGCAGCAACCAAGCCGTCGAAGTCCAAGGCCACCAAAGCAGCCAACAACGAAGGCAGCAAGGTCCAGGCCATGCCCGAGCGGCGCCCGCTCGCGCTGCCCGAAGAGCGTCGGTCACAGCTCAAGCAGCTGATCGCGCTCGGCAAGGAGCAGAGCTACCTCACCTACTCGCAGGTCAACGATTACCTGCCTTCCGAGATCGTCGATCCCGAACAGATCGAAGAAATCGTCAACACCATCAACGATATGGGCATCCCGGTGTACGAAAAAGCACCGGAGAGCGAGTCCATCCTCGCGCCCGAGACCACCGCGCCCTCGGATGAAGAGGCGATCGAAGAGGCGGCGGCGGCGCTCGCCGCGCTCGATGCCGAATTGGGCCGTACTACCGACCCGGTGCGCATGTACATGCGCGAAATGGGCACGGTTGAACTGCTGACGCGTGAAGGCGAAATCAGCATCGCCAAGCGCATCGAAGAAAGTCTCGACTCGGTACGTACGCAAATCTCGCTGTACCCGCCAACGTACGGGTTCATCTTCCGCGCATACGAAAATGTGAGAGCCGGTACCGGTCGCCTCGCCGACATCATCGTCGGCTTCATCGACCCGAACGCCCCTGACGTCATCGCCCAGCCACAGACCCCGACCAAAGTTGAAGCGGCGGCGCCTGTAGAGTCCGAGGAAGAATCCGACTCCGGTGACGATAGCGAAGAGACCGTCGACACTGGTCCCGATCCGGTCGAGACCGCCGAGCGCTTTGCGTCGCTGCAAAAGCTGCGCGCACAAATGCTCAATTCCCTTGCCAAAATCGGCATGGAAGACCCAAAGACACAGAAGATCCGCAAGAAACTCGCGGCTGAGTTCATGGAACTCAAGCTGTCGCCGAAGATGTTCGAGGCGCTGATCGATAACCTGCGCGCACACGTCAATGAAATACGCCAGCTCGAGCGCGACATCATGGTGATCGCCATCCGCGATGCCGGCATGCCGCGCAAAGAATTCATCACCTCGTTCCCGCGCAACGAGACCAACGATCGCTGGGTCGCAAAGCACGCCAAGGCCGGCAAGAAGTGGTCGGCCCCGCTTGCTCGTTTCGCTGACGACATCCGCAAGAAGCAGTTGCTGTTGGGCGAAATCGAGAAGATTCACTACCTCACCATCTCCGAGATCAAGGACATCAATCGCGAGGTGTCGATCGGTGAAGCCAAGGCACGGCGCGCCAAGAAAGAGATGGTCGAGGCCAACCTGCGTCTGGTGATCTCGATCGCAAAGAAATACACCAACCGCGGCCTGCAGTTCCTCGACCTCATCCAGGAAGGCAACATCGGCCTCATGAAGGCGGTCGACAAGTTCGAATATCGTCGCGGCTACAAGTTCTCGACCTATGCCACATGGTGGATCCGCCAGGCTATCACGCGTTCGATTGCCGACCAAGCACGCACCATCCGCATTCCGGTGCACATGATCGAGACCATCAACAAGCTGAACCGCATTTCGCGGCAAATGCTGCAAGAGATGGGTCGTGAGCCCACGCCCGAAGAATTGGCCGTGCGCATGGAGATGCCCGAAGACAAGGTTCGCAAGGTCCTCAAGATCGCGAAAGAACCGATCTCGATGGAAACACCCATCGGCGATGACGAAGACTCGCACCTGGGTGATTTCATTGAAGACACCTCGGTAGCCTCGCCGATCGACCAAGCTACGGCCGAATCACTGCGCGAGACCACGCATGCCGTACTCTCGCAACTGACGCCGCGCGAAGCCAAAGTGTTGCGGATGCGCTTCGGTATCGATCTCAGCACCGACCACACCCTCGAAGAGGTCGGCAAGCAGTTCGACGTCACGCGTGAGCGTATCCGTCAGATCGAAGCCAAGGCCTTGCGCAAATTGCGTCACCCGAGTCGCTCGGAGCAGCTGCGCAGCTTCTTGGTCGAAGACTAAGGACCGTCGCAGCAGCGCGCGCGCAGAGTCTGCCTGGATGAAACTCGCGCAGCTCCGCTATCTGGTCGCGATCGTCGAGTCGGGCTCCAGCATCTCGGCGGCGGCCGAGAAGTTGCACGTCTCGCAGCCAGGCGTCAGCCGGCAACTCAAAGTCCTCGAGGACGAGCTCGGACTCGAGCTGTTCGTACGCGATGGCAGAGCCCTCACGAGGCTCACCCCCGCGGGTCAGCGGGTCTTTGAGCGTGCGCAGCGCGTGCTGCGCGAGACCCAGGCCATCCGGGCGATGTCTCTCGATGCCCGCGATCCCGAACGAGGCTCGTTGTCGATCGCGACCACGCATACGCAGGCGCGATATGTGCTGCCATCCGTAATCGAATCATTTCGTAAACGCTATCCGAAGGTGAAGCTGCATCTGCAGCAAGGGACTTCCGAGCAAATCGCCGAAATGCTGACGGCTGGGCAAGTCGATATCGCCATCTCGACGGGAGCTCGCGAACGGTTGCCACACTGCATCCTGCTGCCTTGCTACGAGTGGCACCGCCGAGTCATCGTGCCCAAGCAACATCCGCTCGCGCGCAGCAAAACACTGACGCTGGCCAAGCTTTCGACCTATCCGCTCGTGACCTACGTCTTCAACATGACAGGTCCCGCCTCACTCCCGGACGCTTTTGCCGCCGCGGGACTCGAGCCCGATATCGCCTTGACGGCGCGAGATGCCGACGTCATCAAAACTTATGTGCGCCTGGGCTTGGGCGTGGGTGTCGTCGCGGCCATGGCGATCGATCCGCGCGAAGATGCGGATCTGGTCTCGTTCGACGCCGCACACCTTTTCCCGCGGCATCTGACCTGGGTGGGTTTTCGTCGCGGCAGTTTTTTGCGCCGCTACAGCCTCGATTTCATCCAGGGGCTCGCCCCGCATCTCGAGCGTAACCAGATTCAAAAAGCAGAACGGGCCACCGATCAGTCCGCGGTCGACACTTTGTTCGCGGGCGCACCACTGCCGACATACGCCTGACCCGCCGACATCCTTTCGCTAGAATATGTGTCATCCCGATCCAAAAAATTCGCAGAGGAATACGCAATGGCTCTGATCTCGATGCGACAGCTGCTCGATCACGCTGCCGAACACGGCTATGGGGTCCCCGCCTTCAACGTCAACAACCTCGAACAGGTTCAGGCGATCATGCAGGCTGCCGACAAGACCGACAGCCCGGTGATCATGCAGGCCTCGGCGGGTGCGCGTAAGTACGCCGGCGAGCCCTTCCTGCGTCACCTCATCGAGGCCGCCATCGAAAGCTACCCGCATATTCCGATCGTGATGCACCAAGACCATGGCGCAAGCCCCTCGGTGTGTGTGCAGTCGATCCGTTCGGGCTTCTCGAGCGTGATGATGGACGGCTCGCTCAAAGAAGACGGCAAGACACCGGCGTCGTACGAGTACAACGTCGAAGTCACGCGACATGTGACGCGCATCGCCCACGCCGTCGGTGTGTCGGTTGAAGGCGAGCTCGGTTGCCTCGGCTCACTCGAGTCGGGCAAGGCCGGCGAAGAAGACGGCCACGGTGCCGAGGGCCAGCTCTCGCACGACCAACTGCTTACCGATCCGGATCAGGCCGCGGACTTCGTCGCCAAGACTGGCGTTGACGCTTTGGCCATTGCCATCGGTACCTCGCACGGCGCCTATAAATTCAGTCGCAAGCCCACCGGTGACATTCTCGCGATTCAGCGCATCCGCGAAATCAACAGCAAGATCCCCAACACCCACCTCGTCATGCACGGCTCGTCATCAGTGCCACAAGAATGGCTGCAGGTCATCCGCGAAAACGGCGGCAAACTGCGCGAAACCTATGGCGTACCCGTCGAAGAAATTCTCGAGGGCATCAAGCACGGCGTACGCAAGATCAATATCGATACCGATATCCGGCTCGCCATGACCGGCGCCATCCGCCGTCACTTCAACAAAGATCCGGCCGAATTCGATCCACGAAAATATTTGAAAGAAGCGATGCTCGCAGCGCGCGAGATTTGCGTTGCTCGTTACGAAGCATTCGGCTGCGCCGGTAAGGCGTCATCAATCAAAGTATTGCCGCTCGAAACGATGGCGAAGCGCTACGCCGCCTGACCGCTGCCGCGCCACGCGCGACCAGCTGCGCAGTGCAACATCGAAAGGCCGTGGGCTCGCGCTCACGGCTTTTTTTCATGGTCGTTTTTTATGCACCTGATCGAATCGTGCCTCCAGCTCCGGGTTCGCGCCGCGCAGCTGATCGACCACATCCTTGGCCCAGTCGAAGTAAGCACGCTGCCGGTCGATGGACCAGCCGTTAGGCGGCGCAGAAATCATGCTGCGCAAGTTGCAGATCTTGTCGCCGAGTTTGACTTGCCGCGCCGCCGGCGAAGTCAGTCGCGCTCGGGACACCTGCAACTTCTTGCGTGCTCGCCAATGCAGTGAGCGCTCGTCCGTTACCTCCATGACGATACGCGCAACCTGTTCGCCAAACTCACCCTGAAGCTCTTGCAGCGAGGTCTGCGTATCTTCGATGGTGTCGTGCAGCAGCGCGGCAGCGAGCACCACCGGATCCCACACTCCTCCCCTCGAACCAAAGTACATCCGCAAGATCAAGCGGGTGGTTGATGTAAGGCAGATGTCCTCGGCCCTTGCGCCGCTGATCCCGATGCTTCCAAGCCGCAAAACGCGCAGCCCGCAACACAAGGCCAAAGTCGGCCTCATCGACAGCAGCGAGATGACTACGGGACATGCGCGCTTGACCGCCCGCTCTCAGGGCGTGAACACCGCCCGCATCTCGCGCACGAAGCCCGCGAGATCACGCGGCGTACGTCCGGTGATTTCTTTGAAAGTCGATGTGGTCTCGGCGACATAGCCTGCCGCGACCTCGGCGAAAATATCGCAGACTGCATCGAGATGCCATTTGCTTGCGAGAAACTTGCCGAGGTAAGCCTTGTACTCGGCGGGATCTTGCGGCACATAGGCAATCGGTCGGCCCAGTTCACGACTGAAAACCTTCGCAGCCTTGTGAAAGCTCAGCTGGTCGGGGCTGGTGATGTCGTAACTCTTGTTCTCGTGTCCCGAGGTCGCAAGACAATGCGCCGCGAAGAACCCGGCATCGCGCGAGTCCGCCATGGCGGCAGCACCGCGCTCGCCAAAAGGATAAAAGAATTGGTTTCGGGACTTGATAGTCGCAGCATTCGCCAAGAAGTTCTGCATGAAAAAACTAGGCCGGACCATCGTCCAGGCCACGCCCTTCGACCGAATGTATTCCTCTGAGTCCCAATGCATCCGATGCGTACCTATCTTGGCCGTCGGCAGAGACTCCATCGAAGAAATCTTCAGAATGTGTTGCACACCGCACTCGACGGCGACATCGACGATTCGCTTTTCCATGGTCAGCTGGTTTTCGCCATTCGGCAGGATGACCGCGACTTTGCTCACCCCGCGCATCGCCGCGCGCAGGCTATCGGCATCACCCGCATCGCCAAAGGCCAGTTCGACTCCCAGCGCAGCGAGCGGTGCCGCCTTGTCCTTGTTACGCATCAGAGCTCTGACGCCCAGCCCTCTGGCAACCAGCTCCCTTGCGGCGTGGCTTCCGGTACGGCCAGTCGCTCCCGTAATCAGTATCATCGCGTCTCCCCCGTGAAATCGGTTCAATCGAGTCAGGAATGGATAACACACTCAACGAAGGCCAACCATGATTCCAAGCATCTGCGACCTCTCCGACGCGAATATCGGCAAAGTCCAGACTCTCCGTCCGGGATTTCGTCACTTCGGGCAACTGAGCAAATTCCACGGTCGGGTTACAACCATTCGCTGCCTTGAAGACAACGCATTGCTCAAGTCGACTCTCGGCACCCCCGGCGACGGACGGGTCATGGTCGTCGATGGTGGCGGCTCGCTCGAACGCGCGCTGTTTGGCGACATGCTCGGAGCACTGCTTCGCGACAACGGCTGGGCGGGAATCGTCATCAACGGCGCCGTGCGCGATGTGGAGGTCGTAAGGCAGATGCCAATTGCAGTTCGCGCGCTCGAGATCTGCCCTACACAGCCCAACAAGCTGGGGACCGGCGAGCGTGATGTCGTCGTCAGCTTTGGCGGGGTCACCTTTAACCCCGGCGACTGGCTCTACGCGGACGAGAATGGCGTCATTGTCAGTACGACGCCGCTGACGTAAGGGGTGGCTATCCCTGCCGATCCTAAAGCCAACGTACTTTGCCCGACAGGTCAGCAGGTCGAATAACCGCCTTTGAAAGCGGGACTCCCACATGCAAAAAACCCAGGATTTGCTCCTCTTCCGCCAAGCCCAGCGCCCGCTTCACCGTCGCACTGTAGGCGTGTGATCCGGTCTTCCAGGCAGCACCAAGGCTCATCGAATGCGCAGCGACCCAAAGATTTTGAATGGCGGCGCCCACTGCGACGAGCTGCTCAACCGCGGGCACTTTCGGATGCGGCTGCGGCAGCGCCGAAACAACAATGAGCACCGGCGAACGAAACGCCTTGGAAGCCTCGCGCTGCTGCGCCTCAGCGTCGGCGTCCGGCGTCTTCTCCAGCAACGCCGCACTCATCGCATCACCCAAGATACTGCGAGAACTGCCTTCGAGAATCGTGAAGCGCCAGGGCGCAAGTAAGCCGTGATCAGGTGCCCGTACCGCTGCCGTCAGCAACGTTTCGATCTGGTGTCGAGCTAGAGACGTATCAGCAAATTTTTTTGTCGAACTGCGGGAAACGATCGCATCAAAAACCGATCCCGGCGCCGTGTTATCTGAACTTCCGGTCACTTGTATCCTCCTCCCGCCACTGGGCGGGTGGAGGATACGTCAGACTCTACTTTGGGGGAATCCGCGGAATAATCGGCGGTCGAATCGTGTCTCTGTCGGGCGGCCTGTCAACACCAAGCAGCGAGCCAAAACTGATAAACGCGCACTCACTGAGAATGACAGCGGGAGATTGCACGGCCATTACACTTTGCTGAGGAGAACGCGCATAACAACAGCATTCCAAGGAGGGCGCGGCCGCCCTTGGTTTTACGGTATCCAGTTATTTTCATTTGAAACTCCTAAAAGATTTTTGAGAGATCTACATCGGCCCGACATCGTGACGTTTTCTCATTCATTCTCAAGCGCCATTTTTGGTATTACAATGAAGAAACGCACTAGACAGTTCGTGTTTGGTGCTTATTTCGGATGCATTGACGGAGTTCTGTTCAATTCTGCCGATGGCTCTCACGGCCTTTGTAACTATAGGGTGCTCATCCCCCAGCAAATCACGAAGTCTTTTTACGAGAGTTTCCAAATAAGATTGACGTTGGTCCGTTTTTCGAACTACTTAAAACTAGAGTTCGGTGCCTCGGAGCCGTTTCCTGACCATCGTTTTGCGAACTCACTCGGGGTCAGATGACCGAGCGACCCGTGTGGACGGCAGTGATTGTAGTCCTGCCTCCACGCCTTCAAAACCTCTTTCACGTGGTCGAGCGTAGCAAACTCATTCACGTTCAGACACTCATCACGCAGCCGTCCATTAAACGACTCAATCATCCCGTTCTCGGTGGGTTTGCCGGGTCGGATGAAGTCGAGCTTCACGCCTCGGAAATAACACCACTCGTCGAGCGCTTTGGACGTAAATTCCGTTCCGTGGTCGACAGTTATCGCAAAAGGTAAAGATCTCTCGAGCGCCACTTCGTTCAACGCATCGATGACACTTTGACCCGTCAAAGAGAAATCCGCCTGCAGCGCCACACACTGTCGATGCCACTTGTCGATGATCGTCAGTACGCGGAACTTCCGACCACTGGCAAGCTGATCGTGGACGAAGTCCATGGCCCAGTACTGTCCGGCCGCCAGCGCTGTGGGCGAGGGACCGCGGTGCAGGCTGATGCGCTTCTTTCGTCGCACTCTCATACGCACCTGGAGGCCCTCCAGCTTGTACAGCCGATGCACTTTGTTCCGGCCTACCTTCCAGCCCTCTCGAGTTAGCAAAATGTGCAGACGTTCGTATCCGAACCGCGGCCTCGCTGTTGCCAGCTCGCGTAACCGCTGTCGTAGTACGCTCACATCGCGTGCCTGCGAGCGGTAGTACCACGTCGCCACCCGCAAGCCGATGAGCCGGCAGGACCGCTGCACGCTCAACCGAAAGCAATCTTGTATCCATCGTGCAATATCTCGGCGCCGGTAGACCGCTAAATCTTTTTTTTAACCACCTCCTGCAGGATGTGACGATCCAGCGTCAGATCGGCTACCAAGCGCTTCAGGCGCGCGTTCTCGTCTCGCAGTTGACGCAGCTCCCGCACCTCAAGAAGGCCTAGGTTCCCGTATCGCTTCTTCCAGACGTAGAACGTCGCTTCGCTGATACCCATCTGCCGACAAACATCCCCAACCGGCTGCCCTGCGTCAGCTTGCTTGAGCGCAAATAGGATCTGTTCTTCGGTGAACTTCGATTTCTTCATCGCTTCCTCTCCTTGCATCGCAAGGACCCCGGAAGCACCTTACTCCAGTTGTAAACTCATATGAAATAACGGGGGGACGTCACCATCCCTAGTCGACTCTGAATACGACCAGAGAGAGCTCGAAGCTCTCTAACTGCGTCTTTAGTTTCGCGCAGGCTATCGAGAGAACTAGAAAAGCCTTCCTCTGCACGATCGAAATCGCTGTTTCGTAGCGCGATCCAGCCTCGATACCAGTCATATTCCGCTCTTTGCTGCTTAAGGAGAGGAAGCTTCATTGATAACTCTGCTATTCGACCTAAGTAAATCGCAGCGATGGCGTGCTCTCCTGTTTGCATACAGGCTTCGACAAAATCGAAAAGCGCCGTTAACAGCGCGCGCGAGGGTCCGTCCCGCTCTAACAGCGCAACACGTTTCGCGGATGTCTTTTTCGTTTTTTCGCGGTCGCCAATCTGACTCCAAACCGTAGCAATAGCCGAATAGATGTCGGCTTTAACCCGATAGTCGAAATCCGGTGCAGCATCTAGTACGCTCTCGCCTGAAAGCAATAACTGTTTAGCCGGAATATCCCTCCTCCCATGCAGCTCAGGGTTGGCGTTTTCGAATAGCCCAATAAGGAAGTCGCGGGTGGCGGTTGCGCGGCGCGACTCGATGCGAGTCTCGCGGGCTTGCAGTACGGCGATGACGGCGGCGACGGTGACCGCAGTCACCGCCGTGGTACCGATGCCGACTGTCCAGGCATTGCAGGCGATGAATTTTCGAATCGCGAGGAGGCGCGACGGCGGTTTTGCACGTACCGGATGACCTTCGAGCCAGCGTACGAGATCAGCGCGCAGCACTTCGGCGGAGGGGTATCGATCGGTCGCGTTGCGAGCCAGCGCTTTAAGCAAAACGGCGTCGAGCTCACCCCGCAGGATGCGCAGCAAGCGTCGAGGTGTCGATTGACACACGTCTGCGGTGCCCGGGTCGATCTTGGCGCGACTTGGGGTGCGCAGATGCCCTTCGGTGATCGCCATCTCGAGCTCAGCGCGCGATCCGTTTTGGGTGATGAACGGTGTCGAACCGACGAGCAACTCGTAGAGCATCACACCCAACGAGTAGACGTCGGAGGCCAGCGTCAGTCGGGTTTGCTGCACCTGCTCGGGGCTCGCGTAGCGGGGCGTCATCGCCCGCGACAGGGAACGCGAGAGCGCATCGGCGGGCGAGGATACGGTGTCGTCTCCCATCAGCTTGGCAATACCGAAGTCGAGCAGACGAATTTCGGCGCGTTGATTGATGAGAATGTTCCCGGGTTTGAGATCCCGATGCAGTACGAGGTTGGTGTGCGCGTACTGAACGGCGTCGAGAAACTGCAAGAACAAGCGGATGCGACCATCCACCGTCAGTCGATGTTCATCACAGTAGTGATCAAGCCGCTGACCTTCAACATATTCGAGCGCCAAAAACGGCCGTCCAAGCTGATCGACGCTGGCGTCGTACAACCTCGCGATATTCGGATGCTCGAGTGAACCGAGGATATCGCGCTCGCGCGCCATGCGACTCGCGAGATCTCGCGCCCAAACCATGCGCGGAAGATTGAGTGCGATTTTGCGCTTGATGGTGCCGTCGGTGCGCTCGGCCAACCACACCGAGCCCATCCCGCCATCACCGATTTGTTGCAGCAATCGGTAGGGACCGACGAGGTCGCCGATCAGCACGGCCGCGGGGGGAGTTAGAACCTCTGCAGCGGTGAGCGCTCCGTCGATGAAATGACGAGTCTCGATGCCGGCCTGCACTTCGAGCAGCCGACGCAAGGGTTCGCGCAACGCATGCTGTGCCGCGGGCAATGATTCGACCCAGGCACTGCGCTCGTGGGCTGGCAAGGACATTGCCTGTACCAGCGGCTGCTGCAACGCCCAAGGCCAGTGCGGCTCTCGCCCCCATGGGTTTGAGTCGAACGGTCTCGTTGCCACTCGTCGGCACGATTCGCCGGCCGTCGGGGCGCAACAGTCGAAAAAATCGATATACCGATTGCTCTTGCGTGAGTTCGGCAACGAATGTGCCCTTGCCCTGCCGACGATCGATGATTTTTTCGGCCTCCAGGGCGTCCGTCGCTTTGCGTATCGTCCCCTGACTCACCCCGAGCTGCAGCGCAAGCGCCTGCTCGCTCGGTAATAACTCGCCCGGCCGCCACTCGCCCTCGACGATTCGGCAGACGAGCGCGTCCTGGATCTGCGTGTAGAGGGGTCGGTAGGGCCGGCGGTCGGTTTCCATGACCAATCGATCCTCGTAAGGTCGATGACCGGCTGCAATAGGAAATCTTCGATGGCGGAGATGCGTTAGCATCGGCGTCAGCCGTTGCTAACGATAAAAGTCATGAATGGGAGTTATTCATGAGCCGCTGGATCCTCGCCCTCGATCAAGGCACGACGAGCTCACGCTCCATTCTTTTTGATCACGCCGGCAACATCGTCGCGACGGCGCAGCGCGAGTTCACGCAGCATTTCCCGCAATCGGGCTGGGTGGAACATGACGCACTCGAGATCTGGGATACCCAGCGCGCAACCATCGACGACGTCTTGAAAAAAACGGCCGCGAAACCCGGGGATGTCGCCGCAGTGGGTATTACCAATCAGCGCGAAACCACGGTTCTTTGGGATCGCGCGACTGACCTGCCCATTGCCCCGGCCATTGTCTGGCAAGATCGCCGCGCCGCAGAGACGTGTGCCGCACTACGCGCCGCCGGACACGAGGCGGAAGTCACGCGGCGCACTGGCTTGCTACTTGATCCGTATTTCTCGGGCACTAAACTCGCATGGCTGTTGGATCACGTGCCGCACGCGCGCGCTCGAGCTGAGCGTGGCGAGCTGTGCTTCGGCACGATAGACAGTTGGCTCGCCTGGAAGCTGTCGGGTGGCAGGCACCACATTACCGATGTCACCAACGCGAGCCGCACCTTGCTGCTCAATCTCGACGGCGAATGGGACGAGGGTATGCTCAACTTGCTGCGTATCCCGCGAGCGGTACTGCCCAAAGTGCTGTCATCCTCTTTTGACGTCGGCGTCAGGGTCGCCATCGGCGATCTCGACGTACCCCTCACCGGCCTTGCCGGCGATCAGCAATCGGCGCTATTTGGACAGGCCTGTCTGCAACCGGGCATGGCAAAGAATACCTATGGCACCGGCTGTTTCATGCTGCTGCATACGGGAACACGCCCGCTTGCTTCGCATCATCGATTGCTCACCACCATCGCGTGTACGCCCGGCACAGGCGAGCGACGCAGACCGCTGCAATATGCATTGGAGGGCAGCGTTTTTGTCGGCGGTGCAGTCGTTCAATGGTTGCGTGACGGTCTCGACTTCGTGAACCACGCCGGAGAAATCGAAGCGCTGGCCACCAGCGTTGCCGATCACGGTGGGGTTTACGTGGTTCCAGCGTTCACTGGTCTCGGCAGTCCACATTGGGATCCGTTCGCGCGCGGCTCGATCGCAGGCATCACGCGCGGCACGACGCGCGGGCATATCGCCCGTGCTGCGCTCGAGGCAATAGCCTTTCAGAGTGCAGAGTTGTTGCTCGCCATGCAGAAAGATGCGGCGGTGCCGCTGCACGAACTGCGGGTAGACGGCGGCGCATCACGCAACGATTTTTTGATGCAGTTCCAATCGAATCTTTTAGGCGTGCCGGTGATCCGACCTGCCGTGACCGAGACCACGGCATTAGGCGCGGCCTATCTTGCAGGTCTCGCGACCGGCTTCTGGAAATCGACTGACGAGATCGCGGCCCGCTGGCGCGTAGAGCGGCGCTTCGAACCGAAGATGTCCCGCGATGCGGCGGCTGCACGCATGCACGAATGGTCGCGCGCGGTCGAACGCTCACTCGGCTGGGCGAGCAGCTGAACTGGGCGCAGGCTGCCAGCAGCCAATCGCCAGCGCGGTTATGGGTAGTGAGCTAGTCGTCGTCGGAACGTTCAGGTCCGTTCTTCAGTCGCGTTTGATGCGAGTGTACGAATTTGTTTCCGTACACGTCTTCGCCTTTGTGATATCGACGACCGACGCCGTCGGGTCGCAGCGGATCGCGCTCGGTGCGTTCGCGACCGAAGTCACGCGCTGCCTGCTGCTCGGCAGCGATCTGCTCGGGCGTGAATAGACTGCAGCCATCGACAAGGTCGAAGTTTTCCACGAACTGGCGGGGGACGGGCATGACACCCGCGATGACGTCGCCCACCTGAATCTCCACCGGAAAGTTCGCGCGAGTGATTTTGAGATTGAAGGTGAAATCGCGGCGCAGGTTGTCGGTCTCGACTACACCCGCCATATTCT
>Ga0194132_10006423_pt1 | contig 18243 bp, 19 predicted proteins | sample TA2KigOf80mmetaG_FD_148612 | JGI IMG/M metagenome (GOLD analysis project Ga0194132, IMG submission 148612) | Freshwater microbial communities from Lake Tanganyika, Tanzania - TA2015054 Kigoma Offshore 80m | ecosystem: Environmental > Aquatic > Freshwater > Lake | place: Tanzania: Lake...
TAGGCACGAGCTGCGCTCGCTGAAACCTCAACACGCTCCATGGATTCGAGATTCATCGCAGTCAGGGATCGACCCCAGACGCAGCCGGTATCAATCGCATGCAGATTCTGCTGGCTAGTGATGCCATCCAGAGACGCCCAGTGGCCGAATACAACCCGTTCACCCGGGAATCGTTCCGCATAGACTTCAAACCATGGGCGCAGGTGCGCGGGGGCCGCCGCGAGGTCTTCTTTGTGTTCGAAGTCGAGCTCATCACGGTGGTCGACGAGGCGCATCCGGGTACACGCGTTGGTTATGAAACGCAGACGTTTCATTCCGCCAAGATCATCCGACCAGACGGCGGGATCGTTGCCATACAGTTTGGTGAAATAGTCCGGTGCAGCTTCGGAACGCAAGACAGTACTAACCTCCGCGGCCAGTGCGTGCAGTTGCGTGATCGTCCAGCGTGGATATACGCCCGCATGCACCATGGTCAACCGAAGCTGCAGATCGCGATGCACCAATGGTTGACGACGCAACCAATCAGCCAGTTCATCAACGTCGGCTGCGGCCGCCAGGGCATCAAACGTGTCGCCCCTTCTTGCCTTGTGTCCGCCATAGTGGATCGCGAGCCAATGCAGATCATGATTGCCAAGCACCGTCACGGCGTTGTCTTGCAGCGACCGGACCAGGCGCAACACTTCGAGCGAACCTCGTCCCCTGTTGATCAGATCGCCTACGAACCAGACTTTGTCCGCGGATGAAAAGTGGACCTTCTCCAGAAGCTGACAGAGTTCGTCGTAACAGCCTTGGACATCACCAATCGCCCAGATAGTCATGCCCGGCTTCGCAGCAGTGCTGACTCAATGCACTGCATTGGGCACACAGAGGGTGAACATCGGGATGGGTACGTCGAACGTGTCGCCGGTATCCGTTTCGAACTGGTAGGCACCATGCATCGTTCCTACCGGTGTATCGAGCAGACACGCGCTGGTGTAACGGAACGCGCGACCCGGGGGGATGCGCGGCTGCTCGCCGACTACACCGGCTCCTTTGACCTCCCGTACCACCATTTCACCATCTGTGATGATCCAGTGACGATTGCGCAGCCGGGCGGCGTTATCGCCATGGTTGCTGATGGTGATCGTATAGGCGAAATAGAACCGGTGGCCAGCCTGGTTCGACTCGGCTTCCACGTAGGCCGTTTCAACGGTGACTGCAAAACCTCTCATACAAATCCTCTCACTACAGTCCTCTCACCATAGTCATCTCCAGATCACACGTCAGGAATTTGCGTCGTTGCGGGTCAGGGCATTCGCCAGCGCAACGAATGTGGGAAGGGTGACCGATTCGGCCCGCGCCGTGAAGTCGATGGTTACGCCACGGGCATGCCATGTTTCGAGAGGCAACAACGTTTTCAGGGTATTGCCGAGCTGCTTGCGACGTTGTCCGAATATGGCTTTGAGCACCTGATCGAGAGCGACGAGATCTACCGCAGCCTTGTCGAGATGCCGGGGTTGCAGCCTGATCACGGCCGACCAGACCGCAGGAGGTGGCCTGAAGCACTCCGGGGCAACGTCAAACAGCCACTCCGTCTTGCAGTAGTACTGCAGCAGCACTGACAGTCGACCCCAGGCCTTGTTTCCGGGCACCGCGGTGATCCGTTCTGCCACTTCTTTTTGCAACATGAAATGCATATCGGTGATGCCGGATTCGAACGCCATCAGGTGCATCAGCAAAGGCGTGGAGATGTTGTACGGCAGGTTGCCGACGACGCGCAGCGGCTTTGGCCCGAGGCTCGCAAAGTCCATTTCGAGCACGTCCTGGTTGTGCAGCGCGGCACCGGGAAACCGCTGCCGGAGACCCGGCACGAGATCACGATCGATCTCGATGAGTGTCAGCTGCTTTGACCGGCCATAAAGCGCTTCCGTGAGTGCTCCGCGCCCGGGGCCGATCTCGACGACATGATCCGAGGGCCCAGGATTGATCGCCGAGATGGTATCGGTGATAACCTGTGTCGAATCGAGGAAATGTTGGCCGAAGCGTTTGCGTGCGATCAACGTGTCATTTCCGCAGCCCGTTCGATGGCAGCGGCCAGACTGCCCTGATCACCTTGCCCAGTTCCGGCAATATCCAGGGCGGTACCGTGATCAACGCTGGTTCGAACGAACGGTAACCCAAGGGTGATGTTTACGGCTTCGCCGAAACCGGACGACTTGAGTACCGGCAACCCCTGATCGTGGTACATCGCCATGACTGCGTCGGCAGCTGCCAGAAACCGCGGTACAAACAGTGTGTCGGCGGGCAATGGCCCGAGCAGGTTCATGCCTTCAGAACGAAGCTTCGTCAGCACCGGCGAGATCACCTCGATTTCTTCGCGACCGAGGTGTCCCCCTTCGCCGGCATGAGGGTTCAGCCCGGCGACCAGAATTCGCGGCGAAGCGATCCGAAACCGCCACTTCAACGCCTCATTGAGAATGCGCAGTCGGCGTTCGAGCAGATCCGGCTGGATGGCATCAGCCACCTCCCGAAGCGGAAGATGGGTTGTTGCGAGGGCCACCCGCAGGTTGGGTGACGCCAGCATCATCACCACATCAGATGCACCGGCAGCTTCCTGCAGATACTCGGTATGACCGGAGAACCGGATGCCGGCATCATTGATCACCGACTTCTGCACGGGTGCTGTGACCATGCCGGAGAAACTGCCACTGATACAACCGTGAATGGCACTGTCGAGCATGCGCAGCACTGAGCGTGCGTTACGCGCATCGGGGGTACCCGCACGAACGGGTACATCATTGGGCACGTTCATGACGGCAAGTCGCCCGGCTTCAACCGGAGCCTCACCGCGGAAATCCTGGAGATCGATGTCGATTTGCAGGTTGTGCGCGCGCTCCGCCAACACGCGCTTATCGCCAATGGCAATCCACGGTGTTTCCCGACGCCAGGATGCCAAACGGAGAACCAAGTCCGGGCCAATCCCGGCTGGTTCCCCAACAGTCAGCGCGAGGGGTTCAGATCCGGATTTCGACGAAAGCTTCGTCACGGATTTCCTTCTGCCACGCTTCCAGTTCTTCATTGAAACGCCGCTGATGCAGAACGCTCATGGCCATCTGCTCGCGCGCCTCCTGCGACTGATCCTGCTGACGTCGCTCCTGAACCTGCAGCACATGCCAGCCGAAGTCGCTGCGGAAGGGTTTGCTGAATTCGCCAGTCCTGGTGTTGTTGAGCGTGTCCTTGAACACCGGCACGAACTCCTGGCCGTCGGTCCAGCCCAGATCACCACCAATCAGCGCCGTTCCCGGATCTTCTGAATGTTCGGCTGCAAGTTTCTCGAAATCGCCCTTGTTCAGCAGCTCTTCGTAGATCTTCCATGCCAACGCCTCGGTCTGCTCTTCCGTGCGAATCGCAGATGGTTTCACGAGTACATGACGGACCTTCGCCTGGTTGACCTGCTGCGCGCCGGCACCTCGCTGTTCGAGCAACTTGATGATGTGTATGGAGCCCTGGGTAACGATCGGATCAGCCACTTCGCCGGCCTTCATCTCGATCACCTGCTCCGCAAACAGACTGGGCAATTCCGCAGCGCGCCGCCAACCGAGGTCACCCCCTTCGAGTGCCGACGAGGCGGATGAGTTGGCAATCGCCAGCTGTTTGAAGTCCGCGCCATCACGAAGTGATTTCACCAGTTCATCCGCCTTGGCGAGCGCGCTCTGCAGTACGTCCTCCTTGGCATCCTGGGCTACGGTCAGGAGGATATGCCCGACCCGGAATTCATCGGACAGCATTTCCTTGTAGAACGGAGATGAGAGCAGGTCTTTGATCTCCTGGTCAGAGACCGAAATGCGACGATTGACGATGCCACGCTGCAACCGGGTGATGAGCATTTCCTTGCGAATGTCCTCGCGGAAGGCGAGATAACTCATGCCGTCACGCGCCAGCGCCGCCTGGAACTGCTCCAGCGTCATCTTGTTACCCTCGGCAAACTGCAGCACCGCACGGGTCAGCATCTCATCGTCGATTTCGATACCTCGCCGATCGGCCTGCTGGAGCTGCAGGTTCTCGATGATGAGACGCTCGAGCACCTGGCTGACGAGAATGTTGTCCGGCGGCATCGGCGTGTTGTTAGCCTTGAGCGACTTGCGAATGGCATCGACCCGTTCGACCAGCTCCGATGCGAGCACCACGTCGTCATCGACGATCGCAACAATTCCATCCAGTTCGCGATAGTCCGCCACCGCTGATCCGGAAACGGCCAGCATACCCAACGCAACTACCCACCCCAGCATCCGGGCGGCCATGGAATTTGATCGGTGTTTTGTCATTTGCTTTTTAACCCCAGGCAGGACGCCCTGTTTTCTGTTCGCGGCTTACCATTCCAGATACCCCGGCTGCGCGTCCGTGTAGTAGCCACGAATGCCCCTCGTCAGGACGGATTCGACCCTGGTTCCGAAGCCGGCGAGGCCCTTGAATACAAATTGCAGAAAGATCCCTTTTTCCGGTCGCACGTTGACGAAGTTGACGAATCCCGCAGGGCTTTCGAGAAACCGGCGCGCCATCACACGAACCTGCAAACAACAATTGTTGTACTCGATTCCCGCGAACGCCTCAACGGTGCGATCACTGACGAGATCGTAGTTCCACCTCACCATCATCGAGTAATACCGTGACAGCGGCCAATAAAGCGAGAAGTCGGTTTGTTTGATGTTCTCGATAACCCGCCGCCGGAATCCGAGATTCAGGATGCGCTGATTCTCACGCCGGTACTGAATGAACGCTGAAGCCTCATCGAACTCATTGTCATGTGGATCCCAGACCGCTCCGCCCCCGAGCCACCAGTGCTTGGCAATTCGCGCTTCAACTTCACTGGCGAGCTCTGATGCCCCGTGTTCGAGATCATCCGCAGGCAGTCCATAGAGACTGACACGTCGGTCATCAAAGTACTTGATCTGGCCGATGCTCATGCGCAGGTATTCGGTACCCGTGCCACGATCCAGGAAGCGGGTTGTGACACCCACCGCGAGTTGATTCGCATCGTCTTTGCGGTCCAGGCCACCAAAACGCTCTTCCCTGAATACCTGACTGTAGGAGAAGGTGTACTCGCCGGTGTCGAAGAGGGGGAACTGGTTCTGGTTGACGTAGTTCCGATACAGGTAGAAGACCCGGGGTTCAAGCGTCTGGGTCAACTCTGTTCCACGGAACGTGAGGTCCCGTTCGAAGATGAGGCCACCATCCACCGATCCCGTTCCGAGGTGCCGATCCGGGCTCAGATCATCAACCCGCACACCCGGTGCGTTCATCTCCTGCTTCAGATCGTATTGGCTGAAGCTGTAACCGGCGGTGAACTTAAGGTGGCCAAACGGCCAGTTGAAGGGGAGCGTGAGCTTCGGCTCAACGTGATATCGCTCGCCGGTGAGCGTATCAATACCGCTGAGATTCTCCGTCTTGCGATCGAATGAAGCGCCTTGTGCGTTCACCGTCAGAAGGAGCGGCCCCAGGTACTTCGACCAGTCCACCACCAGTTCAGGCAAGCGTCGATACGGATCCACAGCTACTTCGTCGAGACGTTGGAAATCCTGCGCCCATAGCCGGAACGACGCGCCGCGAAAGTTGTAGAAAAGTTCGCCCCGCTTTTCGATCTGGATTTCGCTCGACATGGCAAAATCCGAACCGAGGTCCCGGAAATAGTCCCGATCGCTCACTGACGTGTAGTCGATGCGCGAGCTCACCGGTCCGAACTGTCCCTTCTGCTCGACGTGAGTAAGCGATCGATCCGCAGGTTTGAACCGCTGCCCGGGGAAGAGCTCATTGAAGTCCTTGCGGGTGAAATCACCGTTGTAGAGATCATCATCCGGCAGGTAGCCGCCGGAGAGAATGACCTCCTGCGAATGAGAGAGATACCGAAACTCACCCTCCAGGGCGGCTCCCCGCTTGGACAGAAACCGCGGTACCAGCGTCGCGTCGTAGTTCGGTGCCAGGTTCAGATAGTACGGAGCCACCAGATCGAGACCGTCTTCACTGCCATAACCTATGGCCGGGAAAAGAAACCCGGACTGGCGATCATCACTGACCGGAAACTGGATCCACGGCGTGTAGAACACCGGTACATCTTTCATCCGGAGAACCGCGCCGCGGGCCGTGCCGAAAACTTCCCCTTCCTTGATCGTCACCTTCTTCGCATCGAGCTGCCAGCCGTTGTCGCCGGGCTCACACCGCGTCAACCGGTTGCCACGAAGCTCCAGATCGCCGGCATCCGAGCGGATAATCTTGTTGGATTTGCCGCGATAGCTGCTCTCCACCAGCAGAAACTGCGCATTGGACAGTTCTGCGGCAGACGCATCGACTTCCACGGCCGCGTGCTCGGATTGAAGCACCATGGTCGGCTCCACAACCCGAACACCGCCTTCGAGGGCCGCCGTCCGCTTTTCCATATCGTAGTGGGCGCGCTTTGATCGCACGGTGCGATTGCCCTGGGCAAACCGGACGTCTCCTTCCATCGTCATAGATTGATCGAGCTGCGCCTCGATCCGGTCGGCTTCACTGATGACCGGATAGAGGCTGTCGTCGGTATCAGGCGGATAGGGAAAAGCCGGCAGCTGGTACTCGCCGTAACAGTAGTTCGGCAACCTTGCCTGGACGTCGGCGGGGAGATCTTCACGCAGGACAAAAAGACTCGCCGGCAAATCCGGTGCAAGGGGATCTTCGGGAGGGACTTCGTCCAGCTGGGTTTCGCTTAATGTAACGGGGACGGCAGGGTCGTTCCCGCCGATACACGCCCAACCCTCACCTGAAGAGGCGGGCCGGCAACTCCACTCGTCCACTGGCTTGTTTTTCGCGGCGCTGCTCTCCGCAGCGGATTCACTTCCCGCTACCCGATTCCAGTTGAGGCCGTCGGCTGCTCGCAACTCTCCCACAGGAACCACAACGATGCTCAACAGGACTGCGGGGATGAGTGGGCGTACGCGCATGGTGCGGCATGATAACAGGCCCGTCCTGCCGCAGCCCTGTCTTGTTGCTCTCGAAAGCCGCTCGCTGCCCCCTGTGTTGATCATGGCGAGGCCGCCGAGCTGACGGCACAATGCAACAGTGAAACCCGGACTCCTCGACTGGCTGGAAACTATCCTCGGTCGTGCACCAGACTCGATCGAAACGCTTCGTCCTGAGGCGAGCTTTCGCTCGTTCTGGCGCATCAGCACCACCGCAGATTCGCGTGTTGTCATGGACGCGCCGCCAGACCGCGAGGATGCCGCCCGCTTCGTACGTCTCGCAGTCGTTATGAAACGGTACGGCCTGCCGGTGCCCGCTATCTACGCCACCGACGAGTTGCGTGGCTTTGTGTTGATGGAAGACCTCGGCCATCGCCATCTCATCGATTGTTATCGCGATGGGCAGTTTGAACCGTTTCTTTCTTCCGCCGTGGACCTGCTGCATCCGCTGCAATCGTTGCCAGTCGGCGAGTTACCACCCTACACCACCCAGCGCTTCCATGATGAAATGGGGATTTTCACGTCGTGGTTTGTGGAGCAGGCGATGACGGCAACCGTTCACCGCGAGTGGGGGGTGTTCTCAGAGTCCTTGATCCGCTCCATCACAAGTCAGCCCACGGTCGCGGTGCATCGCGACTGGCACAGTAAGAATCTCATGGTGCGGGATGGCAGGATCGGAATCGTCGATTTCCAGGACGCGCTGGCGGGGCCTGCCCTCTACGACCTCGCCTCGCTGTTGCATGATTGTTACTGGGAATTCGATCAACAGACGATCAACTTGCGACTGAAGCAGTACCTTGATCGCTGTCCGTTGCAGTTCACCGATCCTCTGGAACTGCTCAACCGCACCGCGCTGCAGCGGCAACTGAAGGCGATCGGCATTTTTGTCCGCCTGAAAATCCGCGATGGTAAGAACAGCCACCTGCAGTACGTGGAAGGCGTTCTGGCCCGTTCGGCCGCCCTCGCGGCCGCGAGTTGCCCGGAGCTTGAGATCGGTGAATGGCTGCAAGCCCTACGGGGCAACTGGCCCTCTGCCCGCCAACGGCTGCTTGAAGGCGCGAATTGAAAGCCCTGCTGCTTGCTGCCGGCGCTGGCACGCGATTGTTGCCACTGACCGCATCGACACCCAAACCGCTGTTGCCCGTGCAAGGCCAACCCCTCATCAATCGCCTGATCGCGGCGGTGCGCGCTGCGGGTATTCGCGAGTTTGTGATCAACCTGCACCACCTCGGCCACCTGATCGAGTCACACCTTGGGGACGGCTCCAGGTTCGGGGTTGAAATCACCTACTCCCGCGAGGACCGGGTTCTTGAAACCGGCGGCGGCATCGTTAACGCACTGCCGCTCCTCAGCAACGCACCCTTCCTCATCGTCAATGGTGACATCCTCACGGACTTCGACTTCCGCTCGCTCGAGCCTCTGCACGCCACGGACCTCGCCCACCTCGTTCTGATTCCGCGACCCGCCTATCGCGAAACCGGAGACTTCGAATGTGAACACGGCCGCATTCACCGCCGCGGTAACCGCTATGTATATGGCGGTATGGCCATCGTCGACCCGGCTCTGTTCGCGGATGCGCCACCTGCGCCATTTTCCTGGAATGTGCTGATGTGGGCGGCCGCGGCGCGGGGCCAGCTGTCGGCACAGGTCCACAACGGCCAGTGGCTCGACATCGGCACCCCTGAACAATACGCCAGCGTTTGCTGAGTACTTCATATTGACCGGAGAGGACCGCCGGTATCCTGCGGTCCATGCCAGATTCACGCCCCATCGACAGTCTCCTTGAGCGTCTCGCACAGCGGCTGCTGACGGCGTGGGTTCGGCATACCCGCAGACCGTACCTGGAATTCATGTTCGCAGGCATGGGCCGGATCGCCAGATCTTCAGGTCATGTCACTCCGGAATACATCGCCTATGGCGAGGCCGTGATGATGCGCCTGAACATCACCAACGCCGAACGGGAGCAGGCGATTGCCTGGTTCCGTTCTGGCCACGACGGCAACGCTGATCTACATCAACTCGCTGGCCGCTGTAACGCCGGTGTCGGTCGCACCAAAAACCGCGACATGCTGGCGCGCATGTGCCTCGAGAGTTTCGTCGCGATCGCCGGAGTTGAACCGGATACCGCTGCGAACCGCACCGTACACTTCCTCGCGAGCCTCATCGGCCAGGACGCCGCCAACGCTCGGCGGAAACACCGCGCGCAGCAACAGCGGGCGGAACAGTCCAATGCCGCACGCGCCATTCTGGGCGTGAGCGCGGATGCGGGCATGGAAGAGATCAAACGGGCGTACCGGCTGCTCGCGAGCCGCTACCATCCGGACAAACTTCCCGCGAACGCTTCAGAGGAGGAATGTGAGTTTGCCGTTCGGCGGAGTATTGAAGTGCGCTCCGCCTTGGAGTTCCTGCTCGATTCAGGCACCGATGCAGAGGTCAACAAAGCCGCTGCCTGAGCACGCCTGACCTCGCCGCAGGTTCTATGTTCGACAGCCATACGGGTATGATCGCGGGATGAAAAAGAACCCCTACCTGATCGCACCTTCCATTCTCTCTGCAAATTTCGCCAGACTTGGCGAAGAGGTCGAAGCAGTGATGGCTGCCGGTGCGGACCTCATTCACTTCGACGTCATGGACAACCACTACGTACCGAATCTGACCATTGGTCCGTTGGTGTTGGAAAGTCTGCGCAAATCAGGAATCACCCATACGATGGATGTGCACCTGATGGTCAAACCCGTCGACCGGTTGATCGGGGACTTTTTGAAAGCGGGTGCGGACATCATTTCCGTGCACCCGGAGTCCACTGAGCACTTGCACCGTACGTTATGCAGCATCCGTGAAGGTGGCGCGCGTGCAGGTCTCGTCTTCAATCCAGCTACACCGGTCGGCGTGCTGGAAGAAGTGATTCACCTGGTCGATCTGGTGCTCGTGATGTCGGTTAATCCCGGGTTTGGCGGCCAGAGTTTCATCACCGAGAGCCTGCGCAAGGTTGAACAGGCCCGTACACTCATCGACCGCTCCGGACGGGACATCCGTCTGGAGATCGACGGCGGCATCAAGGCGTCCAACATCACCTCAGCCGCGCGGGCCGGTGCTGATACCTTCGTCGCCGGTAGCGCCATCTACGGCGCGAAGGACTACGCTGCTGCGATTCGTGAGCTGCGCGCTGCCCTGGCCGCCGCCTGACAGATTGACTCAGCGGACTCATTGCCGTGAAAACCGTTCTTTCACAGAAGTTTCGCGCCTACCTCTTTGATCTCGACGGAACGCTCGTCGACACTGCACCTGACATTCACAACGCACTCAATCACGCCCTCCACGTTCAGGGTTACCCCACGATCGATGAATCGCTGACGCGACACTTCATCGGTCATGGCGGACGGGCGTTGATCCGCGCCGCCCTTGCGCATCACCAGTTGCCGGAAACACACACGGAAACCCTGCTGGCTGCATTTCTCGAGTATTACGGAAGTCACATCGCCGACCACAGCCAGCCCTACCTAACGGTGGTCCCGACCCTGAAGGCACTGCAATCCCGGGGCGCACGACTCGGCATCGTCACCAACAAGAACAGCCGCCTGACCGCTTTGTTGGCGGATGCGCTGAACCTCCGGCACCTGTTCGGTTCAATCATTTCCGGGGACAGCGCGGCCAGGCCCAAACCGGCGCCGGATCCGGTGCATATGGCTTTGGCGGAACTGGGTGCCACCCCGGATCAGACGCTGTTTGTGGGTGATTCCACCACGGATATCGAAGCGGCGCGTGCAGCCGGCACTGCGGTAGTATGCGTGCGTTACGGCTATTCGCACGGAGTCCCCGTGGATGCACTGGGTGCCGATGCCACCATCGGACTTTTTGAAGAGCTGTTGGTTAAAGAATCGCTCATCTGAATTGGCTGTGGAGTCGTGGTTATCTCATGGACGCTTCTGAATTCGAATCCTGGAAAGCACGTGGGTTCAATCGCATCCCTGTCATCGTCGAAACCCTTGCCGATCTTGATACCCCGCTCTCCACTTATCTGAAGCTGGCGCGCGGCCCGTTCTCCTATCTGCTTGAGTCCTATCCGGGGGAGGAGAAGTGGAGCCGCTATTCGATGATCGGCCTACCCGCACGCACCGTCGTGAGGATCAAAGGCCCGCGTATCGAGGTCAGTACGGATGGCAAGGTGGTCGAACAGTGTGAGAGTGATGATCCACTGGACTTCGTGGAATCCTTCCAGCAGCGTTTTCGCGTTGCACCTGTGGAGGGATTACCGCGATTCTACGGCGGGCTCGTGGGCTACTTCGGCTACGACACGGTCCGGTACGTCGAAAAGCGCCTGCGCGATTCTTCACCGACAGAAACGCTGGATACCCCGGACATTCTCCTTATGCTCTCCGAAGATGTAGTCGTCTTCGACAACGTTCGCGGCCGCATGCAACTCGTGAGCCTGGTTGACGTCGAAACCCCCGATGCACTCAACCACGCCACAGAGAGGCTTCGTCTGCGCGTTCGCAGTCTTCGTAATGCGACACCTGCGATTCCCAGTGCAACCGCCAACAAGCCTGCAGAGGAGCGCGACTTCGTTTCATCTTTCGGGGAAGAACAGTTCCGGATGGCGGTCGAGCGGATTCGCGAGTACATTCGCGCCGGCGACGTAATGCAGGTAGTGCTGTCCCAGCGAATGAGCATCCCCTTTAGTGCACACGCCATTGATCTTTACCGGGCTTTGCGGAGTCTCAATCCATCGCCCTACATGTACTTCATGGATCTCGAAGATTTCGAGATCGTGAGCTCCTCCCCCGAGATTCTCGCCCGCCTGGAGGACGGCGTGATTACCAATCGGCCACTGGCAGGGACTCGCCGCCGGGGTCACACGCCGGAAGAAGACGTCGCGTTCGAAGAGGAATTGCGCACCGATCCCAAGGAAATCGCCGAGCATCTCATGCTGATCGATCTCGGCCGCAACGACGTGGGGCGGGTTGCGGCGACCGGCAGTGTGAAGGTCACCGAGAAATTCATGATCGAGCGTTACGCCAATGTGATGCACATTTCCAGCAACGTGATTGGCCGTCTCAAGGAAGGCAAGACGGCGATGGACGTGCTCAGGGTCACGCTACCCGTGGGGACGTTGTCAGGCGCGCCCAAAGTCAGGGCCATGGAAATCATCGACGAGTTCGAACCCGTGCGCCGCGGCATCTATGGCGGAGCCGTCGGCTATCTGGCCTGGAATGGCAACATGGACATGGCCATCGCCATCCGCACCGCCGTCATTAAAGAAGGTCACCTCTACATCCAGGCGGGTGGCGGAATCGTCGCCGACAGCGTCTCACGCCTCGAGTGGAAGGAGACGATGAACAAGGCCCGTTCGATCTTTCGCGCCGCTGCGATGGCGGAAAACCGTCTCGAAAAGCTGGACGGCTGAACCCCTCTCTCGCACCGTTCTACGAACCGCTGGCTGAACCACCAGCTCAACCATCAGCGATTGCGGCTCGCGCCTTCAGCTGCCGGTCCCAGAGTTCGAACACGGCTGTACCGGCGAGATACGCCGCGATGAACACCAGCGCCCGTTCATCAAGCGCAAACGCACCCACGATGGCGGGGCCAGGACAGAACCCGGCGATACCCCAACCGATGCCGAAGAGGATCGACCCGTAAGTCAGCCGCTGGTCGACCACAGCGCCCGTCGGGGCATGACAAACCTCGTCAAACATTGGCTGTAACCGCTTACCTGCAAGCCGATAGCCAACTGCCGTCGTAACCAAGGCACTGCTCATGACGAACATCAAAGCCGGGCTCCAGCCGGGAGCGAGGTTCAAGAACCGGATGACATTGCCGGGCTCAGTCATGCCGGAGATGACCAAACCGGCACCGAAAGTCACCCCAGCAAGGAGTGCGGCCATGACGCTCAAGATGGCAACACTCCGGTGGCACGCAGAAGTGTTGCGGTCAGCATGCCGGTACCGACGAACACACAGGTCGCTATTACGGATCGCTTCGAGAAACGCGCGATCCCACACACACCATGGCCACTGGTACAGCCCGAACCGAGGCGCGTACCAAAGCCGACGATGAGACCGGCAAGCACCAGAACGCCGTGGTCGATCTCCATCCGCGGTGAAGGTTCGAGCTCAGCCATTACGGCGAGACCGCCGATACCGAGCCCAATCACAAATCCGAGTGGCCAGAGACCGGAAGAATTGCGGACCAGTTGACCCACAATGCCACTGATGCCCGCGATCCGCCCGAGGCTCAAATAGAGCCAGCCCGCCGCAAGGCCAATCAGCACGCCACCAAAAAGTGCCGACGAGTACATTTGTCACCCTACTGGTTACCACAACGCTACGATTGAAGCAGAGCATGCGCATCCTGGGTATCCCGGGGTGTCCCGCCTCCACTACGGCTACCCACGTGGCTGCAAACGTCTGGAGTGTGCCAGCTCAGGGCGGCACTTCACCTCTATAAGTTTCCCCTGTTTTGCCATGTCGCCCGGGAGCACTCTCGGCAACGGGTTCAGTTCCTGCGTCTTTCGGTGGAAACTAGGCGCCCCCTGGAATCAGCGGAGCCCGGTCGCAGACCGGCATGCAGTTCATGATCCTGATGATCGACAACTACGACTCCTTCACCTTCAACGTGGTGCAGTACCTCGGCGAACTTGGTGCCGACGTGGTGGTGCATCGCAATGATGAAATTACGGTGGAGGAGATCGTTCGGATGAAACCCGAAAAGATCGTCATCTCGCCGGGACCCTGCACACCGAACGAAGCAGGGATCTCGATGGCGGTCATTGACCGGTTCGCCGACGAGCTTCCGATCCTGGGTATTTGCCTCGGTCACCAGTCAATCGGCCAGGCGCTCGGGGGCAAGGTGTCACGCGCACATGACGTCATGCACGGCAAGACCTCGCTTATTTACCATGCTGGTGTGGGTCTCTTTCGCGATCTGCCGTCACCCTTTAGCGCAACCCGCTACCACTCGCTCATCGTCGAATGGGATGGTCTGCCACCGGAACTCGAAGTCACCGCGTGGACGCAGAAGGAAGACGGCAGCCGGGATGAAATCATGGCGGTCCGCCACCGGACGCTGCCCATGCAAGGGGTTCAGTTCCATCCCGAGTCCATCCTCACGGAACACGGCCACACGATGCTGAAGAACTTTCTCGAAGGCAGGAACTGAAATGGAGATGCTCGCTGCTCTCAACCATGTTGCCGACGGGCACCACTTCACCCGCGAGTCGATGCAGGCCGTGTTCCGGCTGGTCATGACCGGCGGAGCGACACCTGTACAGATCGCAGCCCTTTTGATGGGCATGCGTTGCAAGGGTGAAACCGCAGAAGAGATCGCCGGCGCCGCTGCAACCATGCGCGAACTCTCGACCAAGGTTCACGTTAGCGTCCCGTACCTCGTCGACACCTGTGGTACCGGCGGCAGTTCAAAAAAACTGTTCAACATCTCCACCACATCCGCCATCATTGCCGCTGCTGCCGGTGCGCGCGTTGCCAAACACGGCAATCGCAAGGCTTCGAGCCAGAGCGGTGCTGCCGATGTACTCGAAGCCGCGGGTGCGAAGATTCTGCTGACACCGGATCAGGTCGCTCGCTGCATCACCGAGATCGGTGTCGGTTTCATGTTTGCGCCTTCCCACCACAGCGCCATGAAACACGTTGCACCCGTGCGGGGGGACCTGAAAATCCGCACGATGATGAACGTGCTCGGGCCGCTCACCAATCCAGCCGGCGCGAGACGGCAGGTGATGGGTGTTTTCTCGAAGGTGTGGCTGCGCAAACTCACCGAAGTGCTGCGGATGCTCGGCTCGGAAGCGGTAATGCTGGTCAACTGCGACGGGCTCGATGAGTTCGGCCTGCATGCCGCTACAGACGTCTGCGAACTGCGCAATGGAGAAATCCGCGAGTACCAGATTACTCCTGAATCGGTTGGCCTGCGCACCCAACCGGTGGATGAGCTTCGGTCGGACTCCGTGGAATCGAGCCTCAAGCTCGTGCGCAAAGCGCTCTCGCGTGAAGAAGGGCCCGCGGCCGATATCGTTGCGCTGAACGCCGGTGCGGCGATCTACGTCAGCGGTGTCGCTACGTCGATGAAAAATGGTGTGGAGATGGCGCGAGATGCGCTGGCATCCGGACTTGCGAAAGAAAAACTCGACGAACTCGTCCGTATCACCAGCCTCATGGCGGAATCTGCATGAGTGACATCCTCACCACGATTCTTGAACACAAACGCGGCGAAGTTGAATCGCGTCAGGCTGAGCGACCGATAACGGAGCATCTCAGCCGCTGCAGGTCCGCTCCATCCGTGCGTGGCTTCGTGGATGCACTGCATCGCGCATTCATCAGTAAGAAGCCTGGCGTCATCGCGGAAATCAAACGCGCAAGCCCGAGCAAAGGACTCATCCGTGCCAACTTTGATCCACCGACGATTGCCACGAGTTATGAATTGGGCGGCGCAACCTGCCTTTCCGTGCTCACAGATCAGAAGTTCTTTCAGGGTGCGGATGACTTTCTTGTTGCTGCTCGGAATGCCGTCGCACTACCGGTAATCCGCAAGGACTTCGTTGTCGACCGTTATCAGATCGCAGAGTCCCGTTGCCTCGGCGCAGACTGCATCCTGCTCATCGCTTCAGCCCTATCACGTAATGAGCTGAAGGAGTTTTACGATGAGGCAGCCGAACTTGGTCTTGACTCGTTGATCGAAGTCCACGACGAAGAAGAACTGGCCACCGCGCTTGAGTTGTCACCGCAGCTTATCGGCGTGAACAACCGTAACCTCAAGACGTTCGAAGTGAACCTGCAGACCACGGTGCGCCTCAAAGAACTCCTGCCCCCGAACATTCTCATGGTCACAGAGAGTGGCATTCATACCCGCGATGATGTGGCTTTGCTGCAACAGGCCGGCGTGAATACGTTTCTCGTCGGTGAAGCGTTCATGCGCGCGGACGATCCGGGTCAGAAACTCCGGGAGCTTTTCTTCTGAAAAGCAGCCAGGCCTGATCAGATCTTTCGCAGCAGATCCACGCGGTTGGATACTTCGAATACGTGACCTTCAGGCTTCTTGAAGCTCTCGAAGCGCTCGCGGATGCGTACGAGCATCTCTGGAGTGACGTTTCGTTCCGAGTGGGTAACGTTGATGAGTCCGTGCTCCACCTGCTCAAAGGACTGGAACTTCACGACATTACGAAAGAACTTCTCTCCCACCAGGGCAAAACGCCCGGATGACAGAGCTCGGCCAACAGCCGCAAAAGCGTGTTTCCGCACTTCCTCTTCGTCATTGAAGATACGGATGACCTCGTTGAACTCGCCCTCGAAAACCGGTTCGGAGATATAGGCGAGGCCACCGGGCTTGAGTACCCGGTGAATCTCGGCAAAAGCCGCATCCATCAGCTCACGCGGTACGTGGTGCAAAGACTTGAACATGAGCACGATGTCGAAGCTCTGATCTAGCGCATCGATGGCCTCGGCACCGAACGCTGTGAATTGGACCTTCGGCAGATCCGTGATGCCGAGGTTTTTTCCGTGCTGGATGCGATCGACTTCAGCGGCAACGATCCGGGCGACTTCGGTCCGCTCGGCGATCTGTCGGGTTTTCTCTGCCGCACCGCAACCGAGTTCGAGGACCTGCGTGCCTGCGAAAGGCAGCAGTTCGGTTAACACCTGGAATTCTCCGGTAACGGGCTGCTCAGCCGGCCCGACCAGCCGAAGATTCAAAGGCAGGTTCATCGGTGCACTCCGCAAGACGAATGCAGCGGAGGTTATCACTACGGGGCAATCACGGGCATGTGGCACAAGGTCGCACCACGATGACCAGATGGACAAATAAAAACGGGCCCTTTCGGGCCCGTCCAATCACTTTACTTGTGATTCAGGGCATTGCTGCCCTTCGGTGTTGTTCTCAGCGAGTTCCGTACACCACCATGGTCTTTCCCTTGACCGAAACCAGGCCTTGGTCAACCAGGGTCTTGAGAACACGTCCGACCATTTCCCGTGAGCAGCCGACGATGCGGCCGATTTCCTGGCGGGTGATCTTGACCTGCATACCGTCCGGATGGGTCATCGCGTCGGGCAACCGGGTCAGTTCGAGCAACGTGCGCGCGACACGACCGGTTACATCCAGGAACGCGAGGTCGCTGACTTTCTGGGTCGTCCGCGCCATCCGCTCGGCCATCTGTTTGCCGACGGCATACAGCAGGTCCGTGTGTTTCTCAGCGAGTTCGCGGAACTTGCCGTAGGACAGCTCCGCTACCTCGCATTCGGTCTTGGCCTTCACCCACGCTGAACGCGGAGTGTCTTCAACGAACAGCGGCATTTCACCCAAGAAATCGCCCTTGTTGAGATAGGCCACGATGATTTCACGTCCGGATTTGTCCTCGACCAGAACCGTTACCGATCCTTTGAGCACGTAGTAGATCGAATCACTCTTGTCACCCGCGTAGATCAACGTGCTCTTCGCCGGGTACTTCCGTCGATAGGCTGCCGTGAGGAACACCTCAAGATGGGTGTTCTCGGGTTGATTCAACTGAAAGCCGCGTGCCACCATGGGCTGCTTGGAAACGAATCCGCTCTGGTTGTTCTTTGCTGCAAGCACCTTGTTCCGCTCCTTCGTAACACCTTGCGCGTGAAGCATAGTCGCAGTTCCATGTGACGCGTTTCGAGACATCGTCGACAAACGGCAGCAAATCACACTCCAAACGGCTTTCTGTCACGAATAGACAAACTAAAAACAGTTCAATCCACACAACTGTGACCACAAACGGAGCCGCGTATCATGCAGGCGCGCATCGAATGGCAAGGCAAAGTCCATTTCAAGGCTGAAAGTGGCACCGGACATACCGTACTACTCGACGGTCCTCCTGATGCCGGCGGTGAAAACTACGGTTGCCGCCCGATGGAACTGGTGCTTATGGGTCTAGGCGGCTGCACCTCCTACGACGTCGTCACAATCCTGGCGAAATCTCGACAAAAAGTGCATTCCTGCGTCACGGAATTGACGGCGGAACGTGCCGAAACAACACCGCAAGTCTTTACCCGCATCAACATTCACTTCATCGTCACCGGAACCGGACTCGATGAGAAGAAGGTCGCCCGCGCAGTGGAACTGTCAGCAGAGAAGTACTGCAGTGCATCGATCATGCTCGAGCAGGGTGGCGTGAAGATCACTCACAGTCATAGCATCCTGGAGGTGGCGTGAACGGAGATAAACCCGCACATGGCGGTATCCGACATGTGGCGTTGTTCGTCGCGGACCTGAAAGCCTGTGTGCGGTTCTACGTCGACGTGCTGGGATACAC
>Ga0194132_10006424_pt1 | contig 18243 bp, 16 predicted proteins | sample TA2KigOf80mmetaG_FD_148612 | JGI IMG/M metagenome (GOLD analysis project Ga0194132, IMG submission 148612) | Freshwater microbial communities from Lake Tanganyika, Tanzania - TA2015054 Kigoma Offshore 80m | ecosystem: Environmental > Aquatic > Freshwater > Lake | place: Tanzania: Lake...
TCGGCACCCAAGTTGATTTTGGCCGACGAGCCCACCGGCAACCTCGACAGCCAGCACGGCGCCGAAGTGATGGCGCTGCTCAAGGAACTCAATGTCGAAGGCACGACGATCGTCATGGTCACGCACTCGGCAACCGACGCGGCCCATGCGCGCCGCGTCATCCATCTGCTCGATGGGCGCCTCGCCACCGTTGCCAAAGCCGCGTGAAGTCGGGGAGGGGGACATGATCAAGAATTATATGACGGTCGCGGTCCGCTTTCTGGTGGCGCATCGCCTTTATGCCGCAATCAATATCGCGGGCCTCGCGGTCGGCTTGGCGGCGTCGTTGCTGCTGGCGCTATTCGTGGTCGAGGAACTGTCCTACGACCGCTGGATTCCCGAAGGGGAGCGCGTTTACCGGATGCACGCGCGCTTCGACATTCCAGGGCGCGAACCGTTACTGGCCGTCTCTGCACCCGGCCCGGCGCGTGCCGCAATGGAGAAAGAATATCCGGAGATCGAGGTCTCGGCCCGCATGTTCCCGGCCCGGCCGGTCGTCACCCGCGGCGCCGATACGTTTATCGAAGAGATTCTGATGGCCGATCCAACGCTGTTCGTCGTGCTGAAACTGCCCTTCGTGGCCGGCAACGCGGCAACAGCGCTTGCCGCGGACAGTAATATTGTCATTTCGGAACGGATGGCCCGGAAGTACTTCGGTGACAAGCCGGCCGTGGGCGAGACCTTGAGCGCCGAGTTTCGTTGGGGCCAGCGCGAGTTACGGATCGCCGGCATCCTCAAGGACCTGCCGGCGAACACCCATCTCAAGGTCGAGGCCGTGGCGCGCCTGAACGAACAGGATCTCAAGGACTCTCCCTGGGTTCTGGAGCGATGGACGTCGGTCAACACTTATACCTATTACAAACTTCGCGCCGGTGCGGATGTGTCGCGTATTGTGCGCGATTTGCCGGCTTTCGAAGAGCGCAACGTGCCTGACGAGAAAGTCGGCGGCGAGGATTTCAAGGTCGCCGACTTTCTGGCGCTATCGCTGATACCGCTGGCAGATCTGCATCTCGATGCGCGTGGCCTTGGCGACCTCAAGCCGCCGGGCGATCAGATCATGGTGATGGCGCTCGCGGCCATAGCCGTGCTGATCCTGGTGATCGCGGGAATCAATTTCACCAACCTCTCGACCGCGCGAGCGAGTTTGCGCGCCCGCGAAGTCGCCATGCGAAAAGTACTGGGCGCCCATCGCGGCCGATTGATCAGCTAATTCCTGACCGAGTCCGTGCTGATGTCGTTGGCGGCTACGGCGGTCGCCATTGGATTGGCAGCGGTGGCGTTGCCATCGTTCAATACGATGATCGGCAAAGAACTCAGTCTTTCCGCGCTGGGCGCGATCCCCGCACTGATCGCGGTCGCTATTGCGCTTGGCCTCGGCGCCGGCGTGTATCCCGCGTTCTATCTCTCGCGTTTCCTACCGGCCAAGACCTTGAAGGCCAACAAGTCGGCCGCGACCGAGGGCAGTGGGCGGATGCGCGCGGTGTTGGTGGTCGTGCAGTTCGCCATCTCGATCGCGCTCATTGTCTGCACCGCCGTGGTCTATGGCCAGGTGATTTACGCGAAGTCGATGGATGTCGGCTTCGACAAATCGGGCCTGATCTCCGTCTCTGGCACTCGGGCCGAGGCAGCGAGAACCGTCGCTGAAACCTATGCCGATCGCCTATCGCGCCTCCCGAGCGTGGTTGCGGTCACCCGCGCGGAGGTGACGCCGGCGGCCGAGGACGAAAACAATACGATCGTTCAAATTCCGGGTCAGGTCAGCGCCCAGCCGATCGTGATCGGCCGAACGGCGATCGACTAAGGCTACTTCGCAACGATGGGCATTCGGATGCTCGCCGGTCGCGAGCTGTCGCAGGAGTTTGGCGCCGACGACATGACGCTAAAGCCCAAGGAGTTGGCCGAGCGGGCATCAAACGTCGTGATCAACCGCCGGGCCATGAACCTGCTCGGTATCACCGATCCCAAAGAAGCCCTTGGCCGCGAATTTCGGATGGGTATCGGTGATCAGGAGAACGACGATCTGATGGGAACGATGACGGTTGTCGGCGTCGTCGAAAATGTGAACTTTGGGTCGGCGCGGAAAGATATCCGTTCGATGATTTACTTTTATGACAAGAAACGTTTCGGCTATGTTTTGGCGCGCGTCCGCAACGTCGATCCGGCACCGATCAAGGCCGAAGCCGAGCGCATCTGGCGCGAACTCGTTCCGTCGCGGCCGTTCGAAGGCCAGTTCGTCGAGGACGCCATGGCAGCGCAGTATGCCGAGGACGAGGGACTGGGTCGCATCTTCGCGACGTTTGCGGCGCTCGCGGTGCTGATCGCGTGCCTCGGGCTCTTTGGGTTGGCTTCGTTCACCGCCGAGCGGCGCACCAAGGAGATCGGCATCCGCAAGGTGTTGGGTGCGCGCACGTCGCATGTGGTCAAGCTGCTGGCGTGGGACTTCGCCCGGCCCGTGCTGATCGCCAATGCCATCGCCTGGCCGGTGGCCTATGTTCTGATGCGGGATTGGCTGGACGGCTTACAGCATCGCATCGACCTGGGTGGCGAGTACTTCGCCGCGGCCGGTATTGTCGCGCTTGCCATCGCCCTCGTGACCGTGTCGGGCCACGCCTTCAAAGTCGCCCGCGCCAATGCCATTCACGCGCTCAGGTACGAATAGCACCGTTGAATAGCACCTCCGGCAGCCTTAGGTTGGCTGCCGGAGGTCACCATGCCGCTCAATACTTCGCCGCTTCGTCCCATCAGTGACGACGATCGCGCGACCTATGCACGCGACGGTGTCGTCTGTTTGCGTCAGGTGCTGAACCGCGAGTGGATTGATCTGCTCTTGCCGGCGGCGCGGCGGTTGGTGGTGGACAAGGAGGACTTCGGTCTGTTGCCGACCTATCCCGGCCGTTACATGTCGCGGAAGATTTCCGAATTCCGGAAGCTGGTTTTCGAGTCTCCCATGGCCGAGGCATTTGCGCGGACGGTCGGTTCGAAGATAGCGCGCTTTTTCTTCGACGAAATCTTCGCCAAGGCGCCGCGCTCCTCCGACAAGACCATCTGGCACAACGATCGCATGGGCTGGCCCGTGGTGGGATCGATGGTGCCGTCATTGTGGCTGCCGCTGACGCCGGTCACCAAAGCCAATTCATTGGAATGCATCGCCGAGTCACAGCACGACGATGCCAAATACTGGCTGTTCTCGCCCAATGCCCGGAAAATGATCAAGCCGCCCGATCGTGTGCCGCACCCGGACGGCGAGGCGTTGCGCAAGGACCCGACCAAGCGATTCCTAACTTGGGACATGGCGCCCGGCGACATGTTGGTGGTCCATCCGTGGACGCTGCATTACTCGGCCGGTAATCCCAGCGATGATTGGCGCATCGCGGTCTCGGTGCGGTTGTTCGGCGATGACATACGTTGGGCGCCCCGGCCCGACTGCGTCAACCTTGCCGGCGTGTCGTGGGACGAGTTGCTTGAGGGCGAGCCGCCAGAAGGTCCGTTATTTCCGCTTCTCTGGTCGGAAGATGGCCGTCGCGACGGCGACGCCAACTTTCCGCGCGGCTTCGCCACCACCTGGTCGAAGGCGCGGAAAAGCGACGTTAACGAGTACAAATTGTTCACCCGCATGTCCGAAGGCAAGGCGGCGGAATGAAATCTTCGCTGCGCCGCCTCGTGTCGGCTCCCGGCGCAATCGTCATGCCCGGTGTTTTCGATGCGCTGAGCGCGATCTTGGCCGAGCAGGCCGGATTTCCGGGCGTGTTTCTATCGGGCTCGGCCATGTCGTACACAATGCTCGGCCACCCCGACATCGGGCTCGTCAGCCTGAGCGAGGTGGCCGACACCGTGGCGCGCGTCAGCGATCGCATCGCTGTGCCGATAATGGTCGATGCCGATTCCGGCTTCGGCAATGCGCTCAATGTTGGGCGCACGGTCAAGCTGTTGGAGCGGGCCGGCGCGTCGGCGATTCAGATCGAAGACCAAATCAACTTCAAGCCGCCGGGCGATCTGCAATCGCGGCCGCTGGTCTCGGTTGGCGAGATGGTCGGCAAGATCAAGTCGGCGCTCGATGCGCGCGCGTCAACCGAAACGCTGATCAGCGCGCGCAGCGATGCGCCGTTTACTGAAACCATCGATCAAGCGCTCGCCCGTGCTGATGCCTATGCCGAGGCTGGCGCCGACATCGTCTTCGTCGAGGGCCTGAAAACGCGCGCCGACGTCGAGCGCGTCGCGGCGGCAATGAAGGGCAAGAAACCGCTGCTTTACAACCTGATAGACAGCGCCACGGCCGCCGTGCCGACAGTCGATGAACTGGCCGCGCTCGGCTTCAAGATCGTACTGTGCCCCGGCGTCGCCGTGCAGGCAGCGGCTACCGCCATGCAAGCGGCACTCGCGACCCTCAAGACCGATGGTCACACCCGCAACACGCGGGCGACGCAGATGGATTCGAAGGCACTCAATGCGCTGATCGGCACCCCCGAGGTCATCGCAAACGCGAAGCGGTATAGTCCAACCGTTTGAAGCAAGCGCTTCGAGATGACGCCGCGTTAGATGATTCTGAGAAAGTCTTCGGGTTCAATTCCGGCCTGCTTCAATATGGCCCGCAGTGTGCCTTCAGGCATGCCGCCAGGATGGTTTGGAATAGTGGTGAATCGATTGTTCGCCGCGTTGATCCAGATTTCGTGAGATCCAGCCGCTTGGCGGTGAAATTCGAGTCCCAGTAACTTCAAGCGACGAACGATTTCCCGGTATCGAAAGCCGGCAAGTCGGGCCCATCACACGGCGACGATCAAAGGATATTCGAATGACTGGCGAGTCTCCGGCAATCGATCGGCAACAGAACCTGCTTGAACCTCGATGAGTTTCTTTGCAACGTCACGAGATATTTCAAGCGTCTCTTGAATCGTACGGCCTTGCGCGACAAGACCTTGAACATCGTCGCTGGTTGCGAGGTAAACTCCCTCGGGTAGTTTCTCAATCCGCAACTGAATGACGCGTTCCATGGCGAGGTGACCTTGAGGTGAATCGGCATCAATACGCCTAACAGAATAGCACATGTAAGATCGAGATCACTGACCCAAATCGACCTCGATCCCGGCCTTGGCGGCGTGGGCGGCGGTGACGACGTACTCGGCCGCGGCCAAATCCTGCGCCGCGATGCCGAGCGATTTATAGACGGTGATGTCGGCGTCTGACGCGCGTCCCGGCGCCTTACCGAGCAACACTTCGCCGATCTCGCCCTTGATGTGTTCGGCCGTCACCACGCCCGCCTTGATCGCATTCAGGAGTTCGCCGGCCTGGGCAATCGCGGCCTCGCGCAAATCGACGTAGAAGCGCGACCGCGCGACGCAGTCGTGATCGACCTCGGCCGTGGTCGCGACCGCCGAGCCGACCAAATTGAGATGCGTGCCGGGCTCGATCCAGGCGCCTTTGAGAATAGGCGTCGGCGCGGAGGTGGTGGTGCAAACGATATCCGCATGCGTCGCGTCTTCGGCGGAAACAACCGCGCGCGCTGTGACGCCCGCGGGCAATTTGAGGTGCTCGACGAATGATCTGGCGCGCTCGGCATTGCGGCCCCACACCTTGACCTCTGTGATCGGCCGCACGGCCAGCATGGCCGGGATATGCACATGCGCTTCCTCGCCACAGCCAAGCATGCCGAGGGTTGTCGAATTGGGACGCGCAAGCGTGCGTGTCGCAAGCGCGCTGGCCGCCGCGGTGCGGATCGCAGTGAGGCTGCCGCCCTCCATTAGTCCGAGGGCAAGGCCTTCAGCCGCGTCAAACAGCATGACACCGCCAACATGGCTGCCGTGGACGCTGCCGGCGGGCCGCTCGTACTTGCTCACGATCTTGAGGCCAAAGCGGGCCGGTTCGGCAATGTATCCCGGCATCAGGATCAAGCGGCCCTTGGTCTCGGGCACCGGCATGTGTTGGCGGAGCGGCAGTACAACGCGGCGCTCCGACGTCTGTCTCATTGCCGAAGCCATCACCTCGATGCAGGCCGGGATCGGCAATAGCCGGACAACGTCACTCTTGGTCAGAATCAGCATGTCTCAACTTTGCGCCGCCGGCGGAACAAACCGCATTTTTTCCATCACTGCGCCAACATTGTCGGGCCTCGGGAAAGCGTCGGGCATCGGCTCACCCGGTGTGCGTTTTTTGCCGATAGCCTGGAACCAGTCTTCGAGCCCCGGCGGGAAAAACACCCAGAACAGTTTCATGTCGGTGGTGCCGGTGTTATCGATGCGATGTTGGGCATAGCGGCCAAACAGGATCGTCGTTCCCGGCACCACTTTGTGTTCCACACCATCGATGGTGCAGATGCCGGTGCCTTCATAGACGAAAATGAGTTCGTGGTTCTGGGCGTGGGCATGCTGACGGATGTGGCAGCCGGGCGGCATGACCTGAATGCCCGAGGAGAACGTGTCGTAGGGCATGTTGCCCGGCATCAGGTTGACGTCGATGTAGCCCCGCGACGGCAGCGGTTGCCATAGCGACAGGCCCTCGTCGGGCCCGACCACCACGGCCGAGGGTGTGTTGAATTTAGACATCGCTTACCTCCTTCGCCTGCCCTCTAGAAACGCGAGCACGTGTCGATTGTAGTCCGTCGCCATGGTCATCGGACAGAAATGCCCGCCTGTGGGCAGAACCATGAGTTTCGATCCTTTGATTCGCCTTTTCAATTCGCGGAAGAAGCCGGCAGGCGTGATCTGATCGTCGGCCGCGCCGATGATCAGTGTCGGCTTGGCGATGCGCCCGACCTCGCCCCGGAGATCGTGGGCCATCACGGCGTTGATGCGGCTGGTTTCGATCGCGGCGCCGGGAAAATCCTTGAGACGGGCCGCGAGAAAGTCATCGGTTTCGCTGATCTGCTGTACCAGAGTCGAAATCGGCGTGGCCAGCAGGGTGCCCTGAAACAGGTACGCTTCGGGGCCTAGCCGCCGCAACACGGCGCGCCGGTGTTCGAACAGCGCAATGAAGTAGCGATCGGGTCCCGCCCAGGTGGCGCTGAGAACGAGTTTCCGAATGCGTTCGGGATGGTTGATGGCGAGGTACTGGCCGATGGCGCCGCCGGTCGAATGGCCGACATAGTGCGCGGCCCGGACACCATGGTGGTCCATCACCCGCAGCACGTCCTCGGCCATTTGCTGAACGCTGTACTTGATCTTGTCGCGAGAACTGCGGCCGGTGCCGCGATGGTCGTGCAGAATGACTCGGAAATGCTTGGCGAACGGTGCGACCTGATTGTTCCAAAACTGGGCACGGCCACCCAAGCCCGGCACCAGCAGCACATCGTCGCCGTCACCGTGAACTTCGGTGTAAATGCGCGCTGTGCCGGATTTCAGAATTGGCATGCGTGATCCCCCTGGTCGCCCGTGTTTCTACCTGCGTCAGTTGCCCAAACAAATGCATTTTGATGCTGTAGCCATTCCCGCAAGTTGATCGTCCAGGCTGGAAGCTTTGCACCAATCTCCGTCGGCCCCGCATTCCTTCAACATCCTCGTCCCTCACTCCCGACTGTGCTGGGCCGGTTCTTGACCTCGCATTTGTTGGGGTTTGGGAGGTGCGATTCCAGCTATGCGGTCTATGCATACCTTGATCGACGCGGGGCATTGGTGCCCGAGGGTTCCGGCCCGATACTCTCATCTCGGGAAAGCCAACATGGAACTTCGTCAACTCCGGCATTTCGTCGCTGTCGTCGAGGCCGGCAACTTGTCGGTCGCGGCGACCCGCGTGCATCTGAGTCAGCCGGCGCTGTCGCGCAGCATTTCGAAATTGGAAGCGGAGCTGGGGGCACGCCTGCTCGAGCGCAAGGCGCGTGGCGTCGTTCCGACTTCGGCCGGCCGCGTGTTCGTGGCCGAGGCCAGATTTATCTTGAACGAGTGCCAGCGTGCGCGCGACGAGGTGGTTGCGACCGCGCACGGCGACGAGCAACGCGTCGCGGTGGGTGTTGTACCCATGTTTGTATCGTCGATTGCAACCGGTGCGTTGGCTGCGCTCCAGGACAAAGCGCCAAATCTTGAGTTGCTGGTTGATGAAGGCGGAATCGCCGGACTGGTTGATCGACTGGCGGCGGGGGAACTCGATGTCGCACTGACGACGTTCACGCAGTCTTCGCCGCCAAAATCGCTGATTCAAGAGCGTCTGTTCGTTGTCACCGCGGTCGTTGCCGCCGGCGCTAACAACCCCATCAGCCGCCAGCGCCGACCATCGGCCGCCGATTTTTCCAAGGCAAAATGGGTGACGATCGGACAGGGATGGGACTCGAGCGTTGTCGATCAATATTTGATGTCGAACGGGTTTCCTCCGCCGGTCCGGCCGTTGCACACCAATTCGCTCGTGCTGACAAAAACGCTGATTGCCGAGGAGGGGTATGTGAGCATGCTGCCCTACCACATGCTGTCCCGCGAAATTGAACGCGGCGAAATCGTCGCCTTGCCGTTGCCGTCAGGCGGGTTTCGACGCGCGGCCGGGCTGATGTACAGATCTCGCGCCGAACAGCGCCAGGGTGTGGCGCTGACGATCGAGGCGTTGAGGGCGGCGTGCCGGGCGTTTTCGAGCCGCCAAGGCAAGGGTCAACGCTGAAGCGGATCAGCTCCCGCGCAGAGCGGTAACCATCAAAAGGGCTGGCGCCGCCGCGACCGTCGCCGTCCGGCAGTCCTCCGGGGCAAGGCACGCATAGCTTTCTTTGTCCAACACATCGCCCTGCTCAAACGCCAGCCGCCCTTCGATCACCAATATTTCATAGCGAACGGCACCTGCCAGCAGCAGGAAAGGCGTATCGCCCGCGGCGGTGAATCTGAGGAGAAATGACGTTTCGTTCTCGCTCGCATGCAAATGACGAACAACCGCGGATGTTCCCGCGGCCGGCTGCCAGGCAGACTCTTGCGGCGGCGCATGGATCGTCGGTTGAGCGGCGTTCTCGGGCGGTCCATGAGCCGCGAGGAATAACGGCTCGGTTGGACCGTGCGTACGCAAATAGAGGAGATATCCGTCAGGCACCTGGACGTTGGTTCCGTGCACGGTTTGGGCAGGCAGGTAAGCGTACGAGAGCCGGCTGTGCCAGTGGTCGTCATCGAAACTGAAGGCCGGCCCAAGGCTGAGGAATTCCTCGACGCCACGATGGAAATGCGCCCGGCGCCGGGTCGCCTCTGTGACCGGCCGCTGTTTCGAGCGCAGCAACGTGGTGCGCGCGCCGGTGTCGGCGTCGCGACTCAGCACCTTGGTACCGACACCGCCGTCCCGCGACCATTCCCATGGCAGATTGGCGGTAGCGAGGTTTCGGACAATGGGGCGCATGTCTTCACGCCATGATCTTGCGGGTCATCACAGCGCGGAGACATCTCCAGCGTTTGATCGCGAAAGGGCCCGCGACGATCATGCGGGCTTCGTGCCGAGGAGGTTGGACGAGCCGATCCAGGCGCGCGGGCCGTTTTCGTCGACGGCAAATCCCGCGTCGCGCATTGCGCTGGGGAGATCGAGATTCGAGTATTCGTACCACCACACTTCATTGTTCCATCTGTGGTCCCACCAATGGCGCAATTTCTGCGCGGCGCTTTTCGTCGGTGGGACCGAGCCGGTGTAAAAGTCGATCGGGAAGAACACGCCGCCAGGACGCAGGACGCGATAGGCCTCCTGGACGACCCGCCGTGAAATGTCGGCGGGCAACTCATGGAATAGAATATATGAGGTCACGATATCGAAGTGGCGGTCCGGGAACTTGGTGTCTTCGGCGAGCCGTTGCGCGAGGTTGACATCGACCCCGAGATCGACGGCGCGCATATGGCCATAGCGCACAAGCGGACCGCCAACGTCGATCCCCCAAACCTCCGCGTCGGGATACCGGCGTTTGAGCGCCACGGTCAGCTGCCCGATGCTGCAGCCGAGGTCGAGGATGCGCGTCACTTTGCCATCGGCGGGTGGCGGAACTGCCTGGGCGAAACCGCTCAGAATTTCGTCCTGGTCGTTCCGGCCGACGTAGAAATTGTTCGTGCCATAGTGATAAATGTGGCCGGCGAACGGATCGCCGACATAGCCGCCCGGCTGAACATGAATTTCGTGCTTTGCATAATCCGGGATGACCATGTCGGGATTCAGTTCCAGCGTGCCGGGGCCGGACTTATCGGTGGCCTCCATTTCCGCGAAATAAGCGTCGGCCTTGCCGTGAAATTCGTCCGCCAGGGACGACCACGTCATCTGCTGGCATCGTAGCCATGTATGGACGCTGAGCGCGACGAGCGGGTCGTCGCCGACGACAGACAGCACCTGTTTAATCGACGGGTCCGACTGAGGATCGAGGCCGCGCTCGCGAAACAAGACGTCGATCCGGTTGCGGGCAGCGCGGCTCAAGTCTCTTTGCGAGAAGCCGCGAAATGAAGTCAGAAAATTCTGCCGGCTTTCGAGGTCGAGCGACGGCAGCCGCTCTAGGATTCCCGTCGTTCCGCGTGGGTCCACGTCACCGGCAAATCCAGATCGCGTGGCGCGAGCGGCCTTCGCATCGTTTGTCGCGGAGAAACCGAGTGCGCTCGCAAGCGTTGACATCGACTGCATCAATGACCGGCGATTCATCGTTCGAACTCCATAAAGCGGAGGGTGCGGTTGGAGGGGGCAAGCGTTCGGGGGCTAGGTCTCACGATCTGATCAGACAAAAGCGGCGGCATCAACCTTGGATGGGCCCCCGCGTTCCTTCTTGACGTACTCGGTATTCACGAACTGGTCTCGGTCGCGGACCTTGGCCGGATCAAGACCCTTCGACCAGGTGGTGGCGAAGCCCCACGGCAATTCGGCGTCGGTGTCGCGGGCGCCATCGTCCGACCACATCAGCGGAAACAACGGGCCTGCAGGTTTCTCGCCCTCGATCATCTCGTCGAACGATACACCAGCGAGATTAACGCAGTCGGGCCTGGGGTTCCAAACGATGTCGTCGCCAAAGACCCGGACCGACATCGCGATCCGCCAGTGATCGGTTGGATTGCCGGACGAGTAATGCAAACACCAGGGATGCACGATCAGCATGTCGCCCGGTTCCATGTCCCAGGTCAGGAATTGAACGCGCGGGTCGGCGCGCAGTGCGTCGCCGTCCGGATGCGATACGCGATCGGGGGGTTGAATCATCTTTCGCGCGTTTGACGAGAACAACCAATAGCGCGCGTCGAGTTTGAACGACTTTGCAATGCACTCGAGCGAGTTGGCTTTGACGATCGGGGTAAAGGGAATCCAGAGCGAGGGCACCATCTTGCCTGCGACCGGCCAGCCCATACGGTCGTTGTGCCAGACCGTCTTGGACTCCGAGCGCGGCGTCTTCGCGAAGAACTCGTCAAAGAAGAAGCGGATTTGCTTCGACTTCATAACCTGTCCGGCTGCTTCGCCGAGTGGCGACTCCAGCATGAAGCGACGGTACTCGGCGATACGCCGGGTCATGTAGCGGTTGGGAAACGTTGGCAGAAGACCAAAGTCCTCTTTCTTGATCAAAATCCGTTCGGCGAACGGCTTGAGCAGTTCGATCCAGTCCGGATCGAATACTTGGCGAAGACAAACCACGCCATCACGGGCGTAGGTGTCGATATCGTCCTGTGAAATGGGCCGCAGGGGGTGTCGGTTGAAGGCCATGGCTTCCGCATAGCCGCGATCGGCGCGGCCTTGTCCCAGTCTATGTTATGATCCCAGATTCAACATCACACTCTCCCGCCTCGAACAAATGTAAATCGCATCACATGCCATTCGTATTCTGCATGTGACAGGGCCGCGCCAACCGTGCATCTGATTCATGTCTTGTCGCCACGAACGGCAACCGATGACTCTCTGCGAATTGCGTTGATGCGGCAGCTCATGTCAGCGGTACGCGGGCCGGCGCCCACTCTGCTTCTCGTCGAGAACTCCGACATCGTTCAATTGCGGAAAGGCATCGAGCGATACAGCACGCGAAGCGACGGAATACTCTTTGATCGCATACGATTTGCAGGGTAGCGAAATCGATCCAACGCGCGACCGTGCTTTCCGCTAGATTCGATGGGCCGCGGTTTCTCCAAAGCGCCGCGCGCATCCATGCGCTCGACGCATGCCTCGGGCTCCACTTTGCATTTTTCAAGAGATAGGCGCTCCGGGATCATGAGTCGGGGCCTGCATGTGGCTGGCGTGCGCCAGTCCGGCCGCGAGGTTTTGCCGAAGCTGAAAACTCTCGCGTCCCAAAATTCAGCAGGATGTGAAAAAGGGAGAGTGACTGTGTCCAGAACCGAACTTCGCACGTCGACAATTCTTGCGACCGTAGCTGTTGCCGCCATTTTGGAGTCGGCGGCCAATCCTGTCACCGCGCAGTCGTCATCTCAGTCGGCGGAGTCGACCAGCATTGAAGAAATCGTCGTGACGTCGCGCAAGCGCGAAGAGTCGCTCCTCGATGTGCCGTTGTCGATTACCGCCCTCAGTGCGGCTCAGATCGAACGCTTCAACTTGAAGGACATGGAAGAACTCTCGCGCATGACGCCGGGTCTGTTTTATACCGACTTCGGCGGCACAGGGCGGCAGGATCGCGCGACCAGTCAGTACATCATTCGCGGATTGGCGATCAACAACCCCGCTAACGCTTCCGACGGCGCCATCCTGTTTGTCGATGGCGTCCCCGTGCTCAACGGAAACTTGCCGGGCTCGCTCGACATCGAGCGGATCGAGGTTCTCAAAGGCCCGCAGACTGCAACGTTCGGCCGCAACACATTTTCGGGTGCGATCAGCGTCGTCACGCGCGACCCCGGTGAGGAGTGGGGCGGACGCGCTTTCGCCGAGTATGCGAACTACAGCTCGAGTCACGTCGCGCTTTCAGTGGAAGGTCCCATCATCGAGGACAAGGTTTTCTTCCGCGCCACTGGCGAACATCGAAATCAAGGCGCGCAATACAAGAACTCGATCGATAGCACGCCCCTCGGCGGTCAAAAGGCGACTAGCTTGTGGGCGACCGTCAAGTTTGTTCCAACCGATGCGCTCAACATCAGGCTGGTCGGAAACTATTTCAAGTTTGATGATGACCACGGCGCCCAGGTGCGCCTGGTTTCCGCGAACCACAACTGCGATCCCGGCAGGACGGGGAGAAATACCTGGTTCTGCGGAAAAGTGCCGAAAGTCACCGAAGCCGACACGCATTTTCTGTTGATCGACCAACGCTGGAAAAACTTGACCCTCCCTGCAACGCGTTTCCAGCCGCCCATCAACATTGAGCCTGGGCTCAAAGCGTTCAATTATCATGCGAGCGCAGCGATCGATTACACCTTCTCCAATGGTTGGATGTTTGAAACCAACACCGGCTATGACGCAGAGCGGGAAAGCAATATTGCCCAGGAGTGGTTCAACCCCAATACAACGGTCAATCGACTTGCCACGCCGGCGAACAATGCGCGCACCAATCAATTCAGCTGGCTCTACATGCTTAACGGCAAGAACTCGGACTTCTCGCAGGAAGTTCGGCTCTCGTCTGCCGGCGACGATCGGTTGCGCTGGAGCCTCGGCGGCAACTACGTTTATTACTCGATCGTCGGTGAGGTGGTAGGCGACGTCGCATTGGGTGGGCCATTGGTTCTCCCCGGCGCCCGCCGTCAAACGCGGACGACATCTGGTTTCGGCAGCATCTATTACGATGTGATGACGAACCTCGAACTTGGTATCGAAGGGCGATATCAGTCCGACAAGATCACCGACACGCCGCAATTCTGGCGCAGAACGGGGCCCGGCACGCCGCTGAAGGGCACCTGGAACGCTTTTACCCCGCGTGTCTCGGTGAAATACAAGCCTAACGAAGACACGACCGTATTTGCGCTGTGGGCGCGCGGTACGCGGCCGGGCGCATTTAACTCGAACCTGACGCCCGGTGCCTTGGCGCCAGGGGTCGGCGCCGCCGTTGCGGCTGCGACTGGCGCGATGGTTGAGGTCGAGCAGGAGAGGATCGATTCCTACGATCTCGGCGTCAAAGGCAGTTTTCTTGACGGCCGCGGTTCAGCGACGTTGACCGTTTACACCGGCGCCATCACCAACCAACAGATCAGCCAATCAATCACGCTGCTGCAGCCGTCGTTGTTCATCGGCACGGTGCTGGTCAATCAAGGGAAGACGAAGCTTCAGGGCGTCGAGTTCGACGCATCTTTCCAGGTGACCGAGGAATTGTTCGTGTCCGCCGCGTACTCCCTGAACGACACGGAGATCAAGCGCGGCGCCGACTTGTCGGTCGCTCCGCTGACCGGCGGGAATACCAATGTGATTGGTAACCGGCTTCCGAAAACCCCTAAGGATCAGGGCAACGTGACGTTCATGTACACGAGCAGACTTCGCGACTCATACAATTGGTACGTCGGGGCTGATGCCATTTATGTCGGTGGCAAATTCCCGACCACCGCGAATTTGGTCACGACGGGCTCGCAGCACCTGGTCAACGCTCGAATCGGGGTCGAGAACGATACGCTGCGACTTGAACTCTGGGGCAAGAACATTTTCAACGACTTGACCCCTGACCAGATGTTCAATGCCTTCGATTACGATACTTTCACGCCACGGGCCCTGTCGATCGGATTGGCGAAGAAGGCAACCTGGGGTGTGCGCGCAAACTATAAGTTCTGAGATCGCTTATCCTGGCCCATCCGCCAATGTACCACTGATGCGATTGGCGGATGGGTTGGCGCGGCTTTTAAATTAGACTGCCCTGCCATTTTTGCAACGATCATGCGTGGTGCTGGCCGGATGCCGGTTCGGCTGGAGACTTGCTGGCTGGTCCGCGCACCACCAGCGCCATAGGACCGATCATGATGTGTTTTTCTTCGAGACGCGGCACTTTGGTGGTCGCGGTTGTTGCAGTCCTCGTTGGCGCCACGGCGCTCGGTCCGGCGACGGCCGCGGATCAAGCTGGCTCGCCTCGAGGCTCTGGTGTCGAGCAACGTAACGTGGAGTGGCACGCTCACGGCCGCGACGCCTTCGAGCAACGCTATAGTCCGCTCCAGCAAATCACTGCTTCGAATGTCGCAAATCTCGGATTGGCCTGGTTCTTCGACCTCGAGGAGCACGATGTCGTCGAGGCGACGCCGCTGGTTGTCGACGGCATCATGTATGTTGTCGGGCCGTGGGGCGATACTCTGTATGCGCTCGACGTCAAATCCGGCCGCAAGCTCTGGACCTATGAGGCCAACGTCCCTCGCGAAACGCTCGTGCGGGCCTGTTGTCAGCCGGTCAATCGCGGCGCGACGTCGGACAACGGAACCATCTACTTCGGAACGCTCGACGGCCGGCTGGTCGCGGTGGACGCCAAGTCCGGGCGCGAACGGTGGCAGACGCTGACGGTCGATCCGTCAAAGGCCTATACCATCACCGGCGCGCCAAGAGTCATCAACGGCAAAGTGATCATTGGCAATGGCGGCGCCGAATACGACGTGCGCGGATACATCAGCGCCTATGACGCGACTACGGGGAAACTCCTGTGGCGCTTTTATACGGTTCCCGGAAATCCCGCCGACGGGTTTGAGAATGACGCCATGGAAATGGCCGCAGCGACGTGGACCGGCGAGTGGTGGCGGTTCGGCGGCGGCGGCACCGTGTGGGACGGCATGGCGTACGATCCCGCGTTGAACCTGCTGTACATTGGCGTTGGAAACGGAACGCCATGGGACCAGAAGATGCGCTCGCCCGGAGGAGGGGACAATCTTTTCCTGGCGTCGATCGTCGCGCTGAACCCCGACACGGGGGATTATGTTTGGCATTATCAAACGACGCCGGGCGAGAACTGGGACTTTACCGCGACGCAACCGATTGTTCTGGCCGACATGAAGATCGCAGGCGTCGACCGCAAGGTCTTGATGCAGGCGCCGAAGAACGGATTCTTTTATGTGGTCGATCGCACCAACGGTAAGTTGATCTCGGCCAAGCCGATTGTCGCGGTGAATTGGGCGACCCATGTCGATCTCGCGACCGGTCGACCGGTCGAAACGGCGGGAATTCGCGACACAACTGACGGGCCGAAAGTCGTCAGTCCGGGCCCCTCCGGATCGCACAATTGGAACCCGATGGCGTTCAGTCCCAAGACCGGCCTGGTCTATATCCCGACATTGCAGAGCCGGTACTTTTTCCAGTCGAGCGACGCCTATACCTATGTACCAGGCTATTGGAACTTGGGTTTCGACATTAGTATTCCCATGCAATTTCAGTTGGCAGGTCAGGAGCGGAGGTCATCGAGTTACATGCTCGCCTGGGATCCGGTGACGCAATCGGAAAAATGGCGCGTGGATGGTTCCGGGGGCGGTATTCTGGCGACTGCCGGCGGGCTGGTTTTTCGCGGTGTCGCCACTGGGCGCTTCGCCGCTTACGATGCCGAAACCGGACGCGAGCTGTGGTCGCAAGACGTTCAGAACGGGCCGGTTGCCGGCCCCATCTCGTTTCAGTCAGGCGATGATCAATACATCGCCGTTGCCGCAGGTCGCGGCGCGGCAACACTGATGAAAGGTCCCGTGCCGCAACCCGCCCTTTTGCCGCACGCCAATCGGGTTCTTGCATTCAAACTTGGAGGATCGGCCAAACTTCCGGCTTACGAGTATGTGCCGCAGCCGCTGCGGTCGCCGCCTACGCTTCAAGTCTCGGATGACCAGGTTGCCAAGGGGCGATTTGCGTTCCATCGATTCTGCTTCGCCTGTCATGGCCGCGAGGCCAATGGCAACAAAATCCAACCTGACCTTCGTTACTCGGACTATCTCGACAACGGCGAGTGGCACGATGTGGTGATAGAGGGCGCGCTCAAAGACAAAGGAATGGTGTCGTTCGCCGCGGCGATCGACGCTGACGTTTCCGAAGCCATTCGGCATTATGTTGTATCCGAGGCGCAGAAGGCGGCCAGCCGGCAACAGGCGCAGTAGACATCAACGACTGAGGACGAGGGTGAGATTCGGATGTCGGTTCAGAACACCAAAGTAACACTCGCTCCGACGCGAGCCGACGCGGGCGGCGAATTTGCGCGCGGCTGGCGTGCGCTGACCGCAGCGACGCTCGGTGTCACGTGCGGTGTTACCGCGGTACCGATCTATACCATCGGCGCCTTCGTCGCGCCGCTTGAACAGGCCTACGGCTGGTCGCGGGGCGCGATCCAATCGGCGACGCTGTTCGCCTACGCCACCGTCGTCGTGGCTGGGCCAATCGCGGGCGCTTTGGTCGATCGACACGGCGCGCGACCGGTTGCGATTTGGTCGGTGCTGGGCATCGCGCTGGCGGTCGCGAGCGCGTCAGTCCTCGCTCAGTCCTTGGCTGGGCTTTACGTCTCATATGCGTTGATCGGCCTGCTCGGCGCGGGGACGGCGCCGGCGGTCTGGACGCGGGCGGTGAGCGGCTGGTTCGAGGCGCGGCGCGGCCTGGCGCTGGGTGTGACGTTGATGGGCACGGGAATTTTCGCGACTCTCGGGCCGCGATATGTCACGTGGGCGATTGAGTCGTTCGGCTGGCAAGGCGGCTTCCTGGCGCTGGCTGCGGTTCCACTGATTGTCGTGTTGCCGGCCGTGCTGGCGTGGTTTCGAGAACACGAGCGCGTTACTGCACACACGGCGACGCCGTCGCCGGTTGCGCAGACCGGGATGACGCTGGCAGACGCCATGCGGACGGCGCCGTTCTGGATCATCGCGATTTCGTTTCTGTTTTTCTCGACCGTTATTTCCGGATTCATCGCCAGTTACATCCCGATGCTGACCGACAGCGGCATGACACCTGCGGCCGCGGCGGCGCAAGCCGGGTCGATCGGGATTGCCGTGATCGCCGGTCGTATCGGCATTGGTCTCGTGCTCGATTATCTGCACGCGCCGAGGGTCGCCGCCGTTGTGATGTCGCTGCCTTCTATTGGCTGTCTGATTTGGGTCGCCGGGACCGGCGGCGAATCGATGCCGCTGGTGGCCGCGATCATGGTTGGGTTGGCGGCCGGCGCCGAGTTTGACCTCGTCGCCTATATGACCGCGCGATATTTCGGGCTGCTGCATTTCGGCAAACTGACCGGAATTCTCTTTTCGTCGATCATCGCCGGTGGGGCGCTCGGTCCAATGGCGTTCGGGTTGGCTTTTGACCGGCTCGGGTCCTATGACCCGGTGCTGATGGTAAGCGCGGCCGTGTTTGCCATCGCGGGGCTTGGTCAGCTGTTAATCGGCCCCTATCCGGAGAAGAAGTGACCTCATGAGTCGGAACTGGCGAAATCCTCATTGTCTTTCCGCGATATCTGCTTCGGCC
>Ga0194132_10006426_pt1 | contig 18241 bp, 9 predicted proteins | sample TA2KigOf80mmetaG_FD_148612 | JGI IMG/M metagenome (GOLD analysis project Ga0194132, IMG submission 148612) | Freshwater microbial communities from Lake Tanganyika, Tanzania - TA2015054 Kigoma Offshore 80m | ecosystem: Environmental > Aquatic > Freshwater > Lake | place: Tanzania: Lake Tanganyika...
AACAGAATCCCAACGGAAACTACTGCATCACGGAGCCGCAGAGCCGCAAAGGAAAAAAAAGAAAGACCACGGATTACACGGATTACACGGATAAAAGACACTTCGGAATCCGTGCCCATCCGTGCCCATCCGTGGTTAAAAAATCTTTGCAGCTTGCGAGCAAATCGCGCGAGAGTGGTACGAATGGCTGGTCTCATGGTTGTCTCCTGCAAAGCACTGTCTCGAAACAATGTCGTGAAGAACACTCAAACTCGGTGCGATGGCTCATTCGGTGAAGAGGATCTGGCCCCAGTTCTTCGGTTCCATCTTCAGCTCGAAGACTTCATCGTTCACCAGCCCGGTTGCCTGGTTGTTCCAGTAGGTGCGGAGGAGGGTGTCGTCGCCGGCGGGCGTGCCGTGGGTGGCCCCGAAATCGCCGGAGAGCTTCATCCCTGCGAAAGGCTTCAGACCAAGCGTGGAAAGGGGTACCGCGATCTCGACCACGTGCCAGCGGTCGCCCTGCTTCACCTCGATCTTCGCGTCCTGCAGCTCCACGACGCTGTCCATCACGTAGTTCCTGACCACGCCGGAGCTGAAGGTCTTGGGGTTCTTCTGGTCGGCGATCTTGCGGTACAGCACCGCCGTCGGTTTGCCCCGGAAATTCCCGATGGAGAGACGAAGATCGCCCTTGGCCGCTTCGGCGCGGTTCTCATCGGCCTCCGGATCGGTGCCGAGCTGGAAATCCACCGTATCGCCCCGGGCGTACATGAATTCGGACGAGTCGGCGCCGTTGGTCCACGGCGTCGCATCCGCCACGCGCCAGCCGAGGTAAAGGGAGGTGTCGTCCCAGGCGATGGCCGATCGAACTTCGGCATCATCCTGTTTCTTGAAAACGATCTCCTTGCCAAAGTCTTTTGCGATGTCGCCCGTGAAGACCGGCGTCTTCTTCTGGACCTCGCAGCGGCGCAGGCCGGCGCTTCGCTGCACCAGCTCGCTGCGAATCGCCTCGGCGAGCTTCAGGTCTTTCTCCTCGAGGCGGAGCTTGCCGGAGTCGAGCGGCTTGACGGTTTCGAGGCCGACGACTTCGACGTTCCAATTCGCAGTCTTGCCGGCGGTCACGTAGAGCTTGCCGTCCTTGCCCTGGGCGATGCTGCCGCCGAAATCCTCGCCCCCTTCGCCGGACGGCACGTTGTCGAGAACTGCCCCCGGCACTGCCTTTTCGGGCCATTGCACTTTCGAGTAGTCGCCCTGGAACAGGCGCGTCAGGTAGAACCCGTCGCGCGTGAGCATGTGCCACTCGCCGACATTCCCGTTGATCACCCACGCGCTGCCGACGGGATCGGGCAACGTGACGCTGCCCACGGTGCCGAAGGCCCCGCGGATGAGGCCGGCCTGCGGCCCCGGTGCGTTGTGCGAGCCGTGCACGCCATGGAAAGTGTTCGGGTAGCTCCACCGCAGCTTGCCGGAGGCCACGTCGTAGCAGTTGAAGAGCTGCTTCTCGGAGTCGCACGAGAGCACGAGGTCGTTAGCCGGCGACGGCATCGACCCTTCGAGAGGAGGCAGGAAGTGCAGGTTCGTGGTGTCCCACTTCGGGGCGCCGCAGGGAGTGAAGCCGGCCAGCCTGATGCGGGCGCCACGGTCCCACCGGTTTTTCTTAGGGTCGAGGACGCCCGCGTAGAGCGTGAGGTCGGTGTTCAGCCCCAGCGACCAGTTGAGGTAGCCGTTGAACGACATCAGCATCGGCACCACAGTTTTCTCCCCGTCCTGCTTCTGCTGGTCGCCGTTCTCATCGGACCAGAACACGGTGGTCTTGTCCTTGTCGTTGCGGCCGAAGGTCGCCCGGAGGGCGTAGGTGCCGTCGCCGAGGCGCTCCCACACATGTGTTTCGGTGTCGATGGTGACGGCGAGGTAGAGCTTGCCATTCGTGCCGCGGCAGAAGCGGGCGAACTTGTGGAAGAGCCTCTCGTAGTCGCGATCGGCACCGTCCTCAAAAACGCCGAGGCATTCCGCACGCCCGGTCACCGGATCGATCCGCCATTCGCACCCCTCGCCGACCATCAAGTTCGGGTCGTCCGGGTGGATCGCTCCGCCGCTGGCACCGTAGTGCGTGGAGCCGAAGAACTCGCGGACGAACGCGCCGGTCTGGTTGTTCCAGACGCTAAATCGTTTGGGGAAGAAAGTGGATTCAGCCACCCACAGTTTCCCGTTAGGGTCAACTGCCAGTCCTTTGATGTCCACCATACCCTCCTTGACCCACGGCCCGATGCGAGGCCTGCCGCCCTGCTTGCCAATCGCCAGCGCCGGCTTGCCGTCGGGCGTGAACACTTTGATCTGCACGCTCGGCTTGCCTTCGCCCACGTAGATTCGGCCGCCAGCATCGACCGTAAGGCACCTGGCGTCGGTCAGTCGGGTCAGCACCGGCTTGACGGCGCCGGTCGCCGGATCCACGGCGGCCACCGAATCGGTGCCGGAAAGGACGTAGAGGAGCGAGTCGCTCATGGCGGCGATGCCGCTGGGTGCAGGCACGGGGATGGTCTTGAGCACCTTGCCGTTCTCGGCGTCGAGCACGGCGACGAAATCGCTTTTCATCACGGCGACTTCCTGCGGGAAGGAAGCCTCGACCTTGCGGCGCACTGCGGCCTGCAGCTTCAGCGAAGTCATTTCGGCCCCGCCGTCCACGAGCGTCTTGTCTTTGAGCATGCCGTTGATGGTTCCGGCAACGGCGTCGCGGACGTCCGGCGTGTAGTAGTTGGGCGCTGCGAGCGCCTTGTCTTCCGGCTCGTTGCCAGCCAGCCAGGCTGCGGCCCGCTCGCGGACGTTCTTGTCGGTCTTCTCCCAGATCGCCTTGCCGACGCCGTCGCCCGCGGCGGAGAGCTTGGTGAGGAACGCCCGCCAGTCGGTCACGTCGCTCCGGCGGAAATTGTAGGACCGGAAGGTGAGGTAGAGCTTGCCATTGCGGGCCGCCATCGCCTCGGCCTTGTCAGGCATGCCGGGCTGGTCCTTCCAGAGATCCTTTACGAAAACATCCCTGAACCCGCCGTTGTTTGCCTTGTCCCAGTTCTGATACGAGCCGGTGGCCGTGTCGAGGCGGAAGAGCACCTGCGGGCTGCCGGAGCTGTTGCCGACATAGACGAGGTCGCCCTCAACTGCCAGCAGTTCGGCGCCGCCGAAGCCGCCGTATTTGTGTTTCCAGCGGACGTTGCCGTCGAGGTCGCAGGCAAGGAGGCCCCGGCCCGCCTCGGCGGCTCCCCAGCCGAGGTAAACGGAATCGCCTTGTGCCGCGCACGTCCAGGGCACGCCGAGGTCGCCTCCCCAGTTCGAGGTGGGGCCGCTGTGCCAGGGGGCGTTGCCGCTGTTGCCCGCCCAGCCTCGCAGGCGCAGGCCGATGCCTTTGTGCCAGATGGCCTGCCAGGTGTAATCGCCGGCGGGCAGCACCGCGCCGGGCGTGCGCCAGATCGGCGTGGCCAGGCCGTCCCACGTCACCGTGTGCTCGCCCTTGGCCAGCGGCTCGCAGTTGAGCAATTGCCGCACCACGACGCCGTCGGCGGTGCGGATGATCATCGATACGTAGCCGGCCTCCGGCATGGTGAGCTTGACGGGAATGAAGCCCTTCGGCCCCTCGCTGAGTGCCGACCAGTCAACCACCGGCTGGCCCTGCTTCAGCGACACCGGCAACTTGCGGCCATCGCCTAGGTGCAGCATCCGGGGCTTCAGCTTCCCGGAGCGCTCGAAGGTCGCCGGGCCGAACTGTTCCAACTTGCGCGTGCCCCAGTACGTGCGCTCCAATGTGACCCCGGGCATGAAACAGTCCCAGGCATGCAGACTCCAGCCAAACGGGAGGACGAACATCACTCTCATCTCGCTGCCGGGCCCGAGAGTGACACCTTCGCTTGTAATCATCTTCAGGGGAATCCGGATCTCCTGAGTAAAGCCTTTGCCGTCCGGGTTGTTGAGAAACACCTGCTCCGCGCCCATCTGCTTCGGGTCACGCGCGCTCTGAAGAGGTGGCTCGAAATTGAGCGTGATCGATTCCTTCCCGTCCAGGTCGCGGGCGCAAGTCAGGTTGGGCTGAAGCTGCTGCGGTGTGCCGGGTGCCGTGAGCATGTGCATCCGCAGCGTGCTGCCGGCGGGGCGTCTGTCGTTATGACGGAAGCTGCCTGTAACGCGCGCAAGCACGTAAAGGTTATCCTGGTCGTACATCGCATGAAGCCACGCGCTGTGCTGGTCACGCTGCTCCTCCACGTTTTCGCAGGCAAAGTTGCCACCGGTGAGATCCCAGTCGTCGAATCTGCCGTCGATGACGACCTTGCCCGGCGCCGGCAAAACGGGAATGCCGTAGTTCTCGGTTTGCGTGGCCGCAAATGCGGGCATCGCAAGCAGGCCGCAGACGATAAGGAGGCTGAAAATGGTCTTCATAGAAGGTCTCACTGAGTTTTGAGTTATTGAGGCTTCACCGAGGATCCCAAATCGGGTGTGCTCTCAAGCAAGGCTTCGGCTAGTTGATAGCAGACCACGGTATCCAACCCACGAATGTAGAGACGGCCGTTTGCAAGTGTCGGCTGTTGCGTGTGATGGATTTCCAACCCGTGGCGCACCCGGCCGAGTTCCTTGTAGCCAGCCTTGTTCGCTTCCGCCATCACAAGCTCACCGGCTTTGGTTAGGCCGAAGATCAACCCGTCGGCGATGATGAGTTGCTGTTTTGTGTCCCAGTCCCGGCGCTCGACTTGCTCCCACAGCAGTTCGCCGGTCGCGAGGTCGGTGCATTGCAGCCGAAACGAACCAAATCCATACACGGCGCCGTCATGAATGGCCGGCGTATTGAACCAACTCAGCTGGTTCTTGGAACTCTCATACACGATGTTGGCCTCATATTGTCCCTCACGCTTCTTGAGCTCAATACACATGGAGAATCTGTTTTCTCCACAGGTCAGAAACACCCGATTGGACGCCGCCGGAGCCGAAGCCATCAACCCGTGGCCCATCTTGCGGCCGATCGTCCAAAGTATGGAACCGTCCTTCACGCTGACGCCTATGATCTCGTCGTTGCCCAGGCCGTAAATCAACTGCCCCTGACCGTCGAGTTCAAGATAGGTCGGCGACGCGCCGGCATACGCCGCACCGCCATGCTTGGGCTGACGTTCCTTTCCGGTCCACAGGACTTTTCCGGAAACCCTATCCAACGCCACCAGAACGTCCTTCTCGATTTGCGGCAGGACAAAAAGGGTTCCGCCGACCACGAGCGGCGTCGAAAATCCGTTCACAAAGGGGATGTCTCCACCACTGCGCCACAGTTCCTTGCCGTCGCTTACCCGAAGACAGACCAGCGGGCAAACTTCACCTCCAGGGACTTGATGACTGGGATCACCGGCTCGCCGATAAGGGATGTAAAAGACACGGCCTTCATCAACGAGCGGCGAAGCCACGGTTCCCCACCAATGGTGGGGCAGCATGAATTCCGGTCCGAGTTCCGTCTTCCAGATTATTTTTCCGGTTTTCGCGTCCAGGCAGTACGCCCACTGCTTGCCGTCGAGTTGCCCCGTTGCAAATGCCCGGCCGCCTGATTCCACGGTCGCGCCGATGGAGAGTCCGGTTTTCAGCCGCCAGAGTTCTTTGGGGCCGTCTCTGGGCCAGGTTCGCAGTAACCCAGCCGCGTTGAACACCGTATTCCCATCAACGGGAATGAAGCGATTCAGATCGGTATTGCGCCTCTCGATCTTTCTGCTGAAGGTTGCCTTCAAGGGCGGAAGGGCATCCCACGCCGCCTGGGCCGCCAACGTGTCGTTCGAAATGGTTAGCTTTTGACCCTGCTCACAGGATTTCGTTCCTTCTTTTCCGTCCAGGACATATGAAACGAGCATGAATTTCCCCGGCCCGCTGCTTGGATCCCCCGCCAGATGGTCCCCAGCCACAATCGTCATTCTGTTGTTGGCGATCGCTGCATTGCACGGTTCGGTTACGTCCACCCATCCCTCGCGTTTACCGTATATGGCGAACTTGACCCCCAGTCCCTTGGCCGGCAATGGCTTGCTCGCGCCCAGCACCGCAACCCCTTTCACCCAATCCGCGCCGGGGGTAGCAACCCCCAATTCATCACCGGCAATCGCCGACAGCTCGATGGTTTGTGGCTTGCCGTCCAGAACATATTCCACCACAACTTTATCCTTCCCGGGATCCACGCCCAAAAAAGCGCTGGTCGCAACAACCACCAACCGGTTGTCCTTGACCCTGCCCGCCAGCACCTTAGTGACATCCACTTTCCCGGCCAGAGCCTTGGTAATCGTCAAGCCATCAGCCGGAGCTGAGTAAGTCACCGGGACGGCAACGTCCGGCGGCGGAGCCGCGCAGGCCAGGGTGACCGAAAGGGAAAGTGCGGCCAAGGCGATGCTGAGGAGTGTGAGGTTGTGTTTCATAGTCTGGGTTCCTGATGATTCACTCGAGGGTGAAAGACCGCCAGGCTTCGCAAGCAAGCCGCACACCATGAGCAGGCTGAAAACGGTCTTCATGGCAGGTCTCTTTCGGACCTGCTCAATAGTCCGCCACCGAACCATCCGGATTCTTCTGCCCGGGCCATTTGAACTTCGTCGGATCCATCTTCGCGAGCGCCGCTTCATCGACCTCGACGCCCAGCCCCGGTCCCTGTGGCAGCGAGGAGTCGCCATTCTTGTCCACCTCCCAACTTCTCTTGAGCGTGCCGCCGCAGTCATTGGAGTAGTATTCGTGAATGAGAAACAGCGGGATGGACGCCGCGACATGAAAGCTCGCCGCAAGGCCGAGGAACGACGCAATCGAATGAGGCGCGAGCGGCACCGTGTAAGTCTCCGCCAGCACCGCCACCTTTTTCATCTGCGTGATGCCGCCGCCATGCGCGCAATCGTGCTGGATGATGTCGATGCAGCGCTCCTGCAAATACGGGATCACCTCCCAGATCGTCCGGTCACGCTCGCCCGAAGCCAGCGGCACTTTGACGGACTGCTTGATGCGCTTGAACACCTCGATGTTTCCCGGCACCGCCGGTTCCTCGATCCACAACACGTCGTAAGGCTCGATGGCATTGGCGAACTGGATCAACATCGGCGGCGGCAGACAACAATGCGCGTCAAACATCACCGTGCCGTCCTTGCCCACCCGTTCCCGCGCTTCCTTGACCGCCTTCACCAGCGGCTCAATGTCGGCGGGATTGCCGGACGCAGGACGAGGTCCACCGGCGGGGACCTTGTAAGCCTTGGGCGTGGGATAAACGCGGATCCTGTCGCGTGTCGGGCCACCCATCAGTCGATAAACCGGCACGCCATGCAGTTTGCCGGTGATGTCCCACAGAGCCATGTCGATGCCCGCAATGGTGTGCAGCATGAATGCGCCGCCGCGATAATCCCGGTGCGCGCGAAACAATTTCTGCCAGAGATGCTCGATGCGCGTTGGGTTCTCGCCGTCGAGCAGTTCAAACATCGACTGCACGAGTGGCCCCGCGACCGTCGGCGGCAATTGCGAAATCTCGCCCCAGCCGAAGATCGGCTGGTTGGTTTCAATTTTCAAAAGCGTCTTGCTGCCGGCAGGGTAGGTCTTGAAGCCGGTGATCTTGATCGACGACGCGCGGTCGCCAACATGAGGCGCAGGGTTGTCGGCCGCTGACACTTCGTTCAACAGCAGCATACTGGCCGCAGTCACACCGGCCGATGCGAGCAGATCGCGGCGGCTGTAGCCCTGCCGTTTGGGTTGTTCGTTCATAGGTGCGGTGACTCCTGCGGGAAGGATGGTTGGTTTCATGGGCAAGGCTAACGGGTTGGCCAGGGATCGTCACGGCGCGAACGTGATCTCGCCCCAGTTCGCCGGTTCCATCTTGAGCTCGAAGACTTCGTCGTTGACGATGCCCGTGGTCTGGTTGTTCCAGTGCGTGCGCAGGGCGGTGTCGGCACCGGACTTGTCGCCGTGCGTGGCACCAAAGTCGCCGCGCAGGATCAGGCCGTCGGTGACCTTCAGCCCGAGGGAGGCGAGCGGGATCGCGGCTTCGACCACGTAGCGCTTGCCCTCCACCTTCACGGACACCTTGGCCTCGGCCAGCAGCGCGACACTGTCCATCACGTATTCCTTCACGACGCCGGAGCTGAAGGTCTTGGGTTTCTTCTCGTCCGCGACCTTGCGGTAAACCACCGCCGTGGGCTGGCCTTTGAAGTTGCCGATGGACAGGCGCAGGTCGCCCTTCACGGGTTCGCCGCGTTTCTTGTCGGCGGCGGGGTCGGTCCCGAGCTGGAGGTCCACGGTGTCGCCGCGGGCATACAGGAACTCGGGCGCGTCCGCGCCGTTGACCCACGGCGTGTCGTCCTGCACCTCCCAGCCCACGTAGAGGTTGGCCGCATCCCGGGCCATAGCGACCCGCACGCGCGTGCCGGACTGCCTCTCGAACGCCGGCTTCTCCGGATCCTGGAAGCCCTTGAAGTCCGCGTCGAGGTTGCCGCTGAACGCCACCGTGGCCTTCCGGATCCCGTATTTCTTGTTGCCGACGGCGACCTGCAACTGCTTCTCGCGAATCGTCCGGGCCGTCTTCACGTCGTCGGCGCCGATCGCCACCTTGCCGCCGGGGATTTCCCGGATCGTCTCCAGTCCCGTGACCTCGACATTCCAGAGCCCGGTCTTGCCGGCCTGGATATAGACCTTGCCGTCTTTGCCCTGGCGCATGGAGCCGCCGAAATCCTCGCCGCCGAGACCGGGGGGCACGTTGTCCAGGATGGTGCCCGGCACCGCCTTGTCCGGCCACTGGGTCTTGAACGGGTCGCCCTGGAAGAGGCGCGTGAGGTAGAAGCCGTCCTCGGTCAGCACATGCCACTCGCCGATGTTGCCGTTGATGGCCCAGATGCCGCCGACGGGCTTGGGCAACACCGCGTTGCCGACCAGTCCGAAGGCGCCCCGGATGAGGCCGGCTTCCGGCGGCGGCGCCTTGTGCGAGCCATGCACGCCGGAGAAGGTGTTGGGATACTTCCAGAGCAGCCGGCCTTGCCCTGAGCCTGTCGAAGTGGCGTCGGCCGTATCGTAGCACTCGAAGAACGTTTCACTCACCGCGACCAGCTTGCGGTTGTCCGGCGTGGACAGTGCGCCGCCGTCAAAGCCGGCAACCTTGCGGGCTCCGGCGATGTCATACCGGGGCGCGCCGCATTTCGTGAAGTCTGCGACCTTGAACTGCAGCCCGTTGGCGTAGAGAGTCAGATCGCCGTTCAGGTTGAGCGACCAGTGCAGATAGCCGGTGATCGTCAGCGCCGCCGGATGCGTCGCCAGTTCGTCGGGCTGCTGCTGTTCGTCGCCGTTCGCGTCGGCCCAGAAGACCGTCTTCTTCTCCTTGGGGTTGGTTACGATGCTCCCGCGCAGCGCGAACTTCGCGTCGCCCAGCCGCTCGCGGATGGACAGGCCCGTGTCGCTACTGAATGTCACCAGGTACAGTTGGCCGTTGCTGCCTTCGGCATAGCGGGCGACCCCGGCAAAGTGGTTCTCGAAAGTCCCCAGGCAGACGTCGCGCCCGGTGGCCGGGTCGATGCGCCACTCGCAGCCCTCGCCGGCCATGATGTTCGGGTCGCGCGGGTTGATCGCGCCGCCGCTGGCACCGTAGTGCGTGGGCCCGAAGAACTCCTTGAGGAAGGCGCCCGCCTGCCCTGAGCCTGTCGAAGTGGCTTTCTTGTCCGCCCCAGCCCGGGCCTGCCACACGCTGAAGCGTAGAGGCGTCAAGTTTGCCTCGGCCACCCACAGCTTGCCTTCCTTGTCCACCACCAGCCCATGCGGATTGAGCACCCCGTCCTGGACAAACGCCCCCAGCGCCGGACGCCCGCCCTTGCGGCCGATTTCACCGGCAGGCATCCCGTCGGCGGTGAACACCAGCACCTGCTGGATCTTGCCGCCCACGCTCACGTACAGGCGCCCCTGCTCGTCGGCGGTCACGCCCGAGGCGTCCGGCAGGTCCTTGATCACGGTCTTCACGGTGCCGGCGGCGGGATCGACCGCCAGGATGTTGCGGCGATCGCTGACCACATAGACCAACGTGTCGTTCACGGCCCGCACGAAGCGGGGTTTGTCCACGTCGATGAGCTTGATGACCTTGCTGGTTTGCGCGTCCAGGACGGCGAGGAAGTTCATCTTCATCGGGGTCATGTCGGCCGCGAAGGCCTTCTCGATGAACCGGCGGTTCGCTTGGGCGAGGTCGTCCGGGGACAGCCTGGCGGCGTCGGGCACGAGCGCCGTGCTTTTGAGCAAACCGTTCAGGACGCTCACCACGTTGTCACGCACGTCCGGCGTGTAGTAATTCGGCGAACCGAGGGCTTCGTCGATGCCGACCTGCGGATTTTGGTCGAACCACCAGGTCAGCCGCTGTTTCTGCCAGTCGCCGAGCTTCTCGCGGATGGTCATGGCGAGGCCGTCGTCTCTGTAGATCTTTTGAATCAGCGGTTTCCAGTCCTTCACGTCGGCGCGGCGGAAGGAGGCGGCCGAGCAGGTGATGTAGAGCTTTCCGTTCCTCGCGTCCATGCCCTCGATGCGATCGGGCATGCCCGCGGGATTCTCCCAGATGGCGCTGACCTGCAGATCGGGCGCACCCTTGCCTTTCCAGGAACTGTAGTTGCCGGTCTTGGCGTCGAGCCGATAGATCAGGTTGGCCCACTTGTTGACGTAAACAATGCCGCCGTCCACGGCCACGATCTCGGCGCCGCCCATGCCTCCGTGGGTGTGCTTCCATTGGAGATTGCCCTGCAGATCGCAGGCCACCACGGCTTTTCCGGCTTCGGCGCTGGTCCAGCCGAGATAGACCTTTTCGCCGTCGGTCGCGCAGGAGTACGGCACGCCGTGATCGCCGCCCCAGTTGGAGGTGGGCGAGCTATCCCAGGGCGCGTTGCCGCCGTTCGAGGCCCAGCCGCGCAACCGCAGGCCGATCCCTTTGTGCGCGACGGCTTTCCAGGTGTACGCGCCCGGCTCCACGGGCTGGCCCGGGGTGCGCCAGTACGGAGTGGTCAGGCCGTCCCACTTGATCTCGTGGTCGCCCTTGGCGAAGAAGGCGCAGGTCAGCAACTGGCGCGCGACCGAGCCGTCGGGGGCGAAGAGGTTCAGCGACACGTAGCCGTTGAAGGGCATGGCGAACCGCAGCGGCTTGAACCCGGGCAGCTCCTTGCTCTGGACCAGCCCCGTCCAGTTCACGACCGGCAGGCCCGCCTCCATGGTCACGGCGAACTCGCGGCCGTCGGAGAGACGGATGGACCGGGGCTTCAGCTTGCCCGTCTTCTCGAGTGTGGCATAACCCCAGCAAGTCGGGCCCTGGAAGGTGAAGACACGGTCGATCTGAACGCCGGGCTTGAAGAGATCCTTGATGGTGATGCGGCCCGACTGGCCTGCCGTGAAGTTCGGCTCGACCGTCATGACCATCCGGGCCCCAGGCTTGAGCGGCTCTTTGTCGGCGGTCAGGAGCTTCCAGCGAACCGCTATCTCCTGCACGTACCCCTTGCCGTCGGCGTCCACCGCGAACACCTGTTTCGCGCCCTCCGTCTTAGCGTCGGGGATGCTGCCTTCGTTGAGCCCCTTGCCGAATTGGACGCTCACCACATCCCCGCCGTCGCGGTACTTCCAGCAGTCCCAATGGGCCGTGCGCTCCTTGCCCGCCGCATCAGTCGTCACGGTGCGGAACTGCAGGCAGTCGGCCGCGAAGCCGTGGTCGCCTTTCACCCCAGGATTGTTGAGCGGGGTCGGATCCTTCCAACGCGCCAGCACGTACAGGTTCTGGCTGTCGTACATCACGTGAAACCACTGGCTGAACTGGTCCCGCAGGTTCTCGACGTCGCCGCAGGCAAGAATCCCTCCGGTCAGATCCCAGTCATCGAACTTCCCGTCCACGACGACCTTCCCCGGCGCAGGCAGAACCTGCATGTTCAGGTTCTCGGTTTCGGTGGCGTGCGTGAACCCGGTATAAGCAGCCGCGACGAGCAGCAAAGAGAGGATGTTTAGTTTCATAGTCTGTGACTCCAATGTTTGAGGGCAATAAGGGATGGGCCAGATAGTGAGAAAGAGGGCCGCCTCATCCGATGTCGCTGATCACGCCGGTGCTCGTGCCGAATTTGTTGGCCTCGATTCCCATTTGATGAAGCATCCGCACGTAGAGGTCCGAGAGCGGACGATTGTTCTTGCGGTCGTACATCACATGCCCGGTGTGCTTGAAGCCGCCGCCGGCGAGGATGATCGGCAAGTTCTGTGGCGAATGCGCCGAGGCGTTCCCCAGATTGCTGCCGTGGAAGACCATCGTGCGATCGAGCAGCGATTCGTTTCCTTCGCTGGAGCCTTGCGTTTTAGTGAGAAACTCGTTGAACACGCGATATTCGGCATCTTCGACCTTCGCGAGCTGCTCGATCTTCGCTCCGTCCTGGCCATGGTGCGAAGCTTCATGATGATCCATATTCACGCCTTCGACATCCACCTGACCATGACTCCCAATGTGGAGATTGATGACTCGTGTTGAGTCGGTTTGAAGGGCGAGATGAATCAAGTCGAACCACTGCCGCGACCTTCCGACCAATTCATTTTGCCGCAACTCGCGCGTCTGATATTGGACCTTCGGCTTCGGCTTGTTCACCCACGCCTCGTCTTGCGTGAGGCGTTCCTCGGCCTCGCGAATCGATGTCAGCAGGGTGTCCAGTCGCTCACGATCGCCTGCACCCAGGTTGCGGGCGAGGTCGCGGGCATGCTGGCGGATACCGTCCAGAATGCTTCGGCCATCGCGCAACCGCTGCACTTCACGGGCGATTTCGTCGGGCGTGCCATCGACGAAGAGCTGGCGAAACATCGCTTCCGCGCCGCCCAAACTCGGCATGCACACCCCTTTGCGGTTGAAGGAAAGCGCATTGCCGAGGCCGATGCAGGGAAACCGCGTTTCGCGGCCGACATGCTCGGCGGCCAGGATATCGAGCGAAATCGTGTTGCGGATATTACCTGCGCCGTGATTCATGGTTTCACCCGAAACCCCGGTAAACAGGCCTTGTTCGGTGTGATGGGCATTCGGATAGTCGAGATGCGAAACGCCTGAGAACACCGTGAATCGGCCGCGTTGTTCGTCGAGCAATTTGAGGTATCTCGTTGCTTCGTAGTCCAGCCCGGCCTTTTCCGGAAAGAGAAACGGGGCGTGAGCCCCAAGGGGTCGGCTGATCAGCACCATGCGCCGCGGCGCCAAGTTCTTTGCTTTTTCTTCGGCCCGCAAGCCCGAAGGCAGCATGGCATCAAGCAATGGCAAGCCGATCGCCACGCCGGTGGCGCGAAGCATCGTGCGGCGTGAGAGCAAGCGAGTATTCAGTGGAGTCATGATCTTTCCTTCTCGAGCACCCATTTGCCGCGCAGGATCGGCGACGTCGTCGTGCCGTTGGCGGTCAATTTCAGGATGCTGGCGTGGGTCAGCACGCCGCCTCGGTGGCTTTCCGGCCTGAGAGCGACGCGCCGCAGTTCGCCGCCATGCACACCGTCGATGCCGTAATGCTTGGCCAACCGCGAATTGAGCATCGTCCAGTCGGAATGGACGAACTCGGCGACGCTGCGATCGTGCCGCAACATGTCGCCGAAGTACATCTGCGTCTCCAGAGGCATGGACCACAGCAGAAACGCGTCGAATTCGCGATACAGGCTCGGGTCGGGCGAGGTCGCGTTGATCTTCCGCAGTTCGAGCCACTGGCCGGTGAAATCCTCGATGAAGCGTTGCGAGCGTTTGTCGCTGAGCATGCGCTCGACCTGCGCCTGCAGCACCGCAGGCTTGCGCAGTTCCCCTCGGGCGGCGAGCGCGATCAAATCGCCATCGGGCAGCGTGGACCACAGGAAGCGCGACAACCGCGAGGCGATGGCATGGTCATCGAGCGGGCCTTCGAGTTCCATGAGCTCGAACGCGAAACTCGGCCCGGTGTAAGTTTCGAGCGGCTGGCCCTTGAGTCGGTCGCGCATTTCGTTTTCGCCCGGCAATTGCCAGCCGTTGATGCGGATGCGAGTTTGCTCCTGCAGCAGCGTTTCGAGCTCGAACACCCCTGGGCGGTCGGGGGGCACGTCGAACGTCGCTAGAGTTCTTTTCTCATTATCCCTGGCGACACTGACTTCCAGCGGCAGCGGGCGACCGTCGGTATTGAGCGCTTGCGCGACGAGTCTCAGCCGGTAGCGGCCCGTCGTGGGAACGTCAGGAGATTGAATCGAAATGTGGTTATTCAGGTGGATGTAGACATGGAGACGCTCCCCGTCGAGCCGCATGGCCTTGCCCAGCAGGTCGCGAAAACCGCCATCGCCACTGTTTTTCTCGGCGGTTTCCTTGCCGGTGAGGCGATACGCCAGTGTGCCCGGGGAGTGAAATACAATCGCGGCGTTGAGCGCCCGATCGGCGGCCTCTTGATAGCGCAGCAGATGTGCGGAAGAAACATCCAGCCCTTCGCTCACGTTGTCGAAGCCCGCCACGGAACCGTCGTCCGGCAACAGGTCGCCGAGTTTGATCGAGACGCCCAGCAACGTCCGCAGCTGTGGCCAGCCTTTGCCCGCGCCCACATTGTCCACGGTGTCGAAGCCCGGCACGCCGGCTTGGAAAAGCGTCTCGATCTGGACGGCGAAGTCCGGCTTGGCCCGCCGGCAGAGCGCCTGATAACTGTCGCCATCGCTTTCGGGGAACAGGCCGAAGCCCAACGCGAAAATCTGGAACGGATCACGGCAGCGGTCTTCGTCCGTCTCCGGCTTGGGCGCGGGAACGTAAACGACCAGTTGCCGCTGTTGTTTTGCGGCCTTACCGGGCCGGGCCAATTTCAGCCACTCGTTCAGCGCCTGCTCGCGGGCGGTAATGATGGATTCGCCGACATCAATGACCGAGCACGTCTCGCCGGCCAGTGCCAGCAAGCACTCGCGGTAGCGGCGCTCGCCATCGTAAACAACGAGGCATCCGGCGGCGTCGAGCCGTCGCTTGAACTGATCGCGAATGAATTCCCGGATTCTCATGAGGCCATTTCAAACTGCGTGCCTCGGCAGAGCGCCGTTTGCTGATGACATCGCCAGAAATCGCGGCGCTCTGCCGAGGCGCCGCTACGTTTGCCAGTCTTGCAAGGGTCTCTCATGCCTTCAACTCCTGCGCCATGCGGCCCAGTCGCTCGACCAGGTGGAAAATCGAAACCACTTCCATCTTCGGCCCAAGGTCGTAGGACTCCTTGCCTGGCACGACCACCAGCAACTGATCCAGCTTCAAGTCCGCCATCGCCACGTGCATGGATTTGGTGATGCCCGGCGCGTCGCTGAACTTGAACTCAAATCCGATCCGCCGACCGTGCCACAGCACCAACAAATCCAGTTCCGCCCCGCCGTGCGTCGCCCAGAAGTAGGCGTCGCGCTCGCCCGTGATTTGCAGCACCTGCTCCAGCGCGAAGCCTTCCCACGACGCGCCTAGTTTGGGATGTTCATCCAACCGCTGCGGGCTGGCCAAATGCAGCAACCCATGCAACATTCCTGAATCCCGGATATAGACCTTCGGCGCTTTGACCTGCCGCTTGCCCAGATTTTCGAACCACGGTGGCAACTGCCGCACCAGAAACGTCGCCGACAGCGCGTCCAGATACCGCCGCGCCGTCTTCTCCGTGACTCCCAGCGAGCGCCCGATCTCCGAGCTGTTCCACGTCTGCCCGTGGTAGTGCGCCACCATCGCCCAGAACCGCCGCATCACGCCGGGCGTCTCGCTCACGCCGAACTGCGCCAAGTCCCGCTCGATGGCCGTGCGCTCCATGTCGTCCTGCCACTGCCGCGCCCGCTCATCCGTCTCGGCCAGATACGGCACCGGGAAGCCGCCCCGCCACCAGAGCCGCCGATGCTGCTCCGCGCCGACCTCGCCCAAACCCAATCCCGCCACGTCCACAAACGACACCCGGCCCGCCAGCGATTCCGTCACGCCCTTCATCAACCACGGCGACACGCTGCCCAAAATCAGAAACCGCGCCGGCAAGGGACGCCGATCCGCCCACACGCGCAGCAACGGAAATAGCTCCGGCATCCGCTGCGCCTCATCAATCACCACCAGCCCCGTCAGGGGTTCGAGCACTGCCGCTGGCTGCCGCATCAAGTCCTGCGTCGCCGCGCTCTCCAGATCGAAATACCGCGCTCCCCGGCCCGTGGTGAACTGCTGCGCCAGCGTCGTCTTGCCGATCTGACGCGGCCCAAGCAGCGCCACGACCGGATAGTGCTCAATCCGCGTCGCCAGCAGCTCCAGATACTTCTTTCGCTCAATCATGGTTCAAGCCTAACCGTGAAAAACCGGAATGTCATTCCGATATTTCACGATACTCAGCCAATCGCGGTTATTCCAATGGGTTGCGAGCATGAAATCCCATCAAAACCAACTCACAACCGGCATCATTGAAAACCCGGAGTCGAGGTTTAGAGTTTTAAGGATATCAAAATCGCCGCTGACCACCAACAACTTACCACCAATAACTTCCTGCCAGCCGTTTTAGCCTTCAGCCTTTAGCCTTTAGCCTTCTTCCAGCCCCAGCTCCGCGTCCGCTTTCTTCTTCCCGCGCTTCGCCTTTTTCTCCGGCGCTTTGACCTCGCACAGGTGTTCCAGCCCGTGGGCGATGGCGATAGAGCGATCCTTCCTTGCATACCTGCTTCACCCGGTCGGGCCAGATCGTGTAGGCCAAGTGCGCCCAGTCGTATTCGCCCGCGTCGAGCGATTCCCAGCACGACTTCAAATCCTTCTGCCACTTGGGCAGGCGGAACAGTTTCCAGAGCGGGCTGGCGGTGATGAGCACGCCGTCGTTCAGGTTCGGCTTGAAGGGCAGGCCGGCCACGCGCAGCAGTTCGTCGTGAAATTCCTTCAACTCAATGGCAAATCCTCCAGCGCTTCAATCTCCTCGCGCAACTTCCCCGTCCCTTCCTTTAGCATTTGGCCTTTAGCCTTTAGCCTTTAGCCTTTAGCCTTTAGCCTTTAGCCTTTAGCCTTTCCACATCCCTGTTCACTTCCTGCAGCTTGGGCTTCACGAAGTCGTTCACGCACTGGAACAGCGTTTGGTCGGTGAGGCGATGGTAGTAAATCCAGAGCGTGTAGCTGCCGGAGGCGGTGGAGAGCGGCCAGTAGATGGGCGTGATGAAATCGCGGAGGATGAGGTTCGCCCGCGCCGTGTGTAGATGAGGAACAGTTGCAGGAGACGGTCGGCAGGGACGCTGAGCGCAAGCAGGTACTTCAGGTTCTTCGCCGCTGTCGCGCCGCTGGACAGGTAGCGAGGAGCAAACACCCGCGACACGAGGTCGGAGGTTCGGTAATTCGTGGCCTTGGGCAAGAGCCCGTTGGCAATGACGTGCCGCTTGAGTTCCACGGCGCTCATCCCCTCCTGCCATGCCTTGAGCAGCAGGATCGTTTCTGAGGGCATCCCTTGCCCTTTGGCGAGCGCGACTGTGTAAGTGGAATCCATGCTCAGTCGGTTGCCGTGAAGTAGGGCATGGTCTGTTTCGACGCCCGGAACGCGCCAAGATACAGCCCGGCCAGTTTGCCCATGATGGTGGAGGACGAGAGCGCTTTCGCTCCGCCGAGCTTGACTGGCCCGTCCGGCGTGCCATCTGGGTCTTTCGCCATCGCCTCCAGTGCTTGGAGCGCCTTGTCCTTACTCTCGAACGCTACGACCAAGGCGGTGTTTTTCTCCGTCAAGGCGTGCCGCTGGAGCTTCTGTTCCGTGGCGTGGGGCAAGCGAAACAGGTGATAGACCCGGCCTTTGCCGATCCGCGCATCGTGGACGCGCCGCGCCGCTTCACAGGCTGCCATGACGCCGGTGGCAAAATGAGCTCGGGGATGCGTGATCGCAAGATATTTTCGCCCAGTCGTGCCGAGGAACGAACAGTCCCACCACCCGCACTGGTCTTTCTCGCCAAGAAACGCGACGAGTGCCCGGAGCAAGGCAAGTTGCTCGATACGATTCTGGCTCACGGTGCTCGCAGTTGCGTTCATGCTGATTGGGGTCTCTAACGCTGCCTAGCGACCAAAACCAGGCTGGCTCGAAGTCCATCCGACACTCGGTAACCAAGTCTGGCCACATCCTGACACTATGCGAACTTCCGTATTATCTTCAAGGCTCTCTCAGGACGCATCAGATTTCGGCCACAAGTTCTGACTTGGCCATGGCGCTGGAGCGTGCTGTCTTGGTCCAAATGAGTTTCAGATAGCTTTGAAGAACCCCGACCATGCGGTGGAGCTGTGGATAAAGAGAAGTCTCGCTGCAAAAGAAAACGCCCCGGCTTGTTCGTTTCAACTGTAGAAATA
>Ga0194132_10006427_pt1 | contig 18240 bp, 15 predicted proteins | sample TA2KigOf80mmetaG_FD_148612 | JGI IMG/M metagenome (GOLD analysis project Ga0194132, IMG submission 148612) | Freshwater microbial communities from Lake Tanganyika, Tanzania - TA2015054 Kigoma Offshore 80m | ecosystem: Environmental > Aquatic > Freshwater > Lake | place: Tanzania: Lake...
CTTGCCACAGAGCTCCGTGACCGGGATGCCCGCATCGGCCTCCCGTAGAAACCCGACAATCTTCGCTTCGGTGAACCGCTTCTTCATTGCCCGACCCTTTCGCTAGGCCGGACTCTAAACCGAAACGTTACTCAGAATGGGGGGGGACGTCAGAGCGGTTGCCCAACGGATGGCCGCGACGGGCGTGTACTACCTGGACGTTCAAGCAGATGGCAGATGGTCGATCGCTCTGAACCAATAACGAATCCTGACCGACGTCTCCCAAGAGCAAGGCTCGTCCTGAACTGTCTAAAGAATGGCGCCCGTCGTGACGCATGATGGTCTGTGGCCGTGCATCCAGCGGGCACCCACGAACCGGTCGTGTGGTGTTGATGGGGAGACGATCTCGAGAGCGGACGAACGCGACTGCGGGCGATGAACTCGCGTGCGATATTGCATCAGTGTCTATACATGACTATACTATCTCGATGAGCCCGAAAGAAGCGACCGCACTGCGCATTGACGTGGATCTGTTGAACGCGATGCGCGACGTCAATGAACGCAAGGGTATCCCTGTCACGACGCAGATAGAAATGGCGGTTCGGGCTTGGCTGGCGATCGAACACGGGATCAGACTGAGAACGGAACGTAAGCGGGGTGGCGCCCACAAGCGCGCCTGAGTCGACGAACAAAGACACACTGGGATCGACGAGTTAACCCTTTCCGGGAAGGCCCGCCTGTGTTCTACGGTTGATTGCGCCCTCACCGAAAGGACCGATACAGTATGAGCCTGCGGAAGCATTGCAGTCCGTCGTTGCCGGCGGGGCACGTACGGCATTGCTCGAGGTCGCCGAACTGCGATCATCACTGGTTCTATGACTTTCGGGTGAACCGGCGCCGCTGCCGGAACACCGCCGAAACGTCCAACAAGCAGGAAGCGAAGAAGATCGAGGCCGCGGAGCGGGCCCGCATTCTACAGGGCCGCCACAGCATCCGCGAGCAGCCGGACGTCGCCTTCCGAGCGTTTGCGGAGGACTACATCCGTGATCACGCGGAGCTGCACAAGCGAAGCGTCACCCGCGATCGAGAGATCCTCAAAGTCCTCAACCGGGCGTTCGGCTCGCTAATCCTGCACGAGATCACGGCGCACCGAGTCGAGCAGTTCAAGCGGGAGCGGCTGGCGGGGAAATGGCGCGGGCACCTCCACAAGGGCCCCGCAAAGCCGCTCAGCCCCGGCACAGTGAACCGGGAGCTCGATACGCTCGACGGCCAGAACATCGTCTGGGGCGACAACATCGTGTGGGGCGACAACATCGTCTGGGGCGACAGCTACTACATCCACGGCACGTCCGGCCAGAACATCGTCTGGGGCGACGTCTCGCTCAGCAACGCCTTCAGCCAGTCGCTGGGTGTGCTGACGACGACCAAGTGAGAGCCGACCGCCAATCACGGACGGAGTCTTTCTCATGATGACGATGCCACGCCTCGCCTCGGCCCCGACAGGGACGGGGGCGGCCCCTGGGATGCGGCCAGCCGGCCCGCCGGCCGCCGCCCCCCCCACGGGCGACGGACCCCGCCGCGGTGCCGCCCACCGCCCCGGCTTCGCAGCTGGTCGTGGGGAGCGCCGCCTGGCGCACGGGGCTGTCGGTGCTGACCGGTACCCGGCTGACACTCCGCGAGCTGCGGCGCGAGGATGCCCCGTCGCGCTTCGCGCTGCTGACCACCGACGAGGTGGCGCGCTTCATCACGCCGCCGCCGACGACGGTCGAGGGGTTCGAGCGGTTCATCACCTGGGCCCGGCAGCGCCGGAGTGAGGGCTGCTGCGCCTGCTTCGCGGTGGTGCCGCACGTCACCGACACCGCCGTAGGGCTGTTTCAGATTCACCTGGCCGCCGATGGCCACACCGCCGAATGGGGCTTTGCGCTCGGCTCGCCGTACTGGGGCACGGGCCTCTTCGTGGACGGGGCGCGGCTGGTGGTCGACTTCGCCTTCGCGACGCTCGGCCTGCGGCGCCTGGAAGCGCGCGCGGTGGTGGAGAACGAGCGCGGCAACGGCGCCTTGCGGAAGATCGGGGCGGTGAAGGAAGGCGTGCTGCGCCAGGCCTTCGACCGCGAGGGCGAGGTCTTCGACCAGACCCTCTGGACCATCCTCCGCGACGACTGGGCCCACGCCAGCGTCGCCCTGACCGGCGGCCGCGTGCACTGAGCGCGGGGCCGGGGATGCGGCTGGGGCTGGGGCCGCGGCGGTGCCGTCGGGATGCACCTTGATGTCCGCGGGCTGGAGATCGCGGTGGATGATCCCCCGCTCGGGTGCTGCTTCGCGCGCCTCAGCAATCTGCTTCGCGATGGGCACGGTTTCATCGAGTGGGATGGCACCGCGGGGCGATACGCTGCGAGAGGTCCTCGCCCTCGACCGGTTCCATCACGAGCGCCGTGATGCCCCCACTCTCTAAGAGTCCGTGGATGCGGGCGATGTTCGCGTGATGCAGCGCGCCGCGGTCTGCGGTTCCGCATGGCCTCGGATCAGCCGGTCAGCGATCTCAGATACAGACTGCAAATACCCGACCGCAGACAGTAGACAGTAGTTGACAACCTCTGCACGGCCCCTACCCTGAACGCGCCACACAAATCTGACGAACGGCGCTCGCACCCGCGGGCGCCGTTCGGCGCGTGTGCGTGCGCACGCATCCGGGAGCGACGGCGCTGGCGATGTGCCGCGCTCCACGGGTGCTGACGGCGGCAGGATCGCGTCCGGGCTCGCGAACGCGGCTCCGGACCCAGGGACGGCGTGAAGGAGTAATCTATGACGCTATGTGCAAGGCGCCTCGCATTGCTCGCCTCCGCCACGGTTCTCGGCCTCGTTCTGATCCTGCCCGCTGATGTGGCCGCCCAGGACACGAGCATCACCGGCGTTGTCACCGACACGACGGGCGCCGTGCTTCCAGGCGTCTCGGTGGATGCCGGGAGCCCCGTGCTCATCGAGGGGTCGCGCACCGCGATCACAGACAGCCAGGGCGTGTACCGGATCATCGACCTGCGGCCCGGCACCTACCGGGTCACCTTCACACTGCCCGGCTTCCGCGTGGTGGTTCGAGAGGGTGTGCAACTCAACACCGGGTTCACCGCAACCATCAATATCTAGCTTGCGGTCGGCGCCGTCGAGGAGACGGTGACGGTCAGCAGCGCCAGCCCCATCGTGGACGTGCAGAGCGTGGTGCAGCGGGAAACGATCACCGCGGAGACGCTCGAAACGTTGCCGATTGCCAAGTCGGTGCAGAGCTTCGTGGCGATCGTTCCTGGCCTGCAGGTGAGCGCCGCGGACCGCGACGTGGGTGGCACGACTGGCGATCGCCCGCTCGGATCCTCCATTCACGGGGGCCGCGGCGGCGACCAGCACATCTTCTACGACGGGCTGCGGAGCAACAACTTCAACTCGGCGGGCACGGGCGGCGGCGGTGGCTACTCGATCTACTTCAACCCGGCCGCCATCGCGGAAATCAACCTCGAGACCGGCCAGCAGGCGATTTCCACGGAGAGCGGCGGGGTCATCATCAGCGTCATCCCGAAGGAAGGTGGCAATATCCTCTCGGGCATCCTCATGACCAACGGTACCAACAACGACTTCCAGAGCTCGAATCTGAGCGCCGACCTGCTGGCCCGGGGCGTCTCGACCGTTCCCCGCGTCAAGAGCATCTACGACCTCAACTTCGGAATGGGCGGCCCGGTGGTCAAGGAAAAGGTGTGGTTCTACGGGGCGTATCGGCGATGGGGCAGCGAGAACTACGTCGGAGGGAGCAAGTTCTTCCCCAAAGACCCCCAATCGTTTCTGCCCAACCCGGATACGACGCGGGATGCCTACGACCAGAATCTGGCGACCGACTACAGCGGGCGTCTGACCTCGCAGCTCAGCCAGCGCAACAAGGTATCGTTTGCGGTCGACTTCCAGCGGCGATGCCTGTGCTACCAGGGCATCACCGGGAACGTGTCACCCGAAGCCACGGCATTCACGCGCGACCGTAGCCACTACTTGCAGGGGAAGTGGACCAACACCGTGACGAACCGTCTCCTCCTGCAAGCGGGTGCCTCGCACAACAAGATGAACTGGAACGGTGCGCCGCAGCCGGGCATCACCGAGAACATGTACTCGATCGTCGAGCAGAGCACCGGCCTCCGTTACCGGTCGGTGGGCCAATTCAACTCGAGAATTCAGGAAGAGGGCTTCAACTCGAGCACCTATAACACGACGTTCAACGCGAGCTACGTCACCGGTACGCACTCGTACTTTGCGGGAGTCAACGTGCTCCATGCACGGCCGACGACCGATTGGCACTACAACGGCGACCGGGAATGGCGGTTCCTCAACGGCGAGCCCGTGTCGATCCTCCTGAGGGCGATGCCCCGGAAGGAAATGAACCGCATGAACGGCCTCAACATCTACGCGTCCGATCGGTGGACGATGGGCAAGATGACCATCAACGGCGCGCTGCGCTTCACGCAGTTCCTGGGCTACGTCCCGGAACAGAACGTGGCCGCCGGCGTGTTCCTGCCCGCACGGCAATATGCCGAGGTACCCAACGCCGTGAGCTGGCGCGACATCTCACCGCGCGTCGGCGTGTCCTACGATCCCTGGGGCGATGGCAAGACGGCCATCAGGGCCTCCATCGGCCAGTTCTTGGTGGGTCACGCGGGAGACGTGGTCAACCGCAGAAATCCTCAGAGCATCGTGGCCGACAACGCAACGCGGGCGTGGACCGATTCGAACCGCAACTTCGTCGAGGACTGCGACCTGCTCAATCCCAATGCCAATGGGGAGTGCGGCGCCATCTCGAACCGGCTTTTCGGGCAGCCGTTGAGCGCGGCGACCGTCCCGGATCCGGCGACCCAGCGCGGCTGGGGTGTCCGCGACTACAACTGGGAAACGGTGCTGGGCGTGCAGCGGCAGGTGCTCACGGGTGTCTCGGTGGAAGCGAGCTACTTCCGTCGGTGGTACGGCAATCTCCTCGTCACCGACAACCGCGCCGTGGGCAACGCCGACTTCGATGAGTACTGCGTCACGGCGCCCACCGATCCTCGCCTGCCCGGCGGTGGGGGTGAGCGTATCTGCGGCCTCTTCGATCTCAACCCGGCCAAGTTCGGCCTGGTGGACAACCTCATCACCTTCACGGACAACTTCGGCAAGCAGACCGAGGTGTACAACGGCGTGGACCTGACGATGAACGCGCGTCTGCCGCGCCGGGCGTTCGTGCAAGGCGGGATCAACATCGGCCGCACCGCGACCGACAACTGCGAGATTCTGCCGGACAGCCCGCAGAATCGTTTCTGCGATGTGGCGCCGAAGTTCCTGACTGACTTCAAGCTGGCCGTGTCGTACCCCCTGCCGTGGGATCTCCAGTTCAGCGCCACCGTGCAGAGCTCGCCAGGTCCTCAGATCACCGCCACCGCCAACTACACGGCCGCTCAGGTGCAGGAGTCGCTCGGTAGACCGCTCGCGGGCGGCGCCCGCACGACCACGGTCGAGCTCATCCGGCCGGGAACGATGTTCGGGGAGCGGCTCAACCAGCTCGATCTGCGCTTCGGCAAGCAATTCAGAGTCGAGCGACTGATCTTCCGCGGCATGGTCGATCTCTACAACGCGTTCAACTCGAACGCGGTGCTCGCGGTCAACAACACCTTCGGACCGGCGTGGCAGCGACCCCTCGTCATCCTGCCCGGCCGCTTCCTCAAGTTCGGCGTGCAGATGAACTTCTGAGGGTAAGCTCGGAGCGACAGGCGTCGATTGGGCCCTCGGGCGGCAGCTCGAGGGCCCCGCGTCTTGCGTTGCCCTATGCGTTTGGCAAGGTTCCGCGCTGCTGCGCTGTGCGCTCTGTGGCTCGCCGGCTGCAACACCCAACCAACCGATCGAAGCGCCGGGGCCGCGCGGGAGTCACCAGCCCGCGAAGGCGCCCTCGCTGCCGCGGGCTCTTCGCGGGAGCCGATCTTCGTCGATGGCGCCAAGGACGCGGGGCTGCGCTTCGTTCACGTGAACGGGGCGACGGGCGGGTTCTACATGCCCGAAATCCTGGCGCCGGGCGTCGCGCTCTTCGACTACGACAACGACGGCGATCTCGATGCCTTCGTCGTGCAGGGCCGTCCGTTGAGCGACGATGTGGCACCCGCCGCGCGCGCGTCTGCGGCACCCTCGCCGCGCAGCACGTTGTACCGCAACGACCTGCACGGCGCCGGGGAGAGCGCGGGGACCGCGGCACGATTCACCGACGTGACGGCTCAGAGCGGTATCGACGTGACCGGCTACGCGATGGGCGTTGCCGCTGGCGACATCGACAACGACGGCTGCGTCGATCTCTTCGTGACCGCATTTGGCGAGAGCCAGCTCTTTCGGAACCGCTGCGACGGCACGTTCGCGGACGTGACGAAGGCAACCGGTCTTTCGGGTCCGGGGTGGGCCGTTTCGGCGAGCTTCGCCGACTTCGATCGAGACGGCTGGCTCGATCTGTACGTCGGTCACTACCTGCACTATGCGCCCAAGGCTCGTGCGGAGTGTCGCGCCGCCAGCGGTGAACCGGACTACTGCACCCCACAGGCGTTTCGCGCCCAACCGGATCGGCTGTACCGCAACACGGGCAACGGACGATTCGCCGACGTGTCGCGCACCGCGCTGGTCGGGGGACACTTGGGACCCGCGCTCGGCGTGGCCACCGCCGACTTCGACAACGACGGGTGGGTCGACATCTTCGTGGCCAACGACGGCGAGGCCAACCAGCTCTGGATGAACCGCGGCAACGGGACGTTCGTGGACCACGCGCCCCTGTCGGGCGTTGCGGTGGGCGCGCGCGGAGCGCCCGAAGGCAACATGGGTGTCGATGCGGGAGACGTGGACAACGACGGCGACGAGGACCTGTTCGACACCGTCCTGCCGGGCCAGGGCAACAACCTGTGGGTGAATGACGGCACGGCGGTGTTCGAAGACCAGAGCACGCCCTCGCGGCTTGGGAACCTCAGCCTGGCGCTCACCGGATTCGGAGCCGCGTGGATTGACTACGACAAGGACGGCTGGTTGGACCTGCTGACCGTCAACGGCGCCGTGTCGCTGAAGCCGTCGCGACCGGCCACGGGTTCTCCATACGCCGAGCCGAAGGCCCTGTTCCGCAACCTCGGGAACGGCCGTTTCGAAGACGTCACAGCGCGCGCGGGGCCCGCGTTCGCGCTGCTCGAACTGAGCCGCGGCGCCGCGTTCGGCGACGTGGACAACGATGGGGACACCGACGTCCTGGTGGGCAACAACAACGGCCCGCTGCGGCTCCTGCTCAACAACGTCGGCAGCCCCAACCATTGGCTGGGGCTGAACCTCGTTGCTGAACCTCGGCGCCCGGCGCTCGGTGCGCGCGTGTCCATCAGGACCGGTGACGGCCGCACGCTCTGGCGGCGTGCGCGGTCGGACGGGAGCTACGCCTCGGCCAACGATCCAAGAGTCCTCGTGGGGCTCGGCAGCTCGTCGGGGCCGATCGACGTGAAAGTGGTCTGGCCCACCGGCCAGACCGAAGAATGGACAGCCCTGCCAATCGATCGATATGTGACACTCGAGCAAGGCAGGGGCCACCGACGATGACGTTCTCCACCTCGCCGATCATCTGGGTGACGATGCTGGCCGTCGCCACGGTGACGTCGGCTGCGTGCTCCCGCACGGGCAGCGGCGCACCCGAGCGCGGCTCCCGCGCGACGGACTCGACGGCCGCCCCGTCCGCCAGCGTGCTCGCGCCCGTCACGCTCCCGGATCTCTCGCGGGTCGCACCGTCGGTCAAGGAGCAAATGGAGCAGGCGTACGCGGGATTGACGGCAAGCACCGGACGCGCTGGAACACCGAGCGCCGATGTCGCGACCGCGTATGGCGAGATGGGCAAGCTCTTTCTCGCAACCGAGTTCGGGCAAGCCGCCGAGCTGTGCTTCCAACACGCGGCGTCGCTGGCACCTGCGGACAGACGCTGGCCCTACTACCTTGGACACGTGTACAAGGCACGGGGTGAGACGGCGAAGTCCACCGCTGCCTTCGAGCGAGCGCGCGAGCTCGGTCCCGACGACCTGCCGACGCTCGTCTGGTTGGGCGAGTCGTATCTGGCCGAGGATCGGCTCGACTCCGCCTCCTCCGCCTTCGACCGCGCGCGAGCCCTCGATGCGAGTAGTGCGTCAGCCATGTTGGGTCAGGGCCGCGTGGCGCTCGCCCGGCGCAGCTACGTTGAGGCTGCGCGCCAGCTCGAAGAAGCCCTGAAGCAGCAGCGGACCGGCGGCGAGATTCATTACGCCCTCGCGCTTGCCTACCGCGGATTGGGCGAGGCGGCGAAGGCCGAGGGGCACATGGCCCAGCGCGGCGCGGGGTCGTTGGCGGTTCAGGACCCGCTCATGGACGAGGTGCGCCGCCTGCTGACGAGTACCAACACGTACGAGTCGCGAGGCATCGCGGCACTGGAGGCTGGCGATCACCACGCAGCCGCCGCGCAGTTCCGCAAGGGCCTCGAGCTCGCGCCTGATGACGCGCCGCTCCACCATCGGCTCGGCACGGCGCTGGTGCTGTCGGGCGATGTCGACGGCGGCCGGCGAGCGTTCGAGAAGGCGGTGCAACTCGCACCGGATCTCGCGCGGGCGCATTACAGTCTCGCTGTCCTGCTCGCATCGACTGGCCAGATCCGCCAGGCTGCCGACCGGCTGACCACCGCGGTCCGCCACGATCCGTCGTATGTGGAGGCGCGTCTCCTGCTGGGCGACATCTCACGGCACATGGGACGCTCGAAGGATGCCCTTCAACAGTACGAGGCCGTGATGAACCTGGATCCGCGGGTGGCCGAAGCCCAGCTCGGGCACGCGCTCGCCCTGGCGGATCTGGGACAGTTCGCCAAGGCCGCCGACGGGCTGCTCCAGGCGAGCCAGACGCATCCCGATCGCGCCGACGTGATGCAGGCGCTGGCGCGCGTGCGCGCCGCCGCCCCGGATGCCGCCGTACGCAATGGTGCCGAGGCCCTGGCCATCGTCCAGCGCCTCGTCGGTCGGGGACCCGCAGGGCCCGACGTCGCCGAAGCTGCCGCGATGGCGCACGCGGAGGTCGGCGACTATGAGCAGGCCGTCACGTGGCAACGCCAGGCGATGGAGGCGGCGCAACGCGCCGGACGAGGCGACGACGTGCTGCGCGAGATGCGCGTGAATCTCGACTTGTTCCAGCGCGGCCAGCCGTGTCGCACGCCATGGGCGGACTACGCCGTGCCGTGACCGCGAACGCCAGCCGAGGTCTCGACCGACGGGGGTGACGGCGTACTGCTCCGCCGCGGAAGGCTCAGCCCTTGGCGGCGGAGGTCACATGTCGCCGCTGACGAGCGCGCGGATTCACTCGCCGGGCGCGGAAGAATCATTCACAGATCTCCGGCAGGGAGCGGGCGCCTTGTGGCTCGAAGCCAGGCCCAGCTCGTGCAAGCTTCCGATCCGGAGCTGGCCTATGAAGCACACTCACCCGAGCACCACGCTGATTTCGGTATTCATCGCGACCGTTGGGATACTGTTGCTCGCAGCACGGCCTTCGCCGGGGCAGACTGCTGCTCCGATCCAGCCAGCGAGCGTGCTGCAATCGCTCGATCGCCTGCCTGAGCGGGTGAAGCCGGGCGACACGATCTATGTCACTGGACCTGGCGAGGCTGTGAAGGGCCGATTCATTGGTCTCTCGTTCACTTCACTTACTTTGTCCGTTGATGGCCGACACCAGGACCTCGAGGTCGCCCGCATATCCCGCATCGAGCGCGAGCGATCGACGGCAAAGAAAGGCGCCCTGATTGGGTTCTTGGTCGGAGCGGCGACATTCGGCGCGGTGGCTGCGGCGGCGAACGCGAGGTGCTCCGGAGTGAACTGCAACTACGGCCCGGGTTTGAGTTCGGGGACCGTTCCCTTGCTGCTCGTCGGATTTGGCGCCGGTGCCGGAGCTGGTGCGGGCGCGGCTCGAGCGGGAACAGCACCGAAATGGCCGTTCCCTCCGTGGACTGCGCCCATCGGCTGCCTGCGAGGATGTCGCCGGCGAGCGTGGGGCTCTGTAGCATCGAAATACTTGCCTCAGTAGGACAACGACGCGTCGCTGAAATGAGAACGAAGGTCAGGACAAGTCCGTGCTGCTCGGCCCTCGCTCGGCAGGCGACGCCGCCGAAGGTGTGGTCACGGCCACATTCGGTCCAGCCAGACCAGCGCCGGCACGAGCACGATTGGCCCTGCTGCGACCATTGCCAGTCCCCACCGTGCGAGCTGCGCTCGCAGGCGCGGCCGATCCTCTTCGGATACGCACGCCACCAGCGTCGCGCCCGTGTTCGAAAACGGCGAGGCGTCCACGACGGTGGCGCAGACTCCCAGTGCCGTGATGAGCGCCCATCCGGGCACATCGCCCGCCGTGGCCAGCGGTACCGCGAGCGGGACCAGCGCCGCCAGCACTCCGGTCGTTGACGCGAATGCGGAGACCAACGCCGCAATCACGCAGACGGCAATTGCCGCCATCAACGGCGTGCCGAGGCCCAGCGTGGCACGGCCGAGCAGATCGACTGCGCCGAGGCGTTGCAGCACCGCCACATAGGTCACGATGCCGCCAACGACGAACGCGGACGACCAATCGATCTTGCCGAACGCGCGAGCCCCGAGACTCGGGTCGAGCAGCATCAAGACTGCACCGAGCGCGAGCGTGGTGACGCCGATGTCCGGCTCAACGTCCAGGACAGCGCACACCACAATCGTGCCCACCAGCGCGACAGGACACGCGAGGGTTGCGAGGTGGTACCACCGAATCGACGGTCCGGCATCACGTCGAGCGGTGTCGCCCTCGAGCGCGGGAAGACCAACCCCCGAAGTGCCAGCCCTCTCCTGTCGAAGGGGGAACAGGAGGGAGCGGGAGGGGCGGGTGGGTCCGATAAGAGGCGTTCGGTTAACCCAGACCCCCGCTAATGCTGCCTACGATCTTCCACGGCGGCGGACTGTTGACGCATCTGGCAGGCAGGGGAGTGCAGGTCACCCTGGCGTGCAGCGAGAGCCCTGGTTCGCGACGATGCTCGAGCGTGGTCGGTGCACGAAACGCATCGTCACCCACAGGATGCCGGCAAGCACGATGACGCCGACGTAATCAATGACGGGGATGCGGACGACCTCGCTCAGCCGTGATAGGTCGGCACCGCCGTAGGTAGCGGCGAGGGCGCCCAAGTACGTGCTCCCCCACGCCAGGCGCGCGGCACGGGACAGGCCGAGGCCATGCATCTGGGTCACGATGAACACTGTTGCAAAGCCGAAGGCGAACATCGACCAGATGCCGCCGCCCTGCATGAGGGCGACGAGGGTCCCGTGTACCAGCACGAGGACCTCGATGAATACCGTCCACCAGCGGTTGACGTGCGCGCGCGTCAGGAAGAGGCTGCCCTGAAGCAGCAGGAGGAACATGTAGAAGAAGCCGATCAGGTGCCCGCTCGTTGCCTCGGTCGGGTGATACCAGAACGTGTAGATGATCGCCCACGAGAAGTAGTAGCCATGGTTCTTGCGGGCAAACCTCACGATTTCCCGCGACAACGGCAGGCGCCGGCCGAACGCGATCCCCCGCCGGTCGTTCTCCATCAGGAGGACCCAGATCAGCAGGACGGCGACCGACCCGAGCGCGCTCCAGATGGACACGTCCTGCGCCAACCCGTCGTACCAGACATGCGTCTGCACGAGGTGCAGCGCGATGAAGGCCGCGTTCATCGCCAGAGCGACGACATTGACGGGGTGCAGGCCGGCGGTGTAATGGCGGATGCGGTTCTGTGCGTACCAGATCGTCGCCCATGAGGCGCACTGGTGGGCGGTGTAAAAGCCCCACGCCGTCGCCCGCGACCAGAAGGTCGGTTCGGGCAGGGTCCAGTAGTACCAGCTCGCCCCTTGGTCCGATAGGTGGTCGACGGTCGCGAGGCGGTCGCTCAACGCCCAGATCAGCCAGATGAAACCGGCGCTCGCCGCGACGCCAAACCACAGCGCCCACGTGCTGTCCAGACCACTCCCGCGCGCCACGACTGGGGCACCTGCCAGTCCAGCCGCGAGCTCGATCTGACCCGACCGGTTATCCACCGTTGCCCTTTCTTTGATCACGGCGGTCGTTTGCCCCTGCGCGTCGAGTTGTACTCAGTACGCGGCCATGGTACTTCTTCTCAAACGCGGCTTGCCACTCACGCGCCAGTTTCTGCGCGTCGGCAATCTGCTGAGGGGTCATATTCGTTTCCAATACGTCACGGAAGTGTGCCCGTTGCCTTGAAAAACGCCGCCCACGTTCACCCCGCCGAAACCCCACGACCCGCTCTGCGACCTGTTCAGGGTGGGCTTGGTCGTAGAAGTCTGCCACCATCTGGACGCTGGTGCGCGCCCATCGCAGAAATAGCCACCTATGCGGGTAGGTTCTACCCGTGACTGGGTAGAGACTACCCAGCCAAACCCCGCCAGACCCCGCCAGAGGGGTTGCCAGACGAAAAGAGGAGGTGGGGTCGGTGTGACCCCTGACTGGGTAGAGGTGACCCGTTCCAGACACGCGGACACGGATAACAGAGACCCACTCGGATGCAGGACACGGGTGCGGAATCTGCGCCCCCTCTGCTGCGTCACGCACAGGTGTTGGTCATCTCTTGGAGTGCGCGCCACTCGCTGGAGGTCGCAGTCAAGCGCCAGCGTTGCTTGATGCGAATCCACGCACGCGCATACTGACACCAGTAGCCCCGTTGCGCGGGACGCCACGCGTCGGGTCCGCTGTCTCCCTTACTGCGATTGGACGACGCGGTGAGCGCAACCAGATGGTCGGAGTCGGACAGGTCGTTCGCGTAGCGTTCCTTCTCAGCGGATGTCCAGCGCCACCCTCCCGAACGGTGTGCGTTCCCGAGCGGAACCAGATGGTCCACATCCAAGGATGACGCAAGCACGACCCGCGTGTTGTTGTCAGGGGTGACCCAGACACCCGTATCCACGACGCACCGCCGAGCGTCTCGGAACACCACGGGTGCTTGGGATTCCGCGATCAGCACCTCCGCACGGGTGTCTTGACAGTCCCCATCCGCATCAATCCAGTGACGCCAGTCGCTGCGGGCGTAGGGAGGAAGTGACGCGGGGGGGTCCGCAATGACCAACGCGGCTGTGACGGGGGACGGTGCGGACGGAATCTCGCTGCGCTGACAGCCGACGACCGCGACGAGGAGTCCGATCGTCGCGAGGATGCGCCAGCGATGGACGCGTGATGAGTGAGAGAGCGCTGCCAGGCTATTCCTCGTTGAAGTAGTTCTGGTCGATGTCCAGCACTTCGACCGTCCGCTCGACTCGCACGCCCCCCACGCCCCGCACCGGTGCGCTCGCGCGAACAGCTCGACTTCGCCTGAGCCGTCGCCCCTTGCACCGCCGAGCACGCTCCTCGCCCGCGACCCGCGCCAGCGAGCAAGCCCGGTCGTATCCAACGCGCCCGCACCACCGCCCCAGCGGACCTCGCCAGCCTCGCAACCCCGGCCCACCGAGCCCCGAGCTGGCCTCAAGGCAGCCGAGCGGCGCGGCGCGGCGCGCGTGCGGGTGACCGCGTACGACGTTTTCGTGAGCGACGAGCTAATCACCCTGGAGAGGACGATCGTCGTTCGCTGACGCGCGGGATGGCCGGGCACGGGCTGGACGGACCGCCTGGTGGGGCCTGGGGTGGATCGACGTGCACCTGCTCGCTTCCGCGCGCCTGGCTGGGGCCGCGCTCTGGACTCTCGACAGGAATCTCGCGACAGTCGCGGGCGAGCTGGGAGTTGGGCGGAGCTGAGCCTCGCGGGTGAAGGCTCGCTGCTCTATCAAGCCGTCGTGGTCAAGGCCGTCTCGCGGGTCGCCGTTCACTGAGCGGCGCATCACTCGATCAGCTCGCGCACCTTGGCGGTGTCGACGTGCTGCAGGAAGCGGGTGACCTTGCCGCCGGTGAGGGTCCAGACGTGGGCCATCCGCACCTCGGCGGGCTTGCCGCTCACCTTGTGGTTCCAGGTGTACGTGCCGTCGGCCACGACCGTGTCGCCGTCGGCTACGAATCGGGTCGGGACGACCGAGAAGTTGTCGCTGAACTCGCCCAGGCGCATGAACACGCGCTCGACCACGGCTTGCGGGCCGACGTACGTGCCGGCGAGCGGAAAGCCGTCGGCCTCGGTCCAATGGATGTCCTTGTCGAAGGCGGCGACGACCGCCGCCACGTCGCCCTTGGCGAAGCTCTTGTAGAGTCCCTGCACGATTTCCTTGTTGGTGGGCATCGATCTCCCTCGTCGGTCCCGGTGAGTCTGGTAGGAGCAGGCGTGACAGACGGGAGAGCCTACAGGCTTTGCCTGTCGCGATCAAGAGCTGTCGAAGGGGGAACAGGAGGGAGCGGGAGGGGCGGGTGGGTCCGATAAGGGGCGTTCGGTTAACCCAGACCCCCGCTAATGCTGCCTACGATCAGAAGCTGGCAAAACAGTGGCAAGCGCTGTTCGATACTCATAAGCGGAAGCAGTGAACTGGTTTTCCTAAGCTGACAGGATTGAAGAACACTTATGCCAACCCAATTGTGGGGAATACATGCTGGGAAAACGGGTGACGCAGACGCCCTCTTTCGTCAACAGAACTGTATCGCGTTCGGGTGGATGCAAGCAGGCGATATCGTATCGCTGCCCAGGGATCGTGACGCATTCAAGCGGCGAATCGACGTATCCCGACAAATCACCCAACTCGCACGCCAATGTTGCGGGTCAGCTCTATCGGGTTTCACACGAAGTCCAACAGGGAGACTACGTCGCGTATCCCTCAAACACTCGACGGACGGTCTCTATCGGCATTGTGACGAGCGATGTGCGTTATGACCCAGCGGAGCCCGCATACCGCAGTCAGCGGTCAGTCGCGTGGAAAGCGGAGGTGCCTCGGACTCGCTTTTCTCAGGGGGCACTTCACGAGCTTGGCTCCGCGATGAGCTTCTTCCAGGTGAAGACCTACGCTGAGGAGTTTCTTGCGACGCTGCAGCACACACCATCCGCGTCGACCGTGACTTCCTCGCAGCCATCGTCCACGCTGGCGGATGAGTCGGTGTCGCTGGTCGCTGAAAGCATCGAAGAGAACACCCGAGACTTCATCATCAAGGTGCTATCCCGCGAAGTGAAGGGGCATCCGTTCAGTGACTTTGTCGCATCCTTACTCACGGGCATCGGATATCGCACCCGCGTGTCGCCTCCTGGCGCAGATGGTGGCATCGACATCATTGCCCACAAAGACGAATTGGGTGTTGAACCCCCGCTCTTGAAAATTCAAGTCAAGAGTGGCGAAGGGTCGGTCGGCGACCCTGTCGTATCCGCGCTTTACGGCAAAGTGAGCGGGGGAGAGTTTGGCATCGTGGTGACGCTGGGCTCCTTTACACAACAAGCCAAGCTGGACCTGATCCGATTCGGTGGACAGGTTAACTATGTTGATCTCATATCGTCGTCGTTCGTCGAAGAGAGTCTACAGGCGGTCGGCGGCGTCGGCGTCAGCATTCGTCGTTCCCTCGTGGCTGCCGGCGAGCGCCCCGTCGCGATCTAGGCTGCGGCGGTACGACGTTCGAAGGCGGCCGGACTGATCTGGCCGAGCGTCGAATGTCGGCGGCGTTGGTTGTCGAACACTTCGATGTAATCGAACAGCGTCATCTTGGCGTCGCTGTAACTCGGAAACCGCTCGGCCTCCTCTTTCTTCACGGTTGCGAAGAAGCTCTCCATGACCGCATTGTCGTAACAATCGCCACGGCGACTCATGCTGCAGGTGATGCCCTGGCCCGCGAGGTACGTTTGGTAGTCGTCGCACGTGTAGGTGCACCCGCGATCCGAGTGGTGCAGCAGCCCCGGATCCGGACAGCGCCGCGCGACCGCCATCTCGAGTGCTTTCAAGGTTAGGCGGCGATCATTGACGGCACTGATCGCCCAGCCAACCACGAAGCGCGAGAAGAGATCGAGTACCGCCGCCAGATAGAGCTTGGCGCTGTCGCCGATCACGAACTCCGTCGTGTCACTGACCCAGCGTTGATTGGGGGCCGCCGCCGTGAAATCACGGTCCAGCACATTGGCGGCGATCGGGTCCTGGTGATCGCTGTTGGTCGTCTGCTTGAACCGCTTCGGGACGTGCCCCTGAATACCTTCTTCGCGCATCAGGCGCTGCACTCGCTTTTCGCTGACAGCCTCGCCGTCCTCCTGGAGGTCCTTCCACAACCGGGGACGACCATAGCGATCGCCGCTGGCCGCATGGAACGCGTGCAGCTTGGTCCGCAGCATCACATCGCGCTGCGCCCGCGCCGACAGTCCGCGTCGCGCCCAGGCGTAAAACCCGCTGCGGGTCACCCGCATACACCGGCAGAGGATCGTGACCCGATGCTCGGCCTTCTTCGCCGCGATGAAGGCAAACCTCATCGGCTCTGCTTCGCGAAGAACGCCGTGGCTTTTTTAGGATGTCTCGCTCTTCTTCGGCGATCCGGAGCGCTTTGCGGAGCCGTACCAGCTCCTCGCGCTCGGCCGTCGTCAGCCCGGTGCGCCCCTGCGTCTGGTCCGCGCGGGCCCGGTTGACCCAGTCGCGCAGGGCCGTCTCGGTCAGGTCGAGATCGCGGGCGGCGGCGCTAACCGTCTTGCCTTCGTCAAGCACCAGGTGTACGGCGCTGGCTTTGAACTCGTCGGTGAACTGGCGGCGCGCTCGCCGCTTCGGTGTGTCGGCCATCGCTTTGGACATCGTATTCCCCTTTGGAAAGATGTCCACCGAACCGGATCAAGTCCAAGCGATTTGCGGACGGAAAAGCAAATCTCCGTCTCATCGATGGCGATGACCTTGTCTCGATGGTGCTGAACCACTACGAAAGCCTCGACGCTCGCTACAAAGGACTCATTCCCCTGAAGCGTGTCTATATTCCCGAGCCTGTCGACGACGACGACTAGCGATGCCGACGCCATCCCTCTCATCTCGTCCGTCCCGATCCGCGGGTGGCGTGAAAATCGCTCGCGGAAATGCGAGCCAGTTCTTCGTCGCAGGAGAACTGTGTCGGCGAGGCTGGTCAGCGGTCGTGACCCTCGGCAATACCCCTAATACCGACATCTTGGTCAGCGACCCCGAAGGCACCAAGTTCGTTCATGTTCAGGTCAATACGTTTCGCCCGAGCGACCGCAGTGTCGCGGTCGGGCGGAAAGCAGAGAGGAACTTCGGCGAACGCTTCATCTGGGTCTTGGCGGGCATTCCTAAAGCTGGCAGTACAGAACCGTTTCAATACTTCATCGTTCCGTCGCCTGTGATGGCGGAGCATGTGCCGGCTGCGCACGCGGCATGGCTCGGAGCGCTCGGCAAGAACGGGCACGTACGGCAAGACAGCGATGTACGTCAGGTGCTGCTCCCACCGAAAACGGACTCCCTCGGCTGGTCGGTTGAGAAATATCGCAACCGCTGGGACATCATTGAGCAACTCCTAACCTGAATGTCTCCTACCCAGTGTCGCTACTGTCGCTCCTCTTCCTACGGACGCGGGTGTTCGTGCTCTCCGCACAAAGCGCACGAACACGCGGGGACTGCTGACCGCTGCGAGTTCGGCGTGCCCCATCTCGTGGCAGGCAACCCAATGCCACTCGTCGGCTTGCCGCTGGCGTCGCTGTTCCTGAACGGAAGGAAGTAGACCCAACTTCCGCGACGTGTTTGCGCGAGACGCTTCACCCATATGCGCGAGAGTGTGCCCGATCGTGCGGTCGTTTGGAAGTGCTGCCAAACCACGCCAGACGGGGTTGCTAGACGAGAAGATGGGGTGGGGTAGGTATTACCCCTGATTGGGTAGCGGTGACCCCGCGGAGTGTCGCTCGTGTGTGGAGAGAACGCCCTACCGATGTAAGAGCGCTGCGGACTGGAACACCCTGCTACGGATGCTCCAGTCCACGGTCAGCCCGTTTGCGGTGTGTGTGGTTGTGCCACGGTAAGGGGAACGACCCACCAAACACTCGTCAAACTCCGCCAGGTTGATTAGGGGATTGAGTAGGTTCTACCCGTGATGGGTAGTGACTACCCGCGGACGAACGCTCATCCGTGCTTATTTCTTTCGCTTCTCAAACGCTGCTTGCCACTCACGTACCATTCGTTGCGCGTCGGCGCGCTGCTCGGGGGTGAGCTTGCTCGAAATGTCGTCGCGCATCTTTGCCTCAATGTCTGGAAGACTGCCCGATGACCTCGAAACCCCGAGATGGAGCCACATATACGCGAGGATGTCATCCTTCGGGACACC
>Ga0194132_10006428_pt1 | contig 18240 bp, 15 predicted proteins | sample TA2KigOf80mmetaG_FD_148612 | JGI IMG/M metagenome (GOLD analysis project Ga0194132, IMG submission 148612) | Freshwater microbial communities from Lake Tanganyika, Tanzania - TA2015054 Kigoma Offshore 80m | ecosystem: Environmental > Aquatic > Freshwater > Lake | place: Tanzania: Lake...
CGTGGTGGTGTGCATCGCCGCCATTACGACGCTGGGCAGCAACGCGAACTCGACGTTCAGCTTCGTCGGCTCTTCGATCCGCCCGCCGTCCGGCAGCTAAGCTCTGTCACACACGACGACACCGCAACCCTCGTCGCGAACGACGAGGGTTGCTTCGTTTCGCCCGTTGTGTGTACCGGGGAGCGTCGGAGAATCGGACGTACGAAACCGACACCATCGGCAAAATCGACAAAACTTACCCGCGCCGAAAAAACCGCTGCTACAGATTCGGTGTCGGCGGCGCACCAACGACCCACCCCACCCGACCCACAGGCTCGCGGGGCGCACCGGCACGAAACCCGTCTGGTTCCCAACCCCGGTTCGCGCGCCTCGCGCGGGCCACAGTTACCCTCGCTGGGAGTGCAGACATGCGCGGTCTAACGAAGAGCTTGGTGTCGTTCCTGAAGCGCGAAGACGGCCCGACGGCGGTCGAGTACGCGGTGATGCTCGCGCTCATCGTGGTGGTGTGCATCGCCGCCATCACGACGCTGGGCTCCAACGCGAACTCGACGTTCAGCTTCGTCGGCTCGTCGATCCGCCCGCCGGCGTAACAACGGTTCGCCCGACACGCCAGCATGGGCCGAGTGGCTGGCTCTCGCTGGCGCGTCGGGCCAACACCACTTTCACTTCGCGAGTTGGCCTTCGATCAGCTTGATGAGTTCTTCGTCCTTGAGCTTCATCGCTTCGCTGTCCCACGCTTTCTTGCCGTCCTTGCCGAAGACGGCCATGAACGGGATGCCCCCGTCCAACCCGAACCGTTTAGCAATCTTCTCCTCGTCCGCGTCCGGGTCGAGCACGATGAAGTTCGGGAACGCTGCCTTCTGGTCCTTCAGGAACTTCAGCACCTTTTCCTTGTCGTAGCTCCCCTTCGGCCCGGCCTTGTCCATGCTCACGCTGATGCAGACCAGCCCTTTGTCCTTGTACTTGGTGTGCATCTCGACGAAGTTCGGGAACTTCTTGACGCACGGCCCGCACCACGTCGCCCAGAAGTCCACGACCACGACCTTACCCTTCGCACCTGTGAGAGCCTTGTCGAGATCGTCGAACTTGACCTCTTTGACCTCGACGGCGTTCGGTTCCGCGGCCGGGGCGCACGCCCCCGCGGTCAGCGCCAGCACGCTCGCGCACATCACGACCCGCACCATGACCGGCTCCTTGCGTTGGGGTTACTTCGCCAGTTGGCGTTCGATCAGCTTATTCAGCCCGCTCTCGCTCAGGTACTCCTTCTCGCTGTCCCAAATGCGCGCCCCGGTCTTGTCGAACATCGTCATGTAGGGAATGCCGTTGCCGAGACCGAATCGTTCGGTGAGTTTGTCCTCGTCCTTCACGGCGACATAATTGGGGAACGTCGCGCCGCTGTCCTTCAGGAACTCCAAAACCGGCTGCTTGTCGTACTCGCCGCGCGGCCACAGCTTGTTGAGGCTGACACTCACGCACACGAGGCCGTTCGGGGCGTACTTCTTATGCGCGGCCACGAACTTGGGGAACCTGTCGCGGCACGGCGGGCACCACGTCGCCCAGAAGTCCACCAGAACCACTTTCCCTTTGTACTCTTTGATCGCCGTGTCGAGTTCGTCGGCCGTTACCTCTTTCACGTCCACGGCGATGGGCGCGACCGGGTTGCTCGGCAGCGCCGGCTTCTCGCCCCCACAGCCCACGAGCGCGACGACCCCGGCGAGCGCGAACAGCGGTAGCAAGCGCACGGCGACCCCCTCGGAACGAGTGACAACTATCATACCCCGCGGCGGCGGGCGTGCTTTCATCTTGCGGCGCGCGCCCCGTGCGGCAACGGTGCGGCCTATTCAGCCCGCGCCCGCAGTGCTAGGATGAGCAACAGTACCCGCAGGGATGAACCCCGCGGCTCGCTTCTATGGTGAGCGCCGAATGCCGACGCCGACCGCGAACATCCGCAACTTCTGCATCATCGCCCACATCGACCACGGCAAGAGCACGCTGGCCGATCAGTTCCTACTGAAAACGGGCACCATTTCCGAGCGCGACATCAAGGCCCAAACGCTCGACAGCATGGACCTCGAACGGGAGCGCGGCATCACCATCCGCATGCACCCGGTCACGATCTACCACGAGCACAACGGCACCAAGTACGAACTGAACCTGATCGATACGCCCGGCCACGTCGATTTCAACTACGAAGTGAGCCGCAGTCTCGCCGCGTGCGAGGGCGCGGTCCTGCTGGCCGACGCCTTCCAAGGCGTGCAGGCCCAGACCGTCGCGAACGGGTTCCTCGCGATGGACGCGGGGCTGAAGATCATCCCCACGCTGAACAAGATCGACCTGCCGCACGCGCGCCCGGACTTCGTGATCGGGGAGATGGAAACCGCCCTGATGACGAACCCGGACGAGGTGATGCGGGTCAGCGGCAAATCGGGCGAGGGCGTCGTCGACCTGCTGAACGCCGTCGTCGACCGCGTCCCGGCCCCGGCCGGCGACCCCGCCGCGCCGCTCAAGGCCCTCATCTACAACAGCCACTTCGACACCTACAAGGGCGTCGTCGTCTACATCCGCATGGTAGACGGCAGCATCAAACTGGGGAAGAAGATCAAGCTGATGCGGACCGGGCGAGAGTACGCCGTCACGGAGATCGGCCAGTTCCGGCCCGACTTGCAGAAGTGCGAGGAACTGGCCGCGGGGCAGGTCGGGTACTTCACGGCCAACATCAAGAACATCGAGTTCGTGAACATCGGCGACACGGTGACGGACGCCGCGAACCCGGCGGCCGAACCGCTCGCCGGGTACAAGGAACCGAAGCCGATGGTGTACTCCGGGCTGTTCCCGGTGAACAACAACGAGTTCGAGGACCTGCGCGAGGCGCTCGGCAAACTCAAGCTCAACGACAGCTCGTTCACGTTCCAGCCGGAAGTGAGCGACGGCCTTGGGTTCGGCTTCCGCTGCGGCTTTCTCGGGATGCTCCACCGCGAGATCATTCAGCAGCGGCTCGAAGCCGACAGCAACCTGAACCTCGTACAGACCGCGCCGAACGTGACGTTCGAGATCAAGAAGCGAGACGGGAGCGTGGTTACGGTTCACGGGCCACAGGAGGTGCCGGACGCGGGGCTGATCGAGGAGTTCCGCGAACCCATCGTGCGGATCAGTTTCCTGATCCCGGCGGCGAACATCGGCGACCTGATGGGCATGTGTACCGACCGGCGCGGCACGTTCGTCCGCACCGAGTACCTGAGCCAGCAGCGTGTGATTCTGGTCTACGAGATGCCGCTCGCGGAGGTGATTTACGACCTGTACGACAAGCTCAAGTCCGTCACGCACGGCTACGGGACGATGGACTACGAGGTGCTGGGCTTCAAGTCCGCGGACCTCGTGAAGATGGACATCCTCGTTCACGGACAGAAGGTGGACGCGCTGTCCGTGATCGTCCACCGGAGCAGCGCCGAGCGCCGCGGGCGCATGATCCTGAAAAAACTGCGCGAGGAGATCGACCGGCACCTGTTCGAGGTCGCGCTCCAAGCGGCCATCGGTGCACGCGTGGTGGCGCGTGAGAACATCGCCGCGATGCGCAAGAACGTGACCGCGAAGTGCTACGGCGGCGACATCACCCGCAAGCGCAAGCTCTGGGCGAAGCAAGCCGAGGGCAAGAAGCGCATGAAGCAGATCGGGCAGGTGGAAGTGCCGCAAGAGGCGTTCTTGGCGGTGCTGGAATCGGACGAGTAGTCTTTCGCGCTCACCTCTGGGTCGCGGCTAAACGAAGAAGCTCGTCACATGGACACGCCATCACCCCCAGCGCCGCCGCCCGCTGCGCCCGCGCCGCCGAAGCTGGTGCGCCACGCGCCGACGGCGCGCGTCCTCCTGCTCGTCTTATTCGTGTTCACCTCGCTGTTCCTGATCGTCCGCACGCTCGCCTTGGAGCCGTTCGGGGTGCCCACCGGGAGCATGGCCCCGTCGCTGATCGGGCACCACCGGGCCGGGCCGTGCCCGCGGTGCGCGTACCCGGTGCGCGTCGGCCGGCCCACCAGCGGCGCGAACGAGCACTACGCGCGCGTCGTGTGCCCGAACTGCGAGTATGGCACGCACGAGACCCACCGCTTCTCCCTCGCCGACGCCCGCGACCTCAGCGGCGACCGGCTCCTCGTTGACAAGAACGTCTACAGTCTGCGCGCCCCGCGGCGATGGGAAATGGTCGTGTTCCGCTGCCCGGACCCGGACCCAAAGGAGTTCGGCAAGCCCTACGTCAAGCGCCTGATCGGGCTGCCGGGCGAGACGATTCGCGTGACCGACGGCGACGTTTACGTGAACAACGAGATCGCGCGCAAGGGGTTGGCCGAACTGCGCGAAACGCTGGTCCCGGTGTTCGACATGACGTACCCGCCGAAGGGAACGGGGTGGGCCGCGCGCTGGGTCGCCAGCGCCGGGGCCGACCCGCGCCTGCCGGCCGCCGGCGCGAAGCCGCCCGCCGCGCCCGACGTGGTGCAGGGAACCGAAATCGTGCTTGACGCGGGCGACGCGCCGCAGGCGGTGGTCGGGGCCACGTACCGCCACCTGTTGCTGGACGAGGAGCAGAACGCCGAGCAGCCGGTGCGCGTGTGGAACGCTTACGACGGCCGCCCGATCAACTACCGTGCGCTCCCGGTCGCCCGCGACTTCGTGCTGACCTGCGTAGTCGAAGTGACCGCGACCACAACCGACGAGGCTTCCTTCGCCTGCCGTCTCATGGACGGCGCGGACGCGGTGTCGGCCGAAATCAGCGTCGGGCCAAAGGGGACGGGGCGCGCGCAGCTCGTCCACGAGGGCAACGGCGGGCTGACCTCGACCGCGGGCGTGTCGCTCCAACCGGGCCGCGCGGTACGGGTGGAGTTCGCGTTCGCGGACCGGCGGGCGGCCCTCGCCCTCGACGGCAAGCAAATCGGCCCGCACGCCGACCTGCCGCAAGTGATCCGCCGCCCGGACCAGTTCGCCCGCCCGCTGCAACTGGGCGCGCGGGGGTGCCGCGTCGTCGTGCGCGAGCTGCGCCTGCTCCGCGACACCCACTACACGCACTACGGCACGCACGGCACGCGCCAGCCGGTAACGCTGGGGCCGCGCGAGTACTACGTGTTGGGCGACAACAGCGGGAACTCGCAGGACAGCCGGAAATGGCCGACGCCGGGCGTGCCGGAAGCCGACTTCATCGGTAAACCATTCCTGATCCACCAGCCGCTGCGCTCGGGCCGTGTCACGGTCGGCGGGCGCGAGCGCGAGTTCCAGTGGCTCGACTGGGGCCGCGTCCGCTGGCTGCACTGAATCTCGCCGGGCAGCGAGCGAACCGCTTGTATCGCCGCCTTCCGCCCCCGCCGACGTGAGGACCGCATGGCAACCGCCGCCGCGACCGCGAAGAACCGGACGGAAGATCCCGAAGAGACCGAGAAGGAGAACAAGAAGCACCCGCGCGACCCGGCCCGCGAGGTCGTCGAAACCGTCGTCTTCGTCGTCGTCCTCGTGCTGCTCCTGAAACTGTTCATCACGGAAGCGTTCGTCATCCCCACCGGGTCGATGGCCGAGACGCTGTACGGCTACCAGAAGGTCATCACCTGCCCGAAGTGTTCGCACGATTTCCCCGTGAACTCGCACGACGAGGTCGAGGCCAACCAACAGACCGGGCAGAAGCACGCGCTGATCGGCTACTGCTGCCCGAACTGCCGCCACCTCGGGCGCATCGAAGACCTGAACCCGCGGCCGGAGAACCGCACCGGCGACCGCGTCCTCGTACTCAAGCCGCTGTACCACATCCGCGCGCCGCACCGCGGCGACGTGGTCGTGTTCAAGTACCCAGAGGAGCCGCAGAAGAACCACGTCGCGGCGAACTACATCAAGCGCGCGATGGGCTTCGGCGGCGAAACGGTCGCCATCTACCGCGGCGACCTGTACGTGACGATGTCGCTGGCGTACCCGCCGGGCGACCTGTACCCGCGCCCGGACGACCCGCGCGACCTGTGGAAGTCGGAGTACATGTACTCCAGCGGCCCGGCGAGCGCGCAGGGGCAGCAGTTGTTCGCCGCGTCGCGCGAGGCCGGGTTCACCGAGCGCGTGCCCGGCGGGTTCCGCGTCGTGCGCAAGGGAGAGGCCCAACTGCTCGCCGACCGCCGGCTCGTGTGGGACAACGACAAGCAGCCGCGCGACCTCGCCGGCCGCGTGTCCCCGCGCTGGGAGCAGTACGGCTCCACCGGCAAGTGGAACCCGGACAACCCGCAGCAACCGCGAGCGTTCGCCCACAGTGGCGACACCATCGACTGGCTCCGCTACCAGCACATCACGTGGACGCGCGAGCAACTGACCGAGGAGCAGATCAACGGCGGCGCGAAGCCCCGGCTGCTGCCGTGGCGCTGGGAGGGCGGGAACCACGCCAAGCCGGTCGCGGGGCCCATCGACAACATGCTCGGCTACAACGCCGGCGTGGACTTCAACCCGGTGTTGGGCCGCGCCGAACAGCGCGACGACCCGCGCCGCGGGCCCGAACCAACCATGTGGGTCGGCGACCTCGTCCTCGAGTGCGAGGCCGAGGTGAGTGGCGGCGCGGAAGTGGTGCTCGAAGTGTCGCGCGGGCCGAACCGCTTCCAAGCCAAGTTCGGCAACGGGCAGGTGTCGCTCGCGCGCGTCGGCACAAAGGGGCCGGAGTTCGGCAACCCGTCGCGCCCTTGCAAGGTCACGGCCGGTAAGTACAAACTGCGGTTCGCGAACGTCGATTGCCGCCTCTGGGTGTGGGTGGACGGCCAGCGCGTCGACTTCGGCGCGGAGGGCGACTACGACCCGGCCGAGGCCACGAGCTACGACGCCGACGACCCCATGAAAGAGGGCTGGGTGCGCGAGAACGACATCGACCAACCGGCCAAGATCGGGGCGAAGGGCGGGGTCAGCGTCAGCGGGATCAAGCTCCACCGCGATGTGTACTACACCCGCGGCGGGGGCGACCAGACCAGCGCCGACATCTTCTACGTTCACCCCGGCCACTACATGTGCTTGGGCGACAACAGCGCCCAAAGCTCGGACAGCCGGCGCTGGGGCACCGTGCCGGAGCGCCTGATGCTCGGCAAGGCCGTATTCGTGTTCTTCCCCCTCTCGACGGACAAGGGCAAGAACCGCGTCGGGTTCATCAAATAGTCAGTGGTGCGTAGCCGCGACCCAAGGGGAGCGAGATGGCCGTTGGCGAGATCACAATCCGTGTGCGGTACGCGGAGACTGACAGCATGGGGCTGTTGCACCACGCGAACTACCTCGTGTACTTCGAGCAGGCCCGAACGGAGTTGCTCCGGGCCGGCGGGCGGACGTATAAGGACATGGAAGCGGAAGGGTTCTTCTTGGTGGTCGCGAAGCTGGAGATCAAGTACCGGCTCCCGGCCCACTACGACGACCTGCTGACGATCCGCACAACGGTCACGCGCTCCTCGCCGGTCCGGATCGAGCACAGGTACGAGGTGCTGCGCGACGGCGCGCTGCTCGCGGAAGGCGCGACCACGCTCGCCTGCGTGAACCGCGACGGCAAGCTCTGCGCCATGCCCGCGTGGATGACAGGCGACTGACCCGTTTGCCGCGAGCCGCAGGCGAGCGCGCCCGCTCGGGAGGACCACCTTTGCGTCGGCTCTGGATCCACAACGTGCTGCCGGCCGCGTTCGCCGCGCTCCCGGTGCTGGCCGCGGCGCTCGTGTTCTTCGCGGTCCCCGCCGACGCGCGCCGCGACTACCTCAAGCGCGTCGAGACCGCGCCCATCGACTGGATCATCCTCGGCATCGGGTTCACCCTGTTCGTCACACAGGTGATCCTCGCGTTCAAGGCCATGCGCTGGCAGCAGACCGACTTCGACCTGAAGGCCGACCGCTGGCTCACGCACCTGTCGCAAGCGGCCGAGTGGTTCCCGCTGCTGGGCCTGATCGGCACGGTCGCGGCGATTCTGCAAACGTTCAGCTCGATCAAGCCCGGTGTGACCCCGCAGGACATCATCCACACCTACGCCCCGGCAATCACCGCGACCGGCGGCGGGCTGTACATGGCCTTCATCAACATCCTCCCGGTGTGGGTGGTCGCGGTCGGGCGCGACCTGATCCGCGCGCTGGCCGGGTTCGCCCCGGCCCCGGAGCAGGCCCCGCCGCCGCATGCCGCGGGGGGCAAGTCGTGATTACGACGCCCCGCCGCGCAGTCACGCGGTTCTTCATCCCGCTCATCGACGTGCTCATCCTGCTGTTCTGCATCTTCCTCCTCATGCCGTTCGTCAGCGGCCCGGCGTCGCCCGACCCCGCGGACCAGAAGGCGAGCAAGGAGCCGCCGCTGCCTACGACCGAGGCCGAGTTGCGCCGCGAACTGACCGAGGCCCGCGCCCGCATCAAGCGGATGGAGGCCGCGGCACAGATCGGGTTCGCCGACCGCGTCATCGTCCGCGTTCTGTTCGTCGGTAAGGACGCCAACGGCGTCTACCTGTACCACTATGACGACAGCGGGCGGCGCGAGATTCGCAACGGGACGCATGCCGTTCAGTACGTCACCCAACAGGCGGCGCGCGCGGCGCTGGCCGGCGGGGTGAAGGAACTGAAGTACGAAATCCTGTACCCGCGGGACGAGAGCGGGTTCGCCCGAGGCTACCCGAACGCCAAGGAAGAGGCGCAGATTCGCGGCTGGTTCGGGGACGTGCCGGTGCGGTTCCAGTAACCCGACCGAGACTTCACGATGCTCGACGCGCTGTTCGCCGCCGACCTCGGCTCCAACAAGTACGCGGTCTACGCCATCAAGGGGCTGGCGGTCGGCGGGGCGTTCCTTGCGGGCTTCTTCGTAGGCCGGTTCCTCTCGTGGGCGCTCGACCGTTGGCTGTTCGCCGCCAAAGCCCCGCCGGTGCTCAAGCGCTCGGTCGAGGTCGCCACCGGCCTGCTGGTCGCGATCCTCGTGGCGCTGTTCATCTTCGGCGAGGGGGGCAACGGGATGTTCGGGCGCGGCGGCTCCGGTGACGGGAAGGGCGCGCCGACCGACGACGGCAAGGGCAAGCCGCAGCCCGCGCCCGCCGACCCGAAGAAGCCCGAAGACCCGAAGAAGGACGACCCGAAGCCGCCGACCCCGAAGCCGACGCCCGGCGACCTGCACGTCACCATCCTGACCGACGACGACGTGAAGGGCGGCAAGTTCTACCTGATCGGCGACGACCCCGCCCCCAAGTCCATCGAGGAGTTGAAGGCCGCGGTCGAGTCGCGCCGCAAGGCCCCCGGGCCGGAACTGAAGACCGTGTTCTATCGGTTCAAGGGCGAGGAGTTGGGGCCGGACCACCCCCGGTTCCGCTTGCCCGATGTGTGGCTGAAAGAGCTGAAGATCAACTTCGCACGCGAGTGAGACCGGCGCGCATGACCGCCCCTTCGCCAGCCCCGGAACCACCCCCCGACGCGCCGCGCGTCCTCTTGTTCGGGCACCGCGGCGCGGGTAAGTCCGCGCTCGTCGGCGCGCTCCTGCAAGCCGGCGAGACGCAGGGCGAAACGCTCCGCGGCGAGGTGATCGCGTCGTCCGTCGATCTGCCGCGCATCCGCGACGCGGTCTACGCGGGCACCAAACTCGACCCCTACAAGACCGAGTTGGTCAGCTACACGATCTGCCTGCGGCCGTGGCGCGCCAGCACCGTGCCCGCGGCCGACCCGCTCACCGTCGTACTCGACGACTGCGACGGTATCGCCGCCGAAGCGCTCTTGGAGCACCCCGAACCGATCACCCGGCGCGCGCCCAACAGCCCGGTGGCGCGCGCCGTCGTCGGGGCCGACGCCATCGTTCTTCTCGTGGACGGCGCGTCCACCGACGACGAACTGCACGAGGCGTTCAAGGACTTCGACGCCTTCCTGAACGTGGTTCACCGGGCGAAGACCGACGCGCGCGTGGTCGGTGGGTTCCCGGTGTACCTCGTGCTGACGCAGTGCGACCGGCTCGCGCGCCAAGGCGACACGCTCGCGGCGTGGGAGGCGCGCGTTCAGGCGCGCGTCGATTACGCGTGGACCGCGTTCGACGCGCACCTGAAGGACGCGGACCCGGACGACGCGGTCCCGTCCCCGTTCCTCGCCTTCGGCAGCATCGAGCTGACGGTGTTCGCCGCTGCGATCCGCCGCCCGCCGCTGCCCGGTTCGACCGCGCCCACGCACCACCCGTATCAGGTGGCCGAGCTGTTCCGCGAGTGCTTCGCCGCGGCCCGCGCGCACCACCGGCGCACCCGCAGCTCCGAGACGCGCTTGAAGTGGACCGTGCGCGTCGCGCTCGCCGCGGTCGCGGCGCTGGTGCTCGGTCTGGCGACGGTCGCGCTGTTCCCCCCGAAGCCCGGCGGCATCGAGTTGGCCGACCGCGTGCGCGCGTACCTCGCCAGCGAGCCGCCCGCGGCGGCGCGCCTCGCCGATAGCGAACTGGAGCGCACGCGAGCCACCCTCGCCCGGTTCCAGAGCGACCCGCAATACGGGGCGCTGGACGCGGACCTGCGCGCGTTCGTCGACAGTCGCGCGCGGGAGGTGGACGACTACTCCGCGTACCGCGCGCGGCTGACCGGCACCACGGCCCCCGGCGCGACCCGACAGCTCCCGGACTTGGAGCGCGTCGGCAAGGCGCTGGAGAACGACCCGCAACTGATCCCGCCCCAGCAGTACGGCTGGCAGGACACGCCCGCAGTCCTGCTCCGCGACGACTGGCTCGCCGACTACCGTGCGGTGGCGGCGGTGCAGAAGGAGTTCGTCGCCCGTTACGAGGGCCTCAAGCGCGAGGCACTCGGACTTATGCTGAAGCGCCCCTTCGACGACGAGTGGAACGGCGCGTTGGACGCGCTCGGGTTAAAGGGCCGCGCGCTACCGGCCCCCCTCGACGAACCGCTGCCGGGGTCGCCGCCCGTGCGCGCCCCCGCGCCGCGCGCGCGCGACGCCCGCGTCACCTACCGCGCGCCGTACGAGTTCGACGAGGTGGACAAGATGCGCGGCCAGTGGGAACAGGCCCGCGCCCGCGCCGCGCACCTGCGCGACCTCGCCGACGCCGTCGGGTTAAGCGCCGCCGGGGGCCGCCCGCCGGCCGCGCTCGCGCTGCCGAAGGACGGCCCCGTGAACCCAGTCGCGGTGCTCGCGAACCTGCGCCGCGACTTCCCGCGCGCCGGCGCGGACTTTGGCGAGTGGGAACTGATCCACTTCCCCGAGCCGGCGCGCCCGGACCTCGCGAAGCGCCTCGAGGTCGCTTTCGACACCGGAACCGCCCACGCGCAGAAGCTGTTCACCCACCCCGACACAAAGGCCGGGTGGAAGGCGCTGGCCGCGACCCTCGACGAGCCGCGTTTCCGCGACTGGGGCACGCTCCTGCACCTGCTCAAGCGGCTCCGGCGCGCCCACGAACCGGCCCCGGTGCCGCCGAACCCCATCGACGAGCTGGCGAAGTTCCTCGCCGACCTCGACACCAAGACGTTCGAGCTGAACGCCACCGGATTCACGCTCACGATCCCCGAAGACCTGACAGACGGCCTGAACACCCTCGACCTGACCAACAAGGTGCTGGCGGTAACGGTCGGAACCGGGGCCGACGCTCGCACCGCGCGCTACACAGTGAAGGAGGGCGAACTGCGCACGGTGACTGTGATCCGAAACAACAAGATCGAACAGCTGCAGGTGCGCGTTTACCCAGTGGTCGCGGACGGCGCGACGAAGTTGGCGTACCGCCCCGGCGACGAGTTCCGCGCGGTGCTGCCCGTCATGGCCGGCACAAAAGCGCCGGAACTGCTCTGGGACACCGGCGGGCCGGACACGTTCCGCTTCGCGCGCCTGTCGCGCGAGCCGCGGCTCTCGGGCCGCGCCGCCGGCACCGGCGTGACGCTCACCCCCACCAACGCCAACGCGCTCCCGGCGCTCCCGGTCCTGCTGCCGAAGTGACCGCAAGCTCGTGTGTTCGTAGTGACCCGCTTTAGCGGGTCATCGTGCAGGGACGGGCCGCGAAGCTCGCTGGCCCCGGACCCGCTGAAGCGGGTCACTACGAAAATCCGAAGTGGGCACAATTCACAATCGGTTGCACAAGGCCCGCGGTTCGGTCGTGTGCCCAGCGAACCCGGAGCGGAAGCGACGGAGCGGTTGCACAACGCCCCTCGACCCGCTCGAAGTTGCAAAACTAGAAACCCTGGTACAACTGGCGCTTATTAGAATGAGGCCCGTGATCGCGCTGCCGAAGTTGCAAAACGAAAAGGAGTAGTACATCGGGCGCATATCAGAATGTCCCCCGCGGCGCGCGTGGCAAGCCCAAATCTGAACACTACTCCATACTATACGAGATGGCAGATTGGGTCAAGGGCGGTTATGGTGATTTGTACACGTCGCGGCTAGGCCGCCGTGCTCGAGGGGAGCAACTTCTTCCACCACGGCACCGGCGGCTTCTTCTCCTTCGGCTTCACCGTCTCCTCTTTCGGCTTCTCTTCCGCCTTCTCCTCCTGCGCCCCCGGCGCGTCGTCTTCGTCCGGCGCGGACACGGCTTGCAGCAGTACGCCGAGGACGATCAGACCCACGACTGCGCCGTTGAGCGCCGGCACGTTGGCCGCGACCCACGCCACCGCGTCGAAGTACAGGACGTGTTCGAGCAGCAGAACCAGCGCGTGACCGGCGAGGAGCGTCCCGATCAGGCTCGTGAGTACCATCGTCCACAGGCGGTAGAGCAGCAGGCCGAACAGCCCGCCGCAGAGGAACACGGCCCACAGTTCTTGGGCCTGTGGGAGCACCCACTGCACCGCGAGCCACGCCCCGCAGCCGCCGGCGACGAATGCCAGCACCTTCGCCAGCTCCAGCGCGAGCAGGCCCGCGGCCACGGCGAGCAGGATGCCCACGGCCATGACGTGCGTGCCGCCGGTCGTGCGGCCCGCGTTCAGCCCGATCAGGCCCGCGGCGAGCGTGATCCCGGCGACGATCCAGAACCGGTGCCAGCGCCAGCCGAACAGCCAGAGCGCGACGCCCAGCACGTAGATGGTGCCGAGCATCGCCCCGGTCAGCCCGCGGGCCTCCGCCAGAATGTCGGGTGCGATGAGTTGCATCGAAGCTCGTGCGTCTGAGGGGAAGAGCGCTTCGCACAGTTGAAGCTACGGGGCGGGCGCGCGGCGTGTCAAGCACCGTCCGGGCGCGGCGCGGGGCGAATCCGGGCCGCGCTAACCGGCGCTTCCGATTGTTTGCAGTGCGCCGCCTGTAGAATAGCGCCGCCCTTTCGTTCCCGGAGTGCCACTCGTGCCGCCGATACTGTTCGTCGTGGACCGCCGCGGCGCGGGCCAAACGCTCCCCGCGATCCTGAAATTGCGATTCGGCATCCCGTGGGCGCAGGCCAAGCGCCTCGTCGAGCGCGGGCACATCAAGGTGAGCGGACAGGTCGAGAAGGACGTGGCCCGGCGCGTGAAACTCGGCAAGCGCGTCGAAGTCGCGCCGGGCACCATCGAGGTGAAGACGGCCACGCTGCCCGGCGCGCCTCCGAAGAAGGAGAAGCCCAAGCCTGTCGCGAAGGAGAAGAAGCCACCATTCGAGAAGTCGAAGCCTGTGAAGCTACTCGCGGCTTCGCACGAACTGCTGCCCCTCGACGCCATCGTCTACCAAGACGAAGACGTTGTCGTGGTGAACAAGCCCGTGGGCCTGACGACGATGCGGCACGCGGAGGAGGCCGCGGAGTTCGGCGCGCGGGCGAAGAAGTTCCTGCCGAAAACGCTCGCCGACCTGCTCCCCGCGGCACTCGGCACCCCCAACCGGCCGGTGATCGCGGTCCACCGCCTCGACCGCGACACGTCCGGCCTCGTCGTGTTCGCGCGGACCCGCGCCGCGGCCGACGACCTGATGCGCCAGTTCCGCAAACACAGCACCGAGCGCCGCTACCTCGCGCTCACGCGCGGCGCGCCGAACGCCAAGCGCATCGAATCCGTGCTCGTGCCCGACCGCGGCGACGGGCGGCGCGGCAGCACCACCGATCTTGTCGCCGAGGACGGCAAGCGCGCGGTCACGCACGTCGCGGTCGTGGAGCAGTTCGGGCCGTTCGCTCTCGTGGAGTGCCGACTCGAAACCGGGCGCACCCACCAAGTGCGCATCCACATGGGCGAGGCCGGCACGCCGCTCTGCGGGGAAACGGTCTACGACCGCCCCGTCGACGGCAAACCAAAGGCCGACGGCAGCGGGGCCGAGCGGCCGATGCTCCACGCCGCGAAGCTCGGCTTCGCCCACCCCGACACCGGCGAGGCGCTGAACTGGGAGGTTCCGCCCCCAGCCGACTTCGCCGAACTGCTGGCGCGATTCCGCCAAGAATAGCCCGCAGAAGGCAGAAGGTAGAAGCGTTTCGACAGGATGAACAAGATGAACAGAGATGGAAAGACAGGGCAAACTCCACTTTTCATCCTGTCAAAACTCTTCTGCCTTCCTGACTTTTCGCCGTGATGGGATTTCAGCAGCGTCTGTTCTGCGTCCTCTGCGGGCACATTTTCATGGTGACAATTTCGCCGGAACTTGCGGCTGGGATGAGCGTTAAATGAGAGTTGCGAGCGGGCCGACGACGCCGAGCCGACTGCGGATGCGAGAAAAGTCAGATTTTTGCAGCGGGTTCGGGAACTCTGCCGTAAGGTGAGCGTCAGAAGCTCAGAAGCGGCTCGTGACATTCCCGCCGTCCCGCCTTAAGCGCTTGCACGAGCCGGACTTTCGGGTTACACTCGTCTCACAACCCTGCCGGAAACCCCGGCGTAACGGAGTCAGTACCATGGATCGTCGCCACTTCATGAAGCACGCCGCCGCGGGCGCGGCCGTCACGGTTCCCGGCCTGAACTTTATGACCAACATCCGCGCCAACGCCGCGGAGATGAAGAAGAAGGGCAAGAGCCTCATCATCCTGTGGATGGGCGGCGGCCCGACGACCATCGACCTGTGGGACATGAAGCCGGGCAGCAACAACGGCGGCGACCACAAGCCGAAGCCCACCGCGGCCAGCGGCGTCGAGATCACCGAGCACATGCCGAAGGTGGCGTCGCAGTTCAAGAACCTGTCCATCGTGCGCTCGCTGAGCAGCGGCGAGGGCGACCACGCCCGCGGCACGTACAAGATGAACACGGGCAACCGCCCCAGCCCGATCCTCGAGTACCCCAGCATCGGCTCGGTGCTGAGCTACTACCAAGCGATGGATGTGGAGGCCGCCAAGAACGCGGACATCCCCGGCTTCATCTCGCTCGGTAACACGGTCGGCACCAACCCGCTGACGCAGAACGCGGTCGGCGGCGGCTTCCTCGGCATGAAGTACTCGCCGTTCCTCGTGCAGAACCCCGGCACCCCGCCGGAAAACGTCTCCTCGCCGGTGCCCGAGGACCGCACCATCCGCCGCGCGGCCATCTTCGAGAAGCTCGAAGGCGGGCTGGTGCAGCAGGACGGCAAGAAGCCGCTGATGGACGCGGCCCAAGCCCACAAGGAAGTGTACGAGAAGGCCCTCAGCCTCGTGGTCAGCACCCGCAAGGAAGTGTTCAACCTCGAAAAGGAAATCGACGGCAAGGCCATCGACCCCAAACTGAAGGAAGAGTACGGCGCGGCCGGCACCGGTGCGAGCGCCTTCGGCCGCTCGTGCCTCCTCGCCCGCAAGCTGGTCGAGGCCGGCGTCGCCTGCGTCGAGATCACCCTCGGCGGCTGGGACATGCACAACGGCATCTTCCCGGCGCTCGCCAACCGCCAACTGCCGAACCTCGACAAGGGTATGGGCACGCTGGTCAAGGACCTCGCCGACCGCGGCAAGCTCAAGGACACGGTCATCGTGTGGATGGGCGACTTCGGCCGCACCCCGCGCATCAACCAAAACGCCGGCCGCGACCACTACCCGGCCGCGTGGAGCGTGGTGATGGGCGGCGGTAACATCAAGGGCGGCGTGGCGTTCGGGGCCACCGACAAGGACGGCACCCAAGTGACCGACGGCAAGGTCGGCGTCCACGACATCTACGGCACCCTGTACCGCGGCCTCGGCATCGACCCGACTCCCGAAACCAACGCCAGCGTCCGCGACAACCTCGGCCGCCCGTATTACATCGCCGGCAACCGCGCCGACGCCAACAACAAGGAATCCTTCCTCAAGGACGGCGGCTACTGGATCAAGGACCTCGTCAGCTAACCCTGTGAGGTAACGAACGCGACCGCGGCCGGGGCGAAAGCCCCGGCCGCGGCTGTTTTCTTGTAGGTCGCGGTCGAGCGAGGCCCGACGGCCAGCACGCCATGCATATCTCGCTTGCGTGTCTTCGCCCTGAAGGGGCGGGCTTCCTCAGCCCCGGCCAACGGCCGGGGTGAATGCGCGCCGTTTTCGCGTCCTGAAGGGACGCGCTACATTAGCGCGTCCCTTCAGGACGCAATACCCAAGCCTCGACTACCCCGGCCGTTGGCCGGGGCTGAGGAAGCCCGCCCCTTCAGGGCGGAAGGCCGAAGCCACGCGTTCGTCGTGACCCGCTTCAGCGGGCGGGGCGCGAGTAACCTTCGCCGTAGCCCACTGCGATAAGACCCGCTGAAGCGGGTCACTACGAACGAAGGCGCGCGACCTTCGGCGGCGTATAATCACTCGGCCGTCGCCCGCCGGAGTTGTGCCATGTTCGCTCGCCGCTGGTCGGTCGCGCTCGGGTGCTTGGCGCTGGGCGCGCTCGGCGCGATGTTCGTTTCGCAACCGCTCGCGGGGCAACCGGCCGAAGCGCCCGCACCGGTTCCCGTGCCCGCCGCGCCGCTGCCGGGGCGCGAGTGGCAGTCGCTCGCGCCGGTCGTGAAGCGCGTGCTGCCGGGCGTCGTGTGCATCGAGGGGAAGGGCCGGCCCAAGCGCGCCGCGGGCGAAGACACCGACCCCGGCTTCGGGTCCGGTGTCATCATCGACCCCAACGGCGTCGTCCTCACGAACAACCACGTCGTCGCCGATCTCGAAACGGTCGAGGTCACGCTGCACGACGGCCGCAAGTTCACCTCGGCCGACATCCGCCGCGACCCGAAGACCGATCTCGCGCTCGTGAAGCTCGACACCAAAGACCTGCCGTTCTTGGAGTTCGGCGACAGCGACGCGATGGAGGTGGGCGACCGCGTCCTCGCGGTCGGCGCGCCGTTCGGCCTCACCGGGTCCGTTACCAGCGGCATCGTCAGCGCCAAGAGCCGCAACAACCTCAAGCTGAACACGTTCGAGAACTTCATCCAGACCGACGCGGCACTGAACCCCGGCAACAGCGGCGGGCCGCTCGTGAGTCTCGACGGGAAGGTGATCGGCCTGACCGCGGCGATTAAGACGCGCACCGGCGGGTTTCAGGGCGTGGGCCTCGCGGTGTCCAGCAACCTCGCCAAGCGCGTCGCCGGCGACCTGCTCAAGAACGGCGTGGTGAAGCGCTCCTACGTCGGCATCGCGGTGCGCGACCTCGACGACGCCACCGCGAAGAAAGCCGGGGCCAAGCCGGGCGCGGGCGTCGTGGTCACGAAGGTGGGCGACGACTCGCCCGCGGCGAAGGCCGGCGTTCAGGTCGGCGACGTGATTACGAAGGTGAACGGCGTCGCGGTGAAGGACGCGCGCGACCTCATTCGGATCAGCACCGCGCTGCCGGTCGGCGAGACCGTGGACGTTCACCTGTGGCGCGACGGCAAGTTCTACGTCGGCAAGGTGAAGGTGGAAGAGGAACAGCGCGCGCTGAAGCCGGAACCGCCCGCCGGGGCCGGGGCGAACGTGTCGGCCACGGACGCGGGCCTCGTGATTACGGACCTGAGCGACGACCAGATTCGCCTGCGGAAGCTGCCGAAGGATGTAAAGGGCGTGGTCATTTCGGGGGTCGCGAAGAACAGCCTCGCGGAGAAGGCCGGGCTTCAGCGCGGGCAGATCGTGTTGCGCGTGGACAAGACCCCGACCCCGACCGCGCTCGCGTTCGACCAAGCGCTGCGCGCCGCGACCGCCGACAAGGGCGCGGTCCTGCAAGTCATGAAGGCCAACGGCGACGTCGACTTCGTGCTGCTGAAGCTGAAGTAGGCGCGCAGCGGCCGTTCGCGGGACTCGGTTTTCACCCGAAGGGGTGGGACAGCTTAGCCCGGTGCAACACACTAGAGCCAGTTATGCACTTATCGTCATGATAGGGGATAAGTTAGGTGCATGAGCGAGGCACGGAAGTCGTACCCGAGTGACGTAACCGACCGGGAGTGGGAGTTCCTGCTCCCGTACCTGACCCTCATGCGCGAGGACGCGCCGCAACGGGACCACCTGTTGCGAGACGTGTTCGACGCCCTGCGGTACGTG
>Ga0194132_10006429_pt1 | contig 18239 bp, 8 predicted proteins | sample TA2KigOf80mmetaG_FD_148612 | JGI IMG/M metagenome (GOLD analysis project Ga0194132, IMG submission 148612) | Freshwater microbial communities from Lake Tanganyika, Tanzania - TA2015054 Kigoma Offshore 80m | ecosystem: Environmental > Aquatic > Freshwater > Lake | place: Tanzania: Lake Tanganyika...
TATCACGTAGGAAGTTCACCAAGGAATTCAAGCTGGCCGCGGTGAGGCGGCTGGAACAAGGGATCTCAATCGCGGAGGCGGCCCGGGCGTTGGAGGTCAGCGGCAACGTGCTGTACCGGTGGCGGCGGGAGTTCCGGCAGGGAGCCGGGAATGCACTTCCGGGCAACGGGAAGCAACGTTGTTCAGATGGCCAAATTGCGGAGCTGGAACGCTTCTGGCGAACGGGCACGCTGGCCAACCCACCGTGCCCAAAATTTTTTCCGGTGGTGACACAGTTCACCCCTCCGGCTACGCGTAATGGCCAGGAAGGACGACATGACAACCACTTCAACCAGACGAATGCTCCCGGCGATGATGCTCGGCGCGCTGGCCTATGCCGCCGAAGTTACGCCCAAACCCTGGACCAACCCCAACGCCATCGATGAGCGGGGGAACTCCGCGCTGATGAACGCGGTCCTTTTCGGATCCGCGGACGATGTCCGCAACCTGCTGGCGCGCGGCGCGGATCCGAACCTTGCCAACGCCGCGGGCGCCACCGCCTTGATCTGGGGCGCGGGAGATCCGGAGAAAGCCCGCTTGCTGATCGAGAAGGGCGCCGATGTGAACGCCCGCTCGAAGTCCGGCCGGACTCCGCTGCTCGCCGCCGCCGCTGTCGCGGGCAATAGCCGGACTGTGAAGATGCTGCTCGACCGTGGCGCAAAGGCCGATCAGCGCGACGAGATCCCTTCGATCCCCGTGATCTGGACCGGTGGCGGGAAAGCCACTCCGCTGATCGAGGCGTCGCGGATCGGCGATGTTGAGACCATCCGGCTGCTGCTAGCCGCCGGCGCCGCCGTCAAGGCCACGGACAGCCACGGCGGAACCGCACTGGGCGAAGCGGCGTTCTACGGGCGCGTGGATGTGGTCCGGATGCTGATCGATCGCGGCGCGGACGTGAACGCGGCGGCGGGCACTGGAGTCCCGGTGTTGAGCATGGCGGCGGCGCGCAGCGAAACTGAAGTTGCGCGGATCCTGCTGCGGCACGGCGCGAGGGTGAGCCAGGCGGACGCGGGAGGCAATACACCGCTGATGTTCGCTGCGATGAACGAGACACCCAACACCGAACTGTTGAGCGTGCTGCTCGCGGCAGGCGCGGATCCGAATCATGCGAACAAGGCCGGTGAAGCGGCGCTCGACTGGGCGCTCCGGCGTGGTGAGACGGCGGCAGTGGCGAGGTTGCGGCAAGCAGGCGCACGGGCGTCCGCAAAGCCGGCCGCACCGGCTGCGGTAGGGGCGGAGGGCGCATTCGATCCTGCGGTGACCATGAAACTGCTCGCCGCGTCGGCGCGGACTTCGTTCAAGACCACCGGCTGCATCTCCTGCCACAACCATGCATTGCCACTTCAGGCGCTGGCCTCGACGCCCGGTCTGGAGGGTTCACGCGAAGAGATCTTGAAGCAGATCAAAGCGTTCGTGATGCCGACGGTCCCCAGCATTCTTGAAGGCAGCAACGCGTTTCCCGACATCGCGCAAACCGGCAGCTACATCCTGGAGGCCTTCGCCGCCCACGGGTATCCAGCGGACATCATGACGGCGGCCATCGTCCACAAGATCGCCACGAACCAAGCGGCGGATGGACGTTGGCACGGGATCCAGCCGCGCCCGCCTCTGCAGAGCGGCGACTTCCAGGCGACGGCGATGGCGATCCGCTCATTGAGCCAGTACGGCCAGGCGATGCCGGGACGCAAGGCGGAGTTCGCGCGGCAGATCCGGCGGGGACCGCGCCTGGCTGGCAGCGTCCAAGCCTGCGACGCACGAGGATCACGTGATGCGGCTGCTCGGGCTCTACTGGTCCGGCGCGGCGGAGCGTGAGGTGGCCGGCGCCGCATGGGCGCTCGCGAAGTTGCAGCGTGCCGACGGTGGATGGGCGCAATTGCCCGGACTCAGCAGTGACGCCTACGCGACGGCGAAAGCGCTGTACGCGTTGAACCGTGCAGTGCGCAGCGAGGCCAACACGGAAGCGGCGCGTGCGTTCCTGGCAAGGACGCGGCTGGCGGATGGAACCTGGCATGTCCGGTCGCGGGCCTACAAGTTCCAACCCTACACGGAGAGCGGATTCCCGCATGGCGGCGACCAGTGGATCTCAGCAGCAGCGACGAGCTGGGCACTCATGGCGCTCGCGGGTCCGGCTAGCGCACCATAGGGGGATGGTGCGAGCCCGAACCATCGCCTTTTTCTTCTTCCCGACCTTCACGGCGCTGGCGCAAGACCGCACTGGCGCCGTGCAGGTGCGGGCGAGATTACGGTGGAAGCGGGAACGATGCGCGAAGCGGGATACTACAGCTGAGGTCGCGGGGCGCACCTACCGTGATCTGGCGACAGCGGCCTTCGCTCCCGAGGCGATCCGGCCGGCAATTGAGGATCCCGCGGCCTTACGTGTTCACACCCGAGTTGTTCACGGATCCGGTGCGGCGGCTGGAGAAGCTCAACGGAGCGCCCCCAGGCCGCCAGATCGAGGTGGGGCATCCGATGTGGAGAAGCAGTGGAACACGGTAGCTACGCTGTGTCAGAACACGGGTCCGCTGACCTCGCGGCAGCAGGCGCGCAGGCGCGGTGTCAAGGTGATGCGGGCGGCGCTGGATCCGAACTATCCGTGAAGCCGGCTTACCAGAACAGCTTGAAGCCGAGTTGGATGTTCCGTGGCGGAGAGTCGCGCATGTTCCCGCTTGAAGTGCCAGCGTCACTGGGCAGATAGGTCCCAAAATTGCCGTTGGCATCGAGCGGATTCGAGTTGTACCGGAGCGAAAAGACGTTAAAGCGGTTGAACGCGTTGTAGGCCTCGGCGCGGAACTGGAAGCGCAGACGCTCGGTAATGCGCACGGTTTTGTTCAGCGAGAGGTCCATGGTGTAGGCGGCGGGCATGCGGATCTGTCCGCTTCGCAGCGGGTTCGCGCGGTAGGTGAGAAAGTCGACGCGCGGGACCAGCCATGCGTAGTTTGAAAAGTCCGTGGAGGAACAGCCGTTGATCGTGGTCGAGGCGCGCGTGGGAGCCACTGAGCCGTCGGCAGCGGTCTGCAGCACGCACGGATTCCAGCCGCGCACGATGGTCTGGTTGCGGTCGACTTTGACCTTGGGGTCCCGCAGCCTGAAGGCGTTGGCTGGCAGGTCCGCGGGTTCGCCGGAGGAGGCGATGTAGAACGCGTTGACGTCCCAGCCGCCGATGATGGCATCAAGCAACCGTCCGGCGGATCCGGCAACCGCGCGTCCCTTGCCAAACGGAAGCTCGTAGTGAGTGGAGAACTTGAACACATGCGTGCGATCAAAGTTCACGAGGCTTTGTTGCGGAATGGCGGCATAGAAATTCAGCCATCCTTCGCGCGAGATCTGCTTGCCGAGTGTGTAGTTGGCGTCGATCACGAACCCGGACGACACGCGGAGGCGGTACACAGCCTGCATGGAGTTGTAGCGCATGAATCCGTCGGCGCGTCCCAACTGATTCAGGTCGCCGGCGAATTGCGGGAACGGCCGGGCGAGTTGCGATCGGACGATCGTCTGCGCGACGCCGAGATTGGTCGCACCGAACTCGGGAATGCCACGGAAGGGATTGGTGACCAGTTGATTGCACACCGTGGTATTACCGCCACGGGAGGGATCGCATTGCCGTGCGAACGTGTCGGGGATCGCGTTGCTGGCGAGGCTCGTCATCAGGTTCTGCGTGCGGCTTCCCACATAGGAGACGTCGACCGATGACTGATCCGTCAAGCGGAACTGGAATCCCAGCGAGAATTGATTGACGCGCGGGAGGCGGGCGCTTTGATTCCACCAACCGAAGTTGTTGCCTGCGAAGGTGGCGAGTCCACCGGCGGCGCCCGCGGGTTTGCGCACTCCGTTTGGATACGGGTTCGAGAGCAGACCCGGAACAGGCGTGCGGTTGCCATCCGTTGAGACGACCAGCGGCGTGTTCGCCGTGAAGCCCTGCGTCTGGTAGAAGTCGCCGTTGGGCCAGTTGGCGTAGAAGATGGCGTATCCTCCGCGGACCACGAAACGGTCCGCAGGCGTGTAGGCGAATCCGATGCGCGGCTGGAGTGTCGACAGGTAACTGTCCGACGCGCGGCGACGGTTCTCGCCTGCGAACAGGAGTCCGCCTCTCAGGTTCCGCAGATCGGGATAGAGAGCGAGATTGGCGGCGGTGATGCTGGCGGCGATCGGACTCGATGCCTCACGGTCAAACCCGGTGACCAGGCGGTTGTACTTCTCGTCCGGCGGAGTGTTCAGATCCCAACGCAGGCCGAGGTTGAGGGTGAGGCGGCGCGAGACCTTCCAGTCATCCTGGATGAAAGGCGCCAGGTACCAGCTTCGGAAGAAGGGCCGCGCGTTGAAGTCCGCCGTGCCGCTTGCAGCGGCGCCAAGCAGGAATGACGCGTAGCCGTCACCGGAGTTCACCTCCGACGCCGCGTTGTCCCAGACCTCGCGCGTGAACCCGGCGTTCGTGGTGACCGTGAACACGTCGCCCAGGTTCGATGTAAGGTAGTGCCACCGGCGCAGGTCGATACCGGCCTTCCAGTTGTGTTTGCCCTGAACCCTGCTGAGCGTGCCTTGCAGCGAGTACGTGTTGTTGTACTCGATGCTACGGCGGCTGCCCAACTGCGAGTATCCGCCGATGTTCCAGACACCGAAGAAGTCGGCAACAGCGAGTTGCGGGACGAGGCTCGCAGGGAGTCCGAGCTTGGTTGGGTCGAACCGGAAATTTCCTTGGCTATCGGTGCCCTCGACGTACCGGGCGTAGTTCGCGCGCAGGTTGAACGTGGTGGTTGGGCTAACGATGCGGACCCAATCGGCGAGCATCGCGCGGTTCTGCCGCAGGAATGGATTGAATCCGTTCTCACCGGGCTGGCCGAGGATCCCGTTGAGCGTGCGGTTCTGGTCATGCCGGTTGGTGGCGAAGCGGAAGAAGTAGCGGTCATTGTCGCCGCGTTTGAAGTCGACACGGCTGTTGAAGTTCCAGAACAGCAGGTCATAGGAGAACAGCGGAAGGCTGAAGTTTCCCGCGGCGAACCGCTGGCGCGGAAGGCCCGGGTCGTTCGGCTCCTGGTAGTAGCGGGAAACCGCGGCGGCCACCGGACTGATGCGAGCACCGGGAATCCGGTTGCCGGGGAATGGAGTCCGCGTGACGCGCCCGGAAGCGTCCACCGCTGGGTTGAACGGGTCGAAAACGCGGATCAGATCTCCAGCCGCGTTGGTGAGCCGCGAGAAGTCGCCGGTCCGCATCTCGGCCGTGGGCACGGCGACACGGATGGGCTGCGGGAACAGCTCCTGGTATTTCTCAAACGAAACCAGGTAGAAGAGCCCGTACTTGTCGCTCTTCTTGACGAGCTTCGGAATCAATACCGGACCGTCGGCCTGGAACCCGTACTGGTTCATGTTCTGCTCGGCGCGCGGCTGTCCAATGGCGTTCAACGGATACGCGTTCGCGCTCCAAGGCTTACGGCGCAGGTATCCCCATCCGGCGGCGTGGTGGTCGGCGGTGCCGCCGCGGCTCGAGATATTGATGATGCCGCCCGAGGTGCGTCCATAGGATGCGTCGTAGGCATTGGTGATCACTGAGACCTCGCCCACCGATTCGTTGACCGGCATCAGCGCAATGTTGCTCTGTTGATTGGCGGCGCGGGCCGTGTTGGGCGCTCCGTCGAGCAGCAACTCGTTCTGCGCCGGACTTCCGCCGTTCACGTTAAACAGGACGTTGGCGCCGTTGTGGAAGGCGGCGGAGAAGATGCCGGATCCGCGAAAGGTCACGCCGGGCAGATTATTGGCAAGGTTCATCGGATTGCGGCCGCGGATAGGAAGCTCCTGGACAAGCTTGGTGTTGATGGTGAGTCCACGGGACGCGGACTCGGTGTCGAGCACGGCGGCTTGCGCTGAAACGGTAATGGACTCGGCAGCGGTTCCGATTTCGAGATGAATGTCGATGCCCGCGTTCTGGCCGGTTTGCAGGGTGATTCCGGAGCGGGTGTACTTCTTGAATCCGGGTGGTGTGGTGGTGAGTTGATAGACGCCGGGGTCGAGGAACTGGAACAGGAAAACACCCGAGTCGTTCGAGGTCGCCGTGACGGTCGTGGCGGTAGCCGTGTTCGTCAGCTCGATGTTGGCGCTGGCGACTGGCGCGGCGGAGGGATCGAGTACGCGGCCGGTGATTCGGGCACGGTAGTCTTGACCGGATAGAACAGCAGCGGCGAGGATCGTGAGCGCGGTGCGAGGAAATTGCAACGGGACCTCCTGAAGTACCGCCTGAGTATACACCAGCAAGCGGATCGTTCAGTACACGCTATATGTAGCGCGACCCGGACTCAGCGTCCCCGTACGTTAAACTCGAGCTTCCACCGGCGTGAATCCCGCGCGGTGCACCAAAGCTGCAACTGTCCAGTCTCGGTAATCTCGGTCTCAATCTTCACGGGCACGACTCCGGACTCAGTCCCCTCAGCAGGCAGCGTGACCTCGATCGGCGCGAGCTCTTCCATCGTCGCGTCGACCTCCTCGATCATCTCGCCATGCGCATCTTCCTTGCGGCTCACGGAGCTGAAGAAACGGAACCCGGCCTGCTCGCCGACCAGGAGGCCGAATTCGCGGCCCACGGGCGCGAGGCGCGTGCCTTCCTCCATTCCGAACGGCGCGACCGTCAGCGCCTTGAGCTTCGGCTTGAGTCCCGGCACGGCGAGCGCCGAGGGCTGGACTCCGATGTAGTAAGTCCGCGAACAGCCGGCCCGCATGCGGACTCCGCGTCCACGGCGCGCGAGCCCATAGTAGGCGGCGCCGCGCGAGACGGCGTGCATCAGGTCCTCGCCGTCAAGCCGGATGATTTTCGTGAATCCATCCTTGGCCAGCCAGTGATTCAAGACTGACAGAATCCGCTCACGCACCGGCCCGGCATGGAAGACGCCGCCGTTGAAGAGGATGTGCGTCGGCGCGGCGAGTCCGCTGGGTCCGCGGCGCGCGGTGGCATGCCCGGCGCCTGCGGCAGGCATGCGCAGGAATTTAGCGAGGTGGCGCGTGATGGCGGGCTCGGCGGCGTACGGGAGTCCGATTTCGGAAAAAGCCGCGCGGCGCGTGGGCGCGGGAAGGTCAGTGCTCTCCACCGATGGGAAGAATCCCTCGATCACGATCTGCTCCGCGACGTCACGGCGGAGCTTGGCCTTGATGCTCCCGCCGATCAGCTTTGAGCCACGTCCTGGAATCGTCACCGCCACCTCGGCGGGGCCGCGCTCCGCCCCGAGCATCTTCTCCTTTGCGTTGCGGCAGTTCTGCCACAGAGCGTTGAACTGGAACGCATCGATCTTGTGTCCGGCGGCAGCGAGTTCCTGCTCGACGGAATGGGTGAGCGCGAGGTCCATGTTGTCGCCGCCCAGCAGGATATGCTCGCCAACGGCCACGCGCTCGAGTTCTAATGATCCATTCTGCTCAGTAACGGCGATCAGACTGAAGTCCGTGGTGCCGCCGCCGGTGTCCGCCACCAGAATCAGGTCGCCCGCGCGGACCATGTCGCGCCAGCCGGGATGCCGCTCGAGCCAGGCGTAGAAGGCGGCCTGCGGTTCTTCAAGCAACACCGCATTCCCGTACCCGGCCTCGTTCGCCGCACGGATGGTCAGCTCGCGCGCCACGGCGTCGAACGACGCGGGCACGGTGACCAGCACCTGTTGGTCGCGGAACGGCGCTTCGGGATGCGCATGGTCCCAGGCTTGCCGCAAATGGGTCAGGTAGTGGCGCGACGCTTCGACCGGCGAGATCTTCGTGACGGACTCGGGGGCGGTCAACGGCAGGATCGCCGACAGCCGGTCGACGCCCGAGTGGCACAGCCACGACTTGGCCGAGAGCACCACGCGGTCAGGGATTTCGGCGCCGCGAATCTTTGCCAGTTGTCCGGTGATGAAACGCGGCGTTGCTTCCCATGCCAACGCGGTTGAGCCTTCGGGGAAATCCCCCGGACCATGCAGGAACAGCGCGGAAGGCAGGAGCGGCAGCTCGCGCCCGTCACCAGCAGCAGCGAGCTGATGCACCGGAAACGAGCGCACCTCAGGTGCTTCATCGGCGATGGAGGCATAGGCCAGCGCGCAGTTGGTGGTTCCGAGATCGATGCCGATTACGAATTGTGGAGTCGACGCCATGCGGTCCTTCTATTGTCGCTTGTACGATGGAGATTCCGTCCATGACCCGTCGAACATTCGCCGCTTTCGTACTCCCCGCTGCCTCGCGCGGCGCGATGAATCTGGATTCCGTGCTGCGGGAGGGAGTCCGGCGCCGCGGAATTCCGGCGGTGGCCGCGGCAGTAGCGGATTCGCGCAAGCTGCTCTACTCGGGGGGATTCGGCGTCCGGGATTCGGCGTCGAAGGTGGGCGTCAGCGCAAGCTCGATTTTCTCGATCGCTTCGATGACCAAGGCCATCACCACGGCGGCGGCGTTGCAGCTCGTCGAGCGCGGCAAGCTGTCGCTCGATGCGCCCGCGGGCAAGTATCTGCCGGCGCTGGCCAGGTTGGATGTGCTGGAGGGATTCGACGAGTCCGGGCGTCCGAGACTGCGGCATGCACGAACGGAGGTGACGTTGCGGCGGCTGCTGTCGCACACGTCCGGGTTCGCATACGACACGTGGAACGGCGAGCGCCTGCGCTATTCGAAGGTCGCGGCATCCGCGGCTGCACCCTTGATGACGGACCCGGGCACGCGATGGGAGTATGGGACAAGCACGGACTGGACCGGGCGGCTGGTGGAGTCGGTGTCCGGCCAGAATCTCGAGGCGTACTTCCAGACGCACATCCTGCAGCCGCTAGGCATGCTGGATACGAGCTTCATCGTCTCGCGCGCCAAGTTCGCGCGCAAGGTGAGCACGTGGACGCGGCAGCCCGATGGCCGGCTCGCCGAGATTCCGCGCAAGCCGCCAGTGCCGCCCACTTCCTACAGCGGCGGTGGAGGTCTGCAGTCGAGCGTGACGAGCTATATCCGGTTCTTGCAGATGATCCTCCGGCAGGGCAAGGCGGTGAGCGGGCGGCCGGTGCTCAGCCGCGAATCGGCCGCATTGATGAGCACCAACCAGATCGGGGAGATGACGGCGGGGAAGATGAAGACGTTCAAGCCGGATGTGTCCGCGGATGTCGACTTTCATCCGGGCGCGGAGGACCGGTTCACGTGCGGGTTCCTTTTGAACACGGAGGCCTACGAGAAGGGCCGCGCCGCGGGGAGTCTGGCTTGGGCGGGGCTGTTCAACACGTTCTTCTGGATTGATCCGAAGAGTGATCTGTGCGCGGTGATCGCAATGCAGCTTCTGCCGTTCTGTGATCCGGAGGCGATGGGGATGCTGCGGGACTTCGAGCGGGGGGTGTACAGCCGTCTGAGTTGATGCGCCGCCACTCCCTTCGCGGTGACTGGCCGCGATCAGGCGTTAGAACAGGAACTTCAGGGCCAACTGGGTCTGCCGAGGTCCGTTCTCTTGAGCGGTCACCGTTCCAAACGGCGCGGTGCCGACTGTGGTGTTGGGCGAAGCGAAGATCGGCGAGTTGGTGAAGTTGAACCACTCGGCGCGGAACTGCACGGTCATCCGTTCGCGGATCTTGAAGTTCTTGAACACCGAGAAGTCGAAGTTCTCGGCGCGATCCTGACGGAGGTTGGGGTGCATGCGTCCCAGGTTCCCGAACGTGTACTGAGCGGGCAGCCGGAACGCGGTCGTGTCGAACCAGCGCCGGGGCGTCGGATTCTCGACATTCCCTCTCACACCTGTCGAATCGGGCCGCTGGCCGCCGCCGAACGAGAAGCTGGTGTTCTGCGGAACGTTGAACTGCAGATTCAGCCCGCTGTTGATCAGCGCGATTCCGTTGATCTGCCACTGGCCGAATGCCGCGTTCAAAAACGAGTTCCACCCGGTGCCGTACGTCTTGCCCTTGCCGAACGGAAGATCGTAGGTGAAGCTGGTCACGAGCCGGTGGCGCTGGTCATACGGAGAGACTGACCGGTCGCAGCGCCGGCAGGTGAAGTCGCGTTGTCCGGCGGCGTCCCAGGCGTTGTCGGAGCCATCGGAAATCAGCTTCGAGAGCGTGTAGGCGACCACCACGCTGTTGCCGCTCGAGAATCGCCTCTCCACCTTGGCCTGGAACGAGTGGTAGGTCGAGTTGCCCCAGCCCGGGGCAGCGTAGCTGACACTGGGAACGTGAGGGAAAGGCGTCAACAATTGGCCGCGCTGCACGGTCCGCGTCGACATCGTGCCGACCGGGATGATCCCAAAGTAGGGATTCGGAACCAAGTCAAGCAATCCAGCATCGGGCCTGATCTGGCTTGGATGGAGTTGATCCACCTGCCATCCGTTGCGGAACGGGAGTTTTGTTCCCTTGTTGCCCGCGTATGCAACTTCCACACCCATGCGCTGACCTACCTGTTCGGCGATGGTGAAGTTCCATTGCTGATTGTAGGGAGTCGTCATGGCGGAAGGAACCGGACCTCCCATGCCGAGCCCGAGCGCTGACGTCAGGCCACCGGCCGATCCTTCGGGGAGCAGCACGCCCGCCGGGAACGGATTACTCAGCCGGTCATTCGGAGTCACGCCGTCAAGCGAGTTCAGCCACGGCGTCGTCGCGCCGAACGGAGATGTGCCGTAGAAGTTGGCGCCGTAGGGAGCCATCGCGTAGAACAGGCCGTATCCGGTGCGAAGCGTGGTCGACTGCCGCAGTTGATAGGCGATTCCGATGCGCGGCGCAATCTTCGACCATTCCGGATTACGCAGATTCCGGCCGGTTGAAAGGCTCTTGTTCGGGAACAACCAGCCGCCCTGGAGATTCTGCCCCGTCCGTTCGCTGAGCGGGCTCCGCACGAACGGATCGAGCACCGCGAAACGGTCGTATCGCTCGGTGAGTCCGGTCTCCCAGTCCCAACGAAGTCCGGCATTGATCGTCAGCTTGCGGCTCACCTTCCAGTCATCCTGCAGGTAGAGCCCGAACGACTTGCTTTGAATCGCTGGGCGGATGCCGTTGGTCACGCTTCCGCCCGAGCCAGTACCGAGCAGGAACGACGCGAATCCGTAACCGCCGGTCGAGGAGACCGTGCGCGCGTCCGGACCTTGCGTCATGCCTCGATCGAAATTGAACACGAGCTGCCAAGGGGCCTGCATATGGTTGATGAGGTTCGACCGGATTTCGACGCCAGTCTTGAGCGAATGGCTCGCCACCGCGCGCGACATGGTCCCGATGAAGGTGTGCGACATGTTCGCGGAGCGGAAGTTCCAGTGATGCTGTAAGCCCGGAGGCGTCATCTCCTCGATGCCCAACTGCGGGAACACGAGCAGGTCCGCGCCGCGTTCCACGCTTTCGGGCAATCCGAGCGACGACGGGCGGAACCCCTGGTACCACGAGCCGCGATTCAGAATCGACCGGGCAAAGCCCCAGCGCAAGTTCAACAGGGTCCTCGGGCTGATCGCGTTCGTGTAATCGAAGCCCGCGTTCTGTTGCCGCTCGTTATTCGAGAAGCATCCGCCATCGGGACAACCGGGACCCTTCCAGTATTCCGGCTGCACGCTCGACACGTCGAAGATCGTGTAACGCACGAAGAAGCGCTGCTTGTCGGTAAGGTTGTGATCGATCTTGAACGTATCGCGATTCACGGTATCGGGCCGCGCGCCCTGGAAGACGAAGTTGAGGAAGCCGGTGTTGGTCTGACCCGGAACGTTCGGCTTGGCGCCGTAAAAGTCGAGCACCTTCGCCGACACCGGATCGAACCGGGTTCGCGGAATTCGATTGCCGGCGAACGGTTGCCGCGTAAACTGTCCCGGACGCGCCGGATCGGCGGCGGTGGTGAACGGGTCGTAGACTTGGCGGAGTTGTCCCGCCGCGTTCAGCGTTTGCGAAAAGTCCCCGCCGAGTTGAGCGTCGGTTGGAAGCGAGAACTGCGCGAGGATCTGCGAACGCTGCCTTCGTCCTTCGAACGCGTTGAAGAAGAACGTGCGATTGCGGCCATCGTAGAGTTTCGGAATCCGGATCGGTCCGCCGACACTGCCGCCGAATTCGTTTCGTTGAAACGTGCCGAGCCGGCGTCCGGCTGCGTTGGCGAAGTAGTTGTTCGCGTCCATGCGGCTGTTGCGAAGGAAGTCGAACAGAGTGCCGTGGAACTCGTTGGTTCCGGACTTGGTCGCGATCGTCAGAACTCCACCGCCGCTACGGCCGTATTCCGCCGAGTAGGAATTGGTCTGGATCCGGAACTCCTCGACACCTTCGACGGTGGGAAGGGCCGTGTTGGCGTTCATGTTGTTGGTGTTTGAATTCACCGTGACCGGAACGCCGTCCATGAGGATCGCGTTGCTCGAGTCGCGCCCGCCGTTCACCGTGAAGATGCCGATGGAGTGAAAGCCTTCGAGGTTGATCCCGCTCGCGGGGCGCCGGCCGAAAACCCCCGGCGTCAGGGCCGCCAACGAGTAGACGTTGCGTCCGTTGAGGGGCAGGTCGATGATTCGCTTGTTCTCAACGACGCCGCTCAGTGTGGCCGTGGAGGTATCGATGATCTGCGCCGTGCCGGTTACCGTTACCGACTCACTCACCGCGCCCACTTCGAGCGGAATGTCGAGTGAAGCCTTCTGCTGCGTCGCGATCGGGAATGGCTCACGAACATACCGGCGGAAGCCGGCCTTTTCGGCGCTGACGCGGTAGCGTCCCGGCGGGAGCGAATTCAAGACGTAGAATCCGTTCTCGGTCGACTCCGTCTTGAACGATGTGCCGCGGTCAAGATCCTTGACTTCGATCGCGACACCGGCGACGGCGGCTCCGGTCGAATCGGTGACGAGGCCGGCCATCGAGCCGGCGACTGTTTGCGCCTGCACGAATGCGGCGCTGAAGATCGAAGCGAATACGAAACCCAGAATCCGTGTTTTCATGTACCATCCTTTCGGGTAACGGCGTATCGAGAGCCGATCCCGGCATCTCTGGAGTATATCCTATCGATTCAACGCCGTTGGGTCCGCAACGAACGCGCGACTTCGAGATGCGCCTCGCATCGGAATAATCGGGCCGTTACCGAGTTTCAAGAGTGCTCTCGCCCTTGGGAGCGTCCGTGGGCTCTCGCACGTACCGCTCACCGGCAGTTCCAGTCCACCTACCGGCTGATCCCGCTCGTCCAACCGGAATTCCTCGGCGATTCCCGCTGGCGGCCCTACGCTGGTGAAAACCGCCATGCGAACCCACTTGCTGTTTCCACTGTTGGCCCTGCCCGCGGCCGCCCAAGTATCCTCCGGCACTCTGACGGGCCTCGTGCTCGACGCTTCCTCGAGCCCCATCTTGAACGCCCGCGTCATCATCACCGAGACAGCCCGCGGCCTGCGGCGCGACGCCTCGTCGAACGAAACCGGTCAGTTCCGCCTGCCCAGTCTGCCGGTGGGCCTCTACCGGCTCAACGTGTCCAGTCCCGGCTTTTCGAGCTTCCGCCGCGAGAACCTCGAAGTGGCTAGCGGCCAGTCCATCCATCTCGACATCCGCCTGCAGCCTGCCGCCGTGCAGGAGAGCATCACCGTTTCGGCCGAGATCGACCAGCTCGACCAGGTGCGTAACTCATCCGCGCGCGCCACCACCTTCACCACCACTGACCTAACCAAAGTGCCCGTTATCAGCGGCGGCACCAGCCGCAACTACTCAACCCAGGTCTATCTGATGCCCGGCACCGCGCCGGGCCGTAGCGCGCACGCGCCGTTCTCCTTCAACGGCATGCGCCCCACGAGCACGGTCAACGTCATGGTGGACGGCGCTGATTTCAACAACCCCAATACCGGCGCGCTATCCGGCGCCGGCTTCAACGAAATGCCCGTCAGCATGGAAGTACTCACCGGCGTCGAAGTGCAGAACAACAACTACAAAGCCGAGTTCGGGCGCGCCGCCGGCGGCACCATCAACCTGGTAAGCCAGAGCGGCACCAACCAGTGGCACGGCAAGTTCTACAACTTCTTCCGTAACTCCGCCATGGACGCGCGCAACACAATGCTGCGCCAGCGCGAGCAGCTCAAGCGCAATCAGTTTGGCGGCGTGCTCTCCGGCCCCGTCATCAAGGACAAACTGTTCGTGCTCGCCAGCGGCGAGTGGCTGCTCAACCGCTTCACGGGCATCTCTTCGCCGCGCGCCACCTTCACCGAAGCCGAACGCCAGACCGCCGCGCCGGCCGTGCGCCCGCTGATCGAGCTCTACCCGGTGGCGAACGTCCCTGGCTCGAACCTGTTCGATTTCGGCGGCATCTACACGCGCACTACCTTCCGCTCGCTGTTCTTTCGCGCCGACTATGCGGTGAGCGACAAGCATTTGCTGAGCGCGCGCTGGAACGACACCAACACGCTCGCCAACAACACCGGCCTCATCTTCGGCCAGGGCCAGCAGGTGGACACGACGAACGGCAGCACCGTCGTTTCGCTCAACTCGGCGCTCTCGCCCACGGTGGTCAACGAAGCGCGCGCCTACTACACCAACCGCTACTCGAACACGATCCCCTTCACGCCGTTGCTCGGCGACCGCGCGGTGAATGATTCGATCGGGCTGCTGAACGTCGCCGGCGCGGAACGCCTCGGCTCGATCTTCCGCAACTACCTGATGATTCACAACTACCAGTTCTCGAACGACCTCTCAGTGCAGCGCGGCCGGCACGGGCTCAAGTTCGGCGGCATCTATCGCGCCGTGCAGGTGAACACCACCGAAAACGGTAATACCGACGGCACTCTCACCTTCGACTCGCGGCAGGCATTTCTCGCCGCGCAGCCGCGCACCTACACGCGCGTGCTGGGCGGCACGCGGCTCGACCAGCGCTCCAAGGAAGCGGGCCTCTACGCGCAGACCGACTTTCGCTTCCGCCGCAATCTCAACGTGAACCTCGGCATGCGCTGGGAACTCTACACGCCGGGCACCGACATCTACAACCGCGTGCCGGTGAACTACCGGACCGACTACAACAACTTCGCTCCGCGGGCGGGCTTCTCCTGGACGCCCGGCCAGCAGACGTCTCTGGTAATCCGCGGCGGCTATGGACTGTTCACCACACCGCTTGCGCTCCGCTATCTCGGCAACCTGCGCTTCCAACCCGAGCGCATCCTGAGCCTGACCGCGATCAACCCGCGTTTCCCGAACCTGCTCGGCGGCGCGGTGACGCAAAGCTCCGAGCAGACGCGGACCTCGCCGGATCTGGTGCAACCATACTCGCAGCAGATCAACTTCACGGTGGACTACCGGTTGCCGAATACGCAGACCGTTTTTTCGGTTGCCTATGTAGGCACACGCGGCGTAATGCTGCCTCTCACGTTGTTTCCGAACGGCGGTGAGCGGATGCCGCAGAACGCGCGGCCCAACCCGTCGACCGGCCTGGTGCGGCTGCTGTCCACCGTGGGCGCGTCCAACTATCACAGCCTCCAGGCGACGGCCAACGGACGCTTTGCGCGGCGCTTCCAGGTGCGGACGGCCTACACGTGGTCACGCGCCCTCGACGATCTGTCCACCGACACGGCGCAGTCGATCGCCGAGAACAACCGCCGGCTCGACCGCGGCCTCGCCGACTTCCACCTCGCGCATGCGCTCAGCAGCGCCGTCTTCTACGACATACCCGCGGTGAACGGCGCCTTCGGATTGCTGCGGAACTGGACCATCTCCGGCGTGATGCAGGCACGTTCGGGCCGCGCCTTCAGCCTGCTCAGCGGCACCGATGGCATCGACGGCAACCGTGTCAACCGCATCCACGACATCGACGGCGCCATCGCCCGCGGCAACGACGGTGCATTCGCGCTGCGTCCCGCCGCCGGGCTGACCCTCGCGCAGGTTCGCGCACAAGTTACGCCGGCCAACGGCGTCACCGGCACGTTGGGGCGCAACACAGAACGTGGCGATCCGTTCTTCGACGTGAGCATCAGCCTCCAACGCGACATCCGGATCACCGAGCGGCTGCAAGGCCAGTTCCGCGCCGAAGCGTTCAACCTGACGAATACGGCGAACTACGATGCCTACGTCGGGGCGATCGTCGATCCGCGCTTCGGCCAGGCCGCCAGCGCCTTGCAGCCCCGCGCCTTGCAACTGGCATTCCGGGTGACATTTTAGGAGGAGCCGCATGCCAACCCGCATTACCGCTTTCCTGCTGGCCGCCGGAGCCACATGCGCTGCCGAAGCCGAATGGACCGGGTTCCGGGGCGGCACGGGGAACTCGACCACCTCCGCGGCGGGCTTACCCGTGGAGTGGGCGCACGACCGGAACATCGCGTGGAAGGTGGTTGTGCCGGGCGTCGGGCAGTCGACGCCCGTGGTGTTCGGCGGCCGCATCTTTGTTACGTCCGTCGAAGGACCGAAGAAGGAGAAGCTGAACCTTTTCGCGCTCGATCTGGCCTCGGGCAAGGTTGTCTGGCAGCGGCAGATGGCGTCCTCCCGCCCGCATCCCATGGGTGACCGGGTGTCGCGCGCCGCGCCCACGCCAGCCGTTGAAGCGGACCGGCTCTACGCGCTGTTCGATTCGGGCGATGTCTTCGCCTTTACGCTCGCGGGCGAGCGCCAGTGGCACGTGAACCTGAACGAGCGCTTCGGCGTCATCCAACCCGGACACGACTTCGGCAGTTCCCTGCGTCTGGCGGGCGGCCGGTTGTACGCCCACATCTCGCAAGCCACGCCGTCCTACCTGGTCTCGCTACGCAAGACCGATGGCGCGACGGCGTGGCACAACGCGATGCCGCGGGAGGGCGGCTATGGCACTCCCGTGGCCGCGCGCCTCGAAGGCCGCGATGTGCTACTCGCGTCGTCGCAAGGTGGCGTGGTAGCGTATGACGCGGAAACCGGCCAAGAGATCTGGAAGCAGGTCCGCGAGGGTGCGCGCGGCGGCGGTATTCCGTCGGTCACTGTGGCGCAAGGCCTCGCTGTCGTGGCGTCCGCCGCAAAGGGCCACAGCTTCGCAGTGCGTCTCGCCGATCCCGCGCGGCGCGCCTGGACGGCCGACGCCGCCGCCACGCAGTACAGTTCACCGCTCGTGCACAGCGGGCGCGTCTACATGGTGAACGCAGTGGGCGTGCTCTTCGTGCTCGATCTGGCAACCGGCAAACAACTCTCGGCGCAGCGCCTGCCTGGACCCACGTGGGCCTCGGCGATCGGCGCCGGTGACAGCCTCTATTTCTTCACCACCGACGGCGCGACCGTGGTAATGCGCGCGGGCGACCAGCCGAAGAAGCTCAGCGAGAACGTGCTGCCGGTGGCGGGCACGGTCTACGCGGCCACGCCCGTCGAGAAGGCGCTGCTGATCCGCACCGGCACGGAGCTGTGGAAGGTGGCAGACGTGGGCGCGGTGGTGTCGTTCGCGACGCCGGAAACCGCGCCGGGCCTGACGCGCACCGGAGGCGACACGACGCCCGCACCGCGGCCACCAGCCGGCGTACAGCCTGGCGACCGCTGGACGAACCAGCGTGACCGTCAAGTTTATGTGCTCGTCCCCGCGGGTCGTTTCACGATGGGCTGCGCGAAGGAGCAGTGCCAGCCCGATGAGGCGGGCCAGCGCGAAGCGGCGGTGGAGCGGCCATTCTGGCTGGGCCGTACCGAAGTGCCGGTGGCTGCCTACCGCACTTTCGCCGCCCAGACCGGTGCGCGGCTGCCCGAGGAGCCGATGCTGCTGGACCGGTCACTCAACCCGCGCTGGCGGAACGCCAGGCTCCCAATCCTGAACATGACCGCGCCGCAAGCGGAAGGCTATTGCGCGTGGGTGGGTGGCCGTTTGCCGACCGAGCTCGAATGGGAGTTCGCCGCGCGCGCCAACACGGACGCCGCGCCCTCGGCAAGCCAAGTCTGGTCCGCCGAGAACGCGGGCGCCCAGCCGCTCTCGGGCCCGGTGCTCCAGATGCGCCGCGGGATCGAAGAGAAGTTGTATGAAAACGGCAACACCCCGCACGAGGTGGGCACGCGCGAGGAGAACGCGTTCGGGCTGGCGGACATGCTGGGCAACGCTGGTGAGTGGACGTCGGGGATGTTTGAGGACCACCCGCCGGTGATCCGCGGTGGACCACCGACGCCACCCGGGACTCCATTCCGCGTCTCCCGTGGCGGTTCGTTCACTACGCCGCTCGCGCGGACGCGCCCGACCTCGCGCCAGCGCCATACCCTGGACGGCCGCATGGAATCGGTGGGCTTCCGCTGCGTAATCCCGTAGCAGCCTCTCCACCACTAACGTTCCGGATAGAGCATTTTCACATTTTATATACATCTGCTATGCCCGATATCCGCAACTCCGGCAATAGGCGCGGACTTGTTCTGGAG
>Ga0194132_10006430_pt1 | contig 18237 bp, 20 predicted proteins | sample TA2KigOf80mmetaG_FD_148612 | JGI IMG/M metagenome (GOLD analysis project Ga0194132, IMG submission 148612) | Freshwater microbial communities from Lake Tanganyika, Tanzania - TA2015054 Kigoma Offshore 80m | ecosystem: Environmental > Aquatic > Freshwater > Lake | place: Tanzania: Lake...
ACCTTCACCCCCACCGGCATCGCCTTCATGGACCCCGAGGACATGACCGGGACGGCCGTCTTCCTCGCCTCGGACGACGCGAAGATGGTGCATGGCGAGACCATCATCGTCGATGCCGGCTGGTCGGTCTGGTGAAGCGGGAGCGCCGAGACGCTCAGATCGTCGGATTCCGTCCGGCATGGTCCTCGCGCAGCTTTGCCTTCAGCACCTTGCCCGTGGCGCCGAGCGGCAGTTCGGCGACGAACACCACGTCGTCGGGCAGCCACCATTTCGCCACCCGCGGTGTCAGGAAGGCGAGGATCTCCTCCTTCGTGACGCGCGCGCCGGACCTGGCGACGACGACCAGCAGGGGCCGTTCGTCCCATTTCGGATGCTGCATGCCGATGACGGCGGCCATATGGACGGAAGGATGCGCCGCGGCGTGGTTCTCGAGGTCGATCGAGCTGATCCATTCGCCGCCGGACTTGATGACGTCCTTCGAGCGGTCCTTCACCTCGATGACGCCATGCGCGTCCATGGTGCAGACGTCGCCGGTCGAGAACCAGCCGTCGTCGTGATGCGCCGCGGAGTGGTCGAGACGGAAATAGCCGCCGGCCACCCACCAGCCGCGCGCCTCCAGTTCGCCCATGCTCGCGCCGTCATGCGGCAGTTCGCGGCGAGCGTCGTCGACGATGCGAAGCTCGACGCCGAAGAGGGCGCGGCCCTGCCGGCAGGCATGGTCGAGGACCGGGTCGGGGCCTGCGGTGCGCGTCGCCGGTCGCGGCGTGGCGAAGGTGCCGATCGGCGACAATTCCGTCATGCCCCAGTCGTGCCGCACCTCGATGCCGTGGCGCATCAGTGATTCGATGAGGGTGCGCGAGGCGGCCGCGCCGCCGACGACAATGTGGTGGAGCGACGGCACACACGTACCGGCCTCCTGCCGGTGTGCGACGAGGCCCTGCCAGACGGTCGGCACGCCGGCGGCGCAGGTGACGCCCTCGGCGTTCATCAAGTCGGTGACGGAGGCGCCGTCGAGGCGCTGGCCGGGCAGAACGAGTTTCGCGCCGGCGAGCGTCGCGGCGTAGGGGATGGCCCAGCCGTTGACGTGAAAAATGCCGGCGGCCGGCATCGCCACCGCGGCCTCGCCGAGCCCGAACATGTCGGGCAGGCAGGCCGCATAGGCGTGCAGCACCGTGGAACGATGCGAGTAGAGCACGCCCTTGGGATTGCCGGTCGTGCCCGAGGTGTAGCAGAGCGAGGAGGCCGTGCGCTCGTCGAACTCCGGCCAGTCGAAGGCGTCGGAGGCACCGTCGACCATGTCTTCGTAGCAATGGACCGCGGGCAGGTCCGTATCAGGCACATGCGCCGCGTCGGTCATGAACACGATGCCGCGCAGAGACGGCACGCGCGGCGCCAGCCCGACGACTAGTTCCGCGAAGCTGGCATCGGCCAGCAGCAGCGCGTCCTCCGCGTGGTTCATGATCCACGCCACCTGCTCGGGATGCAGGCGCGGATTGACCGTGTGGCAGATGGCCCCCATGCCGGCGACGGCGTAGGAGGCCTCGTAGTGGCGGTGCGTGCTCCAGCCGATCGTGGCGATGTGGTCGCCCGGCGCGACGCCGAGGGCCGTTAGCGCATTCGCCAGCCGGCGGGCGCACACATGCGCTTCAGCATAGGTATAGCGGTGAAGTCCGCCCTCGATCGTGCGGGCGACGAACTCGCGGTCGCCATGCATCGCCGCCGCGTGGCGCAGCAGCGACGAGATCAGCAGCGGGCGATCCATGATCAACCCGCGCATCGGCGCGGGCCCGGTCACGCCGTCGGCAGGCGGTGGCCCGCGAACTGTTCGCGCAGGCGCGTCTTGAGGATCTTGCCAGTGGCTCCCAGCGGCAGCTCGGAGACGAAGACCACGTCGTCGGGCATCCACCACCTGGCGATCTTGCCGTCGAAGAAGGCGAGCACGTCCTCGCGCTTCGGCGTGGCGCCCTTCTTCGGCACGGCGATGAGCAGCGGCCGTTCGTCCCATTTCGGATGCGCGACGCCGATCACCGCAGCCTGCAGGATATCCGGGTGCGCGGTGGCGAGATTCTCCAGCTCGATGGTGCTGATCCATTCGCCGCCGGACTTGATGACGTCCTTCGCCCGGTCGGTGATCTGGATGTAGCCGTCGCCATCGATGGTGCAGACATCGCCGGTCGAAAACCAGCCGTCCGGATGATGCGAGTCCGACCTGTCCTGGCGGAAATAGCCGCTGGTGATCCACGGTCCGCGCACCTGCAACTCGCCGAAAGCCTTGCCGTCATGCGGCAATTCCTTACCGGCGTCGTCGACGATGCGCATCTCGACGCCGAAGACGGCGCGGCCCTGCTTCATCTGCGCGCGGTATGCTGCTTCCTTTCCCTCGGCGCGGATGCGTGGCTTGGGGATCGAGACCGAGCCGAGCGGGCTCATTTCGGTCATGCCCCATGCATGGCGGACCTCGATGCCGAACTCCTCCTGGAAGGCCTCGATCATCGAGCGTGGCGCGGCCGAACCGCCGATGATGAGGCGCTTGAGCGACGGCGCGCGCGCGCCGCTCTCGCGCCAGTGATTGATGAGGCCGAGCCACACCGTCGGCACGCCGGCCGACATGGTGACCGCCTCCGACGCGAGCAGCTCGTGTACCGAGGCACCGTCGAGCTTCGGGCCGGGCATGACCAGCTTGGCGCCGGTCAGCGTCGCACCGTAGGGGATGCCCCAGGCGTTGACGTGGAACATCGGCACGACCGGCAGGATGACCTCGCTCTCGGCGATATGCAGCACGTCGGGCAGGGCCGAGGCGTAGGCGTGGATGATGGTCGAACGGTGGCTGTAGAGGGCGCCCTTGGGATTGCCGGTCGTCCCCGAGGTGTAGCAGAGCGAGGAGGAACTGTTCTCGTCGAATTCGGGCCAGTCGAAGTCGTCCGAGTGGCTGTCGACCAGCTCCTCGTAGCACAGCGCGTTGGCGCGCGCGGTCGCCGGCATGTGGGCGCGGTCGGTCATGTAGACGATGTGGCGCAGCTTCGGCAGCTCGCCAGCCACCTGTTCGACCAGCGGCGCGAAGGTTGTATCGGCGAACAGTACTACGTCCTCGGCGTGGTTCATGATGTAGACGATCTGCGAGGAATGCAGGCGCGGGTTGATCGTGTGCGAGACGGCGCCCATGCCGGCGATGGCGAAATAGGCCTCGAAGTGACGGTGTGTGTTCCACGCCAGCGTGCCGACCCGGTCGCCCTGCCGGACGCCCAGAGCCGCCAGGGCGTTGGCAAGCTGCCGCGTGCGCCGATGGGCATCGTCGTAGGTGTAGCGGTGGATGGGCCCCTCGACCGTGCGGGCGACGAACGCGCGGTCGCCCGAGACCGCCGAGACATGCCGCAGCAGGCTCGAGATCAACAGCGGCCGGTCCATGATCAGGCCACGCATCGCACCATCCTCCCGACTTGGCTACGCCATCGGCCGGCGCTGGCGGCGCGATTATCGGGTGGCGCCGAAGCTGCCTTCAAGGGGTGCGGCCACAAACGAACCGCCCCGGCACGCGGACGTGCCGGGGCGGTGTAGGCGCGGCGAAGCCCATGGCTCCGCGGCAAGACGACCTATGACGGCTGGCGACGCCAGAACAACCACAGAATGATGCCGACCGCGATCAGACCGACGAGCCCATTGTCGCCGAGCTGCTGGATAAGCGCGATCAGGTTGCCCACGACGTCAGCGGATAGGAACGCGACCTTTTCGCCGAACAGTATCTGCAGCACGATGAACAGGGCGATGAGCAACATGCCGAGTTCGATCAGCTGGCCGATGACCTTTCTGACCTTATCCCAGAGACCGTCCATGGATTCCCCCGTGTCTTTCGCGGTTTATTGAGGCAGGAACACTGAGCATGCCACCGGCATACCACGCGAAATTACCGCACCATTACACGAGTCCTGTCAAAGTATTTCCCATTTGTTGCAGTGCAACACAAAACACCTCACCGCATCCCGCAAGGCGTCTTTTCCGCGGTCAGCCGGCACATTGCGGTGGCGGCAGTGAAGGCTCAGACGCTCATGCCGCCGTCGACGATCATCGCCGCGCCGGTGGTGAAGGCGGCTTCGTCGCTGGCGAGGTAGACCGCCAGCGCGGCGATCTCCTCGGCCGTACCGAGGCGACCCATCGGCTGCCGGGCGACGAACGCCTTGCGCGCGGCCACCGGGTCGGCGAAGGCAGCGATGCGGTCGCCGAGGGACGGCGTGTCGACGGTGCCGGGGCAGATGGCGTTGCAGCGGATACCGCGTGTCACGTAGTCGCGGGCCACCGACTTGGTCAGGCCGATGACCGCCGCCTTCGAGGCGCCATAGGCGCAGCGGTCGGGCACGCCCTGCAGGCTCGACGCGACGGAGGCGATGTTGACGATCGAGCCGCCGCCGGCCTCCAGCATGGCCGGCAGGAAGGCACGGATCGTCCGGTACATCGACGTGATGTTGAGGGCGAAGGTGGTATTCCACATCGCCTCGTCGCAGGCGAGGATGGCGCCGTGCGGCACGCGTCCCGCACAATTGAACAGGATGTCGACGGTACCGAGTTCGGCGGCCATGGCGCCGACCGCCGCACCGTCGGTGACGTCGAGGCGGCGGCGCATCAGGTTGCGGGTCTCCGGCAGCTTTGCCAGTTCGGCCTCGTCGATATCGGCGGCCCAGACCGTCGCGCCTTCGCGTGCGAAGGCGAGGGCCGTCGCCCGGCCGATGCCGCGCGCCGCCGCCGTCACGAGTGCCGTCTTGCCGTCGAGCCGTTCCGCCATGATGTCCTGCCTTCCGTCCGGAGGTTCGTTGCACCTGAGAGGTGGCGGCAGCATAGCGCCCCGGCGTCCCGGTTGCTTGCGCCGATCCGACCCGTCACCTATAGGTCGTGGCAAGGCGGAATGGCGTAAATGCAGGGCTTTCGGGCCTGCTGACGTGGGAGACGGATATGGCACAGATCGGTCACATCATCGGCGGCAAGGCCGTCGCCGGTTCGTCGGCGCGGTCGGGGCCGGTCTTCAACCCGGCGACAGGCGAGCAGACGGCGACTGTCGCCCTTGCCGGCACGGCCGATCTCGACGCCGCCGTGGCAGCGGCCCGCGCCGTGCTGCCGGGCTGGGCGTCGCAACCGCCGCTGCGCCGCGCCCGCGCCATGTTCAAGTTCAACGAGCTGCTGCTGAAGCACGAGGACGAGCTGGCGAAGCTGATCACCGCCGAGCATGGCAAGACCATCGCCGATGCGCGCAGCGACATCACGCGCGGGCGCGAGGTCGTGGAGTTCGCCTGCGGCATTCCGCATTTGATGCGCGGCGACTACACCGAGCAGGTCGGCACCGGGGTTGACGCCTGGTCGGTCCGCCAGCCGGTCGGCGTCTGCGCCGGCATCACGCCGTTCAACTTTCCGGCTATGATCCCGCTGTGGATGTTTCCGCTGTCGATCGCCTGCGGCAACACCTTCATCCTCAAGCCGTCGGAGCGCGCGCCGTCCTGCCCGCGCCGCCTCGTCGAGCTGGCGCTGGAGGCCGGCGTGCCGGCCGGCGTGATCAATCTCGTCAATGGCGACAAGGACACGGTGACGGCGATCCTCGAGCATCTCGGCATCGATGCCGTGTCCTTCGTCGGCTCGACGCCGGTTGCCTCCCATATCTATTCGACCGCCGCCGCGCACGGCAAACGCGTGCAGGCGCTGGGTGGCGCCAAGAACCATATGGTCGTCATGCCGGATGCCGACATAGAGCAGGCGACGGACGCCCTGATCTCCGCCGGCTACGGCTCGGCCGGGCAGCGCTGCATGGCGGTATCGGTCGCCGTCGCCGTCGGCGACCGCACGGCCGACGCGCTGGTGAAGCAGCTCAAGCCGCGCATCCAGAGCCTGAAGATCGGCCCCGGCGTCGATCCCGACGCCGAGATGGGCCCGGTCGTTACGCGCCAGGCGCAGGAGCGCATCGGCGCGCTGATCGACAAGGCCGTCGCCGAAGGTGCCGAGCTGGTCGTCGATGGCCGCGGCTACCGGCTGCAGGGCTACGAGGGCGGCTTCTTCATGGGTGGCACGCTGTTCGACCGCGTGACCCCGGAGATGGCGATCTACCACGAGGAAATCTTTGGACCGGTGCTGTCGGTGGTGCGTGCGCCGGACTACGAGACGGCGCTCGATCTGGTCAACCGCAACCCGTACGGCAACGGCACGGCCATCTTCACGAAGGACGGTGACGCTGCCCGCGATTTCGCCGAGCGGGTGCAGATCGGCATGGTCGGCGTCAACGTGCCGATTCCGGTGCCCGTCGCCTATCACAGCTTCGGTGGCTGGAAGTGTTCGCTGTTCGGCGACACCCACATGCATGGCATGGATGGCGTCCGTTTCTACACGCGCCTCAAGGCCGTCACCTCGCGCTGGCCCAAATCGGGCGTGCGCGACGGCCACAGCCTGCACATGCCGACGATGCGGTAGGCGTCAGTTGCTGCGCACGAAGGTCGCCATCTCGTGCCACGGCGCCGCATCCCAGAAGGCGACGGCGAGCGGCGAGATCGAGGGCAGCACGAAGACCGTCATGCCGCCGATGCCGTCCGGCTGGCGGCCGTAGCCCAGGTCCGGCCCGCGGCGACCGAGGAACAGGCCCGCGGCGCGCTTGCCGTTGAAGGCCAGCGCGCGCGGCCGCAGGCGTCCGACGGCCGCCGCCAATCGCGCGGGATCGGCGGTACGCAGGCCGGCATCGGGGCCGGACTCGGTCTTGGTCATGTCCGTCAGGCCGATGCCGAAGCCGCGTAGCAGCGGGTACTCTTCCGGCGCCAGCAGGCGCGGCGTCAGCCCAGTCGTGGCGAGAATCGGCCAGAAGCGGTTCTGCGGGTGCGCGTAGTAGGTGCCGCGCGCGGCCGAGACGTTGCCGGCCGCCGAGCCGCAGATGACGAGAGCGAGCCCCGGCGCCAGCAGATCGGGCAGTACGTCGGCGGCGGCCGGGTCGGGGCGGCGCATCACCGGCATGACGCGTGGCCGGCGACGCGAATCCAGGCTAGGCTCGCGCCCTTCATGGCCGACGCACCCGCCAAGATCCGCCTCGACGGCATCACCCGCTCGTTCGACGGCCACAAGGCCCTCGACGGGCTGTCGCTGTCGGGGCCGGCGGGCCAGGCGCTGGCGCTGATCGGGCCGTCGGGCTCGGGCAAGACGCTGGTGCTCAAGTCGATCCTCGGCCTGGTCGCGCCGGATAGCGGGCGCGTGCTGGTCGACGGCGAGGATATCGCGTCGCTCGCCGCCGGCGAACGACGCCAGCGCCTCGAACGCTTCGGCGTGCTGTTCCAGCGCCAGGGTCTCTTCGACAGCCTGCCGGTCTGGGAGAATGTGGCCTTCCGTCTGATCAACGATCGCCGGGCCGGGCGGCGCCTCGGCCGCCGCGCGGCGCGCCAGCGGGCGATCGAGGTACTCGAGCGGGTCGGCCTCGACGCTGCGGTGGCCGACCTCTTCCCGTCCGAACTGTCCGGCGGCATGGCCAAGCGCGTCGGCCTCGCACGGGCCATCGCGGCGGAGCCCGAGATCGTCCTGCTCGACGAGCCGACCGCCGGCCTCGATCCGATCATGACCAATGTCATCGACGCCCTGATCGTCGACCTCATGCGGCGCATAGGGGCCACGGTGATCGCCGTATCGTCGGACATGGCGAGTGTCGGCCGCATTTCGCACAGCGTCGCCATGCTCGATCATGGCAGGGTCGTCTGGCAGGGTCCGACCGCGACATTGCGCCGATCGGGCAACCCGTGGGTTCACCAGTTCGTCAATCAGCTCGCGGAAGGGCCCATCGCGACGTCGGAACTGGCGACGGCCTGAGACTCACGCGACCTGGCATGCGCTTCGCCGGTTGTCCTCCAGCATCGACCATACGGCGGCCCGGTCGGGGATCGCGGCGCGGCCGTGTCCGGTGCAGGCGAGCGAGGCAGCGACGCTGGCAAAGCGCACCGCCGTCTCGACGTCCTTGCCCTCGCCGAGCGCCAGGGCAAAAGCGCCGTGAAAGACGTCGCCGGCGCCCAGCGTGTCCACGGCCGCAACCGCCAGCGCCGGCAGGTGGCGAACACCAGATGCCGGGCTCGAACCAGTAGAAGCCGGCGGCGCCGGCCGTGGTACCGACGACGCCACGGGTGCGCCGCGCGGCTGCGGCGAGGCCGCGCGCCACGTCCTCGATGCCGGTGAACTGGGCCAGTCCGTCGCGCGAAAACACCGTATGGCTGGCCTGCGCCACCAGCAGCGCCGGCACGGACACCGGCCCGACTTCGCCGTCGAGCAGCGCGGGTACGCGATGGTCGGCGGCACGGGCCAGCACCGCTTCGGCGCCGGCCGGCCAGCGCGTGTCGACCGGCACCGCGCTCGCTTCCTCGATGCGGGTGAGCGGCAACCCGTCGGGGGAGGGGTCGAGTCCCTCGCCGGGGTAGATGACAAGGCGGCACTCGCCGGCGGCGTCGACGGTGACCGAAGAAGTCGGCGACCGGGCGCCGGCGATTACCTTCACCGCCGTCGTGTCGACCGACCAGCGTGCCAGCTCGTCGAGAATCAGACGACCGGCCGCATCGTCGCCGAGCCTTGCCCACAACGCCGCGCGACCGCCCAGCCGGGAAACCGCCACCGCCGCGGTCGCCGCCATGCCGCCGCCGGTCGCGGTGTAGTCGCCGGCGAAGAGGCGATGGCCGCGCGCCGTCGCGTCATCGACGCGGAAGACGTGGTCGAGGAATACCACACCGACACAGATCACTTCGGCCATGGCCGATCTACCCCGCATTGCCGACAAGGGCCCCGCGGCGGGCCTCAGGTCAGCTGATCGATCTCCGCGTCGCTGAGGCCACCCGGCACCAGCGTGACCGGGATGCGCAGGCGCCCGATATAGCGCTTGGTCAGGAAGCTGATCAACGGCCCGGGGTTCGATCCTGGCGCCGCAGCCAATACCAGAATCTTAATTTCCGGCGCCTCCTCTATCAGTTCGAGCAGGACCTGCTTGGGATCGCCTTCCGCGATGTAGAGCACCGGGATCTGGCCCGAGATGCGCACGACCGGGGCCGCCAGCTCCTGGACCAGCTGTTCGGCGGCCGTGCGTGCCTCCTCGCGCATCAGCGCGCCGACCGCGGCCCAGTGCTGGAAGTCCCCCTTGTCGATTACGCGCAGCAACGCCACGCGCCCGCCCGTACGGCGTGCGCGCAGACAGGCGTAGCGGAGCGCCACCCTCATTTCGGGCGTATCGTCGACGACCACGAGGAAGACACGCTGATGGTCCGATTCGACCGGTGCGTGGGCCTCGTCGGCAGCGGCAGGGAGTGTGTCGCTCACGACGGTATCCAGATCATATTCTGCGGAACGCGACGCCGGCCATCCATCCTGCCACCAGCGCGAGGAGGATGGCAATCAGGCCATACAGGGCGGGCCGTTCGTGCGCGAAGGCATAGATGCCGGCCTCGAAGCCGGTCTTGCGCACTTCCAGCAGCGCCTGACGATGGCCGATGATGTGCCGCTTCTCCAGCAGCAGCACGTCGACTTCGTACTTTCCGGTGGGAACATTCGCGGGCAGCACCAGGCGCGTCGTGAACAGGCGGATGCCGCGAAACTCGACCTTGCCGATCTGCTGCGGAAAGAGGCGGGCCCGCTGCTGCGCCCGCACGAGCGCGGCACGCCATTCGGCCCGCTCGGCCGCGGGAACCGCTTCCGACGGGGCCAGTGGCAGCCTGTCGATGCCGACGCCGGAGGCCGCGAGGGTCTCGGTCGTGGCGATGTCGGCCGGCGGCCGCGAAGCGGCCATGTGGTAGAAGCTCGGGACTGCGGGGAAATTCACACTGTCGGTGTTGACCCAGATGCCGCCGACGCGCTCCTTCCGGCGCATCGTTATCCGCGCCGCCGGCCCGCGGACGACGACGATGACATCACCCGCTCCGTCGGTCGCCCCATAGAGGTCGACGGTGGCGCCCGTGAAGCTTGCCGTGACGGCGATGAAACGGGCATTGAGATCGATCTCGAGCGCCTCGCCGGCGGCGCGCGCCAGGCCGCCGACGGCACCGGCACCGGCGAGAACCGCCGCCGCCACGACAACCGCCGGCATCTGCCTCCGCCAGCGGTTCCTCACTGCAGCACCACGGCGCCGATCGAAAAGAGATCGCGCGGTATTGCCACGAGATCCCAGCCGAGCTTGATGCAGACGGCGAGCACCAGCAGCGCTAGCAATCCGCGCAACTGCTCGCCGCGCAGCAGGGTGCCTGCCCTTGATCCGAGCTGCGCGCCGACGACGGCGCCGGCCAGCAGCAGCAGCGCCAGCACGACATCGACCGTCTGGTTGCCGACCGACTGCATGAAGGTCACGGCCGCCGTGACGAAGACGATCTGCAGCAGCGAGGTGCCGATGACGATGGCCGTCGGCATGCCGAGGAGGTAGACCATCGCCGGTACCATGATGAAGCCGCCACCGACGCCCATGATGGCGGCCAGCACACCGACGACGAGACCGATCGCCAGCGGCAGCAGCGCGCTGATGTAAAGGCGCGAGCGCCGGAAGCGGGTCTTGAACGGCAGACCGTGCAACCATGTGTGCTGGTGCAACTTGCCGCGCTGCGCCAGGCCGCGGCGGCGGCGCAGGATCGTGCGCCCGCTCTCCCAGGCCATCATGGCGCCGATGCCGCCGAGGAAGAGGACGTAGGACAGCGTCACCATGAGGTCGACCTGGCCGATCGTGCGCAGCCAGGTGAACAGGCCCACGCCGGCGACCGAGCCGACGAGGCCGCCGGCGGTGAGGACCGCCCCCATCTTGAAGTCGACGTTGCGCTGCCGCATGTGGGCCAGCACGCCCGACACCGAGGCCGCAACCACCTGGTTGACGCCGGTGCCGACGGCCACCGCTGGTGGAATGCCGATGAACATCAGCAGGGGCGTCGTCAGGAAGCCGCCGCCGACGCCGAACAGCCCGGACAGGAAGCCGACCGCCGCTCCCATGGCGAGGAGCAGGAACACATCGACGGACATATCGGCGATGGGCAGATAGATCGTCATCGACCGCCGCGTCACCCGGGCCGGCACGCACTCGACCGGCCCCTCGTCGTCACGGGCAGGCGTGAAGATCGGCGTGTCCGTCGGCCGGCGCGCCCGAAGTCACTATGGGAGGGGGGCCGCGCCGGGTCAATCGCGGTGGGGATGCGCCGCCGCTACGACGAGGCCTTTCCGGTGTCGACCGGCAGGCCGGCCTCGGCCCAGGCGAGGATGCCGCCCGCCAGCCGCCCGAACGGTGCTGCATAGCCCGCCGCCAGCATCTGCTCGGCGGCCTTGCCGCAGCGGACGCCCGAGCGGCAGTGCAGCACCAGCAGCTTGCCCGGGGCCGGCTTCGCCGCCTCGGGGTCGAAGCGCGACAGCGGCTGCAGCCGGGCGCCGGGAATGCGTCCGGCCGCCCATTCGTTCTCCTCCCGCACGTCGACGAGGTCGATCTCGCCGCGGGCAAGGCGGGCCTGCACGTCGCGGGCGTCGAGGATGTCGATCTTGGGCGGCATGGTGGCGGCACCGGTCGATGGCGAAGGCGGGGAGGGCCGGGCGAACATTGCACGGATGCGGGCGAGCATGACGGCGAAGGTCCCGGGTCCTTGGCTGGGCGGACTGTATGCGTATAGTCGAAGCAGGGTCAATCGAGGCCGGCCGGCGGCCGAGGGGACGAGGATGACGATGCTCGATGCGAGCGGCCTGCGTTGCCCGCTACCGGTGTTGAAGGCGCGCAAGGCGCTGCGCTCCATGACGCCCGGCGAGGAGCTGACCGTGCTGGCGACCGATCCCGGGGCGCCGAACGACTTTCGCGCCTATTGTGCGACGAGTGGCGATGCGCTGGTGTCGCTGACCGAGGCCGACGGCGGCTGTACGGTCGTCATTCGCAAGGCCGGTTAAGGAGCGGCGCGATGCTTGTCGATGGCGTGCCCTACCGCACCATCTGGCGCGACGGCGATGGCGGCGTGGCCGTCATCGACCAGACGCGCTTGCCGCACGAATTTGTTGTCCTGCGGCTGCGCGATGTCGGTGCTGCCGCGCATGCCATTAGGGCGATGCTGGTGCGCGGCGCGCCGCTGATCGGCGCGACCGCGGGCTGGGGGCTCGCGCTGGCGATGCACGACGATCCGTCCGACGGCGGTCTCGACGCGGCCGCTTCGCTGCTCGGCGCGACGCGGCCGACGGCGGTCAACCTGCATTGGGCGATCGCCGACATGCGGGCGTGCCTCGCACCGTTGCCGCCCTCCCGGCGCGCCGCGGCGGCGGCTGCGCGCGCCGCGGCGATCTGTGACGAGGATGTGGCGATCTGCGCCGCCATCGGGGAGCATGGCGCCGGCCTCATCGCACGGGCACATGCCGACGCCGGAGGTGGGCGCACGGTCAACGTCCTGACGCATTGCAACGCCGGCTGGCTCGCCACCGTCGACTGGGGCACGGCCCTGGCGCCCATCTACCGGGCGCACGATTCCGGCATCCCGGTCCATGTCTGGGTCGACGAGACGCGGCCGCGCAACCAGGGTGCGGCGCTGACGGCGTGGGAGCTGGGCCGCCATGGCGTGCCGCACACGGTCGTTGCCGACAATGCCGGCGGGCACCTGATGCAGCACGGGCTCGTCGACCTGTGCATCGTCGGGACCGACCGCACGACCTCGACCGGCGATGTCGCCAACAAGATCGGGACCTATCTCAAGGCGTTGGCGGCGGCCGACAACGGCGTGCCGTTCTATGTCGCGCTGCCGCACCCGACGATCGACTGGGCCATCGCCGACGGCGTGCGCGAGATCCCCATCGAGCAGCGCGATGCGCGCGAGGTGACGCACATCACCGGCCGCACGGCGGCGGGCGAGACGGCGACGGTGCGGGTGGTTCCGGAAGGATCGACCGCCCGCAACGATGCCTTCGACGTGACGCCGGCCCGCCTCGTCACCGCGCTGATCACCGACCGGGGCATTTGCCCGGCGAGCCGGGACGGATTGCTGCGGCTGTTTCCGGAACGTCGTCCCGCCGCCTGACGCGACGGGCTATTTCGTCGCGTCGCCGCCTTCGACGATGACGAGTTCGTTCATCGCCACGCCGTTGGCGCGGCGATGTTCGGCCGCCGCGACGTATTCGGGCGAATTGAACAGCGCCTCGGCGACCTCCATCGACGGGAACTCGACCGCAATGAAACGCTCGTAAGGGGTTGTGCCTTCCATCACCTTGAACGCCCCGCCGCGGCAGAGAACCCTGGCGCCTTACTTCGCCATTAGCGGCGGCAGCGGATCGGTGTAGCGCTTGTAGGCGACCGGATCGAAGATTTTGGCGCGGGCGAGCCAGTAGGCGGGCATGATCGTTTCCCTCGCATGTGGCGACAGAGGACGCCGCATGATCGGGGCGGGATCGTCGCCCGGCAAGCCTCAGTCGGCGGCCGGCTTCGGTAGCGACTTGAGGTAGACGGCGATGGCCCGGCGGTCGCCGGCGGTGAGCTTGCTCGTGTTCTCGGTGATAACGTCAGCCATCGACGAGCCTAGCGCGTCGCCGTCGGGCAGCAGGCCGGTTTCGAAGGCCCAGACGAAGTCCTCGACGGACCAGTCGAGCCCGCGTAGCGACGGCACCTTCCCGCCGTCGCCCTCGGGCAGCGTCGCTCCGGCCAGTGCACGGTCGCGGTCGAGCCCGCCGAGAATGTTACGTGGCGTATGGCATTCGCCGCAATGGCCGGGACCGTTGACCAGGTAGGCCCCGCGATTCCATTCGTCGTCGTGCGCCGGATCGGGCACGAACTCGCCCGGCGAGAAGAACAGCAGCTTCCAGAAAAAATTGCCGAGGCGGACCGAGAAGGGGAAGCCCATCTCGTGCGGACCAACGGCATTGCGTACGGCCGGTACTGTATCGAGGTATGCCTTGAGGTCCGCGATGTCCGACCGACGCATGCGCGTATAGGAGGTGTACGGGAACGACGGATAGTAGTGGCCACCCGTGGGCGACACGCCTTCGGTCATGGCGCGCACGAGGTCGGCCTCGCTCCAGCCGCCGATGCCGGTTGCCCGGTCGGGCGTGATGTTCGGCACGAGGAAGGCGCCGAACGGCGTCATCAGGCGTCGCCCGCCGGCGAGGAAGGCGCCGCCCTCAGCCGTGTGGCAGGACGCACAGCCGGACATGTGAAAGACGTACTCGCCGCGCGCGGGGTCGGGCGCGGCGCCGGCGGTCGTGGCCACGAACCAGGCCAGACCGCCGATCGTGAGCGCCATTGCAAAGTCACAGGTCCGCACAACGATGACGTCCCGCCGCGGTCTCAGCTCGCCGGCTTCTGGAACACCTTGTGGCAGCCTACGCACGTGCCGCCGACTGCGCCGACCAGCGCCTTGCCGTCGCCCAGCTTGTTGTCCCGAGCGGCCTGATCGAGCGCGGCCGCAGCCGTCCCCAGCTTCATTGCCCAGTCCTTGAATTCGTCGGGCTTCTCCCAGATCGCGGGGAGTGCGCCGGCGGACGTGCTGCCGGCGGGGAACAGGGCGACGATTTTGGTTGCGTTGTTGCGCACGATGGCCGCCTTGTCGGCAATAGCCGCTGCATCGAGCGTGCCGCCGGCCTTGACGGCGTCGCCGATTACCTTCATGGCGGCGCCATAGGATTTCATCAGGTCCTTGCGTTGCTGAACGACGTCCTGGGCGATGGCACCCACCGCGCCGAGGCCGAAGGCAAGAGCGGTGCAGGCAGCAATGAAGCCGGCCCGCCGGTTGAACGAAATTCTCACGATGACTCCCTCCGAACGCCTGCGAGCGCCCCCGCTCGCCATCACTATAGCCAAAGCCCGTCGCGCCGGGCAGGGGACTCTTCATCTCACGGCGATGTGAGCGGGCCTGGTCGGGCACTGCCGGAAATCGGCGGTAATCTCCCGCCGTGAACCGGAGGCATGTCATGCGGCCATGGGCGAGGTCGGTGCTGCCCGCCGTCCTGGCGGTCGTGACCGTCATTGCGTTGGCCGGCGCGGCGACAGGGCAGCAGGTCGGAACGCCGGCGCCGACCGTTGTCGAGCTTTTCACGTCGCAGAGTTGTTATTCATGCCCGCCGGCCGAGGCGTTCCTCGCCACGCTCGCCGACCGGCCCGGCGTGCTAGCGCTGGAGTTCTACGTCGACTACTGGGACAGCCTCGTCTATGGCCGGCATGGCCGCTGGAAGGATCCGTTCTCGAGTCCGGAGGCTACGGCGCGCCAGCGCGGCTACAACGTCGCCGTGCGCGGACGCGGTGACGTCTACACGCCGCAGACCGTCGTCGACGGACGCTACGAGGCGGTCGGCTCGGCGCGCGACACCATCCTGTCCCTCATCGACAGGTCCGCCACCGAAAGGCGCCTGCGCGTCGACGTCGCCGTCTCGGTGGCGCCGGCCGGCGGGTACGCTGTCGGCCTCGCAGGCAACGCCACGACCCCCGGCGCGGTGTGGCTGGTGACCTTCATCGACCGGGCGACCACGCGCGTGAATGCCGGCGAGAATTACGACAAGACGCTGAGCAGCCGCAACATCGTCGTCGCCCGACGCAAGGTCGGCGACTGGCAGGGTAGCGCGACGACGCTGACGCTCGACGGGATCCGTCTCGAAGCGGGCCAGGGTTGCGCGGTGCTGGTACAGCCCGAAGGCGAGCGACCGATTCTCGGTGCCGCGCTGTGTCCCGCGGTTCCGGCCAGCTAGATCATTCCGCCGCGTGCGCCGCCGGCAATTCGCGCAGGCGGCCTTCGTTGGCGCGGAACCAGGCGTAGGTGCTGACGAGACCCTCGTGCAGCCCGATCCGTGCCCGCCAGCCGAGAGCCGTCAGCCGCGACACGTCGACCAGTTTGCGCGGCGTACCGTCCGGCTTGCCGGCGTCGAAGACGAAGTGTCCGGTCCAGCCGACGACATCGGCGATGGCCGCCGCCAGTTCGGCGATCGACAGGTCGGCGCCGACGCCGATGTTGACCATCCGCTCGTCCGACCACGCATCCATCAGGAAGACGCAGGCGTCGGCAAGGTCGTCGACATGGAGGAATTCGCGCCGCGGCCGGCCCGAGCCCCACACCGCAACCTCGCTTCGCCGGTCCGCTTTCGCTTCGTGGATCTTGCGCATCAGGGCCGGGATGACGTGCGAGCCGGCGAGATCGAAATTGTCGCCCGGTCCGTACAGATTGGTCGGCATCACCGAGATGGCGTCGAAGCCATACTGGCGGCGATAGGCCTGGGCCATCTTGATGCCGGCGATCTTGGCCACCGCGTACCACTGGTTCGTCGGCTCGAGCGGACCGGTCAGCAGCGCGTCTTCCGGCATGGGCTGCGGCGCCTCTTGCGGATAGACACAGGTCGAGCCGAGGAACATCAGCTTGCGCGAACCGCAGCGCCAGGCCGTATCGATGACGTTGGTCTGGATCATCAGGTTCTGGGCGATGAAGTCGGCCGGCAGGGTGTCGTTGGCGACGATGCCGCCGGCCCGCGCCGCGGCGAGGAAGACGTATTCCGGCCGTGCCTCGGCGAAGAAGGTGCGAACGGCGGACTGATCGGTGAGATCGAGGTCGTCGCGCGAGCGCAGCACGAGGTTGCTGTGTCCGGCGGCGGCCAGCCGGCGGCAGAGCGCGCTGCCGACCATGCCGCGATGGCCGGCGACGAAGATGCGGCTGTCCTTCGCCATCGGCATGGCGCGATCTCTCCCGTTGCGCGCGGGCAGTCTAGCAGAGCAGGCCCGCGTTGCGCGAAGGCGTCGCCGCGTTGACGCTTACGCCATGGCGATGCGAGGCTACGCCCGCCCCGGACAAGAGGGCCAGCGAAGGACTTCCATGCACGTCGTCACGTCGTTCAATCGCGCCAGGCTGCTGCCCTCGGCCAAATGGGGCGGGCATTCCACCGGGATGACCCGCGCCTCCCTCGTCAATCGCGCCCTCGGCTCCGTCCACATGGAATACGAGATCGTCGAGCTGGCGCCGGGCGGCGAAGCCCAACTCGTCATGCATGCCTACGAGAAGGGCCTCTACATGCTGGCCGGGACGGTGGAACTGGAGCGTAACGGCAAGGCCATGCGCCTCGGCAAGGCCGACTACGCGCTGGTCGAGACGGCGACCGAGCACGCCTTCCGCAACGCCGGTAGCGAGCCGGCGCGCTGGGTCGAACTGTCGGCGCCGCAGCCCAAGCTACGGGGCGACGAGTTGCCCGACACCGTCTTCGTCGGCAAGGCCCGTTGGCAGGGCCCGATCGCGGCGCCCAACTACGCCGACCCGCGCGTCCGTGCCGTCGGCCACGACGACGGCACCATGGCGCCGCATCGCAAGGTCCATGGCGATCTGCACGGTTTCTCGCAGAAGATGCTGATCGATGCCCCCGCCGGCAGCGTGCATTTCGACATGTTCCTTATTGAATTCGTCGATGGCGGGCTGTGCAACCATCACGACCATCCCTTCGAGGAGGCCTATTTCGTCCTCGAAGGCACGGTCGACATCCGCTTCGGCGGCAAGGACTACAAGCTGAAGCCTGGCGATTTCGGCTGGAACGGCGTCGGCACCCGCCATGCCTTCTTCCCGCGCAGCGGCAATCTGGTGAAATGGCTCGAAGTCATGGTGCCGCAGCCGCCGGTGCGCAACGGCGTGCGCTTCCATGCGCGCTGGGAGCGGTTCAGGGACGCGCTGGCGAAGCGCTGAAATCGGTCGGATTTCGGCCTCGGGGCCCGGTAATGCCGGGCCCCGAAGTATTTTCGGCATATTTTCCATCCTGAACCGGGGTCGGGCGATTTAGTACGAATCATGACTGGAGTGTCTCGTCTGAAAATAATAGATTGTTGTAGAACAATGATTAACACATAATTATATGTGTGATTAGCCGGGCAAGCCGGCGCTGAGCCGGTGATGGACCGATTTCCGATCTTCCTCGATCTCTCCGGTCGTCCGGCCCTCGTCGTCGGCGGTGCCGCCGCGGCGCTGTCGAAGGCGCGGCTGCTGGCCGGAGCCGGCACCGCGGTGACGGTCGTCGCGCCGGCGATCGAGGCCGATCTGGCGGCGCTGACCGGAATCGTCGTGATCCGCCGGGCCCTCGAGCCCGGCGACGTCGCCGGGACGACGATCGTCGTCGGCGCCAGCGGCGACGAGGCGATCGACCGCGCTGTATCCGACGCGGCCCGGGCGGTCGGCATTTCGGTCAACGTCGTCGACCGGCCCGACCTCTCGACCTTCATCGTGCCGGCGATCGTCGACCGCAGCCCTGTCGTCGTCGCCATCTCGACGGGCGGCGCGGCGCCGGTTCTGGCCCGCGCCCTGCGAAGCTGGTTGGAGG
>Ga0194132_10006431_pt1 | contig 18235 bp, 5 predicted proteins | sample TA2KigOf80mmetaG_FD_148612 | JGI IMG/M metagenome (GOLD analysis project Ga0194132, IMG submission 148612) | Freshwater microbial communities from Lake Tanganyika, Tanzania - TA2015054 Kigoma Offshore 80m | ecosystem: Environmental > Aquatic > Freshwater > Lake | place: Tanzania: Lake Tanganyika...
GCCGAATAAACAACCTAAGGCCCAAATGCGCCTCGAGTTGCTTCACTTGTTGGCTGACGGCGCTTTGGGTCACGAATAACTCCTCTGCCGCGCGCGCGAAGCTCATATGACGCGCCGCCGCTTCGAAAGCGCGCAATGAATTCAGAGGAGGAAGTCTCGCCGCCATCAGGCGTTCACCTCAGAAGCCTTATTTCGATCGGAAATACAGACACCATCGCTTTGCCGGACTCGGGCTCTCCGAAAGGATTGCACAGAGAGAATCTCTGCACCCAAGTGCTCGCCCGCGTCGGGTGCCAAGTGCGCCCTGAGAATGCAGCAACGTCGCGATGGTTTTGCATGGAGCTACTGACTTCCCAGACCGACCAGGAAACGTCTTAGGACGCGCACCACCAGTGCGTGATCTTCAGCTTGCGGCAGACCGGAAATAGCAACGCAGCCGACCACCCCCACCCCACTCACGATGAGCGGAAAGCCACCACCCGAGGCCGCATAAAGGTCGCGATCAAGGCGACTCTTCTCTTCGAAGGTGCTGCCCTGAGCCAAGCAGCGCTGACCGACGTAATAGGAACTGTGGTGAAAACGCATTACAACGCGTACCTTGCGCTGGATCCAGGCGTCGTTGTCGGGCGTACTGCCTGGCAACGCACAGTGGAACAGCTGCTGACCACTGCGACTGATATCGATGGCAATGGGCAACTGCTCAGCCCCCGCCACTTCCACGAAGCTCAGGCCAAGCGCCAATGCTATCTCGTGTGTGAAGCGAGGGAACTGCAGTTCCTGTTCTTCACGGAGTAGGGTCTCAAGTTCTGCTTGCGAGTCTTTCACGACTTGTACTTTGCCTTGTCCAGTGTCGCATGACCGTGGATTTCGATCAGCGATGGGTCTTGATTCGCCTGTGAGACGCTCACTCCTTTCAGGCTGGTGATCGTGCATTGAGTGATCTCATGGAATGGATTGTAGACGTTCACTGCGGCTTTTGTGTCTCTTCCTTCAAGCGCTGCAGCCGAAAAGCGAGCGACAAGCGCAGCACATCGGACTCCCGAGTGCCCTCTACTTGGAATCCCAAGTCGCGTGCAAGCTGTAACATGCCAGTGTTGCTGGCGAGCAGGTCACCGACCAAAGGCTAAGGCTAGGCCATTCAGCGCCCCGTGGTGGCGTTGGTGAGGGTCGATGCGTGGACTGTGAAGGGGCCAAGGAGTTGCAGTGCAAGTGGAACTGTGCAGGCTGGGACGTTTGAGCAGGACGATGCTGTCGGAGGAACACCGCCCTCGATAGGATGAGTTCGAGCGCGAGTACAAGCACTCGGTACGAGGTGCTTGAGAAGAGGCGGCCGCGGACGCTCAACGGATCTGTGCGTGGCTAACTGCGTGTCAAATTCAGCAAGTTGTTGATTATTATGTTTCCGCAACGGCCTGCAAAGCCGTCTACGCCGGTTCGATTCCGACCCCCGCCTCCATTAGCACTTGTTCCCTGAGTGTGCACCATCCCACAGCAGTAATGTCCTTACCTTTGCGCTTGGAGGGCGGGCCCAAGCCCCTGATCGAGGCGATCCGCAGCTCGCGCGGTATCGCGCCCAGCCCGAACCGTAGGTCCGAGCCGGCGGAACTCGACCGAGGCGATCGCTATTGTGGAAATGTTGCGGGCGCTGAGGGCGGGCTGGGGGGGACAGACTACGTATTTATCCAGTAGCTTTTCCGAGCGCATCTCACGCGATATACAGGCATCCGGCGGGCGCCTGGGAGATTCGCGCAAACAACGTGACTTGCGACCCCGTTCGGCTACAGCTTTTTATTGACTGAAGGTGTAAGAGCTAGGATCTGATCTGACAGTGGATCACACGCCATCATTCGCGGAAGGCCGCATTCAGCCAGTACCGCCGAGCACGCCGCCGCGGCGCAGGCGATCGACCAGTATCGCCACGGCTGAATCCAGATCTTGGTGCGAGGTATCGATGGACAATTCGGGATTCTGGGGAGATTCGTACGGCGAATCGACGCCGGTGAACTGCTTGAGGTTTCCGGCACGCACGCGTTGGTAGAGACCTTTTGGATCTCGCGCCTCGCACACCGCCAGCGGGGTGTTGACATACACCTCGAAAAACTCTTCCGGCTGGAACAGCCCGCGCACCCGCGCCCGATCCGACGCCATGGGTGAGATTGCGGCCACCAGCACGATCAGCCCCGCTTCCGTCATCAGTCGTGCAACCTCGCCGATACGGCGAATGTTCTCACTGCGATCCTCGACCGAGAAACCTAGATCGCTGTTCAATCCCGTCCGCAGCCGGTCGCCGTCCAGCACGTACACCGGCAGCCCCGCCTCCTTCAGCCACAGCGCCAGTGCATTGGCCAGCGTGCTCTTGCCAGCACCGCTCAAACCGGTGAACCAAACCAGACACGGACCCGGCATCAGTGCGGCCTTCCGGGGAGGTCAGGCGATCGAGGCGGCATCGCGGGTTCCAGGAGAATTCGATCAAGAAGTCGTCCAAACTCTTCCGAATACACTTCCAACCAACTTTCGTGCTTGCCGGGCAACGCGTGAACGGTGACGTCGCTGCTGACCAGATGTTTCCACCCCAGCGACTCCTCTTCGTATTCTGGATATCCGGGTAGATAGTGCCTGGCAAGGAAGGCACTGCCCTGGAATCGAGTGACGGGCCGGTACGACTCAATAGCGTTGAATATGCAGAACTCGATATATTCGTGCCGAAGTACCAGCATCAAATCCCGCCATCTGGGCCGCTTATCGTCCTGTCGCGATATCCAGTTGAGAAAATGTTGCGCCACGCCTCGCAGAACGCGAAGTTTGGACGGCTTGCTGAACAATTGAGGCGCTGCTACTAGCCATATCACCAGACGGGCGACTTGTTCGCCCATGGCCTGCAGTTGCTTTGCCACTTCAAAGGCCACCAGACCACCCTCGCAACCGCCACCCAGGTAGTAGGGGCCTGTTGGCTGAACCGTCCGGATTTCCGCGAGGAATACCGCGGCAATTTCCTCGATTGTCCGGAGGGGTTTCAGACCCCGTCCAAGGCGGTCTTGCTGTAGACCATAGACGTCCATCCTGTAGCAGGGTTGATCCGGGTCCATGTAACTGACCACGTTTTGATATCGAGGGTGACTGCCGCCGCAGAAGAAAGGAGGGCGCCTGCCGCCGCTGCGAAGCGGTACCAACGCCCTCAGTCCTCCCCCCGTATGTGCTCCGTGGACGACGTGGAGGATGCCCCGAATGTTCCTTCCCTGGAACACTGCCGCCAGCGGTATCCGCAAGCCCAACTGCCGCTGGATGTCCGCCACCAGCCGCACTGCCAGCAGCGAGTGTCCACCCAGTTCAAAGAAGTCGTCAGTCACACCAACACGCTCGACCCGCAGAGTCTGCGCCCAGATCTGCGCCAGTCCAAGCTCCAGATCTCCATTGGGCGCGACATACCGCGCGCCCGACACCAACGCCCCCTCCGGCGGCGGCAGCGCCTTGCGGTCCACCTTGTTGTTTGGCGTAAGCGGCAGGCACTCCAACGCCACGAAGGCCGTTGGCACCATGTAGTCTGGCAGCTCCCGCTGCAGGTGTGCACGCAACTCGGCACTGCCCACATGACCCACTTCGGAACCCACAACGTAGGCCACGATGCGCTTGTCACCCGCCACGTCCTCGCGCACAACCACCACCGCGGCCGACACTGCGGGATGCGACAGCAAGCCTGCCTCGATTTCTCCCAACTCGATACGGTAACCGCGTACCTTCACCTGGTGATCGGTGCGACCCAATACTTCCAGCCGGCCATCCGGGTGGTATCTCGCCAGATCGCCCGTGCGGTACAGTCGCTTGCCTGCCTGGAACGGGCTCTTCACAAAGCGCTCCGCCGTGAGCTCCGGTCGATTCAGATAACCCCGCGCCAGGCCCTCGCCGCCGATGTAAAGTTCGCCCACCACACCATCCGGCAATAGCGCCTGTTCGCCATCGAGCACGTAGAGCTGCGTATTGCCGACCGGCCGGCCAATTGCCACCGGTCCCTCGCCACTGGCTACGTGCTCTACCGCAGACCAGATCGTCGTCTCCGTCGGCCCGTACAGGTTCCACAAGTCCATTTTGAGAGCCAGAAGTTGCTCCGCCAGGTGCCGCGGCAGTCCCTCTCCACCACACAGCACTTTCAGTCTGCTGATACCCCTCCAGCCGGACTCCAGCAACAACCGCCAGGTCGCCGGCGTCGCTTGCATAACGGTCGCACCGCTACTGGCCACCAGCTTGCCCAGCCGCACACCATCCGCCGCCTCCTCCTGGCTTGCCAACACCACTCGCGCGCCGTTCACCAGCGGCAGGTACAACTCCAGCGCCGCGATGTCGAACGAAAGTGTCGTCACCGCCAGCAGGCAGTCTCCTGCCGTTATCCCCGGTTGCTCAGTCATCGCGTACAGGAAATTGGTCAGCGCCCGGTGCGGGATCTGCACGCCCTTGGGTTTTCCTGTTGAACCCGAGGTATAGATCACATAGGCGAGATCTTCAGGCCTTTGCTCCGAAACGAGCGCCGTGCTGGCTTCAGACGCCACCTGCGACCACTGACTATCCAGAAAAAGCAGCGGCCCTGTGTATGACGGCACTGCCGCGCGCAATGATGTATGGGTCAGCAGCAAGCCGACCGCCGCGTCGTTGACCATAAAGCCCAGCCGCTCACTTGGAAACGCAGGATCCAGCGGTACGTAAGCGGCCCCCGACTTGAGCACGCCAAATAGCGCCACCACCATATCCAGCGAACGTTCCAGACAAATGCCCACCAGCATTCCGGGCCTCGCACCCTGGCCTCTCAAGTGACGGGCCAACTGGTTGGATCGCTCGTCGAGTTCCCGGTAGCTAAGACATTGCCCGCCAATGCGCACCGCCTCCGATGCCGGGTGAGACAACGCCTGCCGGGCAAACATCATGTGCACACCATCGCTCGGTGGGTACTCAAGCTGCGTCGCATTGCGGGCGTGTAGCAGAGTGTCGCGCTCCACCGGATCCAGCATCGACAAATCCGACAAGCGGCTGTGCGGCGACGCCGCGATGCTCTCCAGCAGCCGCTGGAAGTGATTCGCCATTCGACCTACTGAGGCGGCCTCAAACAGGTCGGTGTTGTACTCCAGAAAACCTTCCAACGAGTCGGTGGTTTCCTTCAGCTCCAGGGTCAGGTCGAATTTGCTGCCGGAGGTGTGGTATTCCACTGGGCTGAGGGCGACGTCGCCAATAGTTGAAACTTTGCGCGTATCTTGCACATGCAGGATGAACATGCTCTGGAAGAGCGGCGTGTGACTGGTGTCGCGCGGAGCCTCAGAGAGTTCCAGCATTTTTTCGAAAGGCACGTCCGGGTGCCCGAAGGCACCGGTGCAGGTTTCGCGCACTCTCGCCAGCAGATCGGCAAACGCCGGGTTTCCCGTCAGGTCCGTAACCAGCGGCAATGCGTTGATGAAGCAGCCAAAGACGTTCTCGATCTCAGGTCGAGTGCGGCGGGCAATCGGTGATCCGATGCAGATCTGCTCAGCCTGTGAGTAGCGCTTCAGTAGTAGCTTATAGGCTGCCAGCAGAACCATGAACAGAGTGCTGCGATTGTTTACAGCCAGCGCTTTCAGGCGGTCTCGGATTGGGCTCGGAATGGTGAATGAGTGAAAGTCTCCGCGGTAGGCGAGAACAGCTGGTCTGGGAAAATCGATCGGCAGTTCGAGAACAGGAAGTGGCGACCGCAGTTTTGCGCGCCAGTAGTCGAGCTGGTCATCGCACTGCCCCTTCGCCAGTGCCACGCGTTCCCAGGCCGCGAAATCCGCGTAGGCAAGAGGGAGCGCAGGCAAGTTCGCTGTGTGTCCCGCGCAATTTGCCTCATAGAGCGCCTTGAGCTCGCGCAGGAAAACCAGCGAAGACCAGCCGTCGGCGACGATATGATGAACTGTCCATAACAACAGATGTTCATCGGATGCCAGACGTACCAGGCGGCAGAGAAACAACGGACCCTGTTCAAGGTCAAAAGAGTGATTCGCGTCGCGACTCGCAAGCTTGTCCGCCATTTTCCGCGGCGCGTCCTCGCCGCTGAAATCGTGCCATTGCAAGTCCAGCGGCAAGGCGGGGTGCACACATTGCACTGCGCCGCCCTCGCTGCCGGCGAAGGTTGTCCTGAGTGATTCGTGGCGATTGACGATAGTCTGCAGGGCCGCCTGTAGGGCCGGGACATTTAGTTCTCCGACCAGGTGGTAACCGTTTGGCAGGTTGTACGCCACGCCCTTGGGATACATCTGGGCGAGAAACCACAACCGCTCCTGCATGAAGGACACGGCCAGAGGCCGCTCCCGGTCAACAGGCTGAATGGCGATTGCCTCCGTCCCCCGGGCCAGGTAAGCCAGGATTTCGGGCTTGCGAGCCGCCAGCGTCTCCTGCAACGCAGGCGTGAGCACCCCCTTGGGGGCACGCAGTTTCAACTGCCCCTGTTCCGTCCACATTTTTACGCCCAGGCCGGATAGCTGCAGCAGAAAATCGGACAGATTCATAGGGTGAGTTCTTCCATGTCGCCGCTTTCGTCAGCGCCTCCGGCAGTCATGGAAGACAATGCCATCTGCTTGAGCACCAAGTCACACAAGGACTCGACCGTCGGGTTCTCGAGAAATTCCGCAATCGGGATAGGGGTCGCCAGGTCGCGCACGACCGCACTGCGCAATTCCATGTGCAGCAGAGAGTCAACGCCAAGCTCCTGAAAGGTCACGGCGGAATCCGGCAGGTCCGTATCCCCCCTGCCTACGATGGCGGCTACCCGGCGTCGCAAGTACTCGCGGACAATCTGCCTGCGTTGCTCGCCCGTCGCTTGCGAGATGTGTTGACGGATTGCACCATCATTCGCGTCGCCTGCCCGAGCCGCCTCGACTATCACTCCCGTGTCGAGTCCGGCGTAGAACGCTGGGAGTATCGCGCCTTCATACTGGCGGAGAAAACTCTGCCACTTCAGCGGAATTACGCCTACCTGTGCGTGTGCAGAGGTCAGCAGGTCAAAAAGGCTGACCATTCCCGATCCGGGTGCCAGTGGACTCCAACCCATTTCCACCATTCGCCGGGTTCCAATCACGTCCATTTTGGCAGCCATGCCGATCTCTGCCCAAGGCCCCCAGTTGATGGTGAGCGCTGGGAGGCTCTGTTGACGCCGGAAGTGCGCGAAGCTGTCCAGCCAGGCATTCGCCGCGGCGTAGTTACTTTGGCCTCTTGAACCCAAGAGCGAAGCGGTAGAGGAGAAACTGACGAAATAGTCCAGTGGCTGATTGAGCGACTGGCTCGCCAGGTGCAGGTTCCAGGCACCTGACACCTTGGCGCGCATCACCTGCGCCATCCGCGAGACGTCCATCTGCAGCAGAATGCCATCGTCGAGCACCCCGGCCGTGTGGAAAATTCCCGCCAGCGGCAAGCCGCTCGCGGCGATTTCCGACATTAGTCGATCTACCGAGGCCCGGTCGCTGATGTCGCAGCGTATGGACCGGACCGAAACACCCTCACGCTCCAGGGCGGCAACACTCGCCGCCGCCGCACCGGCGCCGCTTCGACCGACCAGCGCCAGATATCGTCCACCACGCGCGGCGATCTGCCGTGCCAATTCAATTCCTAGCGCGCCGAACCCCCCGGTAATCAGGTAAAGGGCGTCGTCACGTATCCGGAGCTGCTCATCCGCATCCTGAGCAACAAGCTTTTGAAGGCGGGCGACCAGACGCTGCCCCTTGCGGAACGCCACTTGGTCTTCGACCCCATTTTCCAGCAATTCTCGCTGCAACAGTTCGGCCTCGCCCTGACCGCCTTGTGCATCCAGGTCGATGCGAACACAGCGCAACTCCGGGTGCTCCAGGGTAACAACCGCGCCCAGGCCCCACAGCGCGGCGCCAGCAGTAGACAACTGCTCACCGCTGACACCAGTGCGTTGGGTGGCACGGGAAACCAGCCACAAGCGCGCGCTGTTGGCATATCCAGCTGTGCCCAAGGCCCGCAACAAGAGCGGCACGCCGCCGCAGCCAAGGGCCTCAGTCACGCCGGGGTCCGCCACAGGGGCCTGATCACTGGTGCCGAAGTACACCAGGCCAAGCCGGCTGGCATCCTGTCGATTGCGGCACATGTCGATCAGTGCCTGGTAGTGCTGGGACAAAGACGGATCAATTTCACACTGCCCATCATCGCCAGCGACAAAGGTTTTCCCAGGGTTTACCAGGATCACACTGTCGCCCGCCTTTCGCAGGCTCGCCACCAGATCCGCGGCCGCCGAGTTCGCCATCGTCGCATTCGCGGTGGCAAACACCAGCCACTGCCGTGTTTCCGGCACCATCTGTTCCGCTGCGACCGTTGCGGCCTCCCAGTGGCGTGCGAAATAGAACTGATTGGTGTCTCGATCCATTCCACGCCGTACATCCTCGCGCCGTGCCAAACGCGTGGTAGCACCCTCCACCCGCAAAGCCAGGGCGCCCACATCGTCGAACAGTTCGATGTCCGCAACACGTAGCGATGTGCCGGCAGCGCCATCCGGCCTTAAGCGCCCCCGCAGCCACCCCGATGTCACACCGTGACGCAGTACCGTGAGTTGCTCCACACCGATGGGCAGAAAAAGCGCTCCCGGCGCCGGTGGAAATGCACTGGCAATGAGTTGGCCGCAAGCATCGAGCAGCGCCGGATGAATACAGTAGCGACGCCCTTCCTGCTCGAGCGAACCATCGATGCTGACCTGCGCCCAGGCGTCCTCGCCGGATTTCCAGATCCGTCTGAGGGTGCGGAAGGCAGATCCCAATTCAAGCCCTTGCTCAGAGAAGTCCTGATAAATGCGCGCGATCGACACGCCTTCACTCGCAAGGACATCCTGTGGTCTGGAAGACGTTTCTCCTGACGTCGACAGGGAGTGAATTTCCCCCGTGGCGTGCAGGATCCAATCGGCATTCCCTGCGCTAGTGGCCGGCTCCAGGCTGAGGATACGAAAGCGGTACCGCCCGCCTTCCGCGGGTTCCAGCACACTCTGCAGCGTGGCGGGATTCTCGTCGCCCAGGAACAAGGGCTGATGTATGGCCACATTCGATAGGCCAGGACGGGACACCTCAAGGCAGTCGCGCCCGGCGGCCAGGGCCATTTCCATGAACATCGTGGCGGGGGGTACGTGCTGCCCGAACACCCCGTGATCGGCCAACCAGGGAGGCGACTGCACACTGATCCTGGACTCGAGCAGGGTGGTGCCCCGCTGCAATACGGCGGCGGCCACACGGCGTCCCAGCAGGGGGTGTTCGGGGCGGTTCTGTCCGCCGCCAGCCCGGGACTGCAACGAGCCGTAGCCTTGCGCATCCACCCAGTAGCGCTTGCGCTGGAAGGGATAGGTGGGAACGCGCACCCGGCGCCGGGGAATTTCTGCGTCAAACGCGCGCCAGTCCTGTTCGATGCCGCGCACAAACAGTTGACCCTTGCAGCGAAGTACTTCTTCTTCATCCATCCCATCGCGCTTCATCCCAGCCACCCAGAGCGCTTGCGGTTCGTCGACGCATCGCTGTCCCATCCCGGTTAATACCGGATGCGGGCCCAGTTCCAGGTACACGCTGGCCCCCGCTCGTGCCAGCGCTCGGGCACCGTCCGCGAACCTCACCGCGGCACGGACATGGTTTCGCCAATAGGAGGGCCTGGCCATTTCGTCGCCAACCAGCGCGCCGCTGACATTCGATATCAAGCCAATCTTTGGCGATGACAGGGCGACGCTCGACAGCTGCTTCTCGAACTCATCGAGCATGGGTTCCATCAGTGGCGAATGGAAGGCATGAGACACGGTGAGGTTCCGAGTCTCGATTCCCTCATCCCGCAGTCCGGCCAACACCTTCGCCACCGCTTCACCGGCGCCTGATACGACAATCTCGCGTGGGCCGTTGACGGCCGCAATGGAAACCGCGGCCTCATGCCCTTGCAGTGCGCGCGCCACCTTGGGTTCATCGGCGCTGACAGCAACCATGACGCCGCCGCTGGGCAGCGCTTGCATCAGCCGGCCCCGCGCCGCGATCAAGCGCAGCCCGTCCGTCAGACTGAACACTCCCGCGACACAGGCGGCCGCGTATTCGCCCACACTGTGGCCCATGACCAAGGCGGGATGCACGCCCCAGGACCGCCACAATTGCGCCAGGGACCATTCCAGAACGAACAGTGCCGGCTGGGTGTAGCCGGTCTGGTCCAGTAAGTCTGCCTTGTCCGCGGCGCGGCCGATTCCGAACATCACGTCCAGTAACGGCAGTTCCAGTTCATCGGTCAACAGTTGCTGGCAGGTGTTCATGGCCTCGCGGAACACCGGCTGAGACTCGTACAGACCACGTCCCATGCCAGACCACTGTGAACCCTGCCCGGTGAACATAAAGGCAATCTTGTCCCGGCGATGGGCGCCGGACTTGCCGCTTACAACGGCCGGGGCCTTGCCTTCGCGGGCGAAGCGGCCTAGCTGTTCGGCCATCTGGACACTGTCCGCGGTCACTACGGCTAGCCGCTCGGCAAAGCGCGCGCGGCCCGCGTTGGCGCTATGGCAGACGTCCGCCAACTCGGTTGGGCCGTTGCCGGCCAGCGCCGCGGCATACTGCTGGGCCATTGAGCGCAATGCAGGTTCGTCCCGGGCCGACAAACACAGGATCTCCCGGGTACGGCCACTGGCGAGTGCTTTCTGCTCCACCGCAGGGGCTTCCCCCAGAACCATGTGAGCATTGGTGCCGGAAAACCCAAAAGCACTGACGCCCGCCAGACGTGGGCCAGCCAGCCAGGGTACGGTACGGGTAGGAACTTCCACCGGAAAGTCATCCCAGGCGATATTGGGGCTGGGGTGGCGAAAATGCAGGTGCGGCGGGATACGACCATGTTCAATGGCAAGCACCGCCTTCATCAACCCCGCAATGCCCGCGGCCGCCTCCAGGTGGCCGAAATTGGTTTTTACCGACCCCAGCCGCAGCGGACGGTCGGAGGAGCGCCCCTTGCCAAGGGCATCACCCAGTGCACCCACTTCAATCGGATCGCCGAGGGAGGTGCCGGTGCCGTGTGCCTCGACATACCCGACGTCGAGCGGATCGATATCGCCGTTGTCGAGCGCCCGCCTGATGACATCCGCCTGCGCGCCGCGGTTGGGCACCGTCAGGCCGCTGCTGGGACCATCGTGGTTGATGGCGGTGCCCCGAATCACTGCGCGGATGTGATTGCCATCGGCGAGTGCATCGCTGAGGCGTTTGAGGACCACCAAGCCGCAGCCCTCACCGCGCCCGTAACCGTCCGCGGCGGCGTCGAAAGTCTTGCACCTGCTGTCCGGGGACAGGGCCTTCACCTTGCAGCAGAAAATGGTGGAAAGGGGAGAGATCATCAGGTTGACGCCACCGGCGAGCACCATATCGGCCTCACCGGCGCGTAGGCTCTGGCAGGCCGCATGCACGGCCACCAGCGAAGCGGAACAGGCGGTGTCGACCATCGAGGTAGGGCCGTGGGCGCCCAGCACGAAGGCCAGCCTCCCCACAGCGATACTCTGGGTGTTGCCCATGGCTGAATAGGCGTCCAGCCGTTCCGGGTCCATGCCGTAGGTGTTGCGTTCATAGTCGTGCCAGCTCATGCCGACGAAGAAGCCGGTATTGCTGCCGCGCACCGCGTCGGCGGATTCCCCGGCGTCCTCCAGGGCCTCCCAGGCAACTTCCAGTAGCAGCCGCTGCTGTGGATCCAGGGTGAGCGCTTCGCGGGGCGAGATGCGGAAGAAATGCGGATCGAATAGATCGATCCCGTCGATAAAGCCGCCTTCGCGGGCGTAGACCTTGCCCGGCGCGTCAGGGTCGGGATCATAGTATTCCGCGATGTCCCAGCGATCAGCGGGGACTTCCTTCATCGCGTCGACACCATCGCACAGCAACTGCCAGTACTGGTCCGGAGTACTCACCCCCCCCGGCAGGCGACAGCCCATCCCGACTACAGCGATGGGTTCACGATGGCGGCGTTCGGCGGCTTTGACTTGCTCGCGTGCTTCGCGCAAGGCCTTGAGAATTCTCTCCTGTGACGACATGTCGAATCGGCTCCCTCAGTTCCGCGTGCCCAGCTCTCGTTCCAGAGCCGCCAGCTCTGCCTCGATCGATTCGTCGATGGTGGCGGCCCCGAGTTCGGCATCGCCGAGATCCTGGGGGGGCTGCGCTTGGGAAGCAGCCTGCGCTTTGACTGTTGGTTTGAACAGGGAGTCCATCAGGAATGACACCACGGCTTCCACGTTGGAGTGATCGAAAGCGAAGGTGGACGCCAGTGAGACCTTGAACGAGCGCTGCAGCATCGCACGCAGTTCCACTCCCATCAACGAGTCCATACCCATCTCGGTGAAACCCTGCAGGGTATCGATGTTTGCGCGACCGAGCAGATTGCCGACAACGCCGATGATGTAGTCACGCAGCCGATCCTCGCGCTGGTCCAGGGGGGCTGACAGTACCGCCTGTGCGCCGTTGTTGTGGTTGCGACTCTCCGATGCGGCATTCGCTGCCCCGCCTGTTCTGGGTTGCCAGGCACTAAGGTAGCCGGGTAGCCCCGCTTCGAACAGGGCACTACTGAATCTGCCCCAATGCAGGGGTAGTACGCCAACCTGGGCCGGCCCCGTGCGCATAACCTCGCCCAGCAGGGACAAGCCCGTATCTATCTCGATAGGGCTCCAGCCTTGCTGCGCGGAACGCTTACGGTCCCGCTCCCCCAGTGCGGCGGCCATACCGGCCTCGGCCCAGGGCCCCCAGTTGATACTCAGCCCGGCCATACCCCGCGCCCGGCGCCAGCGCATTAGACTATCCATGTAGGCGTTGGCCGCGGCGTAATTGCCCTGGCCTGGCGCGCCCAGCAATGAACTGGCTGAGGAGAAGCAGACGAAGAAATCCAGGTTGTTGGTCTGCTTATGCAGATTCCAGGTCCCGTCTACCTTGGCCCGGTAGACATTGAGGAATCTATCTCAACTTTGCTGCGCAAGAATGCCGTCGTCAAGGGCTCCAGCAGCGTGAACGATACCCTTGAGAGGGGGCATATTCTTCCCGATGCAGGCCAGCACTTGCGCGAGGCTGCTGGCGTTGCCGACGTCACTGCTGATCACTTCCACGCGGACGCTACAAGCTGTAAATGTATCTAGTAATGATTTGAGTTCCGCCCCCCCGCCGCCGCGACTGGTCAATACCAGGTGACGTGCTCCCTTCTCCACCAGCCAGCGGGCCACTCTCTGGCCCAGACCGCCTGTACCGCCGGTGAGTAGGTAACTTGCGTCACCGCGCACTGGCAGTGGCGGTCTCGGATTCGACGAGGTCTCGCGGTAGCGAACGAGTCGCGCTACCAGGCGCTGTCCTTGCCGATAGGCGACCATGTCCTCACTGCGGCCGGCATAAATCTCCCGCAGCAGGTCGCCGGCGTCCGTTGCCTGTGTATCCGCGGAAAGGTCAATGCACTTCACAGGCAGTTCGGGATGCTCCTGCACCAGCACTCGGGCCATGCCCCAGAGCGTCGCACCGGCGGGATGACTGACCCCGTCGTCCCCGGCATCCTGACTGCCCCGGGTGACCATGCACAGTGCCGGAGAGACGGCAGCTTTGCTGCTGATTAGGGCCTGGGCCAGGTGTAAGGCACCCGCGCCCATCGTGCTGAGGGACTCCGCGGGGTCGGCCATGGCGTCCGCCCGCTCGGCACCCCACAGGTAGACAACGCCGCGTAGCGAGCCGCCGGCGGCGTGGCCCAGCCGGTCGTGGACGCGCTCCAGGAGTTGCCGGAAGTGTGCGGGCTCTGACGGCCTGAGGTAGTAGTCACCGTTGCCGTCCACCGAAAAATCGTCCCCTGGCAGCGCCAGGATGGGCGTGTGCCCGGCAGTTTGCAGCGCGTGAACCAGGGCATCCGCGATGCCGCCAGAGTGGGCCAGGATCAGCCAGTTGTCGCCGCCGGCGGCAACGCCGTGATCGCCACCGGCCAGTTCCTGCCCTTGCCAGTTGAGCTGGTACAACCACTCCGTGGTATTGGCGTGGAGGTGCCTGAGCAGTGTTTCCTGCGGCAGGCGGCGACACTCGAAACCCGCTATCTCTGCCAGCACTTCGCCATTTTCATCTGCCAGCACCAGGTCGCCGATAACGCTGTGTTCGTTGGATTCGGCGCGGATGCTTGCGTAACACCACATACGATTTGCGCTGGGCTGGCGGTAGAGCCGGAAGCGCGCGATAGAGAACGGCACATAAATATATCCACCGTTGGCCAGCAAGGTCTGGCTTTCGAAATTTCGGCAGGCTCGCAAAACCTGGAAACAGGCCTCGATCACCCCCGGATACAGGCGGTACTCGGCGGGGTCATCCTGAATGTCCGGTAGCGTGGTACAGGCAATCGCCTCGCCCGCTCCCATCCAGACCTTTTCCAGCCAACGGAATGAGGGACCGGCATCGGCGCCCTGCACCCAGAAATCATTGTAGAAGGGCGCATGGGCCATGCTGACGGGGCAGCGCGCGCGCACCGCCTCGATATCCAGACGCCCCGGCGCCGATGCCGACGGCGATGCCAATTCGTCGCCAGAATTCAACTTGGCACGAACATGGAGATTCCAACTCTGCGGATCCGTCGCATCGCCGCCTGGCTTCAGGCTGAGCAACTGCAATGGGCGGCTGCCTTGTTCTTCGCCCGACACGATCAGCTGAGCCGCCGTAGTGCCGCCTTCGGGAAGGACAAAGGGCTGCAGAAAATACAGTTCTTCAATGGTGCACCCGGGCGCGTTGGTGACCGCCGCGGCGGCCTGTAGCAACAGGCTGCAATGGGAGGCCCCTGCAACAACCAGCACGCCGAAAATGCGGTGATCCCTGACGTAGGCAGGTGAGTCCGGCGCGAACTGGGTCTGGTACCGCACCTCGGAGGACATCGGCAAGGGGAGGCGCTGGCCCAGCAGCGGATGTCCTTTGGGCGCTAAGGACGGATAAGGTGTTGGGGAATCTTCCACCCAATATCTCTGGCGCTGGAACGCATAACCTGGCAGCGGCAGCTTGCGTCGCGGCCACGGCTGGTCCCAGCCGTGCCAGTCGATTTCCCCGCCCAACACCCAGTAGTGCCCGGCGCTGTTCTGGATCTGCTGCCAGTCGTCACCGCCTTTTTTTAGACTCGGCAGCCAGTGCAGCGCATCGTGGTCCACGCAGCCTCGCCCCATGCCCAGCAGCGTGGGCTGGGGGCCGCATTCAATGAAGGTGTTGCAGCCAGCGGCCGCTGCGGCCCGCATTCCGGAGTGGAACTGCACAGCCTTACGAATATGCTGGCACCAGTAGTCCGCGCTGGCGACCTCGTGTCCAGCCAGCTTCCCGCTCACGTTTGACACCAGGCCGCGCTGGGGAGGTGCGTAGTGGACCTCATTGGCGATGCGCCGAAACTCATCGAGGATGGTTTCCATCAAGGGCGAATGGAAGGCATGGGAGACGTTCAGCGGCCTCACCTCGATCCCGGCCTGTACAAATTCCTGGCGCATTTTCTCGACCGCGGATGTCTGCCCAGAAATCACACAACTACCAGGACCGTTTACCGCGGCCACGGAGATTTCTTTCAAGTGGCCGGCGAGGCGCGCGGTAACTTCCGTCTCCGGTGCCAGGACCGCCAGCATCGATCCCTCGCGGGGTAGTGCGCTCATCAGGCTGCCCCGGTGCGCGATCAGCTTGAGCCCATCCTCCAGCGAGAACACGCCGGCGATGCATGCGGCGGCGTATTCACCGACGCTGTGACCCATGAGCACGGCAGGTTCGATACCCCAGGACATCCACAACCGTGCGAGCGCGTAGTGCAGGGTAAACAGGGCAGGCTGGGTGTAGCGGGTATCGTCCAGCAGCGGGGTGCCGCCTCTTTCCGTACCGCCAAACATCACGTCCAGCAGGGAAGCATCCAGGTACTCGTCGAGCATGGCGGCGCAGTCGTCGATCGCCTGGCGAAAAACAGGTGAGCTGTGGTAAAGATTCTGGCCCATCCCGACATACTGGGAGCCTTGCCCGGTCATGAGAAACGCGGGTCTGAGTTCGCCATCGCCCGCCCCGCGGATCGCACCCGGATCAGATCCGCTGTCGCTATACCGGGTCAGCACCTGGGCCATGGCGTGGGTGGTCTGTGCACTCACGGCCAGGCGGTGGTGGAACGGGGCACGACCGATATTGGCCGAATAGCAGATATTCGCCAGCTGTGTGGAGTCGGCCGAGCCCAGGTGCCGCGAATAGCGGCCGGCCAGATCTCGCAGCGCCTGATCGGAGCGCGCCGAGAGGGTCAGCAAGTGGTTATTACGCTCGCTCTCGATACGCTCAGTTGACGTCACTGGTGCTTCTTCCAGTATGACGTGAGCGTTGGTCCCGCCAATACCAAAGGAACTCACGCCTGCCCTGCGCGGCGTCTTACCCACGGGCCAATCCCGAGTCTTGGTCACGACGAAAAACGGACTGTTGTCGAAATCAATGGCCGGATTGGGTGACTCGTAGTGCAGGCTGGGAACCAAGGTGCGCTTCTGCAATGACAGCACCGCCTTGATCAGCCCGGTCGCTCCCGCTGCCGCGTCGGTGTGACCGATGTTGGTCTTCACCGAGCCGATTCCGCAGTAGCCGCGCTCCGGCGTCTGGCGCCGAAAGGCCGCGGTGAGCGCCTCCAACTCGACCGGATCGCCGAGGGAGGTACCGGTGCCGTGCGTTTCCACATAACCGATGCTATCCGCGGAGACGCCCGCCTCGGCCTGGGCCGCCGCGATGACCGAACTCTGACCCTCCACGCTGGGAGCGGTGTATCCGATCTTGCGAGAGCCGTCATTGTTGATGGCAGAGCCCTTGATGACCGCGTAAATATGGTCGCGATCTTCCAAGGCGGCTTCCAGGCGCTTGAGCACCACGACGGAAACTCCGCTGCCGAATATCGTGCCATCGGCGCGGGCATCGAACGCCCGGCAGTGGCCGTCCGAGGAGAGGATCATGCCCTCCTGGTATTCGTATCCGACAATCTGCGGAACATGCACCGTGACACCACCGGCCAGGGCCATCTCACACTCGCCTTCGATCAGGGCCCGGCAGGCGGTATGCACCGCAACCAGCGAAGTCGAGCACGCCGTCTGCACGTTGAGGCTGGGTCCTTTCAGGTTCAACTTATAGGACACCCGGGTCGGCAGAAAATCTTTGTCGTTGCCGATCATGACCTGGAACGTGCCCACCGCTCCCGCTTCCCTGGCGCGCCGATGCAGATTGTGGGTCAGATAGGTGTTCATGCCCGCCCCGGCGTATACCCCCACGCGTGTGTCGGGTTGGGGACAAGCGTAGCCGGCATCCTCCAAGGCGTGCCAGGCCGCCTCGAGGAATACTCGTTGCTGCGGATCGATAACTTCCGCTTCCCGCGGACTGTAACCGAAGAACTCCGCATCGAACAGATCGGCGTCGTCCAGTACACCGCGCGCCTTGATGTACTTTGGTTTCTTTAGTTCAGAGGGATCGATGCCTTGCTCGATCAGTTCATCGTCACTGAAAAAAGATACGGATTCGACGCCGTTTTCCAGGTTGCGCCAGAATTCATCGGCATTTGCAGCGCCGGGCACGCGGCAGGCGAGTCCGACAATGGCGATTGCACCGCCGGACTGTCCCGCTCGATCGCGACGGCGGGGGGCCTCTGCCCCGGCGGCGGCCCCGCCGCCTTCCAGGCGTTGGGCAAGCCCTTCCACCGTGGTGTAGCGGAACATTTCCGCCATGGAAATATCGCTCCCAAGCTTATCCTTGAGCTCGGCACGCACCTTGGCCACCAGCATTGAATGTCCGCCCAGGTCGAAAAAATTCTCACGCCGGCCAACCGACGCCACACCCAGTATCGAACACCAGATGGCCGCGATTTGCTTCTCCAGTTCCGACACACCTGCGGCCTCTCGGGATGGCCGCGGCGCCAGTTCCGCCGGTGCCGGCAGGGCTTTGCGATCGACCTTGCCGCTGGTGTTGAGCGGCATCTCTTCGAGCAACAAGATGGGGTGGGGAACCATGAAATCGGGCATGGACTTGCGCAACTGCTGCTGAAGCGCTTCCGCCTGCAGCGTCTGTCCGCTGCGCGCAACCACGTAGGCGACCAGACGTTGGTCTCCGGGGCGATCCTCCCGCAGGACTACCACCGCTTCCCTGACTCCGCTGCAATTGGCCAGTTGCACCTCGATCTCGCCGAGTTCGATGCGCAGGCCCCGCATTTTCACCTGGTGGTCCTGACGCCCCAGGAAGTCGATGTTGCCATCGGCCAGGTAACGGGCTAGGTCGCC
>Ga0194132_10006433_pt1 | contig 18228 bp, 9 predicted proteins | sample TA2KigOf80mmetaG_FD_148612 | JGI IMG/M metagenome (GOLD analysis project Ga0194132, IMG submission 148612) | Freshwater microbial communities from Lake Tanganyika, Tanzania - TA2015054 Kigoma Offshore 80m | ecosystem: Environmental > Aquatic > Freshwater > Lake | place: Tanzania: Lake Tanganyika...
CGACCTGGTTGAAGGAACCCGCAGTCCCTCTGGCTTCTCGCACACCCCAGGGGACAACCATCCTCCCGATGGAAAAAGCGGAAAGCTTTTCTCGAAAAGCCATCATCGGGGCGAGCCAGATCCCAGTGTTCCTGCTGGCACTACTGATGATGTTCCCGACCTGGACTAACCTCAACACGCCGGCTGAAGCAGGGCTCTCCAAACCTTCGTGGTGGCAAGTTGTTCTGGTCATCACGGTGGGCGCAGGGGGAGTGACTGCGCCCTTCCTAACAACTTTGTTCGGGTGGTGGGCGGTAGGAGAGATCCGCCGCTCACGCGGTCGCATCGGCGGGCTGCCTTTGGCTGTGTTCGATGGACTCTTTTTTCCGTTGCTTGCCCTGAACGTGATCCTGGTCTTCGGCTTGTCGAACACAGCCAAGACGCTGCTCCATGCGCGCACGACCGCACCCATGTCGCCTGCAGACTGGAATGTCATGGTCTTCGGCATCGTGCTTCTCTGCCTCTTTCTGGATTTTCTGATCGCACGCCGAGTCTGGCGGACGGTGCGACTGAGCGAATGCGACGCTCTTCCAGCAGGCGACTGGTGGTGGGGAACTCGGCGCGGTGGTGTCGCCATCGCTCTGTTGTGCGTGCTGGTGATTGGTTTGGTGGCAAACCGTCGGCAGCTCGGCACCGTCTTCGGTTTTCATTCACAACGCTTACCTCAACCCGATTTCCAGGCCGCATCCCTGCCCGCTGACGACGAACCCGATATCGATGCGGCATCCCGGGAAGCATCCCGGACGCTCAACGATCAAGCGCCGGTGGTTGTCGAAACTTCTCCTGTCTCCGGGGAACGAAACGTCGCGCCCGGAGTGCGGCAGATCCGAGTGCGATTCAGCAAACCCATGGCGGATGACTCATGGAGCTGGAGTGAAGCCTGGATGGGTTCGACGCCAGAGTTCATCGGCCGGCCGCATTTCGAACCGGACGGCCGAACGTGTATCGTCCAGGCACGCTTGGAGCCGGACACGACCTACGGCTTTTGGCTGAACTCCGACACGTTCAAGAACTTCAAGGACCGATCGAATCGGTCTGCCATCCCATATCTTCTCCTCTTCCAGACAACCGGACAATAAACCATCCAATGCCATGAACACAAAAAGCACACGCCCAGGATCGAAACGCATCCCAAACTGGGTTCGTCTTACCCTTGCCGCCCTCGGGCTGGTTTCCTGGAGCGGATCAGCTCGGCCTCAGGACATCGATTCCATGCCCCCCGTTGTTGTGAGGACGGTGCCTGAGGCGGGATCAACGAACGTCTCCCCGGGAGTAGTTGAAATCAAAGTGACCTATAGCAAAGAGATGCGCGATCGCAGCTGGAGCTGGTCAAGTGCCTGGCAGGGTTCTGAGCCAGAGGTCGTCGAGCCGCCGAAGTATGAAGCCGACGGACGGACTTGTGTGTTGAAGGTGCGATTGAAACCGAACACGCCCTACGGCTACTGGCTGAACAGCCCAAACTTCAAGAACTTCAAGGATCGCCAGGGCCGGCCTGCTGTGGCGTATCTGCTGACATTTCAAACCAAGACACCCTGACGGGAACTCCCCGATGGCCACGTCGCAGCCAGAATCCCCCGAGCATCCATTCGTCACAACCCGCTGGACGCTTGTGCTGACAGCCGGGCGCCGGTCATCTGCGGAGTCGGACCGGGCTCTGGGCGAGTTGTGCCAGACCTACTGGTATCCGCTTTATGCCTACGTTCGTCGCCATGGCAGAACGAAAGAGGATGCTGAGGATATGGTTCAGGCGTTCTTCGCACGGTTTCTCGAGAAGAACTACCTTGAAGGGCTCAGTGCTGAACGCGGGAAGTTCCGCGCCTTTTTGCTCGCGTCGCTGAAACACTTCCTGGCGAATGAATGGGACAAGTTGCAACGCCAGAAGCGAGGCGGCGGAATCGCCCATCTTTCCCTCGACTGGACGGGTGCAGACGAGCGCTTTCATCCGGATCCGTCGGACTCGTCCAGTCCGGACAAAGCCTTCGATAGGGAGTGGGCGCTGGCTTTGCTGGAGCGAGTGATCGTCCGTCTGCGCGACGAATGCGCTGTTGCCGGCAAGACCGCTCTGTTTGAGCAGTCGAAAGGTTACCTGATGATTGGCGGGGCCGCCATTCCGTACCCGGAGGCCGCGAAGGCTCTCGGTGTGGACGAGGGAGCCGTTCGCGTTGCTGTGCATCGTCTGCGCAAGCGATACCGTGAACTGCTTCGGGACGAGATTGCTCAAACCCTGGATGATCCCGGGCAGGTTGCTGAGGAACTGCGTTCGTTGCAGGCTGTGCTGACATCGCAATAGCCTGCAAAAGATTCAGAAGCCGAAGGCCAGTGAGGTGATCCGCAGATGACGCAGATTGGGACGGGGACCAGGATCCGGGCAGGGACAGATCAGGAGTTCGCAGGAACCTGGACCGGCTTCTACCAAGTTCTGGGTCTTCAACTCTCAGCCGGAATGGTTGAAGCCTATCGATGGAATCTGCCCGCGGTCACATTAGTTCAAACTCCAGCTCACGTCTGCCGACTTGAGCCGAATGCTTTCGGGCAGCTTCGCGCCGTCGAGGCGGAGGACGACGGTGTGAGTGCCGGCGGGAAGTAGTGTTGTCTAATGACCTGTCCCTTTATTGGACGTCGTGTGTCAGAGGACTAGGATTCGGCTGCTGGCTTTCGTGGGTCCATGGTCAAAGCGCCAGGGGACAGGCGCGGTCTACGACCTGACGAGAAAGTCAGAAGCAAGACAGGGGATGGTTTATCCGCAGGTTTCCGAGATTTTGCAGATTAGAGGCAGGGAAGAACACGGAGCGAAGGGGGAGAAGGTTTGTGAGTCGAGTATCAATAGAACAACAAAACCGGATGCACTACCAGGATGTCGTCAAGGTGCGCAGGGCGGTGGACCGAGGCCAGGCCACGGAGGAGCAGAAGATCAAGGCCGACGAACGCCTGGGATCGGGGGGCTATCGAGTCCACATGCAGGCAATATCAGTGTCGGTTCAAACGCACTGGACAGTTCTGGAGCTTGGAGGGGGATGAAGCCCTCATGTGCTGGGAAACTTTCTGGCGCAACGGCCGCTGGCACGATCTCTAGCCCCATTCAGAACCTCCCTCCCTCGCCAACAACCAAGCGCGGGGTCCCGCTTCAAGCTCACCCTTCAGAAAAATATGAGATGCGCACCCTCGCATTGTTGATCAGAATTCAAAGTTGACATCCACCCATACATTAAGTAATCCAGCCGTGCATCCAACAAAAGCTGTGAAGAAGTTTCGGCCAAATTTCGCCTACCTTGTCGAGCCATCCCGTGATGTTCCCTCAACTGTGCATAGTTCCTGGCTGATTCACTCAGGTTTTGTGGGGTCTGTAAGCTCTCCGTTCCGGCTGGATGGAGGGGCAGTAGGCAGCAACGCAACACCGTTGGAAAGTCAAACTATCAAACAACCATGAAACGACTATTATTACTCACAACGCTTCTGACGGGGGCCGTCGCCCTTCCGTCACTTGCGCAGCAGGTCAGTCCGGTCTGGATACAAGGTTATAACGATGGGGTTACGAGAAACATCGCCCCTGGAGACAAGCTCCCGATCCTCGTGCAGAACATGACGCCCGGCGCCGCGGAGGCGTTTGACGGGAATTCACCGATCGACGGGTACTCGGGCCTGATTCGTTACGATGACACCCGGTTGCTTCTCGGCGTGCGCGAAAACGGCATCGTGGCGGATGCTGGCAATGCCACGGCGGCGGAATACCCGGATCGCTCGCTGATCTGGATCGATGCGAACACTGGCAAGGCGCTGGGCATCGCCTGGAAGGAGGACATTTTTCCAGCTGACAAGATTGGCCATGATGTGACTGCCCCGGACAAGGGCCAACAGTTGAGCAAGACCCAGGCTTTCTGGCGCTGGGGCATCAGCGGTGGGGCGGTAGGGCAGCGGGCTCTTTACACGGCCTACAAGCATCTGATCTTGCGCTACGCTCAGAAGCCGGACGGCTCGGGCTGGGAGACCACCCCGACCATCGCCTACGAGGAGCAGGTTCCCGGAGTGGGTGATGGCCTGTCGGGCACCGGCACCCGAAGCGGGGAGGCTGGTTCATGGGCAGGCTGGCGCTTCCGCGATTTTCGTGTTTACGGAAGTGGCAACGACACCACGATCATTGCTGGCGGTGGCACCTGGCGGATTGGCATGCATCCGCAGAAGTTGATCACCGAGGACGGCGGATTGACCTTCAAGCCGGCGCTCCGGTTGAACGATCGTGACGGAGGCCGCCGGAACGCCTTCTCCCAAGGCGGTCTGACCAGCAGTGGGGTGAAGTATGGCTTCGATCCCTCCAATCCGGACGTCGAGGTCTACTACCACTCGCGGTATCCCGGCACCGGATGGGAAGCGCGCCCAAGCCGCTTCGTTCATGACCCGGTGAATCCGCTGCCCAGCCCCGACTACAATCAGCAGCCGGACGTGTCCCTGCTGAACGTGGTCGACGGTGAAGTGGGCGGGTTGCCTGCCTTCTCCTGGGATGCGGCCGGCCTGAACGGCAAGCCGATCGACCACAACGTTGATGGCCTGACGCGCTACGACGGCAACTGGGTGCAAACACTCGAGAGCCATAAGGACCTCGATTACATCGTCACTTATGCAATCCCCAGCTGGAACAACCAGTTTGGCGGGATCCGCAAGCCGGGATGGCTGGGGGTGCATCGCCTCAATGGCGCCATTTCCGACAATTCCGCCTACAAGGTGAACGTTACCGAAATCGATGAAATCCCGGCGACCTCCAGCTTGATGTATGATCCGTGGGTCGAGATCTATCCCGACACGACCGCCCCGGCGAACCTCAAGAAGTCCGAGATTCTGGTCACCTTCGGCAACGGCGGCTTCGGACGCTTCACGATTCAGAACGTGGCTCCGAGCATTGTCGCCGATCCTGCAAACCTGACCGCATTTGAGTTCACCTCCGGTTCCCTGACCGCCGACATCGCCGGCAGTCCGAACACCTATCAGTGGGTCAAGGACGGTGTGGATCTGGCGGATGACGGGAGCCGTTTGACTGGAACGAAGAGCCGCACGCTCAACTTCAACCCCTTCACCTCTGCGGACGCGGGCAAGTACAAGCTCAAGGTGAGCAACCCCCTCGGCAATCTCGAAACAGCCGAAGCGACGATCGTCGTCAACCCCTTCACGGAAGTGAACGTGGCGGCGTCGGCGATGGGTGGCGTTGCGACGAGTTCAAGCACGGGTTGGGGCGGTGTTCCTGAGCGCATCAACGATGGCAACGTCAGCGGGAATTGGGGTGACAATTCCGTGGCCCACTCTGGTCCTCAGAACGTCGGTGAACCGAATCCAAGCTTCGAGATCGAATTCGCCGCCGTGGAGTCGATTGGACGGGTGCAGTTCTGGAAGCGGACCGACTGCTGCCCTGATCAGGGCCAGGACGTCCTCTTCAGCCTGCTGGACTCCTCCCGCAACGTGCTCTGGAGCTATCAGGCCGTGGGCGTCGCGCCCCGGCCCCTCGCGATCAATCTTGCGACGGCGGTCAATGCGAAAATTGTTCGCATCGAGCGTCAGTCTCCGAACGGCGGGCACATCTATCTCACCGGCGCTGAACTCCAGGCCTTCCGGCCGTATGGTGCCACGGTGAACGCCAGTGTCGTGACCAACCCTTCCAACCAGACCGCTCCGGAAAGCGACACAGCCACCTTCGGCCCCGTGGCGGCCACCGTCAATGGCGGGCCTCAGGATCGCCTGACCTACCAATGGCAGAAGGACGGTGTCGATATTCCGGGAGCGACAGGCGTTACTTACACGACGCCTCGCCTCAAGTCGTCCGACAACGGAGCGAAGTATCGCTGCCTTTTCGTTCTCTCTGGCTCGGCTACGCCCAGCAGCGAAGCCACTCTCACCGTGACCGAAGAGACGGTGGCTCCGACGGTCAACGGCATTACCTTCGCGGGTGGCCGTCAGCTGAATGCGATGGTCAGCTTCAGCGAGTTGCTTGATCCGGCGACCGCTGAGACGGTCGCAAACTACGTGTTTGCCAACGGTGTGGCGGTTACCTCCGCCACATTGGTGCGCAGCTACTCCGACGCTGGCGGCACCTATGGCAGCAATGTCGTACTTACCCTCACAGGGCTCCCTATGAATACCGCCTATTCCGTCAGCATCAGTGGCGTCCTGGACCTTGGCAACAACCCGATGGCAGCGGTGACACTGACCGGCAACTGCGGGTTCTATGAGATCAATGCGGCTATCGCCGGCACAGCGACCTCCACCAGTGTTGACTATGGCGGCGTTCCTGAACGTGCGAATGACGGGAACACGAATGGCGACTGGGGTGCAGGTAGCACCACGCACAACCGCGGTGAACCGAACCCCTATGTTCAAATCGACCTGCCGGCTCCCACAGAGATCGGACGGGTCAACTTCTGGCGCCGCACTGATTGCTGCGACGACCGGAATGTGGACGTGCTGATCTCCATCCTCGACGGCGGGGGTGCCACTATCTGGCAGTTCCAGCAGCAGGCGGCCATGCCAACTCCGAACCCGCTGGCAGTGAACATTGCTCCGGCGGTCGTCGGCAGCGCCATCCGCATAGAGCGCGTCTCCGAGGGCAATGTGATCCTGTCCGTGGCTGAACTGGAGGCGATCTTGCCCTACGTCAATGTCTCCATCGAGCCGACGGCGGTTCCTGTTGACAAGATCACGGTCCAGAGCACCACGGCCACATTCGGCCCGGTTGCCGCGACGGTCGTTGGAGCTCCCCAGGATCGGTTGAGTTTCCAATGGCAAGTCGGCGGTGTGGACATCCCGGGCGCTACCCGTCCGACCTATACCACCGACCTGCTCACACTGGCGGACAATGGCAAGGTCTTCTCGGTGAAGTACATGCTGTCCGGTGTCTCAGTGACCCGCAGCGCTACGCTGACGGTCAACCAGGACTTGGTTCCTCCTCAGGTGGCGTCTCATGGCGCCATCGCCCAGAATGTCTCCATTCTCTTCAATGAGTTGATGGGGGCGAGTGCGGGTTCTGCCGCCAACTACACCCTGGCGGGTGGCACGGTCAACTCCGCCCAACTTATGGCGGATGGCAAGACCGTGGTGCTCGCGGTATCCGGGCTTGGTGCCAACTATTCCGTGAACGTCCTCGCGGGGGTGACGGACCTGGCCGGCAATCCGATTGCACCGGTGACACTGACCGGAGCTTCTGTAGTCGCCTACACCGTCAGCACGATCGGCGCAAACGGCACGGGTGACATCTACACGTCCGGTGGCGGGGTGTTCGGTGTTCGCCGGAGCGGCGGTGCCGGACGCTACAAGAACGAGGGTGACGACATCCAGTTCGCCCACAATCTCGTCACGGGCGACTTCGACAAGGTCATCAAGCTCAATCAACTCGACGCGGGAAGCCGCGCCGGTCTCATGGCTCGCGCTACTCTCGACGCCGTGAGCCGGGTCGTGAAGCTGGTCGCGTTCGACGATGCTGTTGCCTTGGCCAACCGCATTGTGTTCGATTGGGACGACAACGGCACGGTCGGCACCACCCCCACGGTCTATGACCAGCAGGGCGCCATCGGCGGTCTGAAGGAGGTCCTGAAGAATCGCAGCCAATGGCTGCGCCTGAAGCGCACGGGCCAGAGTTTCCACGCGTATGTGAGCGATGGATCTCGTCCGTGGGCGAAGGTGTTCTCCAAGTACAGCGTTGACATGCCTGAGCAGATGCATGTCGGGTTCTACGCGGGGAACAATGCGGCTGACGCTGCTGCTCACGCGGTCCTCAGCGACTATGGAGACTACGTCGCAACGGGCGATACCGTGGCACCCTGGGTGGTGTCCGCGGGCAGCTGGGACAAGAAACGCGTCGGCGTGAAGTTCTCCGAACAGATCGCCGGGGCTTCTGTTGCCGCCGGTAACTTCACCCTCAGCGAGGGCGCTGTGGCAAAGGCCTGGGTGGGTATCAACGGCGACTCTGTCTACCTCGATGTCACGGGTGTCACCGCTGACTCGTTCACCGTGACCGCCACGGGCGTTCGTGACCTGGGCGGGAACGTCATGTCCGGCAGCCAATCGGCGACGGTAGCCATCACCGGATGGCAGGCCGCGGACGAAGGTGTCTTCAAGGATCCCGCGGATCGTCCGCAGCGGGGCGATGATCCCGGCATTGTGGGTTCATCCACGTTTCTCGCCTCGGGCAACCAGGTGGAAGTCGACTACATCGGCGGCGGTTACAACAACTTCAATGGTGATCGCAACCACTTCGTCTACAAGCCGGTTTCCGGTGACTTCGACTGGGCTGTGGAATGCACACGCTTCGACAAGACCGACCAGCTGGCTGGCTGGGGAAATGGTGGTCTGACGGTGGCTTCGGGCCTCTATGCCACGGTGGACGGCGACGGCAACCCCGTCGAACCGAACACGGACAGGGCGACCCGCGCGCCTCGCTATTCAGCCATCACGTATACCTTCGGTTCCGCCAACGGCAACCATCGCGCCCTGAACACCTGGCGTGATGCGGTTGGCGGCGGCCAGGGTAACAACGGTGGACCCGGGTTTGGTACGCCTGACGTCAACGGATTCGTTGGCAAGTTCGGCACCTATACCCGCTACATCAACAGCGCAGGCGAGCCTCTCGCGAACACTCGGGCCGACCAGAACCCCTGGTTGCGCCTGGTCCGTGTCGGCAACAAGGTGACCGGCTACTGGTCGCTGTTCGGTAATACCTGGCAGCTGATCGACGGGGACGGCCGCGAGATGCCCAACATCCCGAACAATGCCGTCATCGGCTGGATGTGTATGACCGACGCAGGTTCGTACGGCAATCAGAAGCCCAACCACTACGTGGCGGTCAACCTCCGCAACTTCGGTCCGTATGCCTCGCTCCTTGACGTGCGGATTCACCCGACGGCGAACGGTGTGGAACTGCTCTTCAAGGGCGGCAAGCTCCAGTCTGCCAATGACCTGAATGGTCCTTGGACGGATGTGCCGGGTGGGAATCTGAGCCCGATCAGCCTGAGTGCTGACGCTGCTGTGGCGAAGTATTTCCGGGTCGCCGGAAACTAAGCCATTCGCGCGAAGCGATTGAATCCAAGGGCCGGGGTGCCAAGCACCCCGGCCCCTTTTTTTGGGTCCGGCAAGGTCCAACACCGGGTGCAATTGTCTCGGCAGCCTCTGGCGGGGTACCGCTTCTGCCGGCGGCCGGCCTCCCTTGGCCTGCGTTCCTCCGCCCGCCCTAAGCCGGAACGATTCAGTAGGACAGCGGCCATTGGCTTGATCCTCTTGCGAATTGCTTCGTTGTTCGTCGCTTACGTATTTCAGTTCAATACGCGCGCTCCTCACGCCTCGCACTTCGCAAGAGTGTGCTGCGCAACTGGCCGCTGTCCTACTGAATCGTTCCGGCTAAGGATGCCGGTCTTGGTCGGTGCAGGCCGGTTCTGGGTTGAAACCACGGACCGGATGTTCTACTAGTGGGGCCGGTTGACATTCACGAGGTCTCTTCGCGCGAACTGAATGTCTGTTCTATTTCCACACCCTTGAATTGCCCCTTGCAATCTTTCGCTCTTTGGCGCCGTGCTTCGCTCCCCAGAGCTCTCCTCGTGCTTCTGGCGGTTGGTTTCGGCGCCCCGGTGACTCCCGCGGCTGACCGTGCCGGCTGGCAGCAGGGGATTGGGTACCGGTCTCGGGAACTGCAGTTCCAGGCCACGTCCTCCGGAAAACCGGGCTTTCATGCACTGTCGCCTGGCGCGACCGGCCTCCACTTCACCAACACGCTCTCTCCGGTCCAGGCGGCCAGGAACCGCATTCTCTACAACGGCTCGGGAATCGCGGCTGGGGACGTGAATGACGATGGCTGGTGCGATCTCTACTTCTGCCGTCTTGAAGGACCCAACGCGCTGTATCTAAACCGGGGTGGCTGGAAGTTCGAACTCAGTCCCTCGAATGCCGTCATTGCCTGCGAAGGCCAGTTCTCCAGTGGAGCATGCCTGGCCGACCTGGATGGTGACGGCGACCTTGATCTGACGGTCTCCAGCATCGGGCGCGGCGTTCGCGCCTTCCGCAACGATGGAGCGGGCGGCTTTCAGGAAACGACGGCCGAAAGCGGATTGGTCCAGGAGTTCGGCAGCCATTCAATGGCGTTTGCCGACATTGATGGAGATGGTGATCTCGACCTCTACGTGGTCAACTACCGAAGCACCACGGTCAAGGACGGGGGGGTCACCCGTTTTGGACTGAAGCGGGAGGGAAACCGGATCATCGTCCCGCCGGAACACCGGGAGCGATTTCGCATCCTCAAGAGCGGTGATGAAATATCCGCAGTCGAGATCGGAGAGCCCGACATTCTTTATCTGAACGACGGCCACGGCAGGTTCACGATGGCCTCGTGGACCGAAGGGCGATTCCTTGACGAACTCGGGAACCCGCTCCAGGAAGCCCCTCACGATTGGGGCCTCTGCGCGTCGTTCCATGACCTTAACGGCGACGGCTCGCCGGACCTCTACGTCTGCAATGACTTCTTTTCGCCGGACCGGGTTTGGCTGAACGATGGCAGGGGCACCTTTCGGTCCGCCCCCGGGCTCATGCTCCGCAAGACTCCTCTCTCGTCGATGGCCGTGGATTTTGCAGACATCAATCGGGATGGCTTGGATGACTTCGTCGTTGTGGACATGCTGAGCCGCCAGGCGGTGGATCGGCAGACAGAACGCAGCAATTTCGAGAACGCCCTCGTTCCCTGGTGGGGATGGCCGCTCGACGTGCGGGCGATCGACTCGCGGCCCCAGGTGCTTAGGAACACCCTGTTCTTGAATCAGGGGGATGGACGCTACAGCGAGATCGGCCAGTTGGCCGGGCTCGAAGCCTCGGGATGGTCCTGGGGCTGCACGTTCATGGACGTCGACCTCGATGGCTATCCTGATCTATTGGTGCCGAATGGACATGGGCAGAATGCCATCGATTCGGATGTGCTCAAGTCGCGCGGACGACGCGAGAGAGAGCTTGGGGCAGCCGCCATGGTCGAGCCATGGCCTGCTCTGCGCACGCCCAATGTTGCCTTCCGCAACCGGGGGGATCTCACGTTTGAAGAGGTGGGCAAGCCCTGGGGATTTGACTTGGTTGGCATCTCCAACGGCATGATTGTGGCCGACCTCGACAACGATGGAGACCTCGATGTCGCCCTCAACAATCTCAACGACCCTGCGGTTCTGCTTCGTAACGATGCCAGCGGCTCCCGCATCGCGGTGCGTCTCGAGGGGAACGCGCCAAACACCCGGGGCATAGGCAGTCGCATCCAGGTAAAGGGATTCGGCGCAATTCAGAGCATGGAGGTTCTCTCCGGAGGACGGTACCTCTGCGGTGACGATCCGCTGCGTGTTTTCGCCGCTGGGAGCCCCACCAATGTGATCGGCATCGAGGTCCGATGGCGTTCGGGAGCGATCACTGAGCTGAGCAATCTTCCCCCAAACCGCGCTTACGTCATCAGCGAACCGCTGGGAAAGGGCACGCGGCCTCCTGGTTCGCAGCTCATGTCTCCCACTCCGGGCCCACCCTGGTTTGAGGCGGCGTCTCCGCCGCTCCGCCACCAGCACGTCGCTGAGGAGACTGGCGAAGACCCGCGCCAACCAATGCTGCCCCGCAGGATGGATCGCTCAGGCCCCGGGGTGGCGTGGGCCGACATTAACTCGGATGGCCATCTGGACCTGGTTGTCGGAGCCGGCAAGGGCAGCCCGCCCGGGGTCTTCATCAACAACCGACGGGGAGGGTTGAGTCCGGTTCAGGCCCCGGTGCTCCAGCTCCCGGCCCCCGAGGATCTTTCCGGTGTCGTCTGCTGGGCGGGGGTGGGCGGAACCAACCGTCTCTTGTTGGGGATCTCCTCGCACCAGGCCCCCAGGGCGGGACACGGCCCGCTGTTGGATTTCGCCCTTTCCGAACGCGGCCCGGAACAGCTGCCTGGATGGGAGTCCATGGACGTCAACCCAGGCCCGCTGGCGCTCGGGGATATCGATGGTGACGGTGACCTCGACTTGTTCGTCGGGGGTCTCAGCGTGCCCGGACGATATCCGCGGGCGACGGCCTCTCGGCTGTTCCGACAGGCCGGGGGGCGCTTCTTACCGGATGAGGCGAACACCAGGTCATTGGGGCAGGCTGGTCTGGCGAACGGGGCGGTGTTCACTGATCTTGACGGGGATGGACTGCCGGAGCTCGTGCTGGCCTGCGAGTGGGGGCCTGTTCGGGTGTTTCACAATCGCGGCGGATTGTTGTCCGAAACCACGGTCTCCCTCGGATTGGACCGCTATATCGGCTGGTGGACCGGTGTGTCCGTCGGAGACTTCGACGAGGATGGACGCATGGATGTGGTTGCCGCGAACTGGGGGCGCAACCACAAGTATCAGGCACGACTCAGCCACGACCTGCGCCTCTACGCGGGAGATCTGGATGAGAACGGAACCTGGGATCTGGTTGAAGCTTCCTTCGAACCGCAGCTCGCAAAGGAGGTTCCGCTGCGGGACTTCGAGACCCTGTCCCGGTCGCTGCCGTTCCTCCGGGAACAGTTCGGGAGCTATCGTGCGTTCGCATCGGCCGGCACCCGCGAGATGTTCGGTGAGCGGCTCGGGACGGCTTCCATTCACAGCGTCAACTGGCTGGATTCCACGCTGTTTCTCAATCGCGGAGACCGTTTCGTCGCGCAAAGTCTGCCGATCGAAGCCCAGTTCTCCCCCGCTTTCGCAGTCTGTGTGGGCGATGCCGATGGCGACGGCCATGAGGATGTGTTCCTGAGCCAGAACTTTTTTGGCGTGGATCGGGAAACCGGTCGGTATGACGGGGGGCGTGGACTGTGGATGAAAGGCGATGGCGGCGGACGCCTGATCGCAGTTTCAGCCCGGGATTCCGGTGTGCAGGTTTACGGGGAGCAGCGGGGTGCCGCGTTGGGAGATTATGACGCTGACGGAAGACTGGACCTGGTGGTGACCCAGGTCGGCGCGGGTACACGTCTGTGGCGAAACCGTTCGGCCAAGCCAGGGCTGCGGGTCACGCTGCGCGGCCCGGACGGGAACAGAAATGGCTATGGGTCTCAGCTTCGCTTCGTCCAGGGGGCCAGGAAAGGGCCCGTCCGCGAGCTTCATTGCGGGTCCGGATTCCTCTCCTCGGAGAGCCCCATCATCGTCCTCGGCTGGCCGGACGGCCCGGCACAGCTGTGGATACGCTGGCCGGGCGGGAAGACCGCCCTGAAGGAAGTGCCCGGTGGAACACTGCATCTCGAGGTCCCTTTTGAATAGCCCATGAGGGAAGCCCAATCATCGCTCCTCCGGTGTCATTCCCGGTCACCGCATCCTGGCCTCACCATCGCCATCGGCCTTGCGATGGGAGCGATCTGGGGCTGCCGTCCAACTCCCGACTCACCCCCTCCGCCCGCCGGTCAGGTCGCAGGTTCACCCACCGGCGCGTCGCAGTCGGCCCAGGGCGGAGTTCTGGCACCGGAACAGGGCCCGCGACTTCACGGCTACTCCCACGCCGCCAAGCAGCGTCTCGTCCAGAGGTTGCCCAAGCCGATGTTCCGCGAGGTGGCTGCCGATGTCGGCCTCACCTTCCGCCACGCCAGCAACCCTGCTCTGATTCCCAAGCGCGCTGTCCTGGAAATCCCGATGGACATCGCGGGTGGCGGGGTGTCCGCGGGCGACTATGATGGGGACGGCTTTGATGATCTCTTCTTTGCAGGCTTCGGCGGAGGGCGACTGTTTCATAATGACGCCGGCCAGAGGTTCTCTGATGCCACTGCCAGTGCCGGGCTGCCGTTGGGTGGAGAGAGCCGGGCCGGATACTGGATCGACTACGACAACGACGGTGATCTCGATCTGTTTGTCACCTGGGTTGCCGAACCCTGCCGGCTATTCCAAAACCTTGGGGGCGGCCGTTTCGCGGATGTCAGCGAGGATGCCGGCTTCTCGATTCACCCCGACATTACTCATGAGGCAGTCTGGTTTGATGTCGACAATGATGGGTGGTTGGATGTTTACACCGCCAGCTTCGGCCGGTGGGATCGCGGACGGGAGCCGCTGCGCGGACAACAAAACACCAATGGAGAGCCCAACCGACTCTATCATCACCGCGTCGAAGGAGGGCGCCATCGGTTCGAGGACATCGCGCCGCAATCCGGAGTTAACGACACCGGATGGACCCACTCCGTGGGGGCGTGGGATTTCGACCGGGACGGCAAGCCGGATCTGTTCTCTCTCAACGATTTCGGGAACGCCCGTATCTACCGGAATCTGGGCAGCCTGAAATTTCAGGAATGCAGCGAGGAGATCCGGTTCCAGCCCCTGAACAACGGGATGGGATTTTCGGTGATGGACCTCGATCGGGACGGGCACTTCGAGGCTTTTGTGTCCGAGATCAGCATCCCTGTGTTTCAGGAAGGTCAACCGATTCGGTATCGCATGGAGCCCGGGGTGATCACCCTTTCCGACGACACGCTCCATTTCCTTTCCGTCACGGTGAACAACCGTCTCTACAGTGAAACGGGCCGGGGGACGCTCAGCAATCGGTTTGCGTCGCTTTTCGAGCCTGCCGAGATGGGCTGGTCCTGGGATGGCAGCTCCATCGACTATGACAACGATGGGACGCTCGATTTCTCCATCCTCACCGGAACAGAGGAGCGAACACCCCGCCTGAGAGGCGAACGGAGGGAGATGCATCTTGCCCAGGCGCGGTTCATCAATCGATATGCAAATGAGCCGAACCTCTTCTTCATGCATCAGGAGGGTTTCTGGTACCACGTGGGCGACTTCTCACAAACCGGTTATGTGGGCAACTCGCGGGGGTGCGCTGTCTTCGACTTCGACGGGGATGGCGATCTGGACATGGCCATTAATGATTATGAAGCTCCCGGCAAGCTGTTCAGGAACGAGCAATCCCTGGGGCATTCCTGGATCCGATTGCACCTGCTGGGGACGCGCTCCAATCGAAACGCGATTGGAGCGCGTGTCGAGCTCCGGGACAGCCGGGGGGAGGCCCATCACGCGCTGGTGGTCTCCCGCAAGGGGTTCCTATCCCAGGATCCAATCCCGCTCCATTTCGGTCTAGGGAAGGCTGAAGGCATCAGAGAGGGCGTCATCCATTGGCCCAGCGGGGTGAGTCAGACCATCGGGGCGCTGGAGGGGAGGAAAAGACACGTGATCGAGGAACGATAGCCTGGCTGCGCCAGCTTCCGGATTCCCGCTCTGAAGCATGGGAAGCCAGGCTCTCTGGCGGCGGCCGGCTTCGCCGATCATCAGCGCTGGGCCGGTTCCTCGAGCCGTTGCAGCAAGCTCCGGGCGCCGGCATGGTTGGGGTTCCGCCTTAAGGCCGCCTTCGCCGCCTCCTCGGCGTGCTGATTCTGATGAAGGCGCGCGTGCACCGTGGCGAGCCCATAGTGTGCATCCGCGAGTTCCGGCCAGCGTGCGATGGTCTCCTTGTACTCGGCAAGGGCTGCCTCCAGCTTTCCATGCGCGGCCAGTTCCGAAGCCAGATTGTAGCGTGCCTCGCGGAACTGTGGGTTGAGCTGGACCGTTTTCTGAAGCTGGACCAGCAGGTCGTTGGTGCGGTTGAGCGCCTTCAGGGCGATCGCGAGGTTGTAATGGGTGTTCGCGTGACCGGGCCGAAGGCGCAGGGCCGCTTCGTAGTGGGTGATGGCTTCCATGGGTCGCTGTTCGGCCGCGAGGCTGAGTCCCCAGTTAACGTGTGCGGTGGCGAATGCGGGGCGCCATTCCAACGCCTTCGCAAACCATGAGTTCGCCTCTGCAAACCGCTTCTGCGCCGTGAGGCAGAGCCCCAATGCATTCATAGCCTCCACGAAGTGCGGCATCGGCTGGAGAGCGGCGCGCAGGAACGGCTCCGCCTCGCGACTTCTTCCCGCCGAATCCAGGAGGTTCCCAATCTGATAGGGTGCGTTCACAAAGTGAGGCATGAGCTCGTGGGTCTTCATCCATGCCGCAACGGCCCCCTCCACGTCCCCGGCGGCCTCGAGCAGCTTACCGTGCTGATCCCGAAGCACCCAATCGTCAGATCGTCTCCTCACCGCATCCCCAACCCGGGCGGCCGCCGCTCTGAGAGCCCCGGGCTCCAGGGACGGGCGCAGGGAGGCCATCTCCCCCTGAACCCGCTCCAGTTGTTCGCCATGATCCAGCTGGATCGTGTAAGGAAGCCCCTGAAGTCGCTCGTGTATCTTGCGAAGTGTCTGGTATCGATCCCAGTCGCTGAACCCCAGCCGCGCGGCGCATTCCTGCAGGGTGAGGATCGGCCTCGGCGCGGTCCCGGATCCAGCCCGGGCCGTCCTGAGTGCTTCCGGAGCCAAAAGCCTGGCCAGGGCGTAATTGCCCTCGAAGTTGAAATGCACGTGCTCCAGGAAAAGATCCCGGCCAGGGATCCCCCCGGGCGATGTCTCGGAGAGGCGTTGCTCGGAATCGACAAAGCCGAGTTGCTCGCCGGAATGGCGTTTGGCAACGCGCCGGATGATCTCGTTCGCGGCCGAGTCGATCCGAAAGCGCTGCACATCATGGTCGCGGGCCTGACCAAAGTGGACTTTCGCCTCGGCGTCCTTGCTCTGGGCGGCAAGCAGGCGTGCGATCCGGAACTGCAGTTCGGCGTGCGCCGCCTCCAGTTCAGCGGCTGCCCGGTAGAGTTCCAGCGCGGAAGTCATGTCCGCCCGTGACTCCGCGGCGACTCCATCCCGATAGAGGGCGTTCCAGCGCCGCGCGAGATCGGGCTGAATCCCGCCCGGAAGCGAGGCTCCAAACGGGGCGCAGTCACGGAGGTTGCAGGCCACTGTCGACAGGACGACCCGTGCACCCGCCGCGAGCCCCTTTTTCACGATGTAGTCCAGGTTCGCCTCAAAATGCTGGTGAACCTTCTTCAGCCGGGGATCCGCCCAGGCGACTTGCTGGTCCTTGAACATCTCCAGCCCCGTCCACCCCGCGCGTTCATCCTGAACGGAGGGGGCACGAGCAACCCAGGACTCAAGAAGTTGCGCGATTCCCGTCCCGCGCCAGGCAAGGCTTGCAGCAATGGCTGCGCGAGGCGGGGCCTGTCTTCCGAAAACCGTGCCTCCACCAAAGGGGCCGATTACCTCGTTGTTTCCCGCATAGACGATCCAGACATCCCCTTCCCGGGTTGAGCACTCCTCAGCGATTTCGCGCAGCACGTGAGAATTGATGGCGGTCATCGCCACATTGACCACCTGCACACGCCGATGAGGCAGTGCTTCTTGAAGCAGGATCTCCAGGATCCGGGGCATGCCAAAGGCGGGATTGGGGTCGCCCAAAGCGGCTGATTCGCCCAGGACGAACACCCGGAAGTCCTCCCGGGCCCTGGCCTGGCGGATGGAGATCGGCTGGGGCGTCCGGGCGATCTGCTTCGGAAAAAAGCGCCATCCGAACCGCAGGTTCTCTATCCACCGCTTTTCCCCTTGGTGAAGCGCCGGGAGAAAGTAGCGCGGCGAACGCGCAACGCCGGTCCAGCGCAGTCCTGCCTCGAGCGCGAAGAAAGCGGCGAACAGCAGGGCAAGCGGAGCCAGCCGGAAAACCCACCGCTTGAGTGGCGTGGGCCGGGAGTGGGATGGCGCACTCGTTGTGCGTGGGCCGGCAGTCTTGCCCTGGGCGGAACGAACTCGATCCCCTCGGGGTTTCACCCGGCTACCCTATGCTCGAGCGGCGGCAGACACCAGATATTTGCTCCCGCAAGGTTTGCTTCCCCTTCCGGCCCCCCGCTTCTGAACATCAACACAACACCACCCCCGCTGCCTGCCGGCATGCCTCGCTCGCGATCGAACCGTTCCGGCCGCCTGCTCCGCCAGCAGGTGATGGTTCGAGTCCCTGAGCCGAGGGTAGTTTTTGGTCCACTTGACGGACAGCATGGAGTCATGGGTCCTCACCGAAAACACCAGGGGTTCTGTCCACGGCCTCCCCCAGGATCTGATCGAGGGTCGCCGCAGTGTAATCCTTGTGTCATGTGTATCTGGTCTTCATGAAGGGGCAGAGGCGAGGGAGAGAAGGATTGAAGGAAGTGGTTGTGGGATGGCAGGGGATCAAGCCTGAGAAGGTGACGCTCAAGGAAGCGGTGGAGCAGTATCGGGTGTGGATGTTTGGGCAGGGAGAGGGAGTGGATCATGGGGCGAGAGGAGAGACGAAGCCCGGGATAGAGCGGGAAGTGGTGGCGAGGGTGATAGAGGAGAAGGGGCGGGTGGGAGTGATG